>Ga0315268_10000238_pt1 | contig 64530 bp, 64 predicted proteins | sample C1_top_MG_FD_204535 | JGI IMG/M metagenome (GOLD analysis project Ga0315268, IMG submission 204535) | Sediment microbial communities from Yellowstone Lake, YNP, Wyoming, USA - C1_top | ecosystem: Environmental > Aquatic > Freshwater > Lake > Sediment | place: USA: Wyoming | collected 2017-08-01 | reverse complement strand
GGACTCCTGACAAAAGTCAGAATCTTGGCGCAAGTTGAAATCGATTACAGAGGAATATGTCATTTAGTAATGCTTGCTCAAAGGGTTATCATGCGTCATTTATCGAATCTCCGGACACTACTGATATGTTAGCAAGAAATTTTATACGCAACGCAGCAGTTGGGATGAAATCTGGATTTTTAGAGGTGCCCTGAAGTTTCGAGTAGGCCATGATGCCGCAACAGCGCGTCCATGCTCGGTTCGCGGCCTCTGAATGCGGTGAAGGACTGCATCGCGCCGCGGCTGCCGCCCATTGCCAGTATCTCGCCGCGAAAGCGCGCGCCGACATCGGGGTTCAGCACACCGTTTTCTTCAAACAGACCGTATGCATCGGCGGACAATACCTCCGCCCATTTGTAGCTGTAATAGCCAGCCGCGTAGCCGCCGGAAAAAATGTGCGCGAAGCTGTGCGGGAACCGGTGGAACGCCGGCGGGATCAGCACCGCTACTTCCGTGCGCACTTCGTCGAGCAGTTGCAATATCGTTTTGCCGCCGCCCGCCTCGAAGTTGCTGTGCATCAGCATATCGAACAGCGCAAACTCGGTCTGCCTCAATGTCTGCAATCCGCTCTGGAAATTCTTCGCTGCGAGCATCTTGTCGAACAGCGGGCGCGGTAGTGCTGTACCTGTTTCAATATGCCGAGTCATGCCGCGCACCACCTCCCATTCCCAGCAGAAGTTTTCCATGAACTGGCTGGGCAATTCAACCGCGTCCCATTCCACGCCGTTGATGCCGGACACGCCGAGATCTTCCACTTCGGTAAGCAGGTGGTGCAGGCCGTGACCGAACTCATGAAACAGGGTGATGACTTCATCGTGGGTAAACAGCGCGGGTTTGCCGCCGACCGGCGCAGAAAAATTGCAGTTCAAATACGCGACCGGGGTCTGAATACCCGAAGCAAGGCGGCGGCGCGTGATCACATCGTCCATCCATGCACCGCCGCGCTTGCTGTTGCGCGCATACAGGTCGAGATAGAACTGGCCGACCAGTTTTCCCTGCACATCGCGGATGTCGAAAAAGCGCACGTCCTCATGCCAGACAGGTGCGCTGGAAGCCTTGATCCGCAAGCCATACAGCGTCTCGACCAGTTTGAACATGCCGGGCAGCACCGCATCTTCGGGAAAATACTGTTTCACTTCCTGTTCGGAAAAGGCGTAGCGTTGCTCGCGGAGTTTTTCGCTGGCATAGCTCACATCCCAGGACTGCAGCTCCGCAATTCCAAGTTCAGCGCGAGCGAATTCGCGCAGTTCGGTCAGGTCTTTTTCTGCAAATGGCCGCGCACGTTGCGCCAACTCGCGCATGAACTCGACCACCTGTTGCGGCGAGTTCGCCATCTTGCTCGCCAGCGACAGTTCGCCGTAGTTGGCGAAGCCGAGCAAATGCGCTTCTTCGCCGCGCAGCTTGACGATCTCGTCCATCAGCCTGGTGTTGTCCAACTCCGGTTTGCCGAACTCGCTGGCGCGTGTGCCATAGGCGCGATACATCCGTTCGCGCAAGGAGCGGTTGTCGGCATACTGCATCACCGGCATGTAGGACGGCGCCTTCAAGGTGAACAGCCAGCCGCTCTTATGTGCGGATTGGGCAGCCTCTTCAGCCGTTTGCAATACGTCGTCCGGCAAGCCGCTCAACTCATGCTTGTCCTCGACGACCAGCGTGAAATCGTTGGTGGCATCGAGCAGGTTGTCGGAAAACCGCGAAGACAATTCGGACAGCCGTTCCTGTATCTCCAGGTAGCGCGCCTTTTTGTCATCCGGCAACTCCGCGCCGCCGAGACGGAAATCGCGCAGCTCGTTTTCGATGATCTTCTTGCGCGCCGCGCTCAGCCCGCTGAATTCGGGACTGTTGCGCAAAGCCTTGAATTTTTCGAACAGTGCCAGGTTCTGCCCCAGCTCGGCGTAATACTGGGTGATCTTCGGCAGCGTGGCATTGTAAACTTCGCGCAATTCGGGACTGTTCATCACCGCGTTCAGGTGTCCGACCGGACCCCATGCGCGCGACAGCTGCTCGTTGGCATTTTCCATCGGCGCGACGAAATCCTGCCAGGTGGGCAGCGCGCTATCCTGCAACAGCCGCGCGATCAGCGCGCGGTTCTCGGCCAGCAGTTGTTCAATCGCTGGGGCGACATGTTCGGGTTTGATCTCCGCAAAGCGCGGCAGACCGGTAAAATCAAGCAGTGGGTTCATATCATCCAGAAAAAACAAATGCCCTCGAGCGAGGGCGCGAATTATTGTTGAAACACGATCTGCCCGTCGAGCAGCGTATAACGCACCCGCCCCTGCATCTCGTAACCGTTGAACGGCGTATTCTTGCCCTGGCTTTTCAGCGCGGCGGGCTCTACCTTCCAGACTGCTTTCGGATCGAACACGCAGATATCCGCATGGGCGCCGACCGAAAGATGCCCCATCTTTTGCCCGAGCAATTGCGCGGGGTTGATGGTGACGTGCGCCAGCGCATCAAGCAAAGGAACACGTTCCTGCTCCGCCCATTTCAGCACCAGCGGCAGCAACAACTCCAGTCCTGTCGCACCCGCCTCGGCTTCGGCGAACGGCAATTGCTTGGCATCGTCGTCCACCGGCGAATGATTGGAACAGATCGCGTCGATCGTGCCATCGAGCAACCCGGCGCGCAGTTCCGCCTTGTCCCGCAGGCTGCGCAGCGGGGGCGCGAGATGGCAGTTGGCATCGAAGTAGCCGATATCCATTTCGGTGAGGTGCACATGATTCATGGACACATCGCAGCTTACTTTCAACCCTTCCCGTTTGGCCGAACGGATCATGTCCACTGCGGCCGCGCTGGATATGCGGCAGATATGCAGGATGGCGCCGGTTTCGCGCGCCAGTTGCAGCGCAGTGGCCAGGGCGATGGTTTCCGCTATCGCCGGGATGGATGGCAGGCCGAGGCGGGTTGCCACCTCTCCGTCATGCGCAACACCTTCCCTGGCAAGAAAGCTGTCCTGCGGGCGCAGCCACACGCGATAACCGAAAGTGGCCGCATATTGCATCGCGCGCAACAGCACGCGCGTATCGGTCAAGGGCGCATCTGCCTGGCTGAATGCCTTGCAGCCAGCTTCCGTCAGCTCGTTCATCTCAGTCAGTTCAGTGCCTTTCAGGCCGTATGTCAGGGCGCCAATCGGAAACACGCGCGCCTGATTCAGGGATCGCGCGCGGCGTTTGAGCATCTCCACCAACCCCGGCTCATCGAGCGGCGGATCGGTATCGGGTGGACACGCCAGCGAAGTTACTCCTCCCGCCACCGCTGCGGTCATCTCCGATTCCAGAGTAGCTTTGTATTCGTAACCGGGCTCGCGCAGACGCGCTGCGACATCCATCAGCCCCGGCATCACGACCAGCCCGCCAGCGTCGATCACCTGGCCGGCGGCGAAACCCGGCGGTGATTTGCCGATGGCGGCGACGCGCCGGTCGACGATGTATATATCCTGCCGTGCATCGATGTGGTTCTTCGGGTCGATCAGACGGCCGTTCTTGATGTGGATGTTCATGCGTTAATTCCCACCAAAACAAGCGGCACGGCAGGGACACCGCGCCATTGTCGAACTGCTTTATAACGACAGCCTCCATGGCCATCTTCACTTAAATCCAAATTGGTCTGTAATGAGCTCATAGGGAAAATTTCGATGCCCACATCTATCTGATCGTCCACATAGAGCACCAAATGATTTGCAAACAGTTCATGATCTAGAAGCGATTGTTGATCGAACCGTATTTCTACAGCAACCCGATCTTTAACGAAATATGGCTGGCAATCATTCGGCAACACCCAGCCTTGACGTTTCAGCTCGTATAAAAGATCAGCTTGGGGAGTGGCCGCCACAGTATCTATAATTTGCTCGTACAAAACGTGTTTATGGACAAGAAGAAATTCTTCTCCATTCAGGTGTGATGAAATTTGCTGGATGTGCATTATTCGTAGTCGTCCATGCGTGAGAATGTGCTAGTGCAACCACATCTGAAATTCAGGGTAGGTTTCTCGGTCATAAAAATCCAAATGCTTATCATCTTCCCACACAAGCTCGGTAAAATTTACGTAGTCTTCGCTATATCCCTTACACATAACAAACACACGACGAAATGGATTGAACCGTAAAATAAGTTTTGCAAAAAATGGGCTAACAGTCTGTTGAAATTCTCAATAGCTGCTGAAAAACAGTGAATTTCTGGGGTCACTTTACCCCTCCCAGTGATCTAAAAATCGATTGTAGAGCTTCCTGAGAGGTCAAAGAATTTCTACATTTTCAAATACCGATAAATTCAACAAACTGCTAATGGTGATTTCCATATCAAAAAATTAGATTATTTTCCACGCTGACAATCTCAAAAGTTTTTGTATGCCATTCCGACAACCTGTCATAGTCCATAAACTGCACCCGCATCTTAATAGGCATGAATGCGCTGAGTGCGAGCTTTCCAGCATATTCCGCCTTTCTAACCTTATCTGCGACAATAAAAAAATTAGTGTTGTAGTCCTGCAGTTCTACAAATTTCAGTAGTGAATTTTGAATATCCGTTGAATGCTCAATCTCAAAAAGTACGCTCGGCATTTTCCGGACATTGAACCAGCAGACGTCAACAGTTTTTGCTTTTCGCACAATGTGGCTGTAGCCGAATTCGTAAAAATCCGTTTGCGAGCTTACTTCGCCAAGCGCTCTATTTAAAAAACGCTTGTTTTTATCTTGGTTTGGCACAAATGTTTCATACTTCTTCAAATTGCCAATTTCCACGAGCAAGCCTTGATAATAACTGTGGTTGAAAAGTTCTTGTTCACGCTCAGGAAGTGCGTCGGTTGGAAGTATATTTTGAGGCAATTTGTTTTTGTGCGACAACAATGACCATAGCCCCGGTTTAATTTTAAAGAAAAATCGTTCGTCTTGAACAATGCGGCGAATACTCGCAAAAGGCGTTTTTGTTTTCCATTCAACATCTGGTACTTTCAAAGCTTCTTGGTTAAGATAACCGAGTGTAGCAAACCCACCGTTTTGCTCCATTATTTTTATTACTGCCTCGTGCTGCTTCATATTATTCGAGATCCCCCATCAACCAGCTTCATCATCGCCATCAATCCCTACTGGAAGCCAAGCTGACTTCGTTGTCCCTCTTAACTTCATCTCGCTCCCGCCAACATACTCATCACCGCCATCCTTACCGCGATACCGAAAGTCACCTGGGACAGAATCACGGAATGCTTGCCGTCTGCCACGCTTGAGTCGATCTCCACGCCGCGATTCATCGGTCCGGGGTGCATCACGATCGCATCCGGTCTGGCGAAGGCCAATTTCTCTTCGGTAAGGCCATAGTATTTGAAATATTCCTGCGCAGAGGGCAAGGCAGCGCCCTGCATACGCTCGTTCTGCAGGCGCAGCATCAGTATCACGTCCACATCTTTCAGTCCCTGAACCATGTCGTGAAAGACCTGCACGCCAAGATTTTCCACCATCGCCGGCAGCAGCGTCTTCGGCGCGATGACGCGCACCTCCGGCACGCCCAGTGTGGTCAGCGCATGGATTTGCGATCTTGCCACGCGCGAATGCAGCACGTCGCCGACGATGGCGACGCGCAGATTGTGAAATTCCTTCTTGTAGTGGCGGATCGTGTACATGTCCAGCAGCGCCTGCGTCGGATGCGCATGGCGCCCGTCGCCGGCGTTGATGACGTGTATCTCGGGCGCCACGTGGCGGGCAATGAAGTGAGCCGCACCGCTTTGCGCGTGACGCACCACGAACATGTCGGCATGCATCGCGCACAGGTTGTCCACAGTATCCAGCAGGGTCTCGCCCTTGCTGGTGGAGGACGAACCGATATTCAGATTGACCACGTCCGCCGACAGGCGCTTGGCGGCAATTTCAAAAGTGGTGCGGGTGCGGGTGCTGTTCTCGAAGAACACATTGAACACCGATTTGCCGTGCAGCAGCGGCACCTTCTTGATCTCGTGACCGCCGCCGACGTCGACGAAGGTCGCGGCTTTGTCGAGAATGCTGCGCAGGATATGCACCGGCAGACCCTCGGTCGTCAGCAAGTGCTGGAGTTCTCCGTTCTTGTTCAACTGAGGATTATTCATGCGAGTATTCCCGCTGCGGGTTCATCAAAATAGGCCTGCAATATCTGCTGCGCGGCATATTGGTCGATCAGGTTTTTTTGCTTCATGCCGTGGATACCCTCCTCGTTCAACTGCGCGCTTGCGGCCAGCGAAGTATACCGCTCATCCAGCAAAATCGTCGGCAATTTAAACCGCCCTTTGAGGCGGTTGGCGAAGCGGCGGCACAGTGCGGTCAGCTCGTGCGGCGTGCCGTCGTCATTGCTCGGCAGACCGACCACCAGCGCGCTGGGCTGCCATTCGTTCAATAGCGCTACGATTGCGGCAAAGCGCGCCCCGGTCTTTTCATCGTTGATGGTGGTCAGCGGATTGGCGCGGCGCAACAGCGTATTGCCGACGGCGATGCCGATGCGTCTGGTGCCGAAATCGAATGCGAGGAGAGTGCCGGAGGTCGGAGGACAGAAGACAGAAGACAGAGCTTTGTCGCTACGCGGTTTTTTCTGTCCTCTGTCCTCTGTCTTCTGTCCTCTGATGTCAGGCATGCCCGGCATCCTCCACCAGCGAGCCATAATCCACCCCGAGCAAGGCCATCGCCACGGCCAGGCGCTCCTCGGGAGGCAGATCGAACAGAATCTGCACGGAAGCCTGCACGGTCAGCCAGATGTTCTCGGTTATCTCATGCTCCAGCTGCCCCTGATCCCAACCCGCATAGCCCAGCGTGACGATCACATTGCGCGGCCCCTGCCCTACACCCATCGCCTGGAGAATATCCCTGGAAGTGGTCAGTGCCAGCTTGTCGTTGATGCGCAGCATGGACTCCCAGTTCCCCTGCGTGTCGTGCAACACGAAACCGCGTTCGGTTTGCACCGGCCCGCCAAAATACACCGGCATTTTCTCGAGTTCCGGCTGGTGCAATGGAATGTTGATCTGATCGAACATCTCGCCCAGCGTGAGACTGATCGGGCGATTCACCACAATCCCCAACGCACCGTTCTCGTTGTGCTCGCATATGTAAGTCAGCGTGCCGGCAAAAACTCCCTCCTGCATGGCAGGCATGGCAATCAGAAAGTGATCGGTCAAATTGAAATCAGGCATAACGGCATTGTAACTGTCCGCGCCAGGCCGCACAATTTGAATAAGATCGCACATGCGATGGATAAACAGGATTCATCGAAGCTATACAAAAATCTGTTACGCTATTTTACAGATAAACACGGTGGGATGACGCGATGGCGATTTATGCGGTGGGTGACGTTCAAGGCTGTCATGCCGAGCTGGTGCAGTTGCTCGATCAAATTGCCTTCGATCGGGCGGCGGACCGGCTCTGGCTGGTCGGCGACCTGGTGAACCGCGGGCCGGGTTCGCTGGAGGTATTGCGGCTGGTCAAATCGCTGGGCGACAGCGCGATCTCCGTGCTCGGCAACCACGACCTGCACCTGCTCGCCGTCGCGGAAGGCGTCGCGGAACTGAACCGCAACGACACGCTGGACGAGATCCTCGACGCGCCAGATCGCGACGAACTGCTGCACTGGCTGCGCAACCAGCGCCTGCTGCATGCACAAGATGGCTACGTGCTCGTCCATGCCGGACTGCTGCCGCAATGGAGCGTGGCGCAGGCCGAGGGCCTGGCGCGCGAAGTCGAAGCGGCGCTGCGCGGTGACGACTACGCCACCTTTCTTTCTCGCATGTACGGCAACGCCCCGCATCACTGGGACGACAGTCTTGCCGGCTACAAGCGCCTGCGCGTCATCGTCAACGCCTTCACCCGGATGCGCATCTGCACCAGGGAAGGCGAGATGGAATTCAAGTTCAAAAGCGAAGTCCAGAATATCCCCGCCGGCTATCTGCCGTGGTTCGACGTGCCCAAGCGCGCCAGCGCCGATTCAACGGTGATTTTCGGCCACTGGTCGGCGCTCGGCCTGCTGCTCAGGAAAAACGTCATCGCGCTCGATACCGGCTGCCTGTGGGGCGGCCCGATGAGCGCGATCCGGCTCGAAGACCGGCAACTCTTCCAGGTGAACTGCAACAATCCGGTGGCGAAGCATTGGTGATGTGCCATAAAGGTCAGGCGAACATTTTCAATCTCGCATGTTCTGTTTGACGGAATCTGAATTGTGGAATAATATTGCGCTGTGATCCAGTCATTTGCCTGTTCCGATACCGAGAGTCTTTTTCTCAGCCATACGGTTCCCCGCTTCAAGAATATTGAACGGGTAGCCAGGCGCAAGCTGCTGATGTTGCAGGCCGCAACGCAATTGAAAGCGCTGAAGATACCGCCCGGAAACCAACTGGAACTTCTCAAGGGCAACCGGCGCGGCCAGCACAGCATCCGCATCAACGACCAATGGCGGATCTGTTTTGTGTGGAAGGATGATGGAGTCCACAATGTAGAGATCGTGGATTACCACTGAAAGGAGAAATGCATATGACCAAAATGCTGGAAGAAATTCACCCTGGCGAGATTCTGCTGGAAGAATTCATGAAGCCCAAGGAAATTACCGCGCGCCAAGTGGCTTCTGATATTGATGTGCCGCCGAGCCGAATCAGCGACATCGTGAATGGCCGCCGCCCGATCACGGCGGATACCGCCTTGCGTCTCGGCGTGTACTTTCAGATGGATCCGCGCTTTTGGCTCAACCTGCAAGCAGAGTACGACATGCGCATGGCTATGCGAGACTTGTTGCCGACGGTGGCTCCGCGCATTCGGGTGCTGCATACTTAGTAACCGTCGGGCTATGCCCGACTGAATGTCCATGCATTTTCGCAAGGAGCAGTGTCATGGCTGAAGCCGTTCTGAATATCAGAAAGTGGGGCAACAATCTGGGTGTCCGTTTGCCCATAGCGGTGGTGAGAGAGGCGCATCTGCATGTCGGTCAACGTGTGCGCATGTCGGTCGAAGGCAATCAAGTCGTCATCAAGCCAATCATTGCTTGAGCGTGCGAAACAGATATAGGTATAGCTACTTGTTTTCAGCAAGTGTTTACTCTACGCAAGTTGTGGGGCACGACGATTATGAGTATATCTTCAAGTATGTAGAGGAAAAAGTTGAATTGGCTAAGCCACAGTGGATGCCGCATAACTAAACTTGCTATCGTAATGATTTGCCAAACCACCAATTACCTCACAACTTCCGCCAACAACCCCCGCATCATCTGCTCCGCCTGCCCTGCATACCCGCCGCCGAACAGGTTGGCGTGGTTGAGGACGTGGTACAGGTTGTATAGGTCGCGGCGGGTGGCGTAGCCCGCATCCAGCGGATACGCGGCGCGATAGGCAGCGTAGAAATCTGCGGGGTAGCCGCCGAACAGTTCCGTCATCGCGAGGTCGGCTTCGCGGTCGCCGTAATAGGCTGCGGGATCGAAGATCGCCGGCGTGCCGTCTGCAAGAAAGGCGTGGTTGCCGCTCCACAGGTCGCCGTGCAGCAGCGAGGGTTGCGGGGTGTAGCCGACGAAGAATGCAGGCAGCGAGTCCATCAGCTTTTCGCCGAGACGCTGCAACTGGCCGCCGCAGCCGTTCTGCTCCGCAAGACGCAATTGAAAGCCCAGGCGCTGTTCGCGCCAGAAATCTATCCAGTCATCTTTCCATCCATTCGGTTGCGGAGTCGTGCCGATGAAGTTGTCTTGTGTAAAACCGTAGCGAGATGTTATTCCTCTATTCCCTCCCCCTTGCAGGGGAGAGGGGGGTGACGTGCAACGATGAAGTGCTGCGAGTTGTTCGCCGAGCAGTTTTGCATCGCCGTGCGAACTCAATTCCAGATGTTCCAGCACCAGATAGCCTTGCCTGCCTGCGCTGCCGTGCGCGATGGGATGCGGCACGCGTATCGTGTCGGTTGCGGCGATCGCGTGCAGCCCTTCTGCCTCCGCGACGAACATCGGCAGGTGTTGCGCGTCGTTGAGCTTGAGGAAATAGCGCGCGGCATCGCTTCCCTCCAAACAATAAGTTTCGTTGATGCTGCCGCCGCCGACGGGCGTCGATTTGCTCAGGGTGAAGGGGCGATGCGTCGCATCGCAGATAGCAGCGGAGATGTGGGCGAGGAGTTTGGTTTCCATGAGTTGTATCCGGAAAACATCGTCATTCCCGCTTTCGCTGGAATGACAGCAATTATCAGAAACGCCCTAAAGCTTGATGCTGTGACCGAAATTTTGTTCATACAAGCCCGCCAGCTCGGCGCGCGTGTAGCTGTGGTTCTGTCCGCCCCGGTTAGCGATCTTGAGCGAGCCCATCAGCGAGGCGAGGCGCCCGGTTGTTTCCCAATTCCAGCCACGCTGGATGCCGTACAGCAGGCCGGCACGATAGGCATCGCCGCATCCGGTCGGATCGACGATGGCTTGTGGTTTCGGGGTGGGAATGGCGATCTGTTTGCCTTCGGCGTAAATGAGCGAACCGTCTGCGCCCAGCGTGACGATCAGCGCCTTTACTTGTTGCGCGATCTCGGCCAGTGTCTTGCCGGTTTTGTCTTGCAACAGTCTGGCTTCGTAATCATTTACGGTGACGTAAGTGGCTTGTTCGATGAAGCTCAGTAATTCCGCACCGGAAAACATCGGCATGCCCTGACCCGGATCGAACACGAAAGGAATGCCAAGGTCGGCAAATTCCAGTGCGTGCCGGATCATGCCCTCGCGCCCGTCCGGCGCAACGATACCCAGTGTGACCTCTTTGGCCATGGCGACGTTATTCAGGTGCGACTGGTCCATTGCCCCAGGGTGAAATGCGGTGATCTGGTTATCGTCGAGGTCGGTGGTGATGAATGCCTGGCCGGTGAAGTGGCCCGGCACATGGCGAACATGCGTTTGCGCAAGGCCGAGTTTTTCCAGGCGCGAGGTGTAAGGCGCGAAATCGTCGCCCACTGTCGCCATGATCAGCGGATGTCCGCCGAGCATTTGCAGGTTGTAGGCGATGTTGCCCGCGCAGCCTCCGAATTCGCGGCGCATTTCCGGCACCAGAAAGGCGACGTTAAGGATATGGATCTGTTCGGGGAGGATGTGTTTCTTGAATTGGTCTTTGAACACCATGATGGTGTCGTAGGCCATCGAGCCGCAAATCAGTGTGTGCATCGGAAAACCCCAGCCATGTTGTCAATGTGCGAATTGTAGCATCAGGGAAGCCCTGCAAAAGCGGCGGGGGCGGATGTGCGCTGGTTGCTTGGCGCTTTGAAATCCCTGATAATTCGCACGTTGTTGGCGCAGTAGTGTTGGCGCTGCTCGCCGGGCAAATTCTTTTCAGGGGAAATCCATTTCGGGTTAAACCCAAACTATAGTCACGATCACCGGCGAAACTATCCAGATGAACATAAATTTCCAGCGCGCGGTCGACCGGTATGCAGGCGTGCCGATCTGCGCCTTGCTTTCACTGCTGAATCGTGTTCTGTCCAATGAACCCGACGGTGCGCCGCCTGAAAATATCCTGGTCATCCTGCTGTCCGAAATGGGCAGTCTGGTGCTGGCGCATCCGATGTTCATGCGCCTCAAGCAGCAGTACCCGGACGCGCAAATACACGTGCTGATGTTTGCCAAGAACCGCGAAGTGCTTGATCTTCTCGAAGTGGTTCCCCGCGACAACGTGTTGACGCTGGATGACGGTTCCCTGAAAGGATTGATCGGCGACAGCCTCGAGTCGATACGCGCGATGCGCAAACTCGGGATCGATGCGGTGATCGACTGCGAATTGTTCGCGCGCATCAGCAGCATTTTCTCCTACCTGTCGGGCGCGCCGCTGCGCGTGGGATTTCATCGCCATACCCAGGAGGGTTTGTATCGCGGCTCATTCATCAACCGCCCGGTGCTGTACAACCCTTACCGGCATTTGACGCAGCAATTCCTGACGCTGGCCGCCGCTCTGGAATCCACCACCGATCCGGTTGCCAAGCTGCTCCCGGCGCCCTATACCGGCAAGACGCCGGTGCTGGAATTTCCCCGCGAGGAATTGGAGCGGGTGCACAGGGAGCTGCACAATTTTTTTCCGGCTATCAAAGACAAAAAACTGGTGTTGGTCTACCCGAGCGGCGGGATCCTGCCGATACGCGCCTGGCCGCTGAAGAGCTATTTCCAGTTGAGCAAGACTTTGCTGGATGAAGGTTACGCGGTTGGCGTCATCGGCATGAAGGGCGACCATGAGATCGCGCAGGCTGTGGTGGATCACTGCCAGAGCACGGCGTGCGTCAATCTGGCCGGCTATACCAGGACGGTGAGGCATCTGCTGGCGGTGTTCCATCGCGCCGCGCTGCTCGTCACCAACGATGGCGGACCGGGACAATTCGCCGCGCTCACGCCGCAGCTTCCCGCGATCATTTTTTTCGGCCCGGAAACACCGGTGTTATACAGATCGCTGGGCGACAATGCCTATTGCTTCCACCGCCAGTTGCCCTGCTCGCCTTGCCTCACCGCCTATAACCACCGCACCTCGCCCTGCGACGGCGACAACCAGTGCCTGAAACAGATCACGGTCGAACAGGTGCTGGCAAAAGCCCGCGAGATGCTGGCCGGATTCAACAATATTGCGGCGCAAGATCGGCAAAGCGCATGAAGCGGATCGTACAGCACCCCTTGACGGTCTGGGTATTCAGGAAACGTTTCATGAAGTTCGGCGCCGTGGGCGCATCGGGTGTGGTGGTGAATCTGGGCGTGTTGTATCTCTGCCAGGAATTTCTGTTCGTCGCGATCCGGACCCCGAGCATGCGGCTCAACGCCTCTCTGGCCGTAGCGATCTTTTTCGCGACGGTGAACAATTTTTACTGGAACCGCATCTGGACATGGAGCGATCGCAAGCACCATCCCGACAAGCACCTGCTGCTGCATTTCGGCCAATACGCGCTGGCATGCTGGGTGGGCATCGTGTTGCAGGTGCTGCTGACCAAACTGTTCGTGATCTATCTGCACTATCTCGCCGCCAATGCCCTGGCCATCGTGCTCGCCAGCGTGTTCAATTTCCTGGTGAACAATTTCTGGACGTTCCGCAGCCACAAGCCGGTGGATGAAATTGCGCTGCCCAATATCCCGGAACCGGACGATGCAATCCCCGGGCTTGAGCCGGACATAGAACAGGAAACCGGCAACAAATGAAATTAACCGGACCCGGTTTGCGTACGGCATGGTACGTGTTGGCCTGCCTGCTGGCGGTGTTCACTTATTTCTACGGCCTCGACAGCCAGCACATTCCGAAGAACGGCGACGAATATCCTTATGAACATATCACCCGGCTGACCGCCGGCAGCGGCAAACTGTTGCCGCTGCGATCGCAGCTGGACCACATGCGCAACACCAAGCCGCCGCTGCTGTTCTGGCAGGGCATCGCATCAACCGGTCGGGGCAAGAACTGGACGCTGTGGAATTTGCGCTACCCCGGCGTCATCTACACATTGCTGACCGCCGCGATGCTGTTCATGCTCGGCTGGAAACTATCTGATCATACAGAGACGGGGACGAGCAAACTGGAAACGGGCTTCATCGCCGCGCTGACGTTCCTGGCATTTTTCACCACCTATCGTTTCGGCCGCCCGTTCCTGACCAACCCGCCCGAGGTGTTCTGGATCTTCCTGCCGTTCTTCGTGCTGCTGTATTGGCGGCAAACATTTGCTTCACGCTTTGCCATTCCGCTGTTGCTCGGCATCAGTATCGGCGTCGGCTTCCTGTACAAATCATTCGCGCTGGGACTGCCCGTCTCGCTCGGTTTGGCCGGGTGGTATCTGCATCAGCGGCAGTACCGCGTGGCTGAGTTCCTGAAACAGGATGCGCTGAAAGTGGCGATTGCCGTGACGGTTGCGTTCGCGCTGTTTGCGATGTGGTTCGTGCTCGATCCCGGCCCGCAGGCGGTGTGGAAAGAATTCGTGGTTGGCGAGAATGTCGGCAAGTTCGACCCGCACGGCAATTTGTCGTTTGGACAGGGTTATTTGTCGAAACTGCTGTGGGGCGGCTCCAGCATCTGGAGCTATGCGCTGGCCTTTTTGACCAATCCGGGGCTGCTGACATTCCCGGTGGTGGCGCTGTTTTTTGTCGCTTACCAACGGCGCAGCCGGTTGAGCAACGAAGAAAAATTATTGTGGATATGGATCGCCGCAATGTTCCTGAGTTTTGCGCTGCCCAGCCAGCGTTCGGGACGCTACCTGCTGGCGGCGATGCCTGCGGTGGCGCTGTTGTGCGCACTCAACTGGCAGCAGATCAGCCGCAAGGCATTCGTCGCCATCCTGGTTTTGGCAGGCGCGCTCATCGCGGGGATCGCTTACCTGGCCATGCGGCTGCAGGCAGAAATGCCCGATGTTCCGTTGTATCCGCCGGCGTTCTGGTTGCTGATCGCGGGAGCGGGAATATTGACGCTGCTGGCTATCGCCGTACCCGCCCTCACCCGCCCCGTCGTCAACGTCGTCGCATTATTGGTGCTGCTGTGTTTCGCCTTTTTTCTGCGCCCCTTTGATGGCGCGTTGGGTAATTACAGTGCGCAGGCGCAGCACGATGCCAGCGGCAAGGACGTTGGTGTGCCGTGCAACTTCAGGGCCATGGACGAAGGTTATCGTTTCATGCTGCCGGGGGCGGAGATTCGCGGCTATAACGAGGACCAGAATCTTTCCGCAAGCGAACTGGCGGCGCGCTACCAGTTGTTCGCGGTGCAGCAGGCGTTGAATGACCGCACGCAAAACGGCGGTTGCGCTGCGTGCAGGATCATCGGCCAGCGCCTGGATATTCGCGGACGGCAAAGTCCGGCTGAGCTGAAAGAAATGTTGCTGGAGGGCAAGGTGTTCGAGTATCTTTTCGTCAGGGAAATATTGATGGAGTCACCCCCGGGCGGCAAAATCACGCCTGAGCAGACTCCCGCTCAGCTATGCCGCTGATGTTTGAATCTATCGTTAGCAAATCTGGTGTGCGCCATGCGCTGGTTCTTTGCGCGGTGCTGATCGCGTTCGGCGCGGCGTTTTACAAAATCGCTCATCGCCCGTCACCGGCGCTTTTCCAATTGCCAGCCGGCTTTCGGCATGACGTCGCGCAGCAAACCGGCGATGCTGCACCGGGTATACGCACCCACTTCGTTTCCACCCGGCAGAACATCTCCACTCATGCCGCCTCCCTGGTCGAACTCGGCGATGGCCGCGTCCGCGCCTTCTGGTTCGCCGGCAGCCGCGAAGGCGCGCAAGATGTGGAGATACGCACTGCGGTGTTCGATCCGGCAAAAGATTCATGGGGTCCGGAACACAGCATCGCGAATCGCGAAGAAACGCAGCGCTCGCTGCTGCGCTACGTGAAAAAACTCGGCAACCCGGTCGCGCAGCTCGCGCCAGACGGCAAGCTGTGGCTGTTCTATGTGACCGTGTCGATGGGCGGCTGGGCGGGCAGTTCGATCACGGCAATTACCTCGAAGGATGGCGGCGAGACCTGGAGTCCGGCACGGCGCCTGATCACTTCGCCTTTCATCAACATCAGCACGCTGGTGAAGGGTACGCCGTTTCTGTACAGCGACGGCACGATGGGGCTGCCGGTCTATCACGAGTTCATCGGCAAATTCGGCGAACTGCTGAGGATCGGCGGCGGCGGTGAAATCATCGACAAGCAACGGCTGAGCTCCGGAAAATCCACGCTGCAGCCGGTGGTGCTGATAAAAAATCCGCAACAGGCATTGGTGCTGATGCGCCGCTCCGGCTCCAGCCCAAAACGTGTAATCGCAACTGCGACGGAAGATGCGGGGCGGCATTGGAGCCCCCCTGAAAAGACCGCGCTGGCCAACCCGGATGCGGCGATTTCGGGAGTGGTATTGCCGGACGGGCAGATGCTGGTGGTGCTGAACGACATCGAAGATGACCGCGACGCGCTGTCGCTGGTGGTTTCAGCGGATGGCGGAACCACCTGGAAAACGGTTTATCAGTTTGAAGACCAGCGCGGCCAGCACACCGACCTTGTTCATTATGGGCAAATTGCCGGTGAGTTGGCCAAGGCCACCGATGCAAGCATCACCGACGCAACGGGTTACGCAAAATCCGCGCAGCGGAACAAATGCGAGGAACAGCATTGCGCCTTCGAGTTCTCCTACCCCTACCTGATCCGGACGCGCAGGGGCGAGTTCCATCTCGTCTACACCTGGAACCGGAGCTTCATCAAACACGTCCGGTTCACGCGCGCGTGGCTGGATCGGCGCATCAAAAAATTGCCGGGGAAAACTGCAAACGATGGCGAACTTCACTGACCTGACCGGACTGGCGGGCGTGGCCAGCGCGACAGCAGCTTCAGCGTTTCTTTTGTTGCTTGGGCTGTTGCCGGGTATTGCGCGATTAACCAAGCCACATCTGACATTGCTGCTGGGAGCGGTGTTCGCGCTGATGCTGATCCCGTTCGGCGGGATGCCGCTCGCCGCTTATGTGCGCGGGGTGACCGGCGACTTGAGCATCACCACGCTGGTGCTGTTGTGGTGTGCGTTGCTAAGGCCCTGGTGCGGTTGCGTTACGGTCGAGGCTGAACATCGGCTTGCGCTGTTGACCCTGATCGCGCTCGCCGCACTCGCGCTATATCCGATGGCACTGGGTGCCGGTGCGTATGATCCCTATCGCCTGGGCTATGGCGATCCGTTCTTCGTCGCTGCGCTGTTGTTGCTTGCGCTGGCAGCATGGTTCCTGGAATCTGTACTGATCGCGCTGTGCATTGCGTTGGCTGTTCTCGCCTGGGCAGCCGGCTGGTATGAGTCTAACAACCTCTGGGATTATTTGCTCGATCCGTTCGTGTCGGTCTACGCGCTGGCAGCGGCTACCATCAGCGGGATCAGGACAATGTTGAAATTTCAGTGAGGCTGTTTGTACTGATTGCAACTTTATTCGGCAGGGTATGGAGTTCATCGGTGAGAGTTGATTTTTGCCCGTCTATCAGTCCTGTTCTCTAAAAAGAGCTGTTCCGCTATGATTGCCATGTCAGTGGACAAGCCTATCAGATCCAAAGGTTGAATCGAACCATGTTTTCCATACCCAAAATCTTTGAAGGAAAACCCGACCATCCCATGTTCGACGTGAAGGAAGCCAGAAGGCTGCTGGCCGAATTGCCGAAGGGCAATGCCTTCAAGACGCTGGAAGAAATCACTTCCTGGCTGGATTCGGTCAAGGATGCGGCTGGTTTTCGTGCCGAGGTGCGCGCTACGATCATCATGCTGCTGGATGAAACGGGACAGCCGTTATATGCGGAGCTGCTGCAACTTTTCATCGGCGCGCCGCATTTGCAGGATTTCAAGGGCATGCATCTGTGGCAGGGTCTGCACGGTTTTATCAAGACTCTGGCCGAGGCTTATTCCGTGTGTGTTCACGAATATCAGCAATCGGAAAAAAAGTCTTTCGAACACAAGGAGCTCATGCCGGTCATCTGCGTCAGGCTGTTGCGCGCCGTTGCCGAGCAGATGAAACTGGAAATGATGCACTATGTGGATATCGAGCAGCCGGTCTGGGATCGTCTGTGCAGTTGCTACAATTTTGCCGAAGCCAGCCAGTTGGCGGAGAGCATGGTTTTCGCCTATCCAAAACAGGTGATTCATATCAGCCCGCAGCGGGAGTTGTTGCGGGCATTGATGTTTTATGAGTCCTCACCCGGCACGCTGGCGCCGGACCAGATCGAGGTGAGCTTCCGCATCGCCGGCCGCATGGTCAGTTTTTTCGATTTCAGGGATGCGCCTGATCCGGATTGTGCATATTGTTTCGATCTGGCCAGGCCGGACGCGCCCAGACGGGTGGATGGAGATCTCCGGTTAACACCGACGCTGCGCTTTTTCGGGGCCGTCAAGGCAGTGCCCAAGATAACGGATATTATTGCCCATCATGAGCATGGTTTGATCCTGCAGGAACAACGCTTCGGCAGCGAGTTCACCCCGGCGGGAAAATTGACCGTGCTCAAACACCTGCAGCAGTATTGGGGGAAGGATCAGCCGCACCGGCATCAGGAACGCAGGGGCATCGACACCGCCATTGACGTGGTGCACAGCTTCCGGACGATCAGCAAACTGGTTGCACGCATGGACATCGATAATGCGGTGAACATTTCCGAAAAGGACGCGGCTGCGCTGAAAGAGCGTTCCGACATCAATCTCGCCGCAGAAAATGATGAAGTCGATTACTCCACGGAAAGCTGGACCATAACGGATGTGAGCGTTGATGGAGTGGGCGGCATGATTCCGAATAACGGAGGCGCCTGGGTAAAGATAGGAGACCTGTGCGGCCTCAAGGCCGGAAACAGTTCGGTATGGTGGATCGGCATGATACGGAGGCTGCATACCGACACGTCGCATACCGGCACCAGGGGCGCGGTGCATGTGGGCATCGAAATGCTCGCCAAGAAACCCCTGTCGGTATGGCTGCGCACGCTCGGCAAGGGCGCCGAAAAAGTGTCCAACTGGGAGACGAGTTCCAGCTCCTTCGAATACGATTATCTGCCGGCGATCCTGTTGCCCGATGCGAGCAACTCCTATGCGAATGCCACGATGCTGATGGAATCGGGCAGCTATGTGCCGGAAACTCTTTATCAGGTGATGCTGGGAGAAAAAAGCCGTGACATCAAACTCACTGGTTTGCTGGCGGAGGGTGAGGACTACGAGCGGGTCAGCTTTCGGTGGCTCAATGCCGCGCACACATAATGCGTCCAGTCATTTGCTCTGGTAACCCCGGCTTTGTTTTATACATGGCGACAGAAATCGTAGCGAGCGGGCTGGCATTGGGGGAGCCCGGAGCACAGGCACCGGAGTGTACAACTCAGTACATGAGGATGCCGAGCACCGCGCGACCCCGATGCCAGTTCGCGTAGTAGATTTATGTCGCCATGTACAGAATTATCAGCGTAAAGTTCCGCTATCGGGAAGCCGGGATAACAACATGATGCTCATTGCGTGCCACAAGCATCCATTCGCTCCCGACCGTACTATTATGAATATGCAGACAGCCAAAATTGAAGGATAGCAGCACTTTAATGTACACTAGTAAACCATGTCGACAAAAATAATCAACTCTCAGCTATTAAAGATTATCTGCCTGTGCCTGCTTTACACACAGATTCAGGCCGCAGAGATTACCATCCACAAAAACAACAAAAGCGGCCTGCTGACATGGACATCAAAGGACGATGGTTTCAGCATAGAACTCATTCAACTGGTTCCTGACTTTGTTCGTGCCGTATACAGCAAGCACGGCTTGCCTGCTGATGAGGTCGAGCGAATCGCCGGTTACTGTGTTTTTGGCAGTATTATCCAGAACACTTCACAGCAGCAATTAAGTTATCGGGTTTCGGACTGGCGTTATGTCGATAAAAACGGCAAGGTTTATCCTGTCAAAACCAAGGCCCAGTGGCTCGAAGAATGGCGCAAGGTGGGCGTCACCTTTGCCTGGACATTACTGCCCGAAAGTGGTGACTTTGGAATCGGTGACTGGCAGCAGGGTTTTACCACCATACAAATAGACAGAAATGAAAAATTCGACTTTATTTACACCTGGACACTTGACGGAAAAAAACATCAGGGGAAAATTGAAAACATGAGCTGCGCACCCGCCAGCCTTTAAACAAGCCTGACTACTCAGTGACAAAACCTGTTATGACCATACAAGCCAATATTCCATTTAAATTTATATCGATGTTGCTATGCTGCCTGCTGATGTTTTCAGCGCAGGCCGCTGAACGTCAACAACCTAAACTGGGTTACAGGTTAACAGCCGTATCAGAACCCATACCAGCGCCGGACTTTACACTTGAAGACATGGATGCAAAAAAAATCAGTCTGAAAGACTATCGCGGCAAAGTAATATTGCTCAATTTCTGGGCCACATGGTGCCCGCCTTGCCGAAGAGAAATGCCTTCAATGGAACGCTTGTACCAAAATTTCAAGGGCAAGGATTTTATCGTGCTTGCCCTTAACCAGATGGAAGACGTTGATCAGGTATTTGCTTTCACAGGCGAGCTTGAAGTTGACCCGACATTTACTATCTTATTTGACAAAGACAGCGCCGTGTCTCGTGCTTATCGTGTGATGGGCTTACCAACGACGTACCTCATCGACAAAAAAGGAAATATACGTTTTCGTGCTATTGGCGGGCGTGAGTTTGATCACCCTGAAGTGAAAAAGCAGATTCTGCAGTTAATGCAGGAGTAGGCTTGTTGCGCACTACGAACGGCAGCTTTTAGGTATCGAACTTGATAGCCTGGAAAACTAGTAAATATTGGCGTGTGCTAGTCACAGAAAAAAACCGCGACTCTTCGGGAGTCGCGGTGCCGTTCAAAGATGCTGATGGCGGAATTTTTACCGTAACCGCCATCTGCTATTCATGTTGCGTTTGGAAATCATGCGCGAGGAGCCAATCTCCAATTTCAGGCTAGTTCACAGAAGCGAAGGGATTATTCAGCAACTTCTCGTGATCCGGCTGGTGGAAGTTAAACATCTGGAACAAATCTCCGATTGCCGGCGAGTTTACAGGAACATAAGGATTTTCCGGCAGTTGCACTGGGTCCGGCAAATTGTCGCGGCTGCGATTGGTGATGGGTGCCAGACCCCAGTTGCGCTCGATAAACTTCGCGATGGACACGTGATCATTGTACGTGTGGTCTATTTTCCCACCCATTGAATATGGCGATACGATAATCATCGGAATGCGCGAACCGTCCCCAAAGAAATCTACCGGCTGGATATAGCCGGAGTCATAGTAGCCGCCACCCTCGTCGAAAGTGACAAAAATGGCCGTGCTCGCCCATAGCCTTGGATCGGCCTGCACTGCATCAATCAGTTTCTTTGTGAAGCCTTCAAACAGGTCGAGTTTAGAAGAAGCTGGATGACCATCAAGCAATCCGCCCGGCTTGACGAAGGAAACTGCCGGCAGGTCACCATTGGCGATGTCGGCATAAAGATCGGTCGTATCCTTCAGGTGCTCGGAAACAAGAGCCGGATTCGTCATGATCTTGGTTTCATACAGGAAGGGATTGCAGATATTGCAATAGACGCTCTTCGGCGAGTTTGCGACGAAGCTGTTCCAGCCCTCTCCATAGTACTTCCACGGTATATTTTTGGCGAGGAGCGAGTCGCCTATGGTCGGCAACGTAGAAGGCGGGATGGTGAATGCGCTGGTGTTGACGCTGCCATCGCCGTTGTAGCCTGGGTTGTAGTTGTTGAGCAGATAATACGCACCAGGGGCACAGTTCGGCTTCGGGTGTGTTGGCAACGAATTCAGGTAGCCGACGATTGCATCGACTCCGGGCTGGGCTGGGTCGGAACATTCACTGTATGAGCCGCCGGAGTAGCCGTCCTGAGTGTAATAGTTGTTGGTGCCCGGCTGCGGATTCGGGTTTTCAATCTGATTAGCAGGTGGGGTGGCCAAGTGACCCTGACCATCGGAGTAATACATCGCATCGGCCGAACCGAGCATGATGTGATTGGCTCCCGTACCGCCTTGAACGGCCTGGTGATAGTTGTCGCTCATGGAGTAGGTCTGCGCCAGATGCGTAAGATAAGGCGCATCGCCATTGCTTGCGTTATAAAAGCCCATGGCGGTGGAGCCTTCCCCGGTGCTTAGGTCGTTGAACCCGGCCGGTTGAGCATTGCCGTTGCTTCCCGCGCCCACGCTTGTTTCGACCCATGGGTACAGATCCTGCAGGCAGCCACTGGGATTGGTTCGCGTGGCATTAGCCACGTTACAGTCAGCCTGCTGCCAACCCTGGTAGAAACGATGCACCGGACTGGCTGCGTAATCGTCATAGGAAAGGCCAGGTGTGAGCGGAAAAGGGCCATCAGGCAGGTTTGCGGCATTGGCAATCCGGGTGTCTGCACTGTACTTAGGCAGGCCGGTTGCGCCAGTGGTCAGCAGGGGAATATCTTCTGGAAGAAGTGCGCCGCTCTCAAAATAGGTTGCAAGCGCAAGGGAAGCAAAGGGTGGAGGAGCCGTATCGCTGGCAGATGTGTGGGCACTTCCGGTAAGCGGCGCGGGAAGTACCTGATAAGCCGTCTTCGCGGGTGGGCTGATTGTAAATTTCTCCGGTTCCGACAAGGTAGCCCGATATTGCGTCGCAAGCGCGAAGTTGGGTCCGGGTGAGCCGTCTGCATTAATGATGCCTTTGGACAGCAGGTTCGATACGGTCTGGCCGTTGGACGGGCGATAAGCGCCGAAGATGTGGTCGAACGTCCTGTTCTCACCTATGATTACGATGACATGTTTGATTGGTGTTGCGGTTCGGTATTGCGCGGTTTGGTCATTCATCTGTTCGGCTGCAGCAAGCGTCGGAATACCCGATGCCGAGAATCCGAAGCATGCCAGGCTAATGCAGGCCGCGATACGTTTGACTTTCTGGCTCAGTATTAAATGATCTTGTTTCATTTTTGCCTCCTTACAATATAAAGATTGCTGTTTGGGTTGTTGACTAGGTTCAGTGTGGCATGCGTCCATGACACGCGGAAGATTGTGACTTGTCACCATGACAAAATCGTGATGTCACCATGAAATAATTGTGATGAGGCCATGACAAAATCATGATGCGACTTTGGTAGAATGATGTCGAGATAAGGCCCTTATAATTAGTCCGACCGGACTATTAATTGTACTGTGTTATAAAACATGCCTTTATTGCGACATCTTCAAGCAACCGAGGAGGTGGGTCATGGGTAACAGCCTGGAATCACGCTTTGAACGCTACAGCGATGCGATGGTTGAGGCTCTTGGGCATGCGGATCGAGCCATGCCAGCGCGCGCTGGTACCTGCGCGGACTGATGTTGCCGGGACAGCGCAAGAGCGTGGAACCGATGGCGGCGCGGGTGCATCCGCAGGATGTGCGCTCGGCGGTGTCAATTCCGCCCAACCGAAGGTTGGTTGCGGATTGCCTGCCTTTGGTGCACCAGTCGATGCACCATCTGGTAGCCGACTCCGCCTGGAGCGATACGGCGTTGCTCGCGGCGGAGGCGAGCGAGGCGGTGCCGATGCTGAGCGATGAAGAACGGCATCCTGTTTCTGGATTATCGATGACACGGGCTGTCGCAAATACGGCACACATTCAGTCGGCGTGGCGAGCCAATATTGCGGGCAACTGGGCAAGACAGACAACTGCCAGGTGGCGGTAAGCCTGTCGCTGGCTACCGCCGAGGGTAGCCTCCCGTTGGCCTACCGGCTGTACCTGCCGCGCGAGTGGACCGAAGACAAGCCGCGATGCAAGCGCGCGGGCGTGCCGGAAGGGATTGTTTTTGCGACCAAGGGCGAAATCGCCTGGGCGCAGATCGAGGCAGCGCGCATCGCCGGGATTCCCCGCGGCACAGTGCTCATGGATGCGGGCTATGGGGATGAAGCGGCGTTGCGGGACCGGCTGTCGGCAAACAGTTTGCCTTATGCGGTTGGCATACGGCCGGCTACTGCGGTCTGGTGGTCCGAAAAGCTTTTGGCCGGGCACCCGGATGAGCATCAACCTGCGCCCGCACCGGTTAAACCTGCCCTGAGTTTGGTAGAAGGGAGGGGGGCGACCCCGCACACGGGTGCTGCGCGATGAAGCCCACCAGCCGCTCAACGCGCGCGAACTCGCGCAGGCGCAGCCGGCGGCCCCGCGAGGAAGAATGGCTGCTCATCGAATGGCCCAAGGGTGAAGCCGAGCCGACCCGTTACTTCCTGTCTACCCTGCCCGCAAACATCCCGTTCAAGGAGTTGGTGAGCGTCGTCAAGATGCGCTGGCGCATCGAGCGGGACTACCGGGAACTCAAGCAGGAGGTCGGCCTCGGCCATTACGAAGGGCGCAATTGGCGCGGCTTCCACCATCATGCAAGCCTGTGTATCGCGGCTTATGGGCACCTCTAAAAATCCACATTTCATCCCAACTGCTGCGTTGCGGAAAAAATTTCTTGCTCGCATATCAAACATATGCCGCGTGGCGAAATTTTTTCCGCGCCTTGCATTTGGGCGAACTCTGAATTTTTAGAGGTACCCTTATGGTTTTCTGATGCTGGAGCGGCTGTCCGGAGCTAAAAAAACTCCGCTCGACTCAAAGCGCCTCCCGTACCCGAAGGCTTCAGCCCGCGCGGGCCTCGCCCCGATGCGGCGGCACATCCCGTGGTCGATCTCGACCGTGCGTTTTCGCCTGGCCCGGGCCATCGCCAGAAGTCTTCCGCAATGCCCTTGTTGCGGAAAACTGTTCGTGCGGGGAATGAGAAATTAATAACACAGTACAATTAAATTTTCATTTATTAACTATGGCGGAACACGGCCTGAGTGAGCATGGCCACAACGCTGCGCTGGTCCGCAGGAACGGCGGGTTACGCATGACCGGACAACACCAACCCCCACACCACCAGCGCATTCACGATACTTAAAAACACCGCCGCGCTGGCGATGTCTTTGGCGCGTTTGGCCAGCGGATGTCTTTCCAGCGAGGTGTGATCCACTGCGGTTTCGAGTGCGGAGTTGAGCAACTCGACGATCAGCACCAGCAGGATGCTGGCGATCATCATGGTTTTGCCGAGGTAGCTGGCAGGCAACAGCAGCGCAACGGGCAAGGCGATAAGGGCGACCAGCACCTCCTGGCGGAAAGCGTCTTCGTGTTGCCATGCGGCGCTCAGGCCTTGCAGCGCAATGCCGGTTGCGCGCCAGGCGTGGCTCAAACCGGTGCGGTGCTTGCCGGGTTCTTTTGCATTGGAATTTTCCAAACCAACCCTCCTGTTTCAGGAATCGCCATAGGATTCGACAGGCGGGCAGGAGCAGATCAGATGCTTATCGCCGCGCACATTGTCGATACGGGCGACGCTCGGCCAGAATTTATTGTCTTTGACCCACTTCAACGGGAACGCAGCCTGCTCGCGGCTGTAGACGTGCTGCCAGGCATCGGCGGCAACCGCTTTGGCGGTATGCGGCGCATTCTTCAGCACGTTGTCCTCCCGGTCGGCCTTGCCCGAGATGATCGCGTCGATTTCCTTGCGTATCGAAATCATCGCGGCGCAAAACCTGTCCAGCTCTTCCCTGGATTCGCTTTCGGTCGGTTCGACCATCAGGGTATCGGGCACCGGAAATGATACGGTGGGTGCGTGATAGCCGTAGTCCATCAGGCGCTTCGCGATGTCGCCCACCTCCACGCCGGCTTCGCGCTTGAAGTCTGCACAGGCCAGGATCATTTCGTGCGCACAGCGTCCGTTCTTGCCGCTATACAAAGTCGGATAGTAATCCTTCAACGATTCCTTGAGGTAGTTGGCATTCAGTATCGCGATGCGCGTGGCTTCGGTCACGCCCTCCCCGCCCAGCATCTTGATATAGCCGTATGAGATCAACAGGATCAACGCGCTGCCGTAAGGCGCCGCAGATACCGCATGTATTCCCTGAGCACCGCCAGTTTCGACCAATGAGTGGCCGGGCAGAAACGGCACCAGGTGTTCCGCGACACCGATCGGGCCCATGCCGGGACCGCCGCCGCCGTGCGGGATCGCGAAGGTCTTGTGCAGGTTCAGGTGGCAGACATCCGCGCCGATATTGCCGGGGCTGGTCAGGCCGACCTGCGCGTTCATGTTGGCGCCGTCCATGTACACCTGGCCGCCGTTGGCATGGATAATGGCGGTGATCTCGCTGATGCTTTCTTCGTAGACACCGTGGGTGCTCGGGTAAGTGACCATCAAACAGGCCAGATCATCCTTGTGCTGTTCGGCTTTTTCGCGCAGATCGGCCACGTCGATATTGCCCTGCTTGTCGCATTTCACCAGCACGATCTTCAAACCGCACATCGCGGCGCTGGCCGGATTGGTGCCGTGTGCCGAGGTGGGGATCAGGGCGATGTTGCGGTGCGCCTCGCCGCGCGACTGATGGTAGGCCTGGATCACAAGCAGGCCGGCGTACTCGCCCTGCGCTCCGCTGTTCGGCTGGAAACTCATCTTTGCGAAGCCGGTGATCTCTCTCAAGGCGCTGTCCAGCCCGGCGATGACTTCCTGGAAACCTGCCGCCTGTCCGATGGGAACAAAGGGATGAATGTTGGCGAATTCCGGCCAGGTCAGCGGGATCAGTTCTGAAGCGGCATTCAGCTTCATCGTGCAGGAACCCAGCGAGATCATCGAATGCGTCAGCGACAGATCCTTGTTTTCCAGGCGCTTGAGGTAACGCATCATCTCCGATTCGGAATGATAGGTATTGAAAACCGGGTGCTGCAGGATAGGCGAGTTGCGTATTTTGATCGTCGGCTGCTGCGCAAACACCTGGGCCTCGGTCACAGATGAGGCTGCCTTGCCGGCAGGCTTATCCAGCGCTTGGGCAAACACCGCGATGATCGCGTTCAGATCGTCGGCATCGGTGGTCTGGTCGACGGAAATCGTGATGGCTTTATCCGTGTAACGAAAATTGATCTGTGCGGCTTCGGCCAGATTTCTGATCCTGGCATTGTCTGTGCCGTTGATCTTCAGCGTGTCGAAGTAAACCTCCTCCTCGACCGTATAGCCCAGTTTTTTTAATTCTGCGGCCAGCACGATTGCAGAAAAATGCACTCGCAGAGCAATCCCTTTCAGGCCTTCAGGGCCGTGATAAACCGCGTACATGCTCGCCATAATGGCCAGCAAAGCCTGCGCGGTGCAGATGTTGGAAGTGGCCTTGTCGCGGCGGATATGCTGCTCGCGTGTCTGCAATGCCATGCGCAATGCCGGATTGCCCTGCGCATCGACCGAGACGCCGATGATGCGGCCGGGCATGGAGCGCTTATAGGTTTCGCGGCAGGCAAAATATGCCGCGTGCGGCCCGCCGTAGCCCATCGGTATGCCGAAGCGCTGGGTGCTGCCGATCACCACATCGGCGCCCCATTCGCCCGGCGGCGCCAGCAGCACCAGGCTCAATATATCGGCGGCAACTGCAATAGCGATCCCGTTTGTTTTGGCCTTGCTTGCAAATTCAGCGTAATCGTGAACCTTGCCATCTGCGGTCGGATACTGGAGCAATGCTCCGTAGATGCTGCTGTCCAGAGCGGCGGTTTTAAAGTCGCCGATGACCAATTCGATCCCCATCGGCGCCGAACGCGTCTTCAACAGATCTATGGTCTGCGGGAAGCATTCGCTGGATACAAAATATTTGTTCACACCCTTTTCGACTGCTTCGCGCGAACGGTTGTTGAACAGCATCGCCATCGCTTCCGCGGCTGCAGTGGCCTCGTCCAGCAATGACGCATTGGCGATCTCCATCCCGGTCAGATCCAGGATCATGGTCTGGAAATTCAGCAATGCTTCCAGGCGCCCTTGCGCGATCTCGGCCTGGTAAGGCGTGTAAGCGGTGTACCAGCCGGGATTCTCCAGGATGTTGCGCTGTATCACGGCGGGGACGATGGTGTTGTAATAGCCCAGGCCGATATAAGTCTTGAGCACCTGGTTCTTTGCCGCGACACCGCGCAAATGCTTGTGGTATTGGTACTCGGACATGCCGACCGGCAAATTCAGCGGCTTTTTCAAGCGTATCGCGGCTGGAACGGTTTGCGCGATCAACTCATCGACAGAGCTTGCGCCGATTTTTTCCAGCATGGCTGTTACATCGCTGGCGCGCGGGCCGTTATGACGGTCGACAAATTTATCAGTGGTGATCATGGCGAGAGTTCTGTAAAAATCGGGAGAGGTATGAGCTCGTAGCTTGTGGCTGGTAGCCAGGTAGTGCGCGCTTCGCGCGCGGGCTTTAAGCTACAAGCAACCAGCTACTTGCTACCAGCTTTAGTGCGCTTCGTTAGCTACTGCCGCCTGGTAAGCTTTGACATCCATCAGCGCAGCAACATCCGCCGGATTGTCGGGTTTCATCCTGAACATCCACGCGCTGTAAGGGTCGGCATTGATGGCTTCCGGCGTGCTGTCCAGCCCGCTGTTAACCGCAGTCACTACCCCGTTTACCGGGGCGTAAATGTCCGCTGCGGCTTTCACCGACTCAACTACCGCGCATTCTTCCCTGGCCTTGAGTCTGCGGCCAACCATGGGACTTTCCACGAACACCATATCGCCCAACAATTCCTGAGCGTGCTGGGTGATGCCGATGCTGATGGTTCCGTCGGCTTCGGTTCTGACCCATTCGTGGGATGCGGTGTACTTTAAATTGCCTGGAAGATTTGCCGGGTTGCTCATATGGTTCTCCTTAATGATTTGTCTGAAGGCTGGTAGCCTGTAGCTCGTAGCTTGTAGCAAAAACGGGTTTGCTACCGGCCACAAGCTACGAGCTACAAGCTCTCTATTAAATCCTTGCCATTGCGGGCAAATGGATACTTCACCACTTTTGCCGCAAGCATTTTATCGCGAATCGCCACCTGCACGGTGTCGCCGATCTGCACTTCTTTGGGCACTCGTGCCAGCGCGATGGATTGGTTCAATGTCGGCGAGAAACTGCCGCTGGTGATCTCGCCTTCTCCATGGTCGGTATGCACCGCCTGATGACCGCGCAACACGCCGCGATCCAGCAGCACCAGTCCGACCAGCTTGCGCTTGGGCGGGTTGGCAAGCAGTGCCGCCTTGCCGATGAAATCGCGCTCGCTCTTCAGGTCCACCGTCCAGTCCAGACCGGATTCCAGCGGATTGACGGTTTCGTCCATGTCCTGGCCATACAGATTCATGCCGGCTTCCAGGCGCAATGTATCGCGCGCGCCCAGGCCGATCGGCTTCACCCCTTTTGCTGCGAGCGCCGCCCAGAAAAATGGCGCGGCTTTGGCTGGAATCATGATCTCAAAACCATCTTCTCCGGTGTAGCCGGTGCGCGCGATGAACATCGTGCCCATCTCAGCCGCGCTGAACGGAACCAGACGTTCGGTCAATCCCCTGCTGCCGGGCAGTGCGTCCCAGACTTTTGCGCGCGCGTTCGGGCCTTGCACCGCGATCATCGCCAGTTCGGGATGGTCGGTGATAACCAGTTGGGGGGGCTGAGGGTGGTTTGGAGGCTGATCCGAGAATTCTGCGGCCTGCTGTTTCATCCACGCGATATCCTTGTCTGCGGCGCCCGCGTTCACCACGATGCGGAACCACTCTTCGTTCATGAGATACACGATCAGGTCGTCGATCACCCCGCCGTTGTCCAGCAGCATGCAGGAGTACAGTGCCTTGCCGGTCGATGTGAGCTTGTCCACATTGTTTGCCAGCAGATAGCGCAAAAAACTGCGCGCGCCGTTACCCTTGATGTCCACCACGCGCATGTGCGACACGTCGAACATGCCGCAATCGTTGCGCACCTGATGATGTTCGTCGATTTGAGAGCCGTAGTTCACCGGCATATCCCATCCGCCGAAATCGACCATCTTTGCGCCCATCGCGCGGTGCGCAGCATTGAGAGGAGTCTGCTTTAATGACATAGAAGCTTTCTAAAAATGAAAAGGCGCAGCACGAAATCGTGCTGCGCCCCATCTGTCCTTGATACCTGAGAGATTACAACTCGCGTTGCGTGCCCCTTCGGTGGTTGGTTGATCCAACTCTCTCCAGATTTGCCTGCGCCAATGGTTCTTTGAGCCTGAGCGGTTGCGGGTGTTGCGCCTTCGGCGGTGCCCCAGTCTTTGCAAGAATACGGGGTCTTTGCAAGGATACTGGCTGACACGCTCTCCCATTGGTCTGATCGGCGGCATGGATTATGCCGGAAACGGCATGGCCTGACAAACTGATGGCGAACCGCCCGAAAAATATCCAAATCGTTGTTGGCATATAAACATCTTCTGCAGCCGCTGCCCAACCCGCAACACGGCTCTGGGCTGACCGTCGACCGCGCGGCACAACAAGCATCAGTGTGACTGGTTACTCGAATAAAGCAGCACCAGGCGATACCCGGATGGCTTGAGGCCGGTGGTGTTGAGGTGCAGTTTGATGCCGAGTTCGCGGTTGGGTGACAGGCCTGTTGCTTCGTTTTCTGCCGGCGTCAAATAATCTGCAGGCATAAACATGCGGCGCGCAAGAGGTTTGTCTTGAATGTCGTTGAGCGTGAGTTCCAGATTGGGAAAGACTTGCGCGTAAGGGGCCCAGTTGCGCAACCGGGCATTCAGGGTGATCTGGTTTTCGTTCGCGGGGTCGGCCTCGAGTTCCGATGATTCAATGCTTATCAGGTCGGCATGTTGCGGCAGCGGCACGTTGCATTTCAGCATCCGGCAATAGCCGATAAGCGCCGGTTTCAGGCCGGGCAGCTGTGCGGCGAGTTCGACACGGAATAAGTAGGCGGCTTGTGCGAGCAGCATCAGCAGCAGCAGAAATGCCGCGATCAGCCACGGCCATGAGCGGCGTTTGGGCTGGAATTCGCTGCCGTCATCATCGTGCACGAAGGCGACTTGCTCCGCCAGCGTCATGGGTTGCAGAACAGCCATTCTGGAATCGTGCGGCGGGACGGATTTATCCAGTATCGGCAGCTCGAATTGCAGGTCGAGTTGATCGGGGACAAAATTGGGAAGGGTATCGAAGGCTTGCAGACAATGCCCGCAGCGCACCATGCCGTGATGCGCTTCCAACTGCGCTTTGGTGATTTTGAAGCGGGTGTCGCAGTGCGGGCAGACTGTCGTTCCTTGCATCTTAACGCTTGCGTCCCGACAGGCACGACCAGCCGTCCTCGAAAACCGGGGCGTTCAGGTCGAACCATTGTTGATAGATATTCATCACATCTTGCGCCTGTTCCTCAAGTATGCCAGACAGCACGATCTGTCCGCCCGACCGCGTAGCTTTCGCCAGCAGGGGTGCGAGCATACGCAGCGGGTTGGTCAGTATGTTCGCTACGACCAGATCATACGGGTGCCCGGCCATAACCAGCGACTTGGCTGGCGCTTTTTGGCAGCCTAGTCGAATGGCTAGTGGTTCCATCAAAAGTTCTTCGGAACCGGATTGGGGCGCATCCATTCGACATAGCTCATAACCAGCGACTTGGCTATCGTCTTTTGATAGCCTAGTCGAATGGCTAGTAGTTTCATCAGGACAGGCGTCGGGCAAATAAAACCGCGCGTCCTTGACCTGGTTGGCGATGGCATTGTCGCGGCTGGAGATCACGGCCTGCAAGTCTACATCAACGCCGACGGCGTGGGCAGCCCCCAGCTTGAGCGCGGCAATGGCGAGGATACCGGAGCCGCAGCCGTAATCCAGCACCCTTTCGCCGCCCCGCAAGTTGTTATCCAGCCAGCGCAAACACAGACGCGTGGTGGGATGGCTGCCGGTGCCGAATGCCAGGCCGGGGTCGAGCACGATGTTGATGGCGCCCGGGTCGCTGGGGGTGTGCCAGGTCGGTACGATCCATAACCGTGACGAAATCGGAATAGGCTCGAACTGGGATTGGGTGAGACGCACCCAGTCGTTGTCGGCCAGTGTCTCGATGCGATGCTCGGGGAGTTGTTTGTGGCCGGTGTTGGCGGTTGCCTTACGCAGAATGGCGCCGACGTCTTTGCCGCTGTCGAACAGCGCGCTGACGCGATTGTGTTGCCACACACCGGGAGGCGGCTCACCGGGTTCGCCGAAAATCGCCCGCTCATCGGGTGTGTCGGCATCGGCATCCAGCAAGTCTACCGACAGCGCGCCGAGTTCCAGTAACGCTTCGCTCAGTGCCTCGGCGTGCTCGGCGTCGCTATCAACGACCAGATTCAGCCAAGGCATTACTTGCCTTTGGTGCGCTCGGCGAGACGCTCTTCCAGATAATGGATGCTGGTGCCGCCGCGCACGAAAGCAGCGTCCTGCAACAACTCGCGATGCAGCGCGATGTTGGTCTCGATACCTTCCACTGCCATTTCCGACAGCGCGGTGCGCATCCGCGCCATGGCTTGTTCGCGGGTGTCGCCATACGCAATGATCTTGCCTATCATCGAGTCATAATACGGCGGCACGAAATAGTTGGCGTACACATGTGAATCCACGCGGATGCCGGGACCGCCCGGCGGATGCCAGGTAGTGATGCGTCCGGGCGAAGGGGTGAACTTGTAAGGATGTTCGGCATTGATGCGGCATTCGATGGCGTGGCCGCGTAATTGAATGTCGCGCTGCTTGAACGGCAGTTTCTCGTTGGCCGCGATGCGTATTTGCTGCTGAACGATGTCGACCCCGGTGATCATTTCCGTCACCGGATGCTCCACTTGCACGCGCGTGTTCATTTCGATGAAAAAGAACTCGCCTTTTTCATAGAGGAACTCGAATGTCCCCGCACCGCGATAGCCGATCTTGCGGCAGGCCTCTGCGCAGCGCTCGCCGACCTTGTTGCGCATTTTTAAATCGAGCATCGGCGCCGGCGCTTCTTCAATGATTTTTTGGTGGCGGCGCTGCATCGAACAATCGCGTTCGCCCAGGTATACCGCGTTGCCATGCTGGTCGGCGAGCACCTGAATCTCGATGTGGCGCGGGTTTTCCAAAAACTTTTCCATGTACACCATGGGGTTGTTGAAGGCTGCCTGTGCTTCGGTGCGCGTCATGGTCACCGCATTCAGCAGAGCCGCCTCGGTATGCACCACGCGCATACCGCGCCCGCCGCCGCCTCCGGAAGCTTTGATGATGACCGGGTAGCCGATGCTGCGCGCAATCTTGATAATCTCTGCGGGAGTATCCGGCAACGCGCCTTCCATTCCGGGCACGCAAGGCACCCCGGCTTTCCTCATGGCGATCTTGGCGCTCACCTTGTCGCCCATTAAACGGATAGTTTCGGCGCGCGGACCGATGAATACGAAGCCGCATTTTTCGACCCGCTCGGAAAAATCGGCGTTTTCCGAAAGAAAACCATAGCCCGGATGAATGGCCTGCGCATCCGTTACCTCCGCCGCGCTGATGATGGCGGGGATGTTCAGATAACTTTGGGTGGAAGAGGCGGGGCCGATACAAACCGACTCGTCGGCCAGCTTCACATACTTGGCATCGGCATCCGCTTCGGAATGCACCACGACGGTTTTTATGCCCATCTCGCGGCAGGCGCGCTGAATACGCAACGCTATTTCACCGCGATTGGCAATCAGGATTTTTTCAAACATGGTGTTGGCTCCGAACTTGGGCATTGCACGAAATCGCGCGCTGACGATTAACCGATGACAAACAGAGGTTGACCAAACTCAACCGGCTGACCGTTTTCCACCAGGATGGCTTTGATGACCCCGCTCTGATCGGCCTCGATTTCGTTAAGCAACTTCATTGCCTCGATGATGCACAAGGTCTCGCCGCTGTTTACGCTTTGACCCACATCCACGAATGCCTTGGAACCCGGCGAGGCCGAGCGGTAGAACGTGCCAACCATCGGCGATTTCACCACGTGGCCTTCCGCTACCGCAGGCTTGGCGGGTTCGACTGCCGGCGCGGCGGACTGCGGTGCGGAAACTGCTGCGGCGATGACGGGTTGCGGGGCCGGCGCACAGGTTTGCTGAGCGGATGCGGCGGTGCGGGTGATGCGCACGCGTTCTTCGCCCTCGCTGATTTCCAGTTCGGCAATGCCGGAACTTTCAACCAGCTCAATCAGTGTCTTAAGCTTGCGTAAATCCATGGTGACCTCCTTAAGGGAATCTCTAAAAATCCAGATTTCATCCCAACTGGTGTAACAACTAGCCATTCGACTAAGCTGTCAAAAGACGACAGCCAAGTCGCTGGTTATGCTGCGTTGCGTAAAAAATTTAGTTCCGGCCAACCTAAAGGTTACCCTTTACTGAAACTTCGTTTTCTTGCTTACATATAACCCATATGCGGCGCGGCGAAATTTTTGCGAGCAGCCGCTATGCGACTTGCCTGCTTACCCCACTTCCACGCCTTGCATTTGGGCGAACTCTAAATTTTTAGAGACCCCCTTAACAGTCTGTTGAAATTCTCAATAGCTGCTGAAAAACAGTGAATTTCTGGGGTCACTTTACCCCTCCCAGTGATCTAAAAATCGATTGTAGAGCTTCCTGAGAGGTCAAAGAATTTCTACATTTTCAAATACCGATAAATTCAACAAACTGTTAAGCTTGGTTTTTATGGTTTAGTGCGAATTGCACTGCGAATTCATAGCCTGCCGCGCCCAAGCCGCTGACCACGCCAATGGCGAGATCGGAAAAGAACGATTCCTTGCGAAATGCCTCGCGCGCGAACACGTTGGAAAGATGCACTTCAATGAACGGGATAGCTACTGCAGCCAGCGCATCGCGCAACGCTACGCTGGTGTGGGTGAACGCGGCCGGATTGATAATGATGAACTGCGTGCCATCAGCGCGCGCCTGTTGCACCCGTTCCACCAGTCCGGCTTCGGCGTTGCTCTGAAAGCAAAACAGGTTCGCACCGCTTTTGCCGGCTAATGTTATCAAACGTTCGTTAATTTCGTCCAACGTGGTGCGGCCATATACATCCGGCTCGCGACTGCCAAGCAGATTCAGATTCGGGCCATGCAGCACGAGGATGTTTTTGGCGAAACTCGCTTTGCTCGTTTTCATGTGCGCAGTTTGCGGTAAATTAGGGTAATTTGTCCAGTATTTTGACGAAGATAGTCAAAATATATTAAAGCCCAATGCCTTGCAACGTTTTCAGAAACTGTACGGCGTCCTGATAACCCGTCACGCGAAAATCGCCCAGTTCTTTGCCCTGTGCATCAAAGAACAAAATTCCGGGTGGGCCGAACAGGTTGTAGCGTTTGAGCATGGCTTTGTCGGCTTCGCTGTTTGCCGTGACATCGGCTTGCAACAGCAATACCGGTTTGAGTTTGGCTTTCACGGCGGCATCGGAGAAAACGAAGCGTTCCATTTCCTTGCAGGAGATGCACCAGTCGGCGTAAAAATCAAGCATCACGGTCTGGCCGCGTGCCTGGTCGATGCGCCGGTCGAGGTCTGCAATGTCTTTGACGCGGGAAAATTGCAGCGTGGCGGGCGCCGCCGTTTCAGCGCGACCGATGGTGCCGAGCGGGCGCAGAATGTCGCGCGCACCGGACAGGGCGCCGACCAGATAAGCCGCGCCCATCAACAAGGCGAACAGGCCGATGCCTTTGAGCAGCTTGTGCCAGCCGCCGGCATTGTGTGGCAGTGCATCCAACGCCCGCAGGTAAATCGCCGAAAAGATCAGCAATGCCGCCCACAGCAGCATCTCTACGCTGGTGGGCAGCAGCGGCTGGATGATCCAGATCGCCAGCGCCAGCAACATCACGCCGAAGAATTGCTTGACCGCCTCCATCCATGCGCCGGCCTTGGGCAGCAATACGCCTGCCGAAGAGCCGATCAGCAACAACGGTGCGCCCATGCCCAATGCCATTACGAACAGCGCAACGCCGCCCAGCACGGCATCGTGGGTCTGGCCGATGTAGAGCAGCGCACCGGCTAACGGCGCCGCCACACACGGCCCCATGATGATGGCGGACAGCGCGCCCATCGCGAACACGCCGCTGAGATGGCCTCCGTGCAGACGGTTGCTGGTGTTGCTCAGTTTGCTTTGCAAAGCGCTGGGCAGTTGAAACTCGTAAAAACCAAACATGGACAACGACAGCAGCACGAACACGGCGGCAAAGCTGCCGAGCACCCAGGGCGTTTGCAGGGCGTTTGAAAGCAGGTTGCCGGAAAATCCCGCCGCCACACCGGCAGCGGCATAAGTGATGGCCATGCCCAGCACGTATGCCAGCGACAGGATGAAGGCGTGCATATGGGTGATTTTGTGACCGCGCCCGACGATGATGCCGGACAGGATCGGGATCATCGGGAACACGCACGGAGTCAATGCCAGCAACAGGCCTGCACCGAAGAAAAAGGAAACGATCAGCCAGAAACTGCCGCCCTTGAACAGCCGGGCAATTTGCGAGCCTTCCGACACGGGAGCTTGCGATGTGGGCGGCGGGGCTACGCTGATGACCGGCGGCGAGGGTTGGCCGGTCGTTGTCTCAGGCAGGTTGACGTGCAGCGTTTTGGTGATGGGCGGGTAGCACAGCCCTTCCTCGCTGCAGCCCTGGTAAACAGCGTTCAGTATAATGCGAGTTGCCGCATTATCGGGGCGATCCAGCGTGATTAATGCCTGAAACGACCGGTGGAATACTTCGGTGTCGCCGAAGTTGGGGTCGTGCTTTATTTCGCCTCTGGGCAAACTCACTGCCGCAACTTTGACCGCGCTGTCTTGAATGGTAAAGGTGACTTTGTCGCGATACAAATAGTAGCTGGGCGTCACGTTGAAGCTGGCCTGCAAAGTATGCGCATCGCGCACGTTCACATCCAGACCGAAAGCTTCATCAGGTTGCAGGAAGTCGGGCTGCTTGCTGCCGGTCAGGCCGGGCAAACGGTCCAGAAAGCCTTCCGCACTCGAGGCGGGGGCGGCGAGACAAAGCAACAGCAGTAAAGCGTAACGCATGATTATTCCTTGAGAGTTGTGGTTTCGCCGACTATCCAATCCAGATAAGCGGGCAAACCCGCTGTCACCGAGACAGCGATGATTTCGGGAAGTTCGTAAGGGTGCGCCTCGCGTATCAATTTTTCAAGGCGCGGGTAGGCATCTTGTGTGGTTTTGATCAGCAGCGGCACTTCGGCGGCTGTTTCTATATTATCCTTCCAACGATAGGTCGAGATGCAGGGAGCGAGCTGGTTCACGCAAGCGGCGGCATGCGCTTCGATAAGCTGGCGCGCAAGTTTTCCCGCAGACGCAGCGTCGGGGAGATTGGTGATAACCAGTAAAATATCGTTCATGTGCTGATTCATGCCCTGGCAAAGCGCAATCCGAGTTGCAACAACTCATCCCACACGTCACCCTGACGCAGCCCCTTGATGGTCTTGTCCAACCGTGCAGCTTGCCGGACGGCGCGTTCGATGTGCGGAAATTTCAGGCGGCGCGCCGCATTTTCGATCTGTCCCTGCTTGTCCTTGCGCACCCGCATGTCGCGCATGGCGTTGCCGGGGTTACCGCCGCGTTGCACCGCTTGCAGCACTTTGCCCAATGTGCGAATATCTTCGCTGATCGCCCACAGCACCAGCACGGTGGCGGTTCCCTCGGCGCGCAGGCCGTCAAGAATGCGCGTATAGCGCGCCGCGTTGCCGTCCAGCATGGCCTCCGAAAGTTTGAAAATGTCATAGCGCGCCACATCCATCACCGCGTCTTTGACTTGATCGAAAGATAACGCTCCGGCCGGAAACAGTAAAGCGAGTTTCTGGATTTCCTGAAACGCCGCGAGCAGGTTGCCTTCGCAACGGTCGGCGAGAAATCCCAGCGTAGCCTCGTCGGTGCTCTGCTCCTGTCTTTTCAGCCGTCCGGCGATCCAGCGCGGCAACGCGCTGCGCGGAATGTCGTCGGCGGAAATCATCACGCCATGACGTTCCAATGCGCCAAACCACTGACTTTTCCGGATGGTCCAGTCGAGCTTGGGCAGGGAAATCAGCGTTAGCACGCCGTTGTTTAAATTGGCCGCATAATCCTGCAACGCCTGCCCGCCCTCCACGCCGGGTTTGCCGGACGGGATGCGCAGATCGATTATCTTACGCTCGGCAAACAGTGAAAGGCTCTGTGCGCTGTTGCGTAATTCGCTCCATTTGAAATGCTGCTCGGCGATGAATGTCTCGCGCTCGGTATATCCGGCCGCGCGCGCTGCCGCACGGATGCTGTCTGCCGCTTCAATCGCCAGTAACAGCGCGTCGCCAAACACCACATACAACGGCTTCAAACCGGAGGCAAGATGGCGCGGCAAGTCTTCGCTGGCGATAGTCATGGCCATTATTTAATGTGGTTGCGGCTTGGCCCGGCTCAGGCGACGCATGATTTGCTGCACCATGTCTGAACGCATGCTCTGGTAGAGCAGGGCTTCCTCGGATTCTTTGGCAAGCACCTTGCTGTCGTCGTAAGAGTAATCGCGGTGCATCACGATTTCTTCGGCGGGTATCCAGTCTTGATGCTTGAGATCATATGCGCGCAAGGAAACGCGGTATAGCAAATGGAATTCATTCACGCGTCCGCTGCCGCCCAGTGAAAGAATCTGTTTGTCGGGAGCTTCAGAAACGATGTCAAGCACCACATCGGCCTGACCGGCGGTGTTTACCAATCTCACCTTGTTCGCTTCCAGATTGCGGCGCAATTCCCGGGTGAATGGGGTATTGGGATTAGCCGCGTCCAGATATAACGTCTTGAACGGCATGCCCGCCTGTCCGCGCAGGTGGAAGCCACATGCGCCCAGCAACAGAGCGGTCAGCAGTACAGCAGAAATTTGCGGGGGTATGCGCAAGATCATTTTCCTAGGCGACGACGTTGATCAAACGGCCCGGCACGACGATGATCTTTTTCGGTGCTGCGCCCGCCAGATGCTTCCGCACGGCCACGTGTGCCAGCGCAAGCTGTTCCAGAGTCGCCTTGTCAGCATCCTTCGCGACGCGCAGATTGCCGCGTAATTTGCCGTTCACCTGGATCACCAGCTCAATCTCGTCCTGCACCAATGCGGCTTCATCCACTTCCGGCCAGGGTGCATTGAGGATGTCGTCGCCATACTCGAGCTCCATCCACAGAGCCTGCGTGACATGCGGAACGATGGGTGAGAGCAGGCGCAACAGAATACGAATGCCCTCAAACTCCAGGCTGGGTCCGTAGGACGAACCGAAGTTTGGAAGAGTCACCAAACTTTCCAAGGCATTCAGTATTTTCATGCAAGCGGCAACCACCGTATTGAATTGATGGCGGGCCATGTCATAGTTTGCCTGTTTGAGTAACAAATGAATTTGACGACGCGCCTCTTTGATGTCGGGAGGAGCTTGGTCAAATGAGTGGTACTCATCAGGCATATACTTGCGGACGTACACCAGCGCATTGTTTTTCTTCCGCGCACAAAACGCCCACACACGTTTCAGGAAACGGAACGCGCCTTCCACGCCCGCATCAGACCATTCCAGTTGCTGATCCGGCGGTGCGGCGAACATCATGAACAGGCGCGCGGTATCGGCGCCGTACTGGTCGATGATGGCCTGCGGATCCACGCCGTTGTTCTTGGACTTGGCCATCTTCTCGGTGCCGCCGATGATCACCGGTTGGCCATCGGAGCGCAGTGTCGCACCGACCGGACGACCGCGGTCATCGGTTATTACATCGACATCGGCCGGATTGATCCACAGCTTCTTGCCGCCGTTGACTTCGCGACAGAAGGTCGGCGCGACCACCATGCCCTGGGTGAGCAGGTTCTTGAATGGTTCATCAAGGGTTTGGGCCGCGCGTAGCGCATCGTTCGCCCCCTCTCCCACAAGCGGGGAAGGGTTGGGGTGGGGGAGCGCAGGCGGCACATCTCCAAACACCCCTTCGTCGCGCATCAGTTTGTGGAAGAAGCGCGCATACAGTAAATGTAAAATTGCGTGTTCGATGCCGCCGATGTATTGATCCACCGGCAGCCAGCGTTGCGCGCGCACCTTGTCCACCATGCCGGTGGTGCAATCCGGGCTGGCGTAGCGCGCGTAGTACCACGAGGATTCCACAAACGTATCCATCGTGTCAGTCTCGCGGCGAGCCTTGCCGCCGCACTTGGGGCAGGCGCATTCGTAAAATTCCGGCATCTTCGCCAGCGGCGAACCCGCGCCGTCCGGCACCACGTTTTCCGGCAATACCACCGGCAACTGCTCGTCCGGCACCGGCACATCGCCACACTGTGCGCAATGAATGATCGGAATCGGGCAGCCCCAGTAGCGCTGCCGCGAGATGCCCCAGTCGCGCAGGCGGAACTGCACTTTCTTTTCGCCCAGGCCTTTTGCGGCGAGATCGGCGGCGATGGCGTCTACCGCTTGGCCGTAATTCATGCCATCGTATTTGCCGGAGTTGGCACACACGCCGTGTTCCTTGTCGGCATACCACTCCCGCCAGGCTGTATCGCTGAAGTTTTGCTCATTCACAGCGATGGAATGTTTGATCGGCAATCCGTATTCTTTCGCAAAATGAAAATCGCGCTCGTCATGCGCGGGCACCGCCATCACCGCGCCTTCGCCGTAGCCCATCAGCACATAGTTGGCTACCCAGACCGGCACTTGCTCGCCGGTGAGCGGGTGGGTGGCTTTCAAGCCGGTGTCCATGCCTTTCTTTTCCATCGTGGCGATGTCCGCTTCGGCCACGCCGCCAAGCTTGCATTCTTCGATGAAAGCGGCGAGCGCCGGATTGCCTTGTGCCGCGCGGGTTGCCAATGGATGTTCTGCTGCCACGACAACGAAAGTCACGCCCATGATGGTGTCGGCGCGTGTGGTATAGACCCACAGCAACTCCTTCTCCCCTCTCACCCCCTCTCCCCAACCCTCTCCCGCTTGCGGGAGAGGGAGCGAACGAGAAGAACCATTTTCAATCCCTGCGGGGATTTTAAACGCGAAACGCACACCGTAGCTCTTGCCGATCCAGTTGCGCTGCATGGTCTTGACCTGCTCCGGCCAGCCATCCAGCGTGTCCAGGCCTTGCAGCAATTCTTCGGCGTATTGCGTAATGCGGAAGAAATACATCGGGATGTCGCGCTTTTCCACCAGTGCGCCGGAACGCCAGCCGCGCCCGTCGATCACCTGTTCGTTGGCCAGCACGGTGTGATCTTCAGGATCCCAGTTCACCGAGGAGGTCTTCTTGTAGATGATGCCCTTCTTGAACAAACGGGTGAACAGCCATTGTTCCCAGCGGTAATATTCCGGGCGGCAGGTGGTCACCTCGCGCGACCAGTCGATGCCCAGCCCGAGGCTCTTCAACTGCTTGCGCATGTAATCGATGTTGTCGTAAGTCCACGCGGCGGGCGGCACGTTGTTGGCCATTGCGGCGTTCTCGGCGGGCAGGCCGAATGCGTCCCAGCCCATCGGCTGCATCACGTTGTAGCCCTTCATGCGGTGGTAGCGCGACAACACGTCGCCGATGGTGTAGTTGCGTACGTGTCCCATGTGCAGCTTGCCGGACGGGTAAGGAAACATCGACAAACAGTAATACTTGGGTTTGTCTGATTGCTCGGCGGCGCGGAATGCCTGGCGTTTCTCCCAGAACTGTTGCGCGGCTGTTTCGATAGCCTTGGGTTCGTAATTGGGGGGCTGGTAATCCTGCTGCATTTGTTTTTTTGCATGGTTTGGATAAGGCCGCCATTATAACGGCATCGTTAACGCTGCACATGGCCGCTATATCAAAGAGAGGCGTTCTGCTAGAATTGTCGCCTAAATTTATTATAATCCCCTCAGGAGAGTTCACTATGTCCCGCAAACATCCCGTGATTGCCGTGACCGGTTCATCCGGCGCAGGCACCACTACGGTAAAATGTGCCTTTGAAAATATCTTCCGCCGTGAAAAGATTCACGCTGCGGTCATCGAAGGCGACAGCCTGCACAGCCTGAATCGCATGGAGTTTCGCGCCGCCGCCGCCGAAGCTGCCAAGGCCGGCAATAACAGCTTCAGCCACTTCGGCCCGGAAGCCAACCACTTCGACAAGATCGAAGAAACCTTCAAGGTCTACGGCAAAACCGGCATGTGCAAGCGTCGCTATTACGTGCATAGCGATGCCGAAGCCGAGCAGCACAACAAACATTTCAAGCTGAAAGATCTGAAGCCGGGTGTATTCACGCCCTGGGAAGACATCGAGAAGGATTCCGATTTATTGTTCTACGAAGGCCTGCATGGCCTGGCTACCGATAACGGCAAGATCGATGCGGCCAAACACGTGGATCTGGGGATCGGCGTCGTGCCGGTGGTCAACCTGGAGTGGATCCAGAAGATACACCGCGATAGCGCGGAGCGCGGCTATTCGGCGGAGGCGACGGTGGATACTATCCTGCGCCGCATGCCGGACTACATCAAATACATCATCCCGCAATTTTCGCGCACCGACATCAATTTCCATCGTGTGGCGACCGTGGACACCTCCAATCCGTTCATCGCGCGCGACATCCCGACGCCGGATGAAAGCTTTGTGGTGGTGCGCTTCCGCGAACCCAAGGGGGTGGATTTCCCTTACATGCTCGCGATGATTCCCGACTCCTTCATGTCACGCGCCAACACTTTGGTGGTGCCGGGCGGCAAGATGAGCCACTCGATGGAAATCATCCTTTCGCCTATCATGCACGAGATGATCGAAAACAAGAAGAAGTAAGCTCACTGGAGAAAATGACGGGGAAGCAGACGGCAAGTTTGCTTCCCCGTTTTATTTGCAATGGATCTACTCAAGGGCCTTAATCCCGAACAACGCCAAGCCGTCACGCTGCCGCACCAGTCCGCGCTTATTCTGGCCGGCGCGGGCAGCGGCAAGACGCGCGTGCTGACCACGCGCATTGCCTGGCTGATCAGCACCGGCGCGGTCAGCCCGCACGGGATTCTTGCAGTGACGTTCACCAACAAGGCGGCCAAGGAAATGCTCACGCGCCTGTCGGCGATGCTGCCGATCAACACGCGCGGCCTGTGGATAGGCACGTTCCACGGGCTGTGCAACCGCATGTTGCGCGCGCATTACCGCGAGGCGAACCTGCCGCAGACCTTCCAGATACTCGACAGCGGCGACCAGCTTTCCGCGATCAAGCGGCTGATGAAGGCGATGAACGTGGATGACGAAAAATATCCGCCGCGCGAGATGCAGAATTTCATCAGCGGCAGCAAGGAGCAGGGGCTGCGCGCGCATGAGGTGGAGGCTTACGATCCGTACACGCGGCGCAAGGTGGAGGTGTTCGCAGAATACGACGCACAATGCCAGCGCGAAGGCGTGGTGGATTTTTCGGAATTGCTGCTGCGCTGCTACGAGCTATTGTCGCGCAATGCGGCTATTCGCGAGCATTACCAGGAACGCTTCAAGCACATTCTGGTGGATGAGTTTCAGGACACCAACAAGCTGCAATACCTATGGTTGAAGTTGCTGGCGGGGCATAGTCCCTCTCCCCAATCCTCTGGTGCTTTCCCCCCTATCCAACTTTCCCCCGCATGCGGGAGAAAGGGCGAACGAGAAGGGCAATCTTCAATCTTCGCGGTGGGCGACGACGACCAGTCCATCTATGCGTTCCGCGGCGCGAATGTCGGCAACATGCAGGAGTTGACGCGCGATTTTCATGTCGAGAACGTCATCAGGCTGGAGCAGAACTACCGCTCGCACGGCAACATCCTCGATGCTGCCAACGCGCTGATCAGCCGCAACCGCAACCGCCTCGGCAAGAATCTTTGGACTTCGGAAAGCGGCGGCGAGCCGCTGCGCGTGTACGAGGCGCCGACCGACGTGGAAGAGGCGGCTTTCATCGTCGAGGAAATCCGGAATTTGAAATCAGAGGGAATCAAGCTCAAGGAAATTGCGCTGCTGTATCGCTCCAACGCGCAATCGCGCGTACTGGAACATGCACTTGTTTCCGCCGGTTTGTCGTATCGCGTGTATGGCGGGCTGCGCTTTTTCGAGCGGCAGGAGATCAAGCACGCGCTGGCCTACCTGCGCCTGATGGAAAACACCGGCGACGACAACGCGCTGCTGCGCATCATCAACTTCCCGGCTCGCGGCATCGGCGCGCGCAGCATCGAGCAGCTGCAGGAAGCGGCGAAGATGAACAGCGGCGGCTATGACACGTTACTGGCGCAGCCAGCCGATGGCGGGAATAGCCGCCAAGCCGCTCCTCCCGCACCAGAGGGCTCCGCCCCACCGTCTCGGGGCGGCACGCTATGGGATGCAGCTTTACAGGTATCAGGAAGCAGGAATCAGGAATCAGCAAAGCAGGGAAAAGGAGTGGGTGGGTTTGTTGCGCTGATAGAGGAGATGCGCAGGGGTTGTGAGAACTTGCCGCTCCCGGAGATCATCGACCATGTGCTGGAACACAGCGGCTTAATGGCGCATTACCGGAACGAGAGCGGCGCCAAGAAGCGCGAAGCGGAAGAACGGCTGGAGAACCTGAACGAACTTATCAATGCGGCGACACTGTTCGTGCACGAGAACGAAGACGACAGCCTGACCTCGTTTCTTACACACGCATCATTGGAGGCGGGTGAACACCAGGCGGGCGACCAGGACGATGCGCTGCATCTGATGACCGTGCATGCCGCCAAAGGCCTGGAGTTTCACACCGTGTTCATCACCGGGCTGGAAGAGGGTCTGTTCCCGCACCAGAACAGCCAGCGCGAAGACGGGGGGCTGGATGAAGAGCGCCGCCTGATGTATGTGGCGATCACCCGCGCGCGGCGCAGGCTTTACCTGAGTTTCGCGCAAAGCCGCATGTTGCACGGGCAGGTGAATTACGGCATGGCCTCCAGTTTCCTGCGCGAACTGCCGGATAATTTATTGCACTGGCTCACGCCGAGGATGAGTGCGCGCAAGACGTTTGAAGTACTTGCACCTTCGCAGACCCTCTCCCGCGCTGACGCACTCCCCTCTGATGGAACAGCTGGCCATTCGACCAGGCCATCAAAAAACGGCGGCCAAGTCGCCGGTTATCCCGCAAACGGGGAGAGCGCAGCGAGGGGGGCGAAGCCGGTTGGGGGAGAGGGGTTATGGCGTAGCGGTCAGGCGGTATTCCACACCAAGTTCGGCGAAGGAGTGATAGTCAACCTCGAAGGCAGCGGCGCGGATGCGCGCGTGCAGGTGAATTTCCGCAAAGCCGGGGTGAAGTGGCTGGCGCTGGAATATGCGAAGCTGACGGCGATTTAACAAACATGTCATTCCGAAACGCAGTGAGAAATCTTATGCCTTTCAGGATTTCTTGCTTTGCCCGAAATGACGGGAAACTAGAAATTCGTTTGATCGTTGCCGCTAATCACATCGCCTTCCGGCGGTGTGCTGTCGGCCTCTTTCACCGGCGGAAAAATGTCGCTATAGCTGGCATACAGCGAAGTGAACACCAGTGGCAACAACACCAGCCAGCCCAGCATCATCGGGAGGCTGGCGAGTATCGCCAGAAACATGAATGTTATGCCGTACACCAGCATCGGGCCGATGTTGTGGAGAAAGGCGCGCAAGCTGAGTTTCATCGCCTGCACCGGCGGGACATTGTTGAAGAACACCAGCATCGGAGCGAACTGCATCGCCATCATCAGCAAGCCGAACAGTACAATGCCAAGCAATACCGCAAAGCCTGCTCCCGCGACAGCCTGCATCAACACGTTGGGGTCTGTATCCGGTTGGCCGCTCATCAAAATGCCGACCAGTGTGGCACCGCCGACCATCATCATCGCGCCGAAGATCAGGAATTGTCCGACCAGCGAAATTCCGCCCAGGGTAACCAATTGCGAGGTGTGTTGTTTGAAACCGCTGAATAAATGCGCCAGTTCCAGTTCTTCGTCCTGACTAAGCGCGCGGCAGCCGGCCATCAGACCAACCAATATCGCCGGCATCAGCAGGCTCACCAATGGCTCGCCTACAACGGGCACACTGGATAACCCCACAGCTGCGATCACGCAGATAAATAGCAATACGATCCACAGCAACGGTGCTTTAATAAACAGCGCATAACCCTGTTTGATCCATTCCCAGCCCTGTCTGGCTTTTAAGCGTTGCGGTTCCATCATTTCTCCTTTAGAGGCGCCCTTTACAGCCAGACGGCTTGTGCTGCTGCGATATGATTTTTCAGAATGCGCTCAAAATGGCGCGGGTCATGCGCATGAATCAACTGGCCGTCGCGCGGCAGATACATGTCGAACAAGCGTGACAGCCAGAAGCGCAGTGCGGCGACACGAAGCAGCCGCGGCCAGGCACTACGTTCGCTATCCAGCAGCGGACGTACCGCATGGTAGGCGCGCAGGAACGTTTGTGTTTTTGCCGCATCCAGCGTGCCGTCGGTATGCGTGCACCAATCATTCACGGTGATCGCCACGTCATAGAGCAGCGCATCGCTGCATGCGAAATAAAAATCGATCAGGCCGCCGACGCGATCTTCTTCCAGCAGCACATTGTCGCGGAACAGGTCGGCGTGGATCACGCCTTGCGGCAAGGATATCCAATTTTGTTGCGCGTGCAGCGCGACTTCTCTCTCCAGTAGCGCCGCCTGCCGCGCATCAAGAAATGGCCGCACCTGCGGAGCCGTTGCCGCGCGCCATGCTGCGCCGCGCGGATTGGGCATGACCTGAGAAAAACTCTGCCCGGCGATGTGCATCTGCCCGAGCATCGCGCCGATGGCGGCACACTGCGCGCTGCTCGGCGTGGTGGCGGACTTGCCGCTCAAACGGCTGACGATGCAGGCGGGCTTGCTATTGAGCGTGCCCAAAAACTGGTTGGAGCGATTCGCCACCGGATCGGGACAGGGAATGCCGTGGCGCGCCAGATGCGCCATCAGATTCAGGTAGAACGGCAATTCGTCGGCGCCGAGTATTTCGAACAGCGTGAGCACAAAACGACCATTGGTCGTCGTCACGAAATAATTGGTGTTCTCGATACCGGATGCGATGCCCTGCAATTCCAGCAATTGGCCCAGGGAATAATCGCCCAGCCAGGCAGTGAGTTCCGCCCCGGAGACGTTGGTAAAAACCGCCATGCTTAAAAACGGTGTATGACCCAGCGCGGCGGACGCACGCCGGAATCCAGGCTTTCCTGGCGCGAAAATTTGCCGTCGCCCCTGTCATCCACCAGGTAATAAGGCGGACCGACCTTGGGTGTGATCTTGATCATGTACAGCCTGCCGCCCGCGCGAAATTCCTCGACGGTTTGCCCGGTCTGTTTGGTGATTGTCACTTCCGGCTCATCGTCAGAGGCGCCACCCATTGCTGGGGGAGGAGGCAGCGGTTCGAGATTGCCGGGAACCGGCTTTGCGGCGAACGCGGCAACAGAAAAACCGCTCAGCAGCAACAAGGACAGGAGGCGCATCGGAATGGTTGCCATGAATTTGGAATGGGGAATTTGGAATGGATGCATTTTAGCCGATGCGCGCAGACTCTGCGCGAGTTGGTATCGGACCGCCCCTGCCCGGCTCAGCCGGTACTCCAGCCGCGCGGACGTTTCATGCCGGCGATCTTGCAGGCCTGCTTCACGTAACCGTAGGGAAACAGCTCGAACACCGCGTTGCGCGATTCGGAACCCAGGCGTTTCTCGAGATGCTTCATGACATGGCGGACATCGGGGGCGATTTGATGATCCGCATAATACTCGCGCATGAAACGGATCGCATCCCAGTGGTCTTCAGTGAGCTGGATGTTTTCCTGAAGCGCAAGCTGCCTGGCCAGATCCTCGTTCCAGTCCCGGGGCTCGATCAAGTAACCTTCATCGTCTGTACTCGGTAATTGCGGCGCATTTCCCATTATTTGTCTCCGTGTTGATCGGGGTTTGTATTACAAATAAAGCTGCTTCTCGCGTTCCGCCTCGGAAGGCTCGAAGCCGCGCGTCTCGTAGTGTTTGAAAATCGCGCTTACCACGGCCTCGGGATCGTCGATGAGTTGAATCAAATCCATATCCTCGGGACTGATGACTTTTTCATCCAGCAATGCGGCGCGAAACCATTCTAGCATGCCGCCCCAAAAATGCTTGCCCACCAAAATAATCGGGATGCGCCGCGTTTTGCCGGTCTGCACCAGCGTCAGTGCTTCCATCAGTTCGTCCAGCGTGCCGAACCCGCCCGGCATGACGACATAAGCGCTGGCGAATTTCACGAACATGACTTTGCGCGCGAAGAAATGCTGGAAGGTCTGGCTGATGTTCTGGTAGAGGTTGCCGACCTGTTCGTGCGGCAACTGGATGTTCAGCCCGACGCTGGGCGATTTGCCGTAGTACGCGCCCTTGTTGGCGGCCTCCATGATGCCCGGGCCGCCGCCGGAAATGACCGAAAATCCGGCATCCGAAAGCAGGCGCGCAATTTCCTCGGTGAGTTTGTAATAAGGCTGATCCGGCCTGGTGCGCGCGCTGCCGAAGATGCTCACGGCGGGATGAATCTGGTTAAGCCGTTCGGTGGCAGAAACAAACTCTGACATAATGCCGAACACGCGCCAGGCCTCTTTGGAATTCCACGCTTCCGGCACCGCGGAGGCGGGCAGTTTGGACGGTATGCTCATGCGGTTCCCCAGGAATAAATTTTAGACAGCAAATATAAATGAACGAAGTGGGTTTCGATAAAACATTACTGCTGGTAGACGGCTCGTCGTTCCTGTATCGCGCTTTCCACGCGATGCCGGATCTGCGCAACCGCCGCGGCGAACCCACCGGCGCGATCTACGGCGTGCTCAACATGCTGCGCAAGCTGCGCAATGATTACCCGGCGGATTATAGCGCGTGCGTGTTCGACGCAAAAGGCAAAACATTCCGCGACGACTGGTATCCCGAATACAAGGCGCATCGCCCTCCCATGCCGTCCGACCTGGTGCAGCAGATCGAACCCCTGCATCAGGCCATCGCCGCTTCCGGCTGGAACATCCTGATGCTGGAAGGCGTGGAGGCGGACGATGTGATCGGCACGCTGGCGCAGCAAGCGCGGGACGGCATGCGCTGCGTGATCGCCACCGGCGACAAGGATCTCGCGCAACTGGTGAATGAGCGCGTGACGCTGATCAACACGATGAGCAGCGAGACGCTGGACATTGCCGGTGTGAACGCAAAATTCGGCGTGCCGCCGGAGCGCATTGTCGATTATCTGACGCTGGTGGGAGACCCGGTGGACAATGTGCCGGGCGTGGAGAAAGTCGGGCCGAAGACCGCCGTGAAGTGGCTCGCCCAATACGGCACGCTGGATAACCTGATGCAGCACGCCGGCGAGATCGGCGGCGCGGTCGGCGAGAACCTGCGCAAGGCGCTGGACTGGCTGCCGCAGGCGCGCCGTTTGATCACGGTGAAGTGCGATGTGGAAATTCCGCAGAAGCATAGCGATCTGGTCCCGCCACCGCCAGACAAGGAGCAACTGCGCGGTTTATACGAGCGGTTCGAATTTAAATCATGGTTGCGTGAATTGAGCGCTTCACAACCAAGCAACACAGATGCCCAGTCTTCCTCAAAGGGCGATGCTGAAAGCTCGACCCGTAACGATGCGTCAAGTGTCGAACCTACCCGCACCGACAGCGCGCACTACGAAACGATACTGACCGAAGCGCAACTCGACATGTGGCTGGAAAAGATGCTTGCCGCCGAGATGGTCTGCGTGGATACCGAAACCACCGGACTGGACATGATGAACGCGCAACTGGTCGGCATGTCGTTCGCGATCACACCGCACCAGGCAGCCTATCTGCCGCTGGCTCATATCTATCCCGGCGCGCCGGATCAGCTCAATCGAGAGCATGCCCTCGCCAGACTCAAGCACTGGCTGGAAAGCGCACAGCACAAAAAACTCGGGCAGAACCTCAAATACGACATGCATATTTTCGCCAACCACGGCATCCGGCTTTCGGGCATACATGACGATACGCTGCTGGAATCCTACGTGCTGGAAAGCCACAAGCCACACGACATGGACAACCTCGCGCTGCGCCATCTCAACGTGAAGACCATCAGCTTTGCCGAAGTAGCGGGCAAAGGCGCGAAACAGATCTGCTTCGACCAGGTGGATATTGCGACTGCCTCACACTACGCCGCCGAAGACGCCGATATCACGCTGCAACTGCACCAGAACCTGTTCCCGCAGATTGCGGCGCAGAGCGGATTGCTCCATGTGTACCGCGACATCGAAATGCCCAGCATGCATGTGCTCTACACGATGGAGCGCAACGGCGTGCTGCTCGACTGCGCGCTGCTGCAGATCCAGAGCCGCGAGCTGGGCGAAAAGCTGATCGCGCTGGAGGCCAGGGCGCACGAGGCGGCGGGACAACCGTTCAACCTGAATTCGCCGAAACAGATACAGGAGATCCTGTTCGACAAACTCGGCCTGCCGGTGGTGAAGAAGACCCCGAGCGGCACACCCTCCACCGACGAAGAGGTGTTGCAGGAACTGGCGTTCGATTACCCCCTGCCGAAAATCCTGCTGGAATATCGCGGCATGGCGAAACTCAAATCCACCTACACCGACAAGCTGCCGCTGGTGGTGGACAGAGAAACCGGGCGCGTGCACACCAGCTATTCGCAGGCGGTGGCGGTCACCGGGCGGCTGGCTTCCAGCGACCCAAACCTGCAGAACATCCCGATACGCAGCGCGGAAGGCCGGCGCATCCGCGAAGCTTTCATCGCAACGCCCGGCAGCCGCATCGTGTCGGCCGACTATTCGCAGATCGAGTTGCGCATCATGGCGCATCTGTCCGGCGATGCGGGCTTGCTCGCGGCATTCGCCAACAACGAGGATATCCACCGCGCCACTGCCGCAGAGATCTTCATGATCGCGCCTGCGGAGGTATCCGGCGAGCAGCGCCGCTATGCAAAGGTCATCAACTTCGGCCTGATCTACGGCATGTCCGCATTCGGCCTGGCCAAACAACTCGGCATCGAGCGCAGCGCGGCTGCCGCCTACATCGACCGCTATTTCACGCGCTATCCCGGTGTGAAAAACTACATGGACAGCACCCGCGAGCAGGCCAAACAACAGGGCTACGTTGAAACCGTGTTCGGCCGCCGCCTGTGGTTGCCCGAGATCAACAGCAGCAATGGCATGCGCCGCCAGGGTGCGGAACGCGCCGCGATCAACGCGCCGATGCAGGGCACGGCGGCAGACCTGATCAAGCTCGCGATGATCAAAGTACAGCACTGGCTGGAAACAGCAAAATTGCACAGCCGGCTGATCATGCAGGTGCACGACGAACTGGTGCTGGAAGTGCCCGAGGCCGAACTGCACTTGGTCAAGGAAATGCTGCCGAAATTGATGTGCGGCGTCGCCGAATTGCAAGTGCCGCTACTGGTGGAATTGGGGGAGGGGAAGAATTGGGATGAGGCGCATTAGGATGTGTAGGGCGGAAAAGCGTAGCGCCTTCCGCCGTATGATGGCCGCCAATGTGGTACGGTGCTTCGTATGCATTTGGCGGATAACGCTTCGCTCATCCGCCCTACCGGGGGCTTACGTCTTACGCGGGTTGAATAGCCGACTCGGTTACGAGATTGGACAACTAAAATATGACAGCCCACTTGGGCGGAGCGCATAACAGCTCCGCCGAATAGAGTTCAAGCCGCACGGGCATGTTGAACTTCCAGTGGATAAGCCCCATTGGCGCGCGCTTCCAGCAATACCACCTCCACCGCGCTGCCATCTTCTGCATAGCTGATATGCGTGTTCCAATTTTGCGATACCTCGCGGACAATCGGTTTGTCTGACAGGTGTATGACAAGAATATCGTCCTCGTCGAAATAAGTGGTGTGCATGGCGACCTCCTATAAAACCGTAAAATGGTGCATGACTGTTTTGACGACAACGCAATCTTCCAGAACCAGTACTGCGCATAACAGATTGTCATGCCGTTCCGGGAACTCCTTGAACGCCCACAAGTGAGTCTCGTCCTTGTAGCGCGACTCGCCGGAATCAATTACCTCAAGCAGCATCGCCTCGCTGATGTCGCGTTCGACCATGCGGATTTTCGCATGGCTGGAAATAACTACGGGACGCTGAAAGCGGGTGCTGTACATGGCACTGACTGTACCGCCCCATAACAGGTCTGTCTAGTCCACAGCGTAACAAATCAACTGGGGTGGGCGCCAGATACTGTAGTCGGATTGTTTTCATCGACCTGTGACTGCGCGCCGTGTTTGACTTTGAATTACAATCTTGCCCATTAACAGTCTGTTGAAATTCTCAATAGCTGCTGAAAAACAGTGAATTTCTGGGGTCACTTTACCCCTCCCAGTGATCTAAAAATCGATTGTAGAGCTTCCTGAGAGGTCAAAGAATTTCTACATTTTCAAATACCGATAAATTCAACAAACTGTTAATCCAGACGGCTCCCTTCCGTTCTTCCACTGCTGCCCCGGCAAAACTCGCTTTTGTAGCAAGGGTGCGCCTGCGCACAGATCATTCTGCGAAATCAAGGTATCATTGGCCTCCGACAAATTGGAGGGAAATGCGATGCGCCCCAATATCATTATGCTAGCCCTGTTGGCAACCATACCCCACCCGGCATTTGCCGCAGATATTCAACCCGGGTTATGGGAGCTGGTTCTGGAAACGCGGGTTCCCGCTTCGCCTGATTTTTCTCCCGCGCCAGACACGGTGAATCAGTGCCTGACCGCGCACGATGCACAAGACCCTGCGCGTGTTCTCGGCAGCGCGGCGAATCCGGGCGCGTCGGATTGCACTTTTACCGAGAAGAGCATGGTCGGCAACACGCTCCACTTCAAGATGAAGTGCTCCGGTTCTCTCGGCATGCAAACCCGGGGCGAGATCACTTACACCGCCACGACTATGGAAGGTAATCTCGTCTCAACGGCAAACATGATGGGGCAGGCAACCGAGTTACACAGCAGGATTACTGCTCGCCGGCTGGGGGATTGCCAGACTTTGAATTACAATCTTGCCCATTGATCCAGCCGGAACACATCGTGCAACAACTGCACATTACCCGTCCCGACGATTGGCATCTGCATTTGCGCGACGGCGCGCCGATGAAGTCTGTCGTACAGGACACCGCGCGTCAATTCGCGCGCGCCATCGTGATGCCCAATCTCAAACCGCCGGTCACCACCACCGGACAGGCGCAAGCCTATCGCGCGCGCATCATTGCCGCGTTGCCTGCGGGCGCGAAATTCGAACCGCTGATGACGCTGTACCTGACCGACAACACTGCATCTGAAGAAATAAAACGCGCCGAGCAATGCGGCATCGTGCACGCGGTGAAGCTGTACCCGGCGGGAGCGACCACCAACTCCGATGCGGGCGTGACCGACATCCGCAAGGCCTATCCGGCGCTGGAAGAGATGCAGCGTTGCGGTATGCCGCTGCTGGTGCACGGCGAAGTGACCAGCGCCAATATCGACATCTTCGACCGCGAAGCGGTATTCATCGAACGCGTGCTGATCCCGTTATTGCGCGATTTGCCGCAACTGCGCGTGGTGTTCGAACATATCACCACCAGTGACGCGGTGCAGTTCGTGACGGGGGCTGCGGACAACATCGCCGCCACCATCACCGCGCACCACCTGCTCTACAACCGCAACGCGATGCTGGTCGGCGGCATCCACCCCCACTATTATTGCCTGCCGGTGCTCAAGCGCGAAACCCATCGCGAGGCGCTGGTGCAAGCTGCCGCCAGCGGCAACAAGAAATTCTTTCTCGGCACCGACAGCGCTTCGCACGCACAACACACCAAGGAAAATGCCTGCGGCTGCGCCGGCTGCTACACCGCCCACGCCGCCATCGAACTGTATGCCGAAGCGTTCGAGGCGGCGGGTGCGCTGGACAAGCTGGAAGGCTTCGCCAGTTTTTATGGTGCGGATTTTTACGGTCTGCCGCGCAACCAAGACACCATCACTTTGCGCAAGGAAGAGTGGCAGGTGCCACACTCGGTCGGCTTTGGCGAGCACAGACTGGTGCCGCTGCGGGCGGGGGAAATGTTGAAGTGGAAGATGGAGGTATAACCATGATTAGTATGAGAGTGATGCTATTTGCGATGCTATTGATCCCATCGATCAGTTTTCACAGCCACTTTCCGCTGATGACGAGTTGAAGCTGTTGGAAAAGTGTACCAAAGATGCCAAGGAAGAGCTTATCGAAAGTAAAAAATTTACAGGCATGCTTGATAGCTTCATATGGGGTGATCTGTTTCATAGCGAAGTACATGGCAAGAATGGCGAACATGAAAGTTTTGTTAGCGGCTATGACGATTCATGTTTCTTGGTACGACACAAAAACGAGTGGCTCGATATCGAATACGACCTCATGTGTCAAGCTATACCGGGCTATGGGGTCTATGTACCTGCTAATGTTATTACTCAGATCAAAGCAAAAAATATTGATTTTATAACTTGGAAAAAACAATCCGGTGGTAACAACGATAAGTGTGAGAAGCTGGTCGAAAAATATACGCGTCAGCCATAATTATAGTTTTTATGCCGCTATCCCCTTACCTTGATACCACGCCCATCCTTGGTGATCGGGTCTACCTCCATCCCTCATGCCAGATCATCGGTGACGTGAAGCTCGGCGACGACAGTTCCGTGTGGTGCAACACCGTGCTGCGCGGCGACGTGAACCGCATCGTGATCGGGCGCGGCAGCAATATGCAGGATCTGACCATCGGGCATGTATCGCACAGGACGCCGGAGAAGCCCGATGGCTCACCGCTGATCGTCGGCGACTATGTGACGGTCGGTCACTCGGTGATCCTGCACGGCTGCACCATCGGCAACGAGTGCCTGATCGGCATGGGCTCGATCATCATGGACGATGCGGTGGTTCCCGACCGTGTGATGATAGGCGCGGGCAGTTTGATCCTCCGGGCAAGGCGCTGGAAAGCGGGATGCTCTACATGGGTCGTCCGGCCAAGGCGGTGCGGGCGCTGACGGAGGAAGAGATCGCTTATCTGAAATATTCCGCCGTGCATTACATGAAGTTGAAGGATAATTATCTGCAAGCGTCAAAAGCATAACCGGATAGCCTTTCGGATTCCGCCACGCTGATACGCACCTTCGCGAGTGGCTGGGGATTTCGATGGTTGGGGCTGGGGTCGCGATCCCGAGCTTCAGAAGATAACCGGGAATTATAAAATAATTGAGCTTCGTCCCTGAGGTCTCTTCCACGAAAGAGCCTGTTTATGGCGCCCTTGGGAACCCTTCGATGAAACTGGCGCTTTTGCAATTTATTTGCGCTTCATCGCCGCTTCGATTTGCTGGCATAGCGTTTTCAGAATCTTGATGCGCGCGAAGTTCTTGTCGTTGGCTTCCACCAGCGTCCACGGCGAGATCTCGGTGCTGGTGCGGTCCACCATATCGCACACGGCGGTTTCGTAGGCGGCCCATTTTTTGCGGTTGCGCCAATCTTCCTCGGTGATCTTAAAGCGTTTGAAACCGGTCTTTTCGCGCTCCCTGAAACGGCGCAATTGCTCATCCTTGGTGATGGCCAGCCAGAATTTCACCAGCACGGTGTTGTGCTTGACCAGCTGTTCCTCGAAGTCGTTGATCTCGCTGTAGGCGCGCATCCAGTCCGCTTCGGAGCAGAATTTTTCCACGCGTTCGACCAGCACCCGCCCGTACCATGAGCGGTCGAAGATCGTGACCCGTCCGGTGCGCGGAATGTGGCGCCAGAACCGCCACAAATAGGGCTGGGCACGCTCCTCTTCGGTGGGTGCGGCAACCGGGATGATGCGGTAGTGGCGTGCGTCCAGCGCGCCGGTGATGCGGCGTATCGCGCCGCCCTTGCCGCCCGCATCCGAACCTTCGAACAGCGCGATGACAGACAGGTTGCGGAAGCGCTCGTCGCGCGTGAGCAGGTTGAGCTTGCCCTGATATTTCTCCAGTTCGGTGTCGAATTTCTTCTTGGCGATCTTCTGCGACATGTTAAGTTTGTCGAACACGTTCAAACGATCGATCGGGGCCTGCAGCGGCGCGGCGGCGGCGGTCGCTGTCTGGACAGGGTGATCCAGACGCTTGCGCAGCGCTTCCAGCAATATCTTGCCGGCAGTCAGGCTGCGATAGCGCGGATCGGTGCCTTCGATCACGATCCAAGGCGCCTCCGCAGTGCTGGTGGCGCGCAGTGCTTGCTCGGAAACCTTGCGGAACCTGTCGTACAGTTTGAAGCGTTCCCAGTCCAGATCGGTGACGCGCCAGCGCGTTAATGGATCCTTCTCCAGGCTCTTGAGGCGTTTGCGCTGCACCTCCTTGGAAAGATGGAACCAGTACTTGATGATCAGCGCGCCTTCGTTGGTGAGCATTTTTTCGAAGTGGTTGATCTGGTCTATGCTCTGGTTCAATTCGGACGCCTTGGTCTTGCCCATGACGCGCTCCACGATGGGCGCGGTGTACCATGAGCCGAAGAATACGCCGATCTTGCCCTTCGGCGGCAAGGCGCGCCAGAAGCGCCACATCGGCGGACGCTCGCGTTCCTCATCCGATTGATCGCCCATCGCATGCGCCTGGATATGGCGCGGATCCATCCAGGCGTTGAGCAGGTTGACGGTCTCGCCCTTGCCCGCGCCGTCCACGCCGCCGACCAGAATGACGACCGGAAACTTGGCCTTCAGTGCCAGATCGAACTGCGCATTAAGCAAATCCTCGCGCAGCTTAGGCACCTCCGCATCGTAAGTGGCTTTGTCTATCTTGTGTCCAAGCTCGGCAGATTCAAACATGATGTTCTCCAAAAATCCAAATTTCATCCCAACTGATGTAACAACTAGCCATTCGACTAAGCTGTCAAAATACGACAGCCAAGTCGCTGGTTATGCTGCGTTGCGTAAAAAATTTCTTGCTTACATATAACCCATATGCGGCGCGGCAAAACGAAGTTTCAGTGCAGGGTAACCTTCAGGTTGGCCGTAACTAAAATTTTTTGCGAGCAGCCGCTACGCGGCTTGCCTGCTTACCCCTCTGCCGCGCCTTGCTGACGACTCCGCACGGGCTGCTTTCGCCCGTAGCGGATCGGCGTCCCCTTGTGGGGCATTTGGGCGAACTTTGAATTTTTAATGGATCACACATGAGGTTCTCCTGGTTTTAAAATAGCTTCACAAAAAATCCGGCGTGATAACCAGACGCAAGGTGACCTGTTCAGCGCCTTCGCGCCGGCTGAACCACCATAGCGCGCCCTTCTTGATGCTCAAAACAGAGTCCTCACAGCCCAGGAGCTGCGCCGCGACTTCACCCAAAGTCGGCTGATGCCCGACCACCAGCACCGCACCTCCGGCATCGGGCCAGCGCGCCGCTTGCAACACGGCCTGCGCGGAAGCTCCGGGTGCGATGGTGGGCGCCAGGGTGAAATGATCGGTAAGGGCGGCAACGGTTTGCTGGGTGCGGGTCGCAGGACTGACCAGAATACGGTGGTCGTCGGGCAAATGCTGATGCAGAAAAGCGGCGACTTTACCGGCCTGTTTGATACCCTTCGCGGTGAGTTTGCGTGCGCGGTCGGGTGCGCCATCTTCCGCTTCCGCATGCCGCCACAGGATCAGATCCATCACAGCTCCCAAAATTACATTTTATTTATCAACGTGTACCATATACACTGTTTGCACCACTTTAATACGAAGGGAATGATATGACAACCAAAAAGACTGCGGCGGCGACAGCCAAGGCTACAGTAAAAAAACTGCCGGGGAAGAAGTTCCCTGTCCCGGCAAAGTCGAACACAAAGTCACCGGGCAAATCGGGCGACAAAACCAAGCCGCAAAAGGAACACAAAAAGAAAGTGGTGCGTGACAGCTTCACCATGCCGCAAAGCGAGTACTCAAAGATTGCCGAGATCAAGGCGATTTGCCTGAAGGCGAAAATGCATGTCAAGAAAAGCGAAGTGCTGCGAGCCGGACTAAAGCAGCTCGCCGAACTGAATGCCGCGCAATTGAAGCGCGCATTGGGCAGTTTGGAAAAGATTAAAACCGGTCGCCCTCAGAAACACTGATCCCGTTCATCGGCGAACTGCGTTGTCCTTCGCGCGCTACCAGCCCTGCAAACACCTTTCCACTCCCCCGCCAAACCAGGTAGGGCTGGCGGTGAAAGCTGCACGGCCCTTGGTTTCAATTCCGGCGCGACGAATTGTCAGAAGCATTTCTGCAAGACTGCCGACATTTGGCCATGGAAAGTTCATCAGCCGCAGTTTTACGCGATGCGTTTATTGTTCGCTTTTTCGCTGATTCCCTTCGGCGACCGGTTTTGCACCAGCGCTGCCGCCCGGAAAAAAGCTAGGGAATCGCCTTGGCGGGTGCAAGGGTGAACTGATTGAGCAACCCGCATTGAGCGCATTTTTCCACGCGACGCGGGTGCTTGCGCCGGTAATGCCCCGCGCTGTCCATGTCCCATGCCTGGCAGTTGTCTTGCAGATAGATTTTCAGTCCCTCGTCGATCACGCGCTTTTTGAGCTTTTTGTCGAGCACCGGAAAACACACTTCGATGCGGCGGAAGAAATTTCTGTCCATCCAGTCCGCGCTGGCGAGATATACGTTGTGCTGCAAATCATTGAGGAAATAAAAAATGCGGGTGTGCTCGAGGAAACGCCCGATCACCGAGCGCACCTTAATGTTTTCGGACAATCCGGCCACACCAGGACGAAGCGCGCACACGCCGCGCACGATCAAATCAATTTTCACCCCGGCCTGGGAAGCCTCGTAAAGCGCATTGATCGTTTCGGGTTCCAGCAACGCATTCATCTTGGCGATGATATGGGCGCGCTTGCCCGATAGTGCAAGCCGGGTTTCGTTCTGAATGGCGCGCAATACCTCGATGTGCATCGAAAACGGCGATTGCCACAAATAATTCAGAGCGCGCGCCTTGCCGAGACTGGTGAGCTGGCCGAACACCTCATTCACGTCCGCGCAGACTTTTTCGTCGCAGGTGAACAGGCCAAAGTCGGTGTAAAGCCGGGCGGTGCGCGGATGGTAGTTGCCGGTGCCGAGGTGCGCATAGCGGCGCAGCTTGCCCTCCTCGCGGCGCACCACCATCAGCATCTTGGCGTGGGTCTTGTGCCCGACCACGCCATACACCACGTGTGCGCCGACCTCCTCCAGGCGGTTTGCCCAATTGATGTTGGCCTCTTCGTCAAAACGCGCCAGCAGTTCCACCACCACCGTCACTTCCTTGCCGCCCTGCGCCGCGGCGATCAGCGCTTCCATCAGGGCGGAATCCACCCCGGTGCGATACACGGTTTGCTTGATGGCGACCACTTTCGAATCGCTGGCGGCCTGCTGGATGAAATCGATCACCGGTTTGAAGGATTGAAAGGGATGGTGCAGCAGCACATCGCTTTTGCGCATCACCTTGAACATATCGGAGCCCTTTTTTTGCAACACGGCTGGCACGCTGGGCACGAAAGAGGGAAACTTCAAATCGTCGCGCGCCACCAGATTGGGAATTTCCATCATGCGCACCAGATTCACCGGGCCATGCACCCGATACAAATCTTCCGGCGCAAGATTGAATTCCTTGAGCAACAGTTCCGAAATTTGCGGCGGGCAGTTGTCGGCGATCTCGAGACGCACCGCATCGCCGAAATGGCGTTGCGGCAACTCGCCTTGCAGGCTGAGGCGCAGGTTCTTTACTTCTTCCTCGTCCACGAACAGGTTGCTGTTGCGCGTCACGCGGAACTGGAAGCAGCCGAGCACTCCCATGCCGGAGAAGAGTTCGCCGACATGCGCGTGCAGGATCGACGAAAGAAAAACGAAACCATGCTCGCATCCGCTGATTTCCGGGGGCATCTGGATGGTGCGCGGCACCACGCGCGGAGCCTGCACGACAGCGCGGGTCGAGTTGCGACCGAAGGCATCCTTGCCTTGCAATTCCACTGCAAAGTTCAGGCTTTTGTTGAGCACGCGCGGAAAGGGGTGTGCCGGATCAAGGCCGATGGGGGTCAATACCGGTATCACCTCGCGGAAGAAAAAATCCTTGACCCAGGCCTTCTGCGCTTCGTTCCATTTGGTGCGGCGCAAAAATTTGACGCCTTGACCGGCGAGCGCGGGAATGATGTCCTTGTTGAAAAGCTGATACTGCCGTTCGATCAGTTGGTGCGCCTGTTCGCGCACCAACTGGAGGGTTTGCCGGGCAGTCAAACCATCCGCGCTGGCGGCTATGCCGCCGAGCTTGATTTGCTCCATCAGCCCCGCCACGCGTATCTCGAAAAATTCGTCGAGATTGCTGCTGACGATACACAGATATTTCAGCCGCTCCAGCAACGGAATCGCCGCGTCTTCAGCCTGCGCCAGCACGCGGCGATTGAACTCGAGTTGACCGAGCTCGCGGTTCAGGAATTGCTGCGGGACGAATTTTTTAGACAAACTGCAGCCTTTTAATTTTTTGGAGGCACATATCCGTCCGGCATTTGCACTCCCCCGCCGAAGAAATATTTTTCCATCATCGTGGCGAGAAATTTGCGCGCCGCCGCATCGGCCAGGTTGAGGCGGTTTTCGTTCACCTGCATGGTCTGAAATTTCAGCCAGCCCTGCCAGGCTTCCCTGGAAACGTTTTCAAAGATCCGCTGACCCAGCGCGCCGGGGTAGGGCGGACGATCCAGCCCCTCTGCCTCGCGCCCCAGTTTTACGCATTTAACCATTCTCGCCATACTGATTCTCCAACCGGTTATTGTAATTCCGAATTATGACATTTAGCTGAAAATCCTGTGATGTCATCTCTCATATAGATGCAATGTAAACCAAAAGCATGAGAAACACATTCAGGGGCATCCCGGGGGATCGGGAAATGATTGTTGAACCGCATCAACCCGGTTCACCGGGGCGCAGCAGGCGGTATCCGATGCCGGCAACCCGAAGCGACACCGGGCGATTGCGTTAATTCGTGGCAACAGTGTATGCACTCCGCGGTTAAACGCCATATTGATGGAGCATAAAAACAACAGCAGATGCGCACAGGCAATACAAGCCAAACAGATGCCAGCGACCGGTTTCCAGCCATTTGGACAGCCATCTGAGGGCCAGGAGTCCGGCTGCAAAGCTGAGCGCCATGCCTATTAAACTTGGCATGAAAATACGGGACAACCCGGCCATGCTTGAAGTTGACGCGTGCTGTTCCTGAAGCAGGCGCATGACCTCCCGGACAATAACGGGCGGTGTAAGCACAACCGCGAGGGCAAAACTGAATTCTTCGATTTTTCTTCTTGGCACACCCAGGAGCAGCCCGGTGGATATCGTTGCGCCCGAACGCGAAAAACCGCGGAAAGGCAGGCAGATGCCCTGTACTGCGCCCACATAGCAGGATTCTTTTAACCCCAAGGCACGTTCAGCCTTGGCTGAAGAGCGGTTCCTGATTCCGGCAAACAGAATAAGCAAACCAACTGCGGCCAGGGCAGCCGAGATAAGATTCATGTTGCCAAACAGCAATTCGATTTGTGCATGAGGTATATCGCGCATGAAAAATTTCTCGATCAAATATTTCAGGGACAGTCCGACGATGCCGGTCATTGCGGTAGCAACAACGATGGACTTTGCCGAGTTACGGAATACCTCTTTGGAAGAGAAGAAGCTCTGTTGCCACGATTTCCAAAAATAGAAAATAACTGCAAACATGGTGCCAGTATGAAGCATGACCAATAAAAGCGTCATCTCAGGAGTGGTCGGATCGAGCCCCATCAGTTTTTCAGCCACGATCACGTGCGCCGAACTTGATACCGGCAACAGTTCTGCGGCGCCCTGAATGACGGCAAGAACCAGTATTTGTGATAATGTCATTTTATTAAATCCCGAACTGAATTAATTGTCTCATGTGATAAATTGTTCACGCCGCTCCAACGCGATGAGGCTTTTCACCGCGCGTTCCCTCTCTTCATCCATCTCCACCCATCGCGTGAATCTCGTCGAAGGTGCGCAGGCAACCGCGGCACACCTCGCCGCCCAGCTGCAGTGGTTCACCCTTGCGTGAACCGGCAGTGATTTCCGTTTACTGGCGCGGCACGTTCATTTCTTCTTGCCCGATCGCTGGCGCAGCCAATCCAACCCGCCGCTGGTTTGCCAGATATCGAGATGATCCTTGCGGTAAAACCATGCCTCATCCTTGCCACCCACTTTGACATATTCCGGATTCAGCCTGGGCTGTTTCGGATTGTCCGCCAGCAGCATCTTGCGTATCTCGGGGTAGCGCGCGCTGGCTGTCCGGATGGCTTCCGCCGCAGCTTCTGTCTGCTTATCCATGAACAATGCGAACGCTGTGCCATACTCCATCGCGGCCATGTCATCCGGGTATAGTTTGGCCAGCGCGACGGCATCGGCGATACGGTTTCCGCGCAGATAATCGTGGATCAACGCGTCGCGCATCCCCTGATTGTCGTTCGGGTTGAGCGTCAGCACCATCCACTCCATCACGCGCACCGCTTCGGCGTAGCGTTTTATTCCGCGCAGATGATAGGCCAGACTAGCCTGCAGGCGCAGCGCCGGACGATTCTCATGCCAGCCCCATTCCAGCTTCAGCTTTTCCGCATGATGCAGATCGAGCACTTTGTGCAGCAACGCTTCGGCATGTTGCAACAGAGGGATCAGCGCCACCTCCTCGAAACCGTGCGTCACGGGATAATCCTCCAGCACGGCAAACCAATCCTCCAGAATCTTGAAACTTTGCCAAGCCAGCGGATTTTTTTCAAGCCAATCCAGATCGTCGCCCAAGTCATTGAAAAATTCCGTTTCTACTTCCCAATGCGCCCACAGGCGGCGCAACTTGGCGTCCGGCGTCAGCGGCCCGGCGCTGCCCTCCATCGGTTTGAGCGTGTAGTAGCAGGCCGGTTCGGGCAAATGGCGGATCGTCGCGATCAACCTGTCCAGCGCCGGATTGATTTGCTTCGCCACGCCGATCATCGCGCCGGTCGTGTCGCCCTCCGCCACCGTGCGCAAAAATCCGAGCAGCGACTCGTGGATATCCGATGGGTCGCGCGACAGGCGCGCGAGCCAGAACCGGGCGCGCTCGGCGGCGCGTTGCTTGTCGCCCTGCCCGACCAGCATCACCACCTCCAGATGTGCCAGCGAAGGATCGTTCGGCGTCAACCGCTGCAAATCCTGGAACAGCGCCCATGCCTGAGGATACTCGCTACGATCGGACAGGATGCAGCACATGCGCTGCATCGCGGTAGCGCGCAATTGCCTGTTCGGCGCGTTCAACCCCTGCTCGATCATGCGCTTTTTCTTCAGCGGATTGTTCAAGCGGTCATAACAATCAAGCAGGCGGTCGAATGCATGTTCGGCGCGTTCGTCCAGCTTGGCGATGTCGGCAAACAAGCCTTCCAGCAATTTCGCGGCATCCTTTTCGCGCCCTTCTTCCATCCAGGTCTCGGCGACATGCGCCAGCTCTTCAGGCGACAGGTACGAATAGGGCAGCGCCGCGAGCTGTTTGGCGGGCAACTGATCCAGCACGAAAGGCAGCATGCTCAAATTTGGCAGCGCTTCGTCGGCATGTTCCGCCGTTGCGCAACACTGCTTGTACTTGCGCCCCGAACCGCAGGTGCAAGGCGCGTTGCGTTCCGGCTTGGGCAGCGGGCGCGGGCGGAAACGGTTGCCCGGCAGCGGCGTGCGATTCCAGATAAAACGCGAAAAGACCGAGAGAAAACTGCGCAACACGTCGGAATCTTGCGGAAAAGATTTAAAAAAGGCGGGCGCAACATCAGGCGCATATTGGCGAAACCAGCGCAAAAATTCGTCCGGGTCTTCCGACTTCAAAATCACCGAAGCCGAGCGGTTCAGCAAAAACTCCAGATCGCTATCGGCGGCATCGTGTAAAAAATCGTCTTGCTGGTTCATTGCGGCAAACTCAAAAATGATTGGAAAAAAAGCGTGCTCAAGGCGCGATTATACTTGTGCCTAGCACGGAAACAGGCCACAAACGCCCACATTTACAGCATAAGATACTGAGGAAGTTCAAGTGCGAAGGACACAAGCGGCTACTACGCTACAACGCTTGTGTCGTATATGGCTCGTGTCTGATGTAGTTCCAACACCTGTTGTATGGATTTTTTGGACACGCGCTTGGCAGTTTCGCTCCCTTCAAAACCATCGGCAAGAATATCGAACTGGCAATCAGATGCTTCACGTAAAACGCGCTCATTCACCAGACGGCAATAATCAGGATTGTTGTCGATGGAAACGCAGTCGCGTCCCAACAGCAGAGCAGCCACTGCCGTTGATCCACTGCCTCCGAAAGGATCGGCTATAAGGCTTCCAGGACGCGACAGAAGTTTGATAAAAAAAGCAGGAAGCTCAACAGGAAACACAGCAGGGTGTCCTTTGTTTTTACCTACCAGCGGGATGCTTAACACATTGGTGGGCAGGACTGTTTCCTTGCCCACCCATTTAGAAATATCTCTACCAAAGCCGCTATTGTTAACGGAGTTATGGCGCTGTAAATCATTCGCGCCGAGCTTCTGCAAGCGCGACTTAACCCAGTCGCCGATAGGGACCCGAACCGCATCCTGATCGACATAAGGTCGAGTGGTTTTTGCAAGATGGAAACAATATTCCCATCCGTCGCGCATACGTGTTGGCCAATATCCCGGCATGGGATTAGGTTTGTGCCAGATGTAGTCTTCAATACATTTCCAGCCGTGATCAGCTAGCTTGTCTATCATGCGCCAGACATAACGATGCCGCACACCATCGACGGCCTTGCCTTTAATGTTGATGACTAAACTGCCGTCTTCCTTGAGAGATTCCCAGTATGCATCATGAAAGGTCAGCATCCATTCGGCAAAATGTTCCGGGTGCATGCTGTCATAGTGTTTTTTACGGGCATCGGCATACGGAGGAGAGGTAACGATCAAATCAACACTATTGCTGAATGTCAGCAGCTTCTCTCGACTGTCACCGTTCAGAATAAAGCAGCGATTGATCTTGGTTTTGTCGTTCTTGCTCAAGATTTATCTCCAAGAATGAAGTGCAGAAACTTGACAGGATCAATACGGTTGTCGGCTTTGATCAGACCCAGTGCGGCCAATTTTTTCTTGAGTAACTGCCCACATTCTTCACGGAATTTAAGCGACCTGAATGGCAAATAATTTGCCACATGCTTAATTGCCAGAGTATAAATTTCTACCGCTTCTCGGCCGGTTACATAGGGAAAAATAAATCCAGGTCCCCAGTATTCGCAATTCAGTGAAAGATAGTGTCCTTCACGGTTACGCTTCACCTGTCGATCGGCTTGGAAAGACTGTATTTTGCCTTTAGCAGTTTGTTGAAATTCTCCCCCAAACAGGTCCACCGAAATAAGGGTGAAGCGTTAATGGAGGAGGCGAATTAAAGCGAAAGCGGGAGGCGATATGCGTGGAGCAGATGTAACCCAGGAAGGC
>Ga0315268_10000237_pt1 | contig 64646 bp, 61 predicted proteins | sample C1_top_MG_FD_204535 | JGI IMG/M metagenome (GOLD analysis project Ga0315268, IMG submission 204535) | Sediment microbial communities from Yellowstone Lake, YNP, Wyoming, USA - C1_top | ecosystem: Environmental > Aquatic > Freshwater > Lake > Sediment | place: USA: Wyoming | collected 2017-08-01 | reverse complement strand
TGTCCAGTAGGCGTCTTCGAGATCAAAGATGGGAAATCTGTTGCAGTCAAACCTGAAGAGTGTCTCGTGTGCAGAGCATGCGAAGTCCAATGCCCTGAAGCAGCAATCCAAGTAATCGAGTAACCTCCGGTCAACAAGTCCAAAATGACCTTCTTCTCCAAACTGTCTATTCTAGAGACCCCAAAAGCTTCTCTGAATTTTTTCCACTTCTCTTAGCACTCTTTCACCTTGCATTCTAACGTGCTCTCTGCATGTCGGAGCCTCATCATGTAGAACGTAGGTGTTTCCGCTCATTTTCGCAATGGCTAAGGTAGCCATTCTCCCGACAAATCTGAGACTGTAACCGCCTTCAAGAACCGACACAAGCCTCCCCTTGCACGTTTCGGATGCCAGCTTCAGGATCGTTTTAAAGATTTCCCCGTAACATGAAGCTGAGAGGGCGAGGTTGCCAACTGGATCTTTATAGTGTCCATCCAAACCTGCGGAAACTAGCACGAATTGCGGTCTGTATTGGCGCACAATTGGCGTTACTATTTCGTTCACAGCTTCGAGATAAATCTCATCGCTGGTTTTGAAAGGCAGCGGAATGTTAACTTTGTAACCTAGACCCTCGTCTTCACCGACTTCATCCGTGAAACCTGTTCCTGGGAATCCGCGTGGGTCCTCGTGCAAGCTGATGTACAATATTTTGTCGGTCGCATAGAAGATTTCCTGTGTGCCATTTCCATGGTGGGCGTCAATGTCAAGTATGAGCACGCGTTTCAGCTTGAGTTTCTGCAACAGATATTCAGCAGCTATGGCGACGTTGTTGAAGATGCAGAAACCAAAAGCGCGGAACTTCTCAGCGTGATGTCCCGGAGGTCTTACAAGAGCAAAGGCGTTCTCGAACTCTTTCTTCACGACAAGATCAACTGCCTTAAGAGCTCCGCCTGCTGCGCAGAGGGCAACTTCAAAGCTTTCCGGTGAAGCGATAGTGTCTCCGGAATCTAGAAGACCGCCGCCGGACTTGCAGACCGCGTTAACGTGTTTGATGTAGTCAATGTCATGAACGAGTCGGATGTCTTCCATACGAGCATTTTCTGGTTTGACGAATTGCCAATTTTTGCTGCTTGACAGCTGTCCCGTCTTCAGTTCTTTGACGATTGCGTGAAGACGTTTTGCAGATTCTGGATGGCGTCTTCCGGGGTTGTGCTGAAAATACTTGGGCGTGAAGACTACTGCGGTTCTGCTCAACAGGCATCATCCTTTCCAAATGATTTTCTGAAAACTTGCTGCACGTATTCGTTCAATGATAGTTCCTTTTTCTTGGCAAGTTTTCTGAGCGTTGCATTCACACCGGTCGTGTATTGTATGGCTTTCTTTGGCCTGTTCACGACCTGTTGCGGAAGCCCGAGATCTTGGGCCACTTGCCTCAACGCGAGTTTCCTCGACGTGCTATCCTCAGGTTCCATCTTAAGCTCCAATGGCAGGCCCAAGGCAAACTCTGCCATCTGATACGTTGCGAAGGGTAGCCTCAGCTCGATGTTATGAAAGTTGCAGATCTTAGAGTCTCTCTCAAGATTCGTTTTATGTAGGTTGAAGATGTCGCTGAAGAGTATTTTCTGCGCTTTCTCCTTTCCATATTGCACGTATTCATCTACGTATCGTTTGTAGCCTCCGAAAAGCTCATCCGCGCCCTGACCCGCTAACATGACCTTGAAACCCATTTTCGAAGTTTCCTCAGCAGACCAAAAAACCGGGATGCCTATGCCTATTTGGACAGGGTCAGGCTCCTCGACTAGTCGCAGAACTTTCGGCAGAACTTCTTCCACATCCTTTTCTTCATGCAAACAGACCTGAATTGGCAGCTTCAGTTCCTCAGCGACTCTTTTGGCGTGGCTTGTTTCAGGCTGGTCTGCGAGGCTGGCGTGGATTAGGTGCACGTTTGTTCCCGAGTTCTTGGCTAGGAATGTGACGAGGCTACTGTCTAGACCGCCGGAAAAGGCTATTGCCACTTCCTTCAGTCCTGACACTCTCTTCAGAACCTCCTTTTCTAGGAGTGTTCGGAGTTCTCTGGCGACGGTTGGCATTGTCATCTGCTTTGGTTTTGAGTAGGCGAGCCTTTTTGCAAGTATAAAATCTATGCCGTGTTTATCGATGACGGCCAGGTGACCTGGTGGAAACGAATCTGTCTTTTCTACGTTGATTTTCCACAATGCCTTGCGTTCAGAAGCCAAAGCTATCAGGTCAGCGTTCTCACCATGGTAGAGCGGGCGGACACCCAATGCGTCTCTTCCCGCGATGAGTCTCTCAGGTTCAGCTATTACATAGGCAAAATCGCCTTCGGCTTCTTGGATTAGAGTCTTGGCTTTTTCTACATGGTTTTGCCAAAGTTTTTCTGCAACAACTTCTGCATCGGAGTTTCCTGCATTTTCCGAATAGGTTCTACCGTCGAAGACTAGCGTGGCCTTTGACAGTTTGAGCGGTTGAGGCTTGTCCTCTGTGAGAATCCTTGACAAGGCATAACCTACTATGATAGAGGAGTCTATGTACCGGTGCCGGAGTCGTGTAGGGGATTCTTCGAGGCTTACGGCACTTGACGAGGCCATGCCATAGAGCCGGGGGCTTTCTGATCCCGAAGCCTCAAGCATCGTGAAGGCTACTTCCCCTGCATCTTCGCCTTTCTTGCTTAGAACGGCTACTATTGTGCCCATGTTGCCGAGCCCCTTGGAGCGATGGCTACTGTATTAGTTCGGTAAAGCATTAATCTTTAATCGGCTTATCTTCTGTTGCGAGGGAAAAGGAGTGCCAGTCTTGCCTATCGACACAGGTCGTTACGGGACTGCAGAGATGAAAAAGATTTTTGAGGAAGCGACGCGGGTTCAGAAAATGCTTGATGTAGAAGCGGCTTTGGCTTGGGCGCATGCTGAAGTTGGGAACATACCGCGAAAAGATGCGGAGAAAATTGCGGCTGCGGCTTCGTTGAAGCATGTGAAATTGAGTCGAATCAGGGAGATTGAAAGCGAGATTAAGCATGATACTGCTTCTTTGGTTAGAGCCTTAGCGGAGGCATCGGGGTCAAGCGGTGGCTACGTGCATCTTGGAGCTACGAGCTACGACATTGTGGATACGGCGAATGCTCTTCAGTTAAAAGATGCTTTAGTTTTGATTGGGAAGCGGCTGGATGGTTTTGAGAAGATTTTGATGGAGAAGGCTTTGCAGTACAAGGATACATTGATGATGGGCAGAACGCATGGACAGCATGCGTTGCCGATAACGTTGGGTTTCAAGTTTGCGGTTTGGACGCGTGAAATTGCGAGACACATTGAAAGGCTTGATGCGTGCAAGGAGCGAATTCTAGTCGGCAAAATGAGTGGTGCGGTGGGCACGCAGGCTGGCTTAGGCGAGCATGCAATGGAGATTCAGGAACTGGTGATGCAAAGGCTCGGACTTGAGGCCGCTGACATTTCAACGCAGATCGTGCAGCGAGATCGACATGCTGAATTGGTGTGTTTGCTTGCTCTGATCACGTCTTCGCTTGAGAATTTTGCGACTGAGATTCGGGAGTTGCAGAGGCCTGAGATTGGAGAGCTTTTTGAACGTTTTGAAGCGGAGAAGCAGGTTGGCAGTTCCACGATGCCTCAAAAACGGAATCCTGAACTGTGTGAAAGAGTCTGCGGTTTGGCCAGAATCGTCAGAAGTCTCGTCGTGCCGGCATTGGAGGATGTGACTACTTGGCATGAACGGGATCTGACGCAGTCTTCTGCTGAACGCTTTATCCTTCCAGAAGCATGTATACTGACGGACTATCTGCTTTCACTGATGAGTAACATCGTTGCCAACTTGCGCATTGATGAACAACGTATGTTGAAGAATATGGGATTGACTCAGGGACGCGTCATGTCTGAGGCAGTGATGATAGCGCTGACAAAGAAAGGCATGAGCAGGCAAGATGCATATGAGCTTCTGAGAAAACTAACAATAAAGAGTGAAGTTGAAAAGAAACATTTCAAGAAGGTTCTCCTTGAGGACAGGACTATCGCCGGAAAATTGAGTGAAAGAGAGGTTGATGCAGCCCTAAACTCGAAGAATTATCTGGGTACGGCGACGAGGCAGGTTGAGCTGATAATCAAGAAGACTGGCGACGAGAGAAGGCCTCTTCCTCGTTTGAAGTAGGAGAAGATTCTAGTATTCTGTTAATGCTTTTTGCTTTCCTTCATCCTTCCTTTCCAGTTTCTCTAAAGTCTCCTTTTTCAAGAAACCGCCGAGTTGTTCCTTGATCTTCTTCACCACCGCGGATCCTATTACAGGTGGCATCAACAAATCTTCTATTCTTGCGCGTTTCAGGTCTTCTATTGTTTTGAAGCCTGCGTTGTAGATTACTCGTCCGCGGACTCTGCCGACTCCTTCCAGTTTCACCAATGGCAGAAGCTCCTTCTTCACTCCTTTCTCCACCCGTTGCTGCACCTCAAGAGTCAATGGCAGCATTTCCCTGTTGCCAAAAAGCAGCGCCAACTCATGTGTAGCATGTAACAGCCACTTCGCATTCTCAATCGTCCTGTACAAGTCGCCCGGCTGCACTCTGAACCTTTCAATCAGGCCGTCCTCACTCATCTCCTCTATCCATGCCTTCAAGGTCATGGCCGTCTTCACTTCACCGAGGTACTCTTCATAGTTTATCCTGTCTTCCCATTCGTCAGGCGGAGCAACCAGAAACTCTTCTTTATGTTCTTCCATGAAAACGGCCACCTCGTCCAGTTCGCCCGCGTAAGGCCGTAGCACGGGTCCCATGTCAGGCGTGTGGGCAATCATGTGCAGAAAGCTCAAATCAGTCAGCCACGAGGGCTCCCGTCTCAACGCATCGTGAATAATGACTGCAGAAACCGGGTCAATGTAAAGCTCACTCACTCGTTTGCCAAATCTTGTAGCGTTGATGTTTTCGCGGTCAACCTCAAGCATTTCCTCATCATACAGGTACTTCAGAATCTTCGCAATTATCCCTTTGATCGCGTCCGTATCATACTGATGAGCGTAGAAGGTTCTGCCGAAAAACTCGTAGATCCCATTCTCCGTGTGCGCAAAGTCCGCAGCAATCGTTGCCAGCACGTGAGACCGCATGGTCCTTTCAACCGCAAGCCGCGACCAAATCCGCTCGGGCCGAGCAAGAATGTAACTTTCAAGCAAATAATCAGCTTCATCACTCGTCTTAGCTATCAGTATAGCCTCACCAGTCTTGTCATACTTCGGCCTCCCAGCCCTGCCCGCCATCTGCTTATATTCCAGAACACTGATCGGATAGTAGCCGTAGCCAGCTTCATACCGCCTGTAATCTTGGATCACAACCGTCCGGGCAGGCAAGTTCACACCAAAAGCCAAAGTCGGCGTAGCGGTCAAAACTTTGATTTTCCCCTGCCTGAAAGAATCCTCAATGATCTTGCGATGCCCTCCTCCTAGACCAGCGTGGTGAAAAGCGGTGCCGCACCTAACCAGCTCCGCAAGCGACTCGCTCAACCGGGTTCTCTCACCAGCCGCCAAAATCCTGTCCGCATCATGCTCCAAGGCCCTCTTCACAGGTTTGGCTAAAACTCCTACGACCTCGCCGGCAACTTTCTTCGCCAGCACGGCGGCATTCTTGCGCGTGGACGAAAAAACCAAAGCTTGCCCGCCAGTCTTGACAGTGTTCAGCACCAGATTCAATAATGAATCTTTGACCTTCTTCTCAATTCTGCGGGCATCTCCATCCTTGTATTGAATCTCATCATGTAGCAAGATGCCTTCCTTCAACGTGACCGGACGCCACTCCGTCGTAACGTGCTCTGCCTTGAGCCACTGCGCAATTTCATCAACGTTATTTATCGTTGCGCTCAATGCTAGAATCTGCACGTCCGGATTGACCTGCATGAGCCTAGCCAACACGACCTCAAGAGTGGGCCCGCGCTCCGCCTCATTCAACAAGTGCACCTCGTCAGCCACCACGAGCGAAATCTCATCCATCCACTTGGCTCTGTGCCGCAAAAGCGAATCAGCCTTCTCATTCGTAGTAATGATAATATCATATCTTTCCAGCCAAGCATCAGTACTGTCAAAATCCCCGGTGCTAATGCCTACCCTTATCCTTCTCCCGTCAGTCTTGGCTATTGAAGTGTATTTCCTGAATTCCTCGAACTTCTCATTCGCCAAAGCCCTCAAAGGCGTCAAATAAATTGTCTTCCCATTCGTTTCCAAAATATGTTTAAGAGCGCAAAGCTCAGCCACCAAGGTTTTTCCAGAAGCCGTCGGACTGGCCAGAACCAGATTCTTTCCCTCAAGAGCTCCTGCTTTCACGGCTTCCTCCTGCGGAGGATACAACTCAACAATCCCAGATCTGATAACCAGCTCTTTCACAGCTTCCGGCACAGATAGTTCAGCAATTCTCACTCGAACGCGCCCAACGCTTCCGTTACCACAGCATTAACCTAAAGCTGATTTAAAGAGTTACGCATGTGCACAAGGCCCACCTTAAGGTATGTTTTTCTATCAGAAACAGTGAATACTAGAAAGTGAAGCGAAGCTGGACTGAGCATGATTGAAAACGTGAAGGAACTATTGAAGGCACATGCAGGCCTGAAACATGAAGTCTATCTGGACGGCGAAAACTCAAGCATCGTTCCAGACGAAGTAGTTCAGGCTATGCTTCCATACTACAACCAGCGTGCCTACGGCAACCCAACGCTGACACACAAACCCGGATGGGAAGCCTTCGAGACGATAATGGAGTCAGCGCAAAGAATCGCGGCTTTCATAGGATGCGAGACCCTTGAAGAAATCACATTCACACCAGGAGAAACCGAAGCTAACAACTTGGCAATACTCGGCACAACACTCCAGGCAAAGGAAAAAGGCAAGAAGATTATAATTTCAGAAATCGAACCCATAAACGTGCTAAATGTTGCTGAAATGCTTCAGAAAGAGGGTTTCACCCTGACCAAGGTTCCGGTAGACGGCGAAGGCTTTCTGAACCTTGAGAAGTTAAAGGAAGTTGTTGACAATGATACTGTTCTCGTTAGCTTGTCAACTGTGAACCACGAAATTGGAACAATACAGCCAATAAAAGGAGCATTGGAAATAGTTAAAGACAAGAATCCAAAAGCAATCTTCCACACGGATGCCACAGACGCCTATGCAAGAATTCCATTCAATGTGCAAGACTTGGGCGTGGACATGGCAACTGTGAGCAGCTACAAGATCCAAGGACCGCGTGGAACAGGAGCCTTATACGTGAAAGACCGCATTAGCGTGGAAAAGATTTTGGAGGGTCAGATAGGAACGCAAAGGCTTTGGCCGGGAGTCGAAAATACACCGCTAATCGTCGGTTTCACGAAAGCGTCTGAGCTAGCTTTCGAAAATTTTGAGGAAAATGTCCATCGCCTGCGCAGACTTCGGGACAAACTGGTTGACGGAATAACTGCCAAAGTGCCTGAGATCTTGCTTAACGGGGCTCAAGCTGACCGGCGGGCGCCTGACAATGCGAACTTAAGTTTCTTGAAATGCGAAGGCGAAGCGCTAACAATCGAGCTTAGCTTAGGTGGCGTCTACGTTTCCAGCGGAAGCGCCTGCTCAAGGAGGCTACTTCAACCCAGCCATGTCTTAGTAGCCATAGGCAGAAAATTTGATGAAGCCCATGGAAGCATATTGATGAAGGTCACGCGGTATCATACCGAAGAAGACATAAACTATGCTCTGGAAGTAATTCCAAGAGCCGTCGGGAGGATAAGAGGAATAACTGGCTCTACAGGAGTGGAATAGTCGTGTCACGTGCACCATTACCCTACAACCCGAAAATACTTGAGCTGTTCAAGAATCCGAAAAACTTGGGCAAGATGGAGGACGCCACAGTAGTGTCCGTGGCCGGGAACCCGATGTGCGGAGACATGATAACCTTCTACCTGAAAATCAGTGAACAGGGCGTCATTGAACGAGCATCCTTCGAAAGCTATGGCTGCGCAGCCAACATAGCCACTTCAAGTATTGTAACAGAAATGATTAAAGGAATGAAGCTTGAAGAAGCATGGAAAATCTCCTACAAAAGCGTGGCAGAAGCCGTAGGTGGACTGCCAAGCGTAAAGTTCCACTGCGGTATTCTGGCAGTTGGGGCATTAAAAAGGGCCATCCGAAAATATTACGAAAACAAACCTGCACCGAGTTGGCTTCAGCAGGAGCCGAGTTTTGAGGAGAGGCAGGCATTGGAAGAGGAAGCATTGGCGAAAATGCTTGAAAAACGGATGAAACTGCAAGAAGGAAAATGACTTTGGATCCGTACAAGATTCGAGAAGACTTTCCAATTCTAAAACGAAGAATCAACGAACACCCACTGATCTACTTCGACAACGCGGCGACCTCCCAGAAACCCAGACAGGTAATCGAAGCCATCAAAGACTTTTACGAAAACCACAATGCCAACGTTCATCGCGCCGTCCACACTCTCTCACAAGAAGCTTCAGAACTTTACGAATGCGCACATGAAGAGGTTGCAAAGTTCATAAACGCAGGAGGAATGGAGGAAACCGTCTTCGTGAGAGGTACAACTGAAGCCATAAACCTAGTTGCTTACGCTTGGGGTCTGCACAACCTGAAAAAAGAAGATGAAATAATCGTCTCACTAATGGAGCACCACAGCAACATCGTTCCTTGGGAAATAATCTCAAGGATGAACGGCTTCAAAATCAAGTACATCGAAATAAACGATGACGGAACCCTGAACTACCAATCCCTTGAGAACCTGCTCTCGAAGAAAACCAAGATAGTCTGCGTATCCCACGTTTCAAACGTTACTGGCATCGTAAACGACATAAAGAGAATTGCAAGAATAGCACATGAACATGGTGCCCTAGTGCTGGTAGACGGGGCCCAATCAGTCCCACACATGCCCGTGAATGTCAAAGACCTCAACGCGGATTTTCTCGCCTTTTCCGGCCACAAAATGCTCGGTCCTACAGGCATAGGCGTTCTGCACGGAAAACGCGAGATTCTTGAGAAAATGGAACCGTTTCACGGGGGAGGCGAAATGATCCGAGAAGTCTCCTTCAACCCGAAGACGAAACACTGTTCAATTGGCTGGAATGTTTTGCCTTGGAAGTTCGAAGCAGGAACGCCCAATGTCTGCGGTGGCGTCGGTCTGTTGGAAGCGGTGAAGTACCTGAAGCGACTGGGCATGAAAAACGTCAAAGCCCATGAGGAAATGTTGACAGAATACGCCCTTTCACGTCTGCAGGATTGTTGTCCAAAGATCAAGATCTACGGAACAAAAGACACGTCGGCCAAATGCGGCATAATCCCCTTTGGCTTCGAGGGCTTGAGTTCTCATGACATCGCTCTGTTTCTAGATAACTACGGTATAATGGTCAGAAGCGGCTTCCATTGCGCTCAACCATTACACGAGATACTCAAACTCAGCTCCTCAACCAGAGCAAGCTTCTACATCTATAATACGCGTGAAGAGATTGACAGGTTCACTGAAATCTTGAAGGAGATTGAGCAGTTTTAATGGTAAATGTGGAAGACTACGTGGCTAGAACTGAAGGGACTTGTGGCAAAGAAAAGGACGTTATCGTCATATTCAAATACGACAAGAAAGACGAGGCAGTCCAACGAATTCAAAGAAAGGCCACCTTAAAGAAATCTATAGCTGGAATAGTCTCAGAACTGACGTTCAAACAGTATTCTTTCAGACTCTATGGAAGTGGAAAAGCAATCTTCCGGGATTTGAAAGACAAAGAAGAGTTGAATAGACTCCTGTCTGAGCTCTTGTCCTGATCCGCCTAATAAGACGTTCTGGCATTTCGAGGGGTTCTTCGACTGTCAATAAGTTGAGGATTGGTCATTTCAAGTTTCAAGTGTGGTGGTCGACGCTGTCACATAAGTCTTCGCGAATTTCTTGATCAAGTCCTTTTGATCATAAACTGGAGAATTCAGCTTGAAAAAGTTCTCCATCCTTTGAGTCCCCAAGCCAATCCCGATCACTATCACGCCTCTCTTCTGCAATGAGCTAATGCTTTCCGACAGCGCCACATGCATGTTTGAATAGCCATATGGCCACCCGTCAGAAATGACTATCAAGAATCTCTGCTCATCAAATTTTTTCGCCAGGATTTGCCCAGCAACCTGAATCGCGTCAGGCATGTAAGTCAAACCATCAAACTTTAGTCCTCCAATCCTCGCGCGGACTCTTTGTGAGTATGCCTCTGAAGAATCTTTTAATATGTAGAACCGGTCGCTGAAGGCAAAAAAGGCCCAAGCACCTGAATCCTGCAACAGTTCTTTTGAGGCTTCAGCTATACATATGGCGACTGCTCGACCAAACTCTTCTTTGATTTTCATGCTTGCACTTACGTCCAGAAGTATTCCCCATGCGAAGCTTCTGCTCAGGTATTCGTCTTGAACGAAAACGTCTGTCGCTGGTTTCCTGCTGGCAATCATCTGGATGACTGCGGTAAGATCCAACTGTCCCATTTCTTTCCCAGGGTCTTCGTCCAAGGCGTCCTGCGCGACTCTGAGACTGTCTAGTAGCCGTCGGCTTCCTCCTTGGAGAAGGGTTTTGGCCCTTAAATATTGCGTGTAATCTTCGTCAGGAAAACCAATGGACTTGAACTTGGTCCATTCAACCTGTTCCACGATGGTATCGACTATCTTCTTTTCTCGGGCTTTCTGATGGAACCATGTGTCGAAGGCCTGCGTAGCCTCTGCATCTGATTCCCTTCTCCAGCACGAGTCGATAGGTTCTTCTGATGGAACCGTGCCGCCCAGAGTTTCTAAGGATTTTCTGAAGATCTTTTCGATTTCAAATTCAGACGGCATCTCACTCTGGGAGAAGATGCTGCAGGGACCAATCTCTTCTGTGTGATGGAATGAAGGAGCCTCCAAGACTGGACCATGGGCTTCAAGGATTCGAACCACATCGCTCGCTGTTTCATTGAGAACGTCACCGATCTTAACCTCCTCGTCGGCAAGTGAGCTCATAGTTCTTTCCTTAAGCGAGTTCAGTTCTGCGGATATCTGATCGACCGCATTTTCTTCTTCTGGTTGAAGTACTCCTTTTATCATGCCTATGTTGGCCTTTGACAAAATGGCTGCCATTATCCGAGTGGCCGGGTTGAATATTCTTTCAACAGGTCTTATTTTTGCGTAGGCAAGTGAATTTGCGTACGCAATGTCTGCGAACTTGTCAGGGTACTTCGCTGAAATGTAGGCGTTGACATAGGTATCGTTGGCTAGAGATGCTGCGAAGAGTTCCGCATTTTCGCCTTTCGATGTCGATGGGGTTGTCTCTTTGTGTGTTGGTATCAAGGTGTGAGTTGTTAGATGAATGACGCTGGCTCTGAATAGTCGTCCGACTTTGATTTTTCCCGTGGAGTCTGCGGGAAATCTATAGCCAAGAAAGGAGATAATCCCCTCTTCTGCCGTGGAAGGTATTGGCAAGACTATTTCGAATCCTACGTCGTCCGCTCTAAAGATTGGTTGCCGAAGGTTCGGGTCTACGAGAATCTTCGTTTTCGCATTATCTTTTTGGAGGGAAACGGCCCACGCATACTCGATGAATCCCATAAAGACTACCGTTTACTCTGCTAAACTATGGTTATTGTTGCCTAGGAAAAACTGACTCGACGATTCTCCTGATATCGTCTTGCACCTCAACATTGTCACTGGTCACTGCAACTATGGTTTCCTCAGCTGCGTCGTTTGCCGAGTTGCCATCATGAATCAGGGTGGCCCAGTTTATCAAGTCTCCTAGAGAGGGACCGTAAGGAATGTCTCCCGCCTTGTATTGTCTTCTAAGTTCAGCACCCACTTGGATGATTTTGTAGGCAATGTCTTCGTCAACTTTGGCTCGTTTCATGAGCATTTCTACTTCTTGAGGTGAGATTTTGTCACCAACACTCGTATAATCGAAGTTTATCCAAACCGCCATTCGTCGCCTCATGGCTGCGTTCAACGGTTTGGTTCCCGCAAACTCTGATGAATAGGGGTTCATGCTGATAATCAGGTATCCGAATTTATGTCTCTCGACAACTTCATTGTCTTTTTCGTTCAGTACAATATGGCCTCTGGTGTCCAAAACCGGGTTAAGCCTTGTAGCGACATCCTGTTTCATCATGTTGGCTTCGTCGAGATACATTATTCCCCCCACTCTCAGCCATCGCGTTAGCAGCCCGTCGATCCAGTTTTCTTTTCCGAGACCGATGAAACGTCCGATCAGGTCAAATGAGGATGTCTGCAGACCGCAGTTGACTTCAAAAACGGGCAAGCCGCAGAGCTCTGCCACAAGGTAGACGATGTGAGTTTTCCCGGTTCCTGATGGTCCGATCAACGAACATTGTTTAAAGTAATAGAGTGCACGGGTTATTCGTTCCACATAATGCTGTCCGCTGTCGATATACTCAGGGGTGCCGCTTGGGATCAAATCTGCGAGATGCGCAAAACTATAGTTGGGATGCAGGTCATACCTTTGTATGTCGTATTTGTGATATAGGGGAGACTGAGACATTGGGCGTTCTTTGTTTATGGACACCGTCACCTTGCATCTTTCATGCTTAACAGCCGTGACTTCTTCAATTCGGCTGCTCTCTGCCTTTTCTTTCAAGCCTTGATGTCCATAACTCAAAGCGGCGTCGCCTCAATGATAATAAGGCAGTGGAACAACATATAAGTATTGCGTATTACGATATACTACATCGCATAAATATTACACGTTACGATCCGCGGCATCCTACCCTCGTACTTTATCAATATCAGGGCTGCAATAAATCCAACTCACCTAACTAGTCTATGTGCGTGAAGCCATGTAACATACAAGTCCTTTTCTGTTATGGACTAAACAAGGAAACGACCAATATGAGCCAAGAAACTAGCCCTCCGCAAGAAACAGTGCAGGTTCCGATCAAGGAGGAACCAAAGCCAGCTACGCCGGCTCAGCCACCACTTCAAGGGCTTCTTGACTCGCTGAAAAGCATGCAAGAGGACATTGGTCAAATATGTGAATTGACTTCTGAAGAGAAGACGTTAGTTGCAGAATTCTATGCAGCGTTATTGAAGATCATGCAACCTCTCGCTGCAACGATGCCTGTTTCAACAGGAGCAATTCTGACAGAATCGAAAGACGTGGTTCAGGCGAACGTAGATCCTTATGGACATCTCATCATTCTGTATCGAGATGGTCTGATAGAACTAAAGAACCTGACCGAAGAGAAACATCGTGATCTCATGATCAGCGTTTTTGAGGACACGTTGCCGAAGTTCAAGCAGCTCATCGGCGCTCACAGACGAAAGATTGAGAACAGGATCAAGTTTCTATCATCAGTCACGAAGGAAATGCAGAAAATCTCCAAGGCTTTGTCCGCTTCAGCCAGTCAGGAACCTCAACGATAGAAATTTTTAGACCTGCACCTGGAGGTTGACAAAATTGCAGCTGAATAGCACTCCCGTTCACCAAGACAGGATAGAAGAGAAAGGTTTTGAGCTGCTCAAGGACTGGTTCAAGAACGGTTACTCGCTGTAAAGGCACGATGGTTTAGCCCATTCTGTATCAGTCGATTTTGAGCATATTTTGGCCGTCGAAGGTTCGCTTAACTGACCAAATCTGCCTTTTTTATCCTGTGGGTCTTCTTGGGCGAGGTAATTTGATTTGGGGGAAAGGACAGAAACTAGGTCGGGAAATGCCCGCCATGTGATATTGAAGTGCGAAGAGAAACTGTACTACGTGAGTATGATAAGCGTCTGCTTCAGCGAGGGAGAAGCAACCCATAAGGCCACTTTTCACGCAAGAGAAATAGTTGGCAATCAATTCTGCGACTTGGACTTCGAGATACCCCAAAAACTCTACGATATCTTGATGGAATATACCAAACTTGACAATTCTGATCTAATGCTTGTACTGTCGGTTGAAAACAAAGAATTCAAATGGTCCCTAATGAGCGAAAACTGGCTCAGACATTATTCAAACCTAAACAACGCTAACAACTTCATTGTCTGACATGCCCTGCGACCGAAATCTCAATCCATTTAAGGCGAGAGTTCAAGAATAGAATCATTTTTGTAGGGTCTTCAACGGGAGGCCTTCCGGCACTGTCGCTACAAGCCTATTTTGCGACTGAAAAGTCGACTATGAACTGGAATTTTTCGGTTGCGCCGCCTTTCTTTGCCTTAAAGAATATTTTCTCTGGCACACCGTCATGTATGTAAGTGACGTAGAGCAACTCTTTTCCCAAGCCATATCTTTCCAGATCGACAATGGAATTCTTAGCTTTCTCAAGCTTGTCTGTCTTTGACTTCAATTCTTCAACTGCATCAAACAGTATTTCAGCCTCTCCCAGATCGTCGGAGCCAAGCATAACGTCTTTGAATTGCACCCATTCTGTCGAGGTTCCGGCTTTGTTCTCGTCTTTCTTGCCTGTTTTTCGACTGCCCGTTTTCATGATCTTCTGCAATTCAGCGGTCTTCTTAGTCCATTCTGGGTTCTTTGAAGATTCTGGATTTCGCAAAAGTGTTCCTAGCCATTGGCTGTAGTCTTCAAGCAATGACTTGCACTGGCTTATCTCCACGTCTAAACTTTCGCGGATTTCCTTGAGTGAATAGAATGTTCGGATTTCAGTCAAGAATCCATCCAAATTCAACACCAACGATCATCTTCTTTACTCTCACCCTTAGGTGCTTCTTTTTGCGTCTCTTCTGACTTTTCTTTGTCTGAGCTTGGTGTTTCTTCACCAATGCTTCCCAGTGCTTTGGCGGCATTTTTCAGTTCTTTCTTTACTCTTCCAAAAAAGTTGACTCGGACACCTGTTCGCTTCTTGTACATCGTTATGACCTTGGCCAATTCTGGTATTACAACCCATAGGACAGCCATAACGATTTCTGGCGGGTATTCTGCCAAAAATGCTGAATGTTTTTCGTCTTTCTCGCTGATGAGTATCAGGTCTCCGTTTTGACTGAGGGTTACTTCTTTGATTTTCTTTTTGAGTGGGATGTCTTCTGGTTGAATGTTGACGGAAACGTGGATTGTCTTCAGAATCTGCTTGAGGGATGTGCAGAGTTCGTTCATTAGTTTGCTCTCTTCCGTCATGAACGCGTTTAATTGAACGGTTTCTTCGCTCATGTTTTTCAGGAGTTCTTGCAGTTTCTGTTCATTTTCGGCGTCTTTTTCGTCTGGGTCTTCTTCGGTCTTGTCAGAGAGTTGGACAGGATGGAAGAAATGTTCATCGTCAGCAGTCGCTTCTTGACTTTCGTTTCTCGGTAACAAGCGAGCGTTCTCTTTGGGTTTTGCGTTGGGTTCTTCCGTCGACATGTCTTCCAACCTGTTCAGTAGTTTCGCTTTGAGAACTAACCAAACAAAGAGATAATAGTGTTAGTATGTTGGAACTGTTACACACTAGTCAACTAACAGTTGCCATGACGTGATCCATGCGACTTGATGAGAATGACAGCGGTGACAAGATAGAGGATAGCGCCTAAAGTCTGCCGTGTCAATTCGGGCGCGTGCCAGAACCAACTGGTTCCTCCATTGAAATGCACTCCTGCCACGAACCATGCAAACATGATGTCAACAAGAGGTTCGGTGACAGCAGCAACTTTGTGTGGGAGTCTAACGATGTTGGAGTCCAGAGTAAAGGTCACATAAATCGGCAAATTCATTATCACAACGAACATTGTCAGCCCGAGAGGTATGCCGAAACTTTCCATGAACGTTCTTGCAAATGGGTTAGCTTCTTCATAGGGGGCACGACAGAAGGCAAGCGTTGCGAAATAGTCAAACAATATGAATGTAAAGACCAGCAGGGCCCTTTTGAGCCAATGGTTGTTTCTAGGCAAAACCAAGTTTTTCAGGCTAACCGCTGTGCCCAATTTACTCTGCATCTTCCTTCCTCCCCTTCGAAGCTTGACTGTATGTTAGTCCATTATAGTTGTTCGTCATTGCTTAAAAGCTTTGAATTGTGGATTTTGGATTCATATTTCCCCTTCAGAAGTATAAAATATAGTGTAGACTGAATCGTGTTCTGTCTCAGAATTGGAACAGAGGAGTAAGGCGTACAAGGTGTTTGAATGGAGCTAACTGTTGAGAAGCCCGAAAGTATCATGAAACTTTACGATGAGAGTACTGGTTTATGGCGCTTTGTAAAAGCTGACAAGGGGCCAGTCAAATCGCTTGAAACCATTGAGAAGGCTCTGCGAAGACTTGGGCTATCTGGGAATGAAATAAAGGTCTACCTTTACATTGCAAGAACAGGCGAACACAAAGCGAGCGAAATCTCTGATTCTCTGCGGCTTCACAGAACTGAAACGTACAGAATTCTGCGCGATCTAGAGAAAAGGAGTCTTCTGTCGTCTGTTTTTGAGAAACCTTTGAAATTCATCGCTACACCATTCGAAAAAGCACTGGAAATCCTGATCGAAACCAAGAAAATAAAGATAAGCTTGCTTGAGAAAAGAAAAGTTGGTCTGATTGATCTTTGGTTATCCCTTCCGAAGTCTGAGGCAGAGCACGAAAGAAAAGAGGTCTTCCAAATACTGGAAGGCGAAGAACAAATCAGCTTGAAAGCCGATGAAATACTTGAACAAGCGGGGAAGGAAGTTCTAGCCTTTACTTCGGAACAGGACATTGCGAACTTTTACCATTCAAGCCTCTTGGACAAACTCGACAAGATATCAAAGAAGAGCCTGAATGTTCAATTACTGACCAACTATTCACCGAAAAGCTGCTTCTTCATGGACAAAATAAAGCTGAAAAAGGCCAAATACTTGCTTTCGAACGTTGAAGAGCTACCAACATTTATCCTCACTGACGATGCGCAGCTGCTCTTGCTAATTAGAAAGAGTAACGGCAAAAAGAGGGTGGCAGCATTGTGGACAAATTATGACGCGTTCGTGAGAGCTTTGAAGACGCTCTTCTTGGAACTCTGGAACAAAGACGCTTAACGCTTCTATTTTCGAACTCTTCCAATTATCCGTCTTAGCTTTTGCATCAGTCCTTTGGTCATCTGCCATGCATCGCGTATTAGCAACCTAGCGTCTTCGTCGATCACGGCTAACACCGCAAGGTAGAAAAGACCTCCAATTGCTGTCTCGATCACAGTGTATGAGACTCTCGTAGGGTGAGGAGCCACGTATAGGGCAATTCCCATCATACTTGCTGCGAAAACATATTTGCCTATGCTTCTCCATGGGATGTTTACCTTGACCATCTGACGGACAAGAATGTACTGAACAAGAAACATGGCAAAACGAACAGAAGAGTTTATGATGCTTACGTACAGTGCGGCCAAGAAAGGTTCGCCATGCACGACATTTGTCAAGACGTAGTACGCAGTTGGGAGCGTTATTGCAGAGTGAACATATGGCAATGAAAAAGCTACAAATATCCTGCTCTTTACCAGTTGGCGTATAGAAACCGAGCCTTGCTCGTCAAGGTTCTCGACTCCAAAAAGGACTGCACCGTAGAGTCCTGATACGGTTGTAAAGAAGGCGTCTATCGCTAATACAACTAGTATTATTGCAGAGTCAGCATAGTCAGCTTTCAGAATTGTTACGTAGGAATCTGATAATGCTATCGCACCAGCAGTCAATGGAACGGAGAACATCAGAACCATTTTCATAGATGTCGTTATGTCTTCCCGTTTTTTCTCTGCTAGGAGTTTTGGATATAGTGCATATGCCAAGAAAGAAGCGTATGTAATGACGTTCACAATTGTTGCCGATGCACCGAGTCTGCTTCGTGCTCCTTCACCACCAAAGGCAAACAACATTATGAAAATGTAAGTGGCTATCTGGCTGCCAGCAACGTTGTAGATTGTGCCCAGAGACCCTTTGAGCCATTGTGTTATGTATTCCCATCTGATTTTCTGTTTGAATTCGGGCGCAAGTAGCTTGCCATAGTAGAACATTTGGAAAGCAAATGCCGCTATGGTTGCAGTCACTGCTCCCCAAAGCAACAGATTCAATCTCATAATAAGCGCACATCCTAGAGCAAGCTTCGAGACTTGTTGAATGATCCATCCATAACCTACAGCCTGCGGGATTCTAGCCTGCAAACATGCTTCCATCACATTCATTGAATAATACTCTATTATCTGGACGGCGATCAGGAGATACAATGGAAGGTACGCTGGATCAATGTGAAGCGCAGAAATAACAAAAGGAACGATGGCAAGATAAATAATTGTAGCTATCACCGAGATGGAAAGATTTGCGACAATTCCAGTTTTGACCGCTCCTTCTTTGTCTCTTGCAACAAACCGCAATGTCCAAAAGGGAAGGACACCTGCTAGGATAGTAAAGTAGGCTCCAATGTCATTGATGTTAAACCACAAGTCATATTCTGGTTTACTCAAGGCACGAGCTATAATGAACTGGAAACCAAGTCCGGTTGCTACACTAACCATTTTAGCTGCAAAGATTACATATCCTGAATACTGCAACCTAAGGTCTTTTTTTGTCAAACATTCACCATTTGCTGTCAATCAATCCTTACTTTCTGTGGCTATTTAATCTTCATCTTCGTTCTACTGATCCAGTTGTAGAATGGGATGAGGGGGTATTTTACAGACTGTGGAAGAGCATCTTTCAATTCCTTATGAAGCCCAAGTCTTGTGGCTATTTTGCCCTTTCTTGTCAAAGGCACATAGTAGCGTGTGAGTTGGCATCGCGTGAACCCATTGTTCTGTTTAAACGTGTCCAGCGATGGGTGGTTTCCCATTCTTCCATACATTATCCATCTAACGCGCCTGTTCGAGCAGACTTCAATTGTTTTGGCTACCAAAGCGTTGTTTACAGCTTTGTCCCAGTGTTTTTGCAGTGAAAGTATTTGGGATATGATTGCGATGTTGTCACCGTGAACAAGCTGTATGAATCCTGCAAGTTCGCTTTCGAAATATGCTCCTATGTACGTGGAATTTCCTGCCGAAACAACATCTTGTTTCACCGCCTTTAGCGATATTCCGTAATGTGGAAAAGCCCTTTCTTGGCGTATCGGTGTTTCATTGTAGATCTTCCAAATACCTTCTGCTAACTTCTCGTTCGGTTCAGCTAATTCTGTCTTTATTCCGCTTTTCTCCGCCTTGCGAATCATGTTGCGTGTTTTCTTGCCGATACTTTTCCACCACTCATCGTAGGTTGCTGTTTGAAAAAGTGCGATGTTGTCATTTCCCTTGATCCACGATTTCGGAGGGTTCAGTGCTGTGTGAGACCATTTTCTTTCGATAAAGTTGAAAATGTCAGTTCCTCTTTCCCCAAGTTTTTCCAGAAACGCTTCTGTTGGTATGACATCTTTCTGGTACTCTGTTGCAACGGTTGCTATTTTGAAGAAATGTTTCTTTCGGACTGTCACGTTGTCAAGTTCTTTGTCCACGTCAAGAATGTGTTTCAGCGTTTCATAGAATCGGCTTCTATGGTTTATTCTTCCACGTTGAAACAGCCAGATTGGATGGAAATACAGAACGTACCCGTCTGCAAGCCATTTTTCTGCTATTCTGATCGCTTCGTCCGTTTTGTTTTTGCAACATAGGCTGTCTAGCCCTTGGGTTGGAAATTCGTGAAAGGACTGTAATGGAAAGTCCTCAGGAATCTTGGGTGCTTTCGCCTTCCATCTTCTCCACATCATTCTGGCAAGCAGGCGGGCAGTCCCATGAATCGTGTAGAAGTTTATCTTTTTTCCAGTCGACATTTCCAAGAGCTTCAATTCTCTGAACGGGTCATTCACAACATGCAATGCGACTTCATGTTTAACGTTGTCCAGCAACCCTAGGAGCTCTTTATCAGGAATTGTCTTCGGCGTGAAAAACCAGTACGCTTTGACGTCCTTGGTTGACTCATTGATCATTTTCGCTACTATCTTCGAGTTTTTGAGATAATCGCTCCCGACCCTGATGCCCAAGGATGTATAAATGAAGCTTCTAAGTCTTGAGGGATATGGATAATCAACATCGATCCTTATCTTTATCAAAGTCGGCTCCATCTGCCTTCTTAACTGAAACACTCTTTTTTGTATATAAACTCTTTATTGTTTTCATCATTTGTAAGAGAGACGGGGCATATGCTTCGCGTAGAAGGTGTTCTTTTCTGAAAGAACGGCTTATCTTTGAGCGTCGTTACCATTGTGCGGTAAAATGATTTATTAATTCAAAAATCGTCATACAACTCCAAGACAGTGAAAATCCGATGCGTCTGTGCTATCTGGCAAATGCTTCGAGCATCCACACTCACAAGTGGGTCAGATTCTTCGTTGAAAGAGGACATGAAGTTCACGTCGTTTCCTTCGAAAAGGCCCAAATAGAAGGAGCGGTCGTTCACGTGTTGAAACTGCCGATTCTGGTGAAAAGTGCTACTTTTCCTCTGAAGATGACCTCTATCTACCGAATGAGGAATCTGATCAAGAGATTGAAACCGGATGTTCTACATGCGCACTATGTGACCAATTATGGGCTTTTTGCAGCCTTGTGTGGTTTTCATCCCTTCGTGCTTACCGCCTGGGGCTCAGATGTTCTGTTCGACACCAGTGGGCGAGCTATTTCAATGATAAAGAAAATCATCGCCAAATACGTGCTGGCAAGAGCGGATTTGATGACTTGCGACGCGGATCACATGAAAGAGGCCATGAGCAGACTAGGTGTTGATCCTGAAAAGATTAAGCTCATATTTTTCGGCATTGACACCAGAAAATTCAGTCCCAGATCTGGGGATGAACAACTGAAGGCCAAGTTAGGAGTTCGGAATTCTCCCACAGTCATAAGCTTGAGAAACCTTGAACCCATATACGATATTGAAACGTTGGTCAAGGCCGCACCAATCGTGCTCAAGGAGGTCCCCGAGACAAAGTTTGTGATTGCCGGAAGAGGCTCCGAGGAAAGAAAATTGCGAAGCTTGGCAGAATCTCTGGGCGTCTCAAATAATATCAAGTTCATAGGATTCATTCCCAACAATGAGCTTCCGCAGTACTTGACCAGCATGGACGTTTACGTTTCAACTTCGCTTTCTGACGCCGGTATCGCTGCAAGCACGGCTGAAGCAATGGCATGCGGGTTGCCAGTGGTGATAACTGATGTTGTAGACAACCGAAAGTGGGTTGTTGACGGAGAAAACGGTTTGCTCTTTCCGCAGAAAGACTCTGAAGCGCTGGCCAAGAAGATTCTTTACCTGTTGAAAAACGAGGACAGCGGAAAAGAGTTTGGAAAGAGAAATAGAGAAATAATCGAAGAAAGAAATGACTACTACAAAGAGATGGAAAAAATGGAAAGGCTCTATCAAGAGTTAGCTGAGAGGCGGACAAGATGAGGATACTAGTAACTGGTGGCGCAGGATTCATAGGAAGCTACCTCTGCGAGAAGTACGTCAAAGAAGAACACACCGTGCTTTGCTTGGACAATTTCTTGAGTGGAAACTTGCTGAACGTCAGGCACCTGCTGGGTTACCGCAACTTCAAATTGGTGAAAGGCGACATCAGAGACTTTGACCTTCTGGAACGAATAAGTCGCGATGTGGACGTAATCTTCCACTTGGCGGCTCAAATTCATGTGGACAGATCCTACGTTGAGCCTCGGCTTACTTATGAGATAAACGTGATGGGGACGCAGAACATTCTGGAAGTGGCAAGAATATACGATGTCCAAAAGGTAGTTCACACTTCCACAAGTGAAGTCTACGGTTCAGCGCAGTACGTTCCCATTGACGAGAAACATCCCTTAGACGCCCCGCATCCTTACGGCGCCAGCAAGATAGCTGCTGACCGAATGTGCCATGCATACATTCAAACCTACGGCATGAACATCTCAATACCGAGATTCTTCAACATTTTCGGTCCGCGGCAAAGAGACATCGGCTACGGCGGAGTAATATCGTTATTCACCCGGCGCGTTCTGAACGGCAAACCACCAGTCATTTACGGTGATGGCCTACAAACGAGAGACTACACGTACGTGGAAGATGCTGTCAGAGCTTTCGACCTGGTTCTGAACCACAAGCCAAAATTGGAACCCATCAACATTGGCACCGGCAAAGAGGTCAGTATACTCGATCTGGCCGACATGATAATTGAGCTATGCGGTAAGAAGGGAAGCATTAAACCAGTCCATGTGGCCGCGAGAATCGGAGAGGTCAAGCAACTGATTGCCAACGCGTCGAAAGCAAAGAAACTATTGAAGTGGGAGCCTAAGTACGAGCTGAAGGAAGGCCTCAAAGCGTTCATCCAATGGTACAAGGAATTTGGACAAGAGGAAAGAATCAAACTTGAATGAAAAACGCGCCAGTTCATCCAACCAGAAAACTTCTGCTGAAGTCCCGGCTGATGTTCTACGAAGCATGTATGCAACTATGGTGAGGCTAAGAAAATTTGAGGAGAGAGTGGCCGAACTAGTCACCCCTCCAAGAGAAATCAACACGCCATGTCACCTGTATATCGGGCAAGAAGCCGTGGCTACAGGTGTCTGTTCCGCTCTCAGAAAAGATGACTACGTTTACAGTACCCATCGATCTCACGGTCATTACTTGGCCAAAGGCGGCGACATGAAGGCGTTGATGGCGGAACTCTACGGCAAGAAGACGGGTTGTTCAAGAGGCAAAGGCGGTTCCATGCACATTGCTTCACCAGATTTTGGGCTGCCTGGAAGTTCTGCGATCGTCGGAGGAACGATACCCATAGCCGTGGGAACCGCATTGTCCTTTTCCATACAGAAGAAAGATGCCGTTTCTGTGGCTTTCTTTGGCGATGGAGCAGTTCAGGAAGGGGTCTTTTACGAGTCATTGAACTTCGCTTCACTCAAGAAATTGCCAGTGATCTTTGTGTGCGAAAATAACCTCTACTGCACTCACCTGTCAATATCTAGTTGCCTTGCAGATACCGAAATCTACAAGAAGGCCAACGCTTTTGCCATGCTTGGCTTCAGGATTGATGGTAACAACGTTGTCGAGGTTTTCAAGGCGGCAAAAACGGCAATAGAAGCTGCGCGACAGGGAAAGGGACCTGCCTTGATAGAATGCATGACGTATAGGTGGCGAGGTCATGTAGGACCGTATGACGATTTGGATAAAGGTCTCAGGAGTAAAGAGGAACTGGATTGTTGGATGCAAAGGGACCCTATTCGGATGTTGGAGAGTCTGCTACTGGATAAAGGTCTCATGTCTGGACGGGAAAAAGACAAGATTTACAGAGACATTGAGAGAGAAGTAGAAGAATCGGTCAAGTTTGGACGAGAAAGCCCATTCCCTGTTGCAGACGCCCTCCTTCGCGACGTGTTCAAGTAGGTGTGAAAGCTTTTTTGAAATTGTCAGTCAGAATCTACCACAGCTTGCGGCACATGGCGAACCGTGTTCTCGGAACAAGATTCAACGAAATGATTTGGAGATTTCGACACGTCTACAAGCGAGGCTGGGCTGAAAGTTACATTCAATCTTTCTCTCACCCTCATCGGCAATTGCTCGCCAAAAAAATATCCAGTGACGAGCCCTTCACCGATGTCTTGGAGATAGGTTGCGCAAGCGGACCCAACTTGTACCTACTGGCTAAGAAGTTCCCACATGCTCACTTTGTAGGCGTTGACATAAACCCTGAAGCAGTGAAGCAAGGTAACATTTTCTTCAAACGACAAGGCGTTCGTAACGTTTCATTGCTTGTTGGCAAAGCTGATGATCTTGGGAAGTTTTCGGATAGAAGCTTTGACATTGTGTTTACTGATGCCGTGCTGATGTACATCGGTCCTGACAAAATCAGAAAGGTCGCGGCTGAGATTGAGCGAGTTGTTAGAAAGGCGATACTTCTGGTGGAGCACCATTCTGAGCAAGAAAGTGATCTGGGAAGCTACAAGGAAAAGTGGTGGTTGAGGGATTACGCAAAACTATTTCAACCCTTCAGCAATCAGATTAACGTTACCAGAATAACTTCGGAGACTTGGGGCGGAAACTGGGCCAAGTTTGGGTACATTATAGAAATTAAAAGGTGAAACCAAATGCGTCAGATTTCCTATGTCAAGGCTGTCAACGAGGCTCTGCATCAGATAATTGCCAAAGACAAACGTGCTTTCTTGATTGGGCAAGGAGTCACCAGCCCCTGGTACGTTGGAAGCACCACGGCCGGTCTCATCAATGAGTTTGGTTCTGAGAGGGTAATCGACACTCCCACTTCTGAGAACTGTATGATGGGCGTGGCGATAGGCACAGCACTGTCTGGGATGCATCCCATTTTTTGTTTTCCAAGAATGGACTTCATGTATTACGCGATGGACCAGATCGCTAATCACGCTGCAAACTGGCACTACATGTTTGGTGGGCAGCTTAATGTTCCTTTGACCATTTGGACAATAATCAACAGAGGCGGAGAACAGGCAGCTCAACATTCTCAAGCACTGCAATCAATTTTCACGCATATTCCGGGTCTCAAGGTTGTTATGCCTAGTACCCCCTATGATGCGAAGGGGCTTTTGATTGCGAGTGTGAAGGATGGTAACCCAGTTGTCTACATTGACGATCGATGGTTGTACGACATTGAAGGTGAAGTGCCTGAGGAAGCGTATTCCGTTCCTATAGGAAAAGGAGTGGTGAGAAGGGAAGGAAAGGACGTGACCTTGGTCGCGACTTCTTACATGATGCATGAAGCGCTCAAAGCTGCTGTCGAGCTTGAAAAAGAACGAGTGAACGCGGAAGTGTTGGACCTGCGGTCTCTGAAACCTTTGGATGAAGATCTGCTTTTCGAATCGGTCAAGAAAACAGGAAGGCTTGTTGTTATTGATGGCGGCTGGAAAACGTGCGGAGCCGCGGCTGAGGTTTCTGCAAGGATAGCTGAAACCGAGGTGTTCAAAAAGCTGAAAGCTCCCGTCGTGAGAGTTTCGTTACCTGATACTCCTGCGCCGGCCAGTTCTGCGCTAGAAAAGGTTTATTATCTTAAGGCAGAAAATCTAGTTTCAACTGTGAAAAAAGTTTTGGAGATGTGACCGTGAAGTACAAAGTTCCTTTCGTAAATTATCCTGAACACTATCGTCGCATTTGGGATGAAGTCATGGGCGCAGTTACTGAGGTTTTGACCAAAGGTGACTTGATCCTCCGAGATCAAATGAAACAGTTTGAGCAGAACATGGCGTCCTTCGTCGGCGTAAAACATGCAGTTGGGCTCAACAGCGGCACAGATGCTCTGTTTCTGTCACTGAAAGCTGCAAGCATAGGCTCAGGAGATGAAGTCATCACGGTGGCTCACACTTTCGTGGCAACGATAGCAGTCATCGTGCACTGCGGTGCCAAGCCGGTTCTGGTAGACGTTGGAGAAGACATGAACATGAACGTGGACTTGCTGGAGGAGAAAATCACACGCAAAACGAAAGCTGTGATCCCGGTCGATTTGAACGGCCGACTGTGCGACATGGGAAGACTCATGAAGATAGCAGACAAACATGACCTGGCAGTGATCGAGGACGCGGCTCAAGCCTTAGGAGCAACTTATGACGGCAAGAAAGCAGGCGCATTTGGGTTGACTGGTTGCTTCAGCTTCTATCCTGCAAAAACACTCGGGTCAGCAGGGGACGCGGGATTGCTGACAACGAATGATGACAAGATAGCGGAGCAGATACGTCTCCTTAGAGATCATGGGCAGGATAGGTCGACGGGAGAATGTCTTTTCTACGGGTTTAACAGCCGCCTGGACAACCTTCAGGCCGCAATTCTGAACGTGAAACTCAAGTACTTACCAGAATGGAACGAAAGACGGCGCAAATTGGCGGGTCTTTATCAGAAGGGTCTATCCGATTTGCCTGACCTCAAGCTTCCGCCGCCTCCGCAGAAGGGCGGTCACTTCTATGACATTTACCAGAACTACGTGGTAAGATCAAAGAAACGAGATCAGCTCGTCACGTTTCTCAGAGAATCGGGTGTCGAGATTCTGGTTTCCTGGCCTAAGCCTCTGAATCAACACAAGGCGTTGGGTTTGGGACAATTCAAACTGCCCAAGACGGAGCAGATTTCGAAAGAAGTTCTTTCGTTGCCCCTGTATCCCGAGTTGACAGAAGAGCAGGTGCAAACTGTCATAGATCTTGTTCATGAATTCCACGCCAAGTAGGAGTTTAGATGGTGTGAACAAGGTTCTCATAGTGGTAAATCTAGGAGATGCTTCACCTCGAATACCGGGTCTGGCAAAGTATCTAGCAGAATTTGGATGGGAATCTTTCATATTGACACCGCCAATGGAAGAGAAATTCAGTTCTCCCCCTAGTGGCTTTAAGGTTGTTGAGACGATCGGTTACAAAAGAACAGACGTACGTTACTATGCTAGGGATCATTTTGAATCCAGAAAACCCTATAGAAAGATCAAACCATTCTTGAAATTTTTTTACAGACGATTTTCAGAAATCAGACATTATCCTGATCGACAAAAAGATTGGGTACCATTCGCATTGAAATCTGCACGTGACTTGTTGGCTTCACAGACGATAGATGCTTTGCTCACAAGTTCACCGCCAGCGATAGCACACATTGTCGCAAGACAACTGAAAGAAGAGCACAGAATCCCTTGGGTAGCTGACTTCCGAGATCTTTGGACCCAAAATCACAATTACCCGTACAGTCGCTTTAGAAAGTTCTTCGAAAAAAAATTGGAACTAAAGACATTATCGACTGCAGACGCGTTGGTGGCTGTTTCCAAGCCAATGGCAGACAAGTTAACTATGCTGCATGGAGAAAAGCAAGTTTTCACTATCACCAACGGATTTGACCCTGAGAAAATGGGCGCGACAGAAGTGGATTTGACATTGAAGTTTACAATTACATACACTGGTCAAATCTACAAAAAACAGAACACTGAAAAACTGCTGGTTGCTCTTAGAGACTTGATTTCGGAAGGTACACTGGATAGAAACGATGTAGAAGTGAGGATATTTGGACCTGCAAATGAAGAGTTGAAGAAACAAGCTGAGCGGTTCGGTCTAGCGGGTGTTGTGGTTCAATATGGCACCGTCTCCAGAGAGGTATGCTTTCAGAGACAAAAAGAGTCTCAACTACTGTGGCAAATAACATGGGAAGATCCTGTTGAGAAAGGCGCATACTCCGGGAAAATCTTCGAGTATCTGGGGGCTCACAGAAACATTCTCGCCACTGGCGGGTTTGGCGGTGATGTCGTGGAAGAACTCATCAAAGAAACAAACTCGGGCTTCTATTGTTCAAACGTAGAAGATGTCAAAACTGCTTTGAGAAAACTGTATTCAGAATACAAGGCAAAAGGCTTTGTATTATATCATGGCGACCTAGAAAAAATCGACAAATACAGCTATCGAGAAATGGCTAAGAGATTTGCAGACATCTTGGAGGACCTGAAATGTTCGTAAACAAGCGAATTCTTCTCGTTGAGGCTCACCCAGACGACATAGCTTGGGGATGTGGGGGAACTATCGCCAAACTCAGAGGCAAGAATGATTTCAGAGCCATAAGCATGACGTCTTGTGAAGAGGATCCGTTGAACAAAGGTTTGCTGGACGAAAACATGAAGGCGTTGAGTTTGCTTGGTGTGAAGACAACAATGAAGAACGCAGGATTTGAAAGACGAACGTTGACTCTTCGTGCGCAGGAAATCAGGGACGCTTTGTACAAAATCAAAAAGAACTTTGAACCGGAAATCGTTTTCTGTACTTCCACAAATGATTTGCATCAGGATCACTCAGTTGTGGGAGACTGTTGCAAGACCATCTTTCGTGATTCAGCCACTATTCTAGCCTACCCGATACTTCGCAGCATTGGCACTTATTTCAAACCTTTGTGTTTTGTGATTCTTTCGAAGGAGCATATGAAAATGAAACTCAAGGCGCTCAGTGTCTTCAAAACGCAGTACAGAAGACCATATTTCAAGAAAAGGATCATCTTGTCTGATGCAATCTATTATGGGACACAGGTCAATGCTGAATATGCTGAGGCGCTAGAGATATTGGAGTGGATAATGTGATTCGGACAGGCAAAGGATGTAAAATCGGCAACGTCAAACTAGTCGGCAAGGGAGATATAATCTTGGGAGACAACGTGGTCATTGGTGATGGCGTCATAATCAACGTATCCGAACGCTTGTCTGTGGACGACAGGAGCTTGATTGGCGACTACTTTGAAATGGAGGGGCGTTACATAGAAATAGGAAAGGAGTTCTGGAGCGGACGCTACTGCGGTATCGGAGGAGGTTCTTGCTTTGAAAAGCCCAGTTCTTTGAGAATTGGGCATCAATGTCACTTGGGCGATTTTGCCTTCATTAACACGGCAAGAGCAGTGAAGATAGGAGATGAAGTCGGCTTAGGCCAGTTTACCAGGGTTTATACTCATGGAGCATACCAGAGCTTTCTCAAAGGGTTTCCAGTTGAATTTGGTCAAGTAACATTGGAAGACAGAGTTTGGTGTCCGAACGCGATCATAATGCCAAATGTGACGATAGGGCATGATACTGTCGTGGGTGCGGGCGCGGTTGTCACCCGAAACTTGCCTTCTGGATGCATCGCTGTGGGTCTTCCAGCCAAAGTCATAAAAGAAGGTTGCTTTCCAAGAAAATTCAGCAAACAAGAAAAAGTCAAGATGATACAAAACTTCATCAACCATTTCTTGAAGGACATTCAATCCAGCAAGGAAATCACACAGTCGTCGGAAAAAGTCAAAGTGAGCGGCGCGGTTTTTGATCTAGACGAAATGACGATTGAAGGCAAAGCGGACGAACTGTCTGAAAAATTCAAGAACGAATTGAGGCGTCACGGCGTGAGATTTCGCTACTGCAACAAAGACGGGAGTTATACGAAGTGGTAACAAAAGTCAAACCATTTCTATAAAGTGAAGCGCATAGAAAACAAAAATGAAATTAGCAAGTCCTGCTATCGAGGAAGTACAAGAAAACTCGCCTGAAATCTCAACAACTCGGCAAAAAACAAGCAGTCCAATTCTTCTAGGTTGAATAAGTTAATATTCACTCGTCCCAATCCTTAGTTACTCATTCGAGCAAGTGGCAGTGTGATTGGAATTTGGCGGTTGGGAAAAGAAGACTAAGAGTGTTTTTTGTTCACACCGTCCTGTCATCCTTTATTCGCAGGGATTTGGAGATACTCGAGAAGCACTTTGACGTTAGAAGGGCAAGCATCGAGACTTTTCTGGTTCCTCGCAAGAACAAGAACCCACTGGAGTTTTTCAGGCTTTTTAAGGGGATTTTGTGGACGGATGTCGCTTTCACTTGGTTTGCAGACGTGAATGCCTTTTTCATGACATTCCTCTGCAAATTTCTGCGTAAGAAGAGCCTAATAGTTGTTGGCGGCTATGACGTGATCTACGTTCCGAAGATCGATTATGGAGACTTGAAGTCCAACTTCGCAAGAGTCAGAACCAAGCTTGTGCTGGAACACGCAACAAGGATTCTGCCCTTTTCATACTATGCGAAAGACAAGGTCTTGGACATAACTCGGAAGGCTGACCTCAGGGTGATACAGTTGGCGTGCGACACTGACAGGTTCAAGCCATCTGAGGAAAACAAAGAGAATCTGGTCATTACAGTTTGCTATGTTGACAAGAGCAATGTCAAGAGGAAAGGGCTCAAAACGTTTGTTGGAAGTGCCAAGTTTCTTCCTCACCTAAAGTTTGCCTTAATAGGCGCGCACGCAGACGATTCGGTTGATTATCTAAAGGGAATATCTGCTCCAAACGTGGAATTCCCCGGCTATGTTACGGACGCTGAATTACTCAAATGGTACCAACGAGCGAAAGTGTACTGTCAGCTTTCGTACGAGGAAGGGTTTGGCGTCGCAGTCGTAGAAGCGATGGCGTGCGAGTGCGTTCCGGTAGCTGGAAAGGAAGCCAAGGTTTTGAAAGAAACCGTGGGATATTGTGGTTTCTACGTGCCTTACGGTGATGTTGAGGCCACGGCTGAAGCTGTTGAGAAAGCGGCTTCCGTTTCTCAAGAAGTGAGGACGGCGGCGAGGCAGAGGGCAAAAGCTTTATTTTCAATTGGAAGAAGAGAGAAGGAGCTATTGAACCTAATCAATGATGTAGTCGGTGTGCATGGTTAATCTGTGTGAGGACATGGTATGGAAAGCGCAAAAGTCTTGGTGACTGGTGGGGGCGGCTTTATCGGCGGCCACTTGATACCTGAACTTGTAAAGGCAAGCTATGATGTCTACTCGCTGGAGCGGTACGTCACTGGTCGCTACGTTCTAGGGGGAAACCGCATGGCGAAGACAGTTTTCGGAGACCTGCGAGACTTTTTTACTATACGGGGTTTGATTCGTAAGGTTCAACCTGACTTTGTGATTCATCTGGCATCAATAAGTGCTGTGGCCTATTCCTACGACCATCCCAATGAGGTCATAGAATCCAACCTATTGGGCACGGTGAACCTGGCTGAATCCTGCCTGCACGAAGTTCCACACTTGAAAAGATTCCTTCTCGCTGGCACTTCTGAAGAATATGGCAATCAAGAGACATTTCCAATCAAAGAAGATGCTGAACTGCGCCCTAACAGTCCCTACGCGGTCAGCAAAGTCGGAGCAGACAAGTACCTGCAGTACTTGTACGACAGCTACGAATTCCCAGGCACCGTGCTACGGCCCTTCAATACCTACGGGCGAAAGGACAACACGCATTTCGTGGTCGAGCGAACGATTACACAAATGCTCAAAGAGAAAGTTGTGAGGCTGGGGGATCCGACTCCCGTACGGGACTTGATGTACGTTGACGATCACGTTGACGCCTATCTGACTTGTCTAAAAAATGAAAAGGCAGTTGGTGGCGTGTTCAATTTCTGCACGGGTCACGGTGTTTCAATAGCCCAGCTTGTTGATAACATCAAGGAATTGGCGAACTTTAAGGGCGAAGTCGTTTGGAACACTATTCCAAAACGTCCTTTAGACATAGACAAGCTGGTAGGCACTTATTCAAAGGCTGAGAAACTGCTGGGTTGGAAACCGAAATTTCCGCTGAACAAAGGGCTTAGGCTTGCTGTGGATTACTGGAAGGGGAAACTCAAGAATTAAGTCGTCTGCGAGGGTTCCCATTTTTCCATTAATTCTTTTTGAAGCGCATCTGCCATCTGTCTGATTTTTTCGGCTTCTTCCCTGATGCTTTCATTTTTGATTTCTTCTTTTCGCTTCTCGTTGGATTCCAGAATGGCGCGCAGCAGTCTGGAATCATAGTTGTCCAGAAGCAATTCTATGTTTGGAATCAAGCAGTGCTTGCCGATCACTCCTGGAAACATTATCGGTCTGTCAAGTCTAATGCGGTGCGTGTCAGCCAGAAAGTTCACGACTTCGTCGAAACTGGCGTTGGCGTGTCTTGAGATTCGATGCATTTCCTGAAAACATGCAATCATCCACGCTCTGTAGGTAGTTTCAAACAGTTTAGCCAACTCCGTTTCCGTACAGCTTTTCAGAACCTTAGTCCTCAAGCCCGCCTTTCTGAAGTGCCTGTCAGCTGCCTTGCCTGCCTCAGCGTTTGCGCCGCCTACGTATTTTGTCCATCGTCTCAGTTCCCATTTCATGTGCTCCGCACTCTCATGTACTCCGCGAAAGGGAGAGTGGGCAACAAGGCATTCGCACCGCTTGTGCAAGTTCATCGTTGATCCGATCGGAATTGTGCTGTTGATGATAACAAGTTTCGGTTTGAATCGTTTCGCATAACCTGCAATAGCATTCACAAATTCTTCTTGGGTCTTGCAGGGAATGCAGACGTGCATGATGTCCACTTCTTCGGGCAACGCGGTTTGACCAATTTCGCGCATCTTGGATTCAGTAACATCAAACCCGTAGGCATTGAAACGTTTGCTCTCTTTCAAAACTTCGAAGATTGCACGTCCAACTTCGCCGAGTCCAACGACCAAGACTTTCTCTTCAGTCAATTGTCACCACGTCCTAGCAGAAGGAAAAAGTCGTCATCAAACTATTTAAACTTCATACACTTTACAAGCGTAAAGGCGAAGTGAAGGCATATGCCCGAACCGAAGATGGGTACAGGGGTAATCGCTGGCAAAAGCGTCCAGTTCGGCAGAAATGTGGTCATCTGGAATTATGTTGTCGTAGGCGACGGCACGAGGATTGCGGATGGAACGCGTGTTGGAAGTTTCTGTGACATAGGCAAAGATGTAGTCATCGGCAAGCACTGCAACATTCAGACTCACGTTACTATTTCAAATGGTTGCAGGATAGGCAATAACGTCTTCATAGCTCCTAACAGCACTTTGCTGAATGACAAATTTCCGGTTAGCAAGCTTCTGACGCCCCCGATAATAGAAGACGGCGCAGTGATAGGTGGAGGCGTCGTGATACTGCCGAACGTCACGGTCGGCGAGAATTCAGTCGTTGCAGCTGGAAGCATCGTCACAAAAGATGTCGCGGCAGGAACCGTGGTATTGGGTTTCCCTGCAAAGCCGGCAATGTTGAAGCAGGAATATGAAGTCAAGAAGAAGGCCTTTGTGCAGAAACATCAATCGGTGAAAAGATGAAGATCTGGTACGACGCGTGCACTGGCAAGCATGTGCGGTACGGTGCCGCAATAGCTCAGCATTTCAGAAGCCTAGGACACGAAGTGATACTGACAACCCGAGAGCATCCGGACACACTTGGACTGGCGAAGATTCTCAAGGAAGACTTCATACCCATTGGGAAGTATGATCCGACATCGCTGTCTACGAGATTGAAGGAAAGCCTCAACCGCATGGCCAAATTTGCTGAAATGTTCAAATCAGACGTCCCAGATGTTGCCATTTCTCACCAGTCCGTGGACATGTGTCGCGTGGCGTTCGGACTGGGTGCTCCGATAATCTTGACAGCGGACACACCATATGCCGCCGCGGTGAATAGACTAACGATCCCTTTTGCTGAGACGCTAGTGATCTCGACTGCCATTCCGAAGGGTCTTTTTAGGAAATGTGGCGCCCAAAGAATCGTTCAGTACAAGGGAGTGGATGAGGTTGCTTGGATAAAAGGCTTTAAGCCTTCCACGGCTTTCAAACTTGAGAAACCTCTGATCGTGGTCAGACAAATGGAAACCAAAGCTTCCTACGGGCTCGGGAAAACTGATGTTACGGAGAGGCTTGCGCGGAAACTTGGCTCTCTGGGAAATGTGCTTTTTCTTTCAAGGTACGACAAAGCGAGAAAAGAAGGCTTGCTCATTAGGGAGGAGTTCTTGGATTCTGCAAGCCTCGTTGCGCACGCTGATCTCGTGGTCGGCGTGGGCGGAACAATAGCGAGAGAAGCATCTCTTCAAGGAGTTCCGACTATTGTGTTTTCGGAGTTTGGACGCCTGCAAGTGAATCGTTTCCTTTCAAGAGAGGGATTTCCGTTATTCATCGTCAATTCGTCCGAGGTCCTAGACTGTGCAAAGAAATACTTGGGGAAGAAATGGGACGTGAAAGCTAAACTGACAAAACTTGAAAACCCTGTTGACGTGATAGAAAAGACTGTCCTCAAGAAGTAGAGCCGATGCCTTCTCGTTGTTGCGCCATTCAGGCAAAATATTAAAAACTGCCGAAACACTTCTCAAGGTTGAAATGGGCCGGTCGTCTAGCTTGGTTAGGACATTGGCTTTACGAGCCAAAGGTCGCCGGTTCAAGTCCGGTCCGGCCCACCAACTTCACATCTTTTTCGGTTTTTCTTGCTGAATCCTTTATTAGGCTTGAAAAGAGAACTAGCGAGCATGGCAAACAGGGCAATAAGTCCTTTCCACGCTTTCCTGATGCTGTGTCTAATCACATTTTGGGGGAGCTCATTCGTGGTTGTCAAAGCAACGCTCCGAGAAGGATTGACTCCAATTGGAATAGCCACTTTCAGATTTCTTACGGCAGGTGTCCTATTCGTCCTCGTCCTTCTGATAAACAAGGGCCGGAATCAGAATTATGTGATTTTGGTTGAAAAGAAGGATGTTCCAACCCTGCTCCTTCTTGCATTTACCGGTGTAACTTTCTTCTTCATCATCCAGTACACAGGCATCCAGATGGCAGGAGCCTCAATCGCTGCAATCTTGGTCTGCCTTCTCATGCCCATTCTCGTCAGCATATTCTCTGCCAAGATGTTCAACGAGCCGCTTCTGAGAAGACAGTCGGTTGGAATTGGAATCGCTGCGGTTGGCACGTTTACGGTCATCACAGGCGGCACATTGAGCCTTCAGAGCAACGCAACCTTTCTTCTCGGAAGCCTGATCTTACTGTCAACGCCTTTCCTGTGGGCTACCTACACTCTTGTGGGGAAAAAGATAATGGAAAAGTACAGCCCATTCCTCGTCGTCGCCTACGTAAACATTCTGGGCGGAATGTTCTTGATTCCTTTCTCCTTGGCCGAGGGCACCTTCCACGAGATACTTGCACTGAATCTCAACGAGTGGCTTGCAGTCCTCTTCTTGGCTTCCACCTGTTCCCTAATCGGGTATTTCATCTGGTTCTACGTAATGAAACATGTCAAAGCAGCAGTAACCAGCTCATTCATGTTTGCAGAACCATTGGTAACAGTTCTGTTCGCAACCACTTTTGTCGGCGAACAAATAACTCTGTTTACCATTGCAGGCGGTTTACTCATTTTCCTCGGTGTCTTCCTAGTCACTTGGAAACAGGCAACGCAGGCTTTTCTTCCAAGAAGTTCAAAATCCTCTTCGGGCTGAAAATGCTGAAAGCCGCCCTCGTCAGGTTTCTTCCCACCCTAGGAATCAGTCCAGCGGCATCCGTTCCAAACTTGCAAACGACCGCATACTCAAACATCCCCAAAGACTCTATACCGACCACGTCACGACTGAACCCAGCCATCTCCAAAGCAAGCTTGATTCCCTCAAGAGACGCGCCTAGAACCAACAGTCTGTCCAGCAGTGAGGCCGTCCAGTCTCGAAACAACTTCTGCTGGTTTTCAGACAATTCAGCTTCAATGCGACCTCCATCTTTGTCAACACTGAGCACTTTCAAAGTCAGAGGCAAGTTATCACAGAAACCATACAATGCAACAAGTTTCTTCAGCGCAGTCTTCCTTCCGTCACTCAACTGGACTTGCAAACGTTGCAGAGTGATCACAGCATCAACACCGGCTGGTGAAGCAACTCCAACATCTATGGCAAGTTCATCCTTGCCCTTGTCTACGGCCGTCACATATCCCTTGATGTTGGAGAATTTTTCGACTTCATTTAGACTTGTCGGGCATAGGCCAATTTTGCTCTCCAAATAATGCAGAGCAACGATTTCGTCTTCGCCAGAGACTGACACCTGAACCCATCCGCGGGGGGTAACACCGCAAATTCTTGTCTCAACCTTTAATCCTTCAAAATTGGCTTTCAGGTTCTTACGGATCAGGTCAAAGTGGGAGTCATTGTAAACTCTAGCGGTCAACGTCACGGTAGGCATTTGCAGTCGCCGACCAAAGTCAACATCTCTTCATGCAATTTCCATATTCTTTCAATAGCCAAGGGAGGCAACTCCTTCGAGAGTTCCTTGATGGTTCTTTCGATGGGCACTCGCCGTGAACCTTCAATGAGCTTGTCAGCATAAGAAACGATTTTCTCCTCAAGCGTTTGTGGAATGTAGACATCTTTAGGCCATCCAAGCTTCTTCGCTTCTTTTGCAGTTATGCCGCCGCCGACATGTCTCTCGATTACCGAGATGACAGGCTCGGGCAAGCCAAGCTGTTTTGCGATTTCTGCACCGATGACTGCATGATGGACGCTGTGGGTTCTTGCCCGTCCAATATCGTGCAGAAGTCCTCCAATCTCGACAAGCTCTAAATCAATATCATATCCTTTTTTCTTGCATGCTTATGCAATTTCGACCGCAAGTCCGGAAACTGCTTCCACGTGTCTTATCACGTTCTCTCGGCATCCACTCTGCCTGAGAAACTGCAAAGCCTGCTCTCGGCTGGGGAGCTTCTCACTCACCAAGTTCCTTCCTTAGAATGTCAACCTTCTTTCCTAAAGCGTCTAGGATCTTCTCGTTGTCATAATGCATTAGCGGTTTGCCACATGTTGGACATTTGAAAACTAGCTCGACTGCTTCTTCAAATGGAACGCGCTTGCATCCTGGCGTGCAACAATAATAGAAATCATGATTCTTCTCGTACTCCAGCCGAATGTTGAGTTTCTCCAGTACTCGGCGTTTTTGACTTTGTATAAAACCTTCCAATTGGTCTGGCTGAAGTCGCCAGTGGAAGATGAACCATCCAGTCTTAGGGTCGCGTGTTCGCCTTAAACTCACGAGGGAATGGTCGTAGAGTTTGTAGAGGATTTTGCGCACTGAATTCAGCCTTATTCCAGTTTTGGTGGCAATTTCGTCGTCGGTTGTTTCCTCAGAAGCCTTGAGAATGTCGATTAGTTTGACAGCGTCTTCCTCGCCTAAAGCCTGCGCAACCCTCATCAACGTTACATCGTCTATGTTTGATAACATGTTAACCCTTTTGCTTTCAGTACTCAACACTGTTCTCTATATTATATATTTTGCAGGGTTTAATTTAAATCTCTTTACAAAAAATCTGAATCAGAATCTCATCATTCTTCAGTGGCTATTTTCTTTCCATTGGGTTGTGGCACTATCTTTACTTTTGCATTCTCAAAACTTCTCGCCAGCTCCTTTCCCTCAAAAAATCGATCAAGAAAGACGGACAAGCTTGCACATTCAGAGTGCGGTTGATTACCAATTGCCACATTGAAATCTGACACTGATTCAGAAAAGAATTCACCTGGTACTTTTTTGCTTCCTACGATCAACAGGACGTCCTTGCCGGAAGCTTTGATGCGTTTCAACACGTTACTTGTCTCAATGTTTTCTCCGTAGGCTGTTAGGTGAACAATCGCTCCGCCCTTTGCTTTCCATTCTCTCACAGCCCTTTTCCAAGGCGTTCCCATTTCAAAGAAGAATGGTCCGCCCCAGTTGTGAGTGACTTTCTTAACTGTCTCCTCTATTTTGGGATCTTTCGTGTCTGAAAGTATGATGCCCGTAGCCCCAAACGCCCGTGCTGCTAACGCTACGTGCGTCGTAAGCCTTGCATCTCTTCGCAGCCTATGGCCCCATCTTAGAACGACGATTCTGCTCATGGTCTCCTTCATTTTCACAGTTTCTCCAGTTTTCCTTCAAATTCCTTCTCAACGCGGTTTCTCACTTTCTCGGCGAATGAAGGAGTGGCCTCGAAAACAACATGAATCGAGTCTCCGGTGTACTCTGTGCTCTGCACGTCGGCATTGCTGAAGAGCCACGACATGAACGGCCTAGTCTCCTTCGTCAACGGTATGGTGAACGAGGCTCGGACGTAATTCCTCAATATTTTCAGTATTTCCTGCCTTAACTGTTCAAGGTTAGTCTTCTGCAGGGCTGATATGGGCACGATGGTCGTGGCTTTTTCTCTGAAAATCTTGATTTTTCGCTGAATCTCTGCTTCTGGAATCAAATCGATTTTGTTCAGGATGGTGATTATAGGCACGCCTGATGCTCCAATGCGTTCTATGGTTTCGAGACTCGTTGAGAGCTTTTTTTCCATATGGTTGACCGATTCACTTGCATCTACAACGAGCAGTATCAAGTCAGAGTAGATGGTTTCTTCAAGTGTCGAATGGAAGGCCTCTATCAGCGTCAGTGGTAAGCGGTCGATGAAGCCGACAGTGTCAGTCAACAGGAACTTTTTCTTGGAAAATGTCACCAACCGAGTGGTCGTGGAAAGCGTCGTGAACAATGCAGCGTCCACGGGAACGGTTTCGTCTGCAAGAGCGTTGAATAATGAGCTTTTTCCTGCTTTGGTGTATCCTGCCAAGGAAATCGATGTGAACTCCAGCTCAGCCCTTCTTTCACGATGCAGGACTCTTTTTCCGCGAATCTTCTTCAGCTTCCTGCGTATGGCGTGCATTTCTCTCTTGACGCTTTCATAATAGATGTCAACTTCGTACGAGCCTAGTCCCATGAAGCCTGGCTGTTCTCCCCTTTTTGCCAGTCTCACGCGCTCTTTTGCCTGTGCCAAGTCGTATCGCAGTTTTGCCAGCTGGATTTGCATTTTGGCCTCGGCTGTCGTGGCATGTTTTGTGAAGATTTCCAAGATCAGTTGAAAACGGTCGATTATCTCGACCTTCGTGGCCTTCGCCAGATTATACGCTTGAACAGGTCTCAGGAGATTGTCAAAAATGACCTTCTCAGCTTCCTTATCCTTCACCAACTCAGCCAATTCCTCTACTTTTCCGGCGCCAATTTGATAACGGGCATCTGCCTCTCTGACCTGTTCAATACCGCCTACAACATTGTAGCCTGCTGATTCAGCTAGGCTTTCAAGTTCATCAAGGGTGTACGGTTCGAAATCTTTTCGGCGTTGGACTATGACTGCTTTCGTCCCGCAGTGCCCTCCTTGCTTTCACCCTTCTTGCCCAGTTGAATCAAGTCTCCAAGGGTCAATTCGCGGTTTGCTGTTTTGGCCATTTTCGATGGTGGAACCTTCTCTTCCTTGGCTGGCACAATCAATTTGATTTTCAACGCGTGTTCCAATATCGTTGCAAGCCTGTTGTCCGGCGTCATTTTCCCAGTCTCGATCTTCCTGAGAAGCGACACTTTTTCATTTATCCTCTTCCCCAAATCCTCATGCGAAAGCCCAAGTTTCTCCCTTGCCTGTCTTATCTTTGCTTCGAAGTTTTCCACAAGTTCTAGGCTTGTGTCCACTATTGGCGCTTGCGGTTTCCTGATTGGTAGTCTGAGTGGAGCACTCGTTGTCTTGTGTGTCGGCATCAAGGCTTTCGGGTTGGGTTCATCATAGCAGATCTTGCCCAGCTTTGCACATTCGTTGCAGACTGTCAGTCTTGCTCCTTCAATTATGACGTTGAATGGTTTGCCGTTGATTTTCCGTCCGCAGACTTCGCATCGCAATTGACTGCACACCTGAACTGCTTTATTTATTCTGGTTGTGTTTATAGTTGTCGAATCATACTGTGCAGACTGCTGGTGCATGAGCTTGAAAGAAACCCTGGCAAGGATTAGAAGCGTCGCTGACTACCAATTCGGCAAAGAAACAGGCGTGAAACTCTTTCCAGAAAACGTGCGAGTTGCCCTTTCGCGAAGAACTGGCCGAATTCGTTACGTCTACTTGAACGATAAACGCCTTGCGACAATGCGTCCAACAGACGGTTTATTCTCCCTCAGCGTTGCAGACGCCAAAAGAATTGCCGACCATAAGATTCCAGCAAGGTGTCTTGTCACAGTTCAGAACGATGTTTCCAAGTTCATCGCAGAAGGCGGCGACGTCTTTGCAATGCACGTAGTAAAGGCTGATGACGCGATTCGCGCCAAAGATGAAGTCGTTGTAGTTGACGAGGGTTGTAAGGTATTGGCGATTGGACGCGCACTCTTATCAGGAGAAGAGATGAAAGCCTTCAAGCGTGGCGTCGCAGTCAAAGTCAGGCGCGGATGCCTGCAAGAAGGTTAAGTTTATGAAGTCTGACCTGTAAATGTTGATTGTAAGGTGACCCTGTTGCACAGACGTGTGAATCCTCGTGAAGCAAAACGCATGATGCAGCGCATGGGCATGAACATGGACACGGTCGCAGACGTTGAACAGGTAGTCATAAAGACAAGCGGCAAAGAAATCACGATAGAAGAGCCTGAAGTGGCGATTCTTGAACTGCAGGGACAGAAAATCTTTCAAATCACTGGCGGAAAGATCACTGAAAAGGCATCGGAACGCAAAACGTTGGGCATAGCTGAAGAAGACGTTAGACTTGTTGCTGACCAGACTGGGAAGAGCGTAGATGAAGCCAGAAGGGCGCTTGAAGAAAGTGGGGGAGACTTGGCTAAGGCAATTCTCTTGCTGCAATCATAGATCTTGGGGCACTAACGCGTGTTTTCACAGATATGAACTCGGCAAAACCTAGAGCATTTCCGTTGGTTTTAAGTTCACTTTCCTATAATATCGTAGGCGGAGGCCAAATTCACACGTGGTTGACATCATTCCCGTAGGCCATTTCAGCATTGATTCGATCTACCTGCCAGGGCGGCAAGCCCCATTCGTGGTCTTAGGCGGCTCAGCGGCCTACGTTTCTTTTGCTGCTCGGTGTTTGGAAGCCAAGGTCGCTGTCATTTCCAAAGTTGGCGGCGATTTTCCCGAAGCTTACAAGTGGTGGCTTGAACAGGAGCGTATCGATCTGACCTCCGTGATTAGGATTGAAAATGCACAGACTACACGATTTGAGTTGAAGTATGCCAATGACTTATCAGATCGTGTCCTGCAGTTAAAGAGCAGAGCCCCTGCCATTACTGTAGAAGACTTGCCCAATCCGTTAAAGGCCAAGGCAATTCACATTGCGCCAATAGCTGACGAAATCACGTATGAAGTTGCGGAAAAATTGAGAAGTCATGCTGATGTTCTGTCTCTTGATCCACAGGGACTCGTGCGCAATTTTGACCAGAACGGCAACGTCTCCATAAAGCCGCTTTCGGATCAACGCATTTTGCATCTCATTGACATCTACAAATCGTCTCAGAAAGAAATTGAAGCCGTAACTGGCCTGTCCGAGCTCAATCCAGCCATAAAGGCAGTGCACGACCGCGGTGCGAAGATAATCATCGCCACCTTGGGAGCGAATGGCGCAGTGGTCTCAGTTGAAGGCGTAACACATAAAATCCCAGCTTGCAAACCTGAAAAAATCGTGGATCCAACCGGAGCCGGGGACGCTTTCATCGGTGCCTTCCTGGCCGAGTACGTTCGAGGCGAAGACTGTTCATGGTGTTCACATGTGGGTTCTGCAGCAGCTTCACTTGTTGTTGAAGGCATCGGTCCAACGTTCTTCGGTGACAAGGAAGAGATTTATCGGAGAGCACACATGTTGCATGAAAAAGAAATTAAGGAATGAAGTGTATTGTATTGCGTTTACTGCAATGTGAGAGGCGTTAGATTTGGGACGCATTGATAAAGGTGCAAAGTGCAGTGTTTCAGGCTGCGGACGAGAAGCTGTTCGTTCGCTTTCAGCTGAAAAGGTCAAGGTTGCTGGTTTGAAAGTTGATACCGAGAAACGCGCATACTTGTGCAAAGAGCACTACAAGGACTACAAGAAGAAAACGAAGAAAGACAAGCAGATTGAAAGATGGCGTTACAGCGCCTAGATTAAGGAGGCAAGTGTTCAATGCGAATTTTGCAGTTGCATTCTAACTTTATTGCGTACAAACCTGTGCAGAAAGAAATTCCGATGGCCGAAGAGGCAGCGAAGCAAGAAGTCCGCTATGAGGAAATTGTCGTGCTATTCACGGCTGTTGAAGAAGGAGACGACAAAGACGTGGCCCAAAAAGGGGTAGACGAGGTTCACACTTTTCTCAAAAAACAAAAAGTAAACCGCATCCTCATTTATCCATATGCGCACCTCAGCAGCAACTTGGCCAAGCCGACAGAGGCGCTGAAAATAGTCAAAGCCATGGAAGACTACGCGAAAGACAAAGGTATTGAAGTGTTCCGTGCGCCCTTCGGTTGGAATAAGCAGTTCACGGTCTCAGTAAAAGGGCATCCGCTGGCTGAACAGTCCCGTCAGATTAGCGTTGTCAAAGAAAAAGCGGAGAAGAAGGAAGGTAAGGAAGATGGAAGAGAAGAGCCGGTTTCTGAAGCGGCAAAAGCTGAGGAAAAACTCAAGTCATTCTGGTACATTCTCCAGCCAGACGGAAAACTGGTGCCCGTAGAAGATTTCAAATTCAAAGGTTACGAGAATCTGGAAAAATTTGCAAAATATGAAATCTCAAAGGTGAGAGCCAGTCAGCAAATGCCCCCGCACGTGACTTTGATGAAGAGGCTGGAGATCGCGGATTATGAACTTGGAAGTGACCCGGGGAACATTCGCTGGTATCCAAAGGGGCGGCTGGTTAAATCATTGCTTGAGCAGTTTGTGACAGCTAAGATGAGTGAGTACGGTGCCATGGAAGTTGAGACTCCAGTCATGTATGATTTTCAACACCCAAGCTTGGCAGATTACCTCAACCGTTTCCCAGCAAGACAGTATGTGCTAAAGTCAGAGGACAAGGAACTGTTCCTGCGGTTTGCCGCGTGTTTTGGCCAGTTCTTGATGGTCCATGACGCCCAGTTCTCTTACAAGCACATGCCCATGAAAGTCTACGAGCTGACTCGCTACAGTTTCAGAAGAGAAAAAAGCGGAGAAGTCGTTGGGTTAAGACGTTTGAGAGCGTTCAGCATGCCTGACTGTCATGCTTTTTGCACTGACTTGGAACAAGCTAAGAAAGAGTTCATAATACGATTGAAATTGAGCACGGAAATCCTCAGCGAGATAGGTCTGTGCAAAGACGACTATGAAGTAGGAGTGCGTTTCACAAAAGACTTTTATGAGGAGAACAAAGAGTTCGTCGCATCCTTAGCAAAGATCGTCGGTAGACCAGTTCTGGCGGAGATGTGGGCGGAACGTTTCTTCTATTTTAGGCTCAAGTGGGATTTCAACTATGTGGACAATCAGAATAAAGCCGCCGCCCTTTCAACGGACCAGATTGATGTTGAAAATGCCAAGAGGTACAGCATAACCTACGTTGACGAAAAGGGAGAAAAGCAGTATCCACTGATTCTGCACTGTTCCCCGAGCGGCGCGATTGAAAGGGACGTTTACGCGTTGTTGGAAAAGGCTTACAAGGAACAGCAGAAAGGCAAGGCGCCAATGCTTCCAGTTTGGCTTTCACCGACTCAAGTTCGACTGATTCCAATCTCCGAAAACTTCCTGAAAGACGTTGAAAAAATCGCCAAAGAAATTGAAGCGCACTGCATACGCGTGGACATTGATGATCGAACATTGACTTTGCAGAAGAGAGTCCGTGAGGCTGAAATGGAATGGGTTCCCTACGTGGTTGTCGTGGGACAGAAAGAGCTTGAAACAGGCACGCTTCCAGCGAGAGACAGAGCAACAGGAGAAATGCGCAAACTGAAGCTCAAACAATTGATAAGCGAAATTGAGAAAACAATCGGCAACAAACCATTCAAGCCGCTACCTCTGCCGAAGTATCTTTCAAAGAGGCCTCAATTTCACGGCTGACAATGATCAAAACAGCCAATCTTCTCCAAAAAATATATCAAACCTTGATTTGATAGACTAACTTGGTAAGGTGGGGGCATAATGTTGGAAAAAGAGCTGCAGATTTACATTGATGGGAAGTACTATCCAAAGTCGCAGGCAAAAGTTTCAGTTTTTGATCATGGCCTGCTGTACGGTGACGGAGTGTTTGAAGGAATTCGTGCATATGACGGCGTGGTTTTCAAGCTGAAAGAGCATGTTGATCGGCTTTACAGTTCGGCTCACATGATAATGCTGCCGATTGCGTTGAATAAAGAAGAAATGATAAAGATAGTTGTTGACACCTTGCGGAAGAACGGTTTGAAAGACGCTTACATCCGTCTAGTCGTCACGAGAGGGGTAGGAGACCTTGGGCTGGATCCTAGAAAATGTCTACAATCAACTGTTTTTGTGATTGCCGATACGATAGCGTTGCACAAAGGTGAAGCCAAAGAGAAAGGCGTCACGGCCATGCTCTCATGGGTCAAGAGGGACCCTGTGGACGCGACTTCGCATGAAATCAAGTCACTCAACTACCTGAACAGCATAATGGCCAAGATTGAGGCCAACACAAGCGGCGTTGACGAGGCCATATGCCTAGACAAGAATGGTTACATATGCGAAGGAGTTGCTGAGAACATTTTCATAGTGAAAAGCGGTAGACTGTTCACGCCGCCAAGCTACACGGGTGCGTTGGCCGGGATAACAGCTGACGCGGTAAAGAAACTTGCCAGAAGGTTGGGATACGATGCTGTGGAGCAGAATATAACGCCTTACGAACTGTTCAATGCGGACGAAGTTTTCTTCACCGGAACCGCCGCGGAAATCGTGCCGGTGAGAGAGATAAACAAGAGATCAATAGGTGACGGCAAGCCAGGTCCAATAACGAAGAAACTAATGGAAGAATTCGAGGATGGTTCGTGATCCGAAAGAAGGAGTACCCTTCTGAAGCAAGCGTTCTGGGCAGAAAAAGCTGAGCCTCGTCCTCTACTTGTGCTTCTTCATGAATTGTTCGAGTTCATTGAAGGCTTGCTCAAGAGTTTCAATCGGCGGAAGGATGACTCCTCTCACGTGTTCTGCACCATACACTGGATCGAAGCCGGATCCATGCACGAAGAGCACGCCAGTTTCCCTCAAAAGGTCCAGTGCGAATTCCATGTCTGTCTTCCATTTTGATCCTACCGCGTGGATTTTTGGGAAGATATAGAATGCGGCCTCAGGTTTTGCGCAGCTTATTCCTTCAATTTTGTTCAGTCTCTTCCACGCGTAACTGCTTCTTTCCCGAAGTTTTTCAACAGTTGCCTTTATGTGGTCTTGCGGGCCGTTTAGCGCGGCGACTCCTGCTTTCTGGACTGGTGTGTTTGCGCAGAGCCTTATTCTGGCTTCTTTTTCGATGCACTGCTTCATTTCCTGCAGTTGTCCTTCTTGGCTGTGGAAGTACAAGTAGCCAAGTCTCCAACCTGTCATCAAGTACGCTTTTGAGAATCCATTCAGTCCAATTACTGGAACATCATTGGCCAAGTGGGCCGTGCTGACGAACTTTTTCTCGAAAACAATCTGGTCATAAATCTCGTCTGACAACACCGGAATGTCATATTCGCCTGCCAGATCTACCATCTGCTTGACAACTTTCTCTCCGTAAAGTGCACCGCAAGGATTGTTTGGATTGATTATTGCTATTCCGCGCGTTTTCTTGGAAATCTTTTTTCTTAAATCATCTATGTTCGGTTGCCAGCCGTTTGCTTCAACAGTCTCATACGTCACGGGGTTTCCACCGAAGAATTTAGCGTAGGAAATGTAAGGCGGATAGGTTGGACCGGGAAGAAGAATCTCATCTCCCTCGTCGATGAGGGCGGCCATGACCATTTGAATGCCCTCGGAAATTCCTGAAGTGATAATTATTTCTTCTGCAGAGACTTCGACACCGTTAATTCTCTTTTCCTTCTGACTGACGGCTTCTCGAAGTTCAGGCAGACCTTCAGAAGCTGAATAGGCATTTGCTCCTTCTTCAACTGCCTTTACCAAGGCTTGCTTTATGTGTGGAGGAGTGTCAAAGTCAAAGGCGTTAGGGTCGCCTATGTTCAAGTAGTAGATTTTTTTCCCAGTTTTTGCAACTTGCCTTGCGTGGATGACGACGTCGCGGATGGCATATTCTATTGTTCGCACTCTTTCGGTGACCTTTACGTCTGTCAAGGTTATCACTTCGTCGTGCTAGGATTTATCCGGAAATAAAATAAAGATTGTGGAGGGATTTCTAAACAACCAATGTTGTTGACGCTTGAAGTCCGTCTGCTGTCTGCACGATGACTGTTATTTCTTCGCCCACGTATGCCCCCCAGTTCCAATAGCAGGATATTGTTGCTTCCGTTCCGATTGTGAGTTCGTATCCTTGTGGACTTATCGCTGGTCTGGCTATTGTTCCGTCGAGCGGTTGTGTCTTGTTCTGGGTTTTGATGAAGATCTGGGTTACGGTTGCGTTGAGCGTGGAGAATGCACTATTGTAGATGGTGATGTTTACTACTGTGTGTGTTCCGAACTCGGAGTCAGTAAAGCTCGCGTCCCTTATCTTGACGTAGGGCACTGTCACGTTTTGCGTTAGAGTTGCTGTTCCATTTGCACCAAACGCAATGTATGCTGTTATTGTCACGTTTTGCCTCAGAAGACCTGTCCAATTAGAGCTGCATGCAAACGTTGCCTGTTCGCCTGTGGCTACAAGCGCCGAGGTCATGTTCGCCGTGTTCTGGTTGAGATCTATCCTTGTGACGTTGATAGTCTGTAGTGAATAAGGTAGGTTTGTTACGTTCACCGAGAATTGATTAGTGTCGTCCAAGTCGAATTCTACGTCGGCTATCTTTCCAGCAACCTCTGCCGGTGTTGTGACTGTTCTGTTTTGTGAAGTGAATCCTTGTTTGGTGTACACGGTTATGTTGATGTCCATGTTGCGGTAAGCTTGACTTCCCCAGTTCCAAGTGCAGTCAAAAGTCACTGCGTTGCTTATGTTAAGCATGAACGGTAGAGAGGGGCTTGAAAGGTTCCCCGTGATGAAGTCAGTAATGTTGCCGTGTGCCAGACCGATACTGGTAATATCGACTAGTGTGCCTGATTCTGGGAAGTTAGAAAGGGTTATGTTGACCTTGTTCGAATCCGTTTCGCTGAACGTGACATCCGTGACTTGCAGATCTACAACCGAAGGCGCCTCCTTTCCTATTTGGGCGCTGTAGCCTTCTGTCGTCTCTGCTTTGACGACTGGTCTTCCATGCGTTTGCCAATTGATGAAGCAATCAAACTTTATTGTCTCATTTGGCTGAATGACTCTTGGAAAACCTATGGTTCGGTTTTCAATGGGGTCAGAGTCAAGCCAGATGCGGCTTAGGGTTAAGTTTATTGCCGAGTGGTTGTTCGTGACCGTAGCGTTGAAGTATTCGGAGCTTTCAGTGGCGTTAAAGTATGCATCCACTTCCAGTCTGACAAACTCTGTTTTGGCGGAACGGCTGGCTCCTGACGCGTTCACTGACGATACATGCACTGTGATTGTTTTTCCGGCATATTGCCCCCAGTTTGTGAAGCATTCAACCGTCTTAGTCATTCCTCTGTCAAGGGGGAATGGAAGGTTAGGAAAGCTGCTTGCAATGTTGATGGTGGTAGATTCGCCTTCGACTGTCAGGTAGATGTTTGTTATGTTTGTGCCTGACGGCGAGTGTGAGGGGTTCATGATTGTGAAGTTGAGATAATCTGCTCTGTTGACTGGAAAATTGACATCCGTAACGGCAAGGTTTACCGTGTCGGGTTCCCGATAGAACGGTGCCATGGTCCACATATAAGATATGAGGGCACCAAATATCAAGGAGACCAAAATCAGCAAAATGGCGAAAAAAGTAGAAACTGCTTTAACCTCTTTTCTGATGTGCAAATCTTTCCCTCAATTTTAAGCGATTGGTGTAAATCATATTTCTTGGAGGTAAATAAGCGTTCTCTTACAATGCATGATTGAAACGAGTTCGACAGCTAAGTTTAAATCTTGTTTGATTCAATATTTTGACTTCCAAATTTGGAGGGAGCGGCATGGTAGAGTATGATGCTATTGTCGTGGGCGCCGGAATTCTGGGTTTAGCAACGGCGTATCACCTCAAGAACGAGAATCCTGAACTGAACATTCTGGTCGTCGACAAGCTGGGAGCTGCTGGTCAAGGCAGCACAGCTAAGAGTGCAGCAGCTTTTCGCTGCCTTTTTGCCTCTCGGACAAATTTTGCTTTGGCTGATTCATCTGCCGAGTTTTACAGACATGTGCAGCATGATTTGGGTTTGGATCTGAAATTGCGATGGGCTGGTTATTTGTGGTTCTTCGACGAAGATGGCTATCGCAGAATGCTTCCTGTTTTGAAGGAACTGGCCAGCAGAGGATTCCAATACAAAGAGTACGACGAAGGCGAACTGGCCAGAAAGCTTGATATGCATACCAATTTTGCAGACGACCAAGAAGCAAAAATGATGGGTTTGGGAAACGTTCACAAGGGAGTGCTTATTCCGAAAGCAGGGTTGATCGACGTTGATTCGCTTGTGAAATTCTATGAGTCAGAGTTTCTGAGGCTTGGAGGAAAAATCCAATACCGGACCAATGTGGAGGAGATTGTCGTCGAACCCAAGCAGCCTCTAGGAATGCCTGGCGAACCCTACTTCTGGCAAGACGCGACTGTCACCGGAGTCAAAACAAACAAAGGCCCAATAAAGGCTAAGAAAACCATAGTCGCAGCTGGCGCTTGGATTTCCCAACTCTTGGACCCGATAGGGATTGAATGCTTCGTCAAAGCCAAAAAGCGTCAGGTCTTCTCTGTCAAAGCGAAGACTGAAGGCTTGAGGAAACTGTTACTGTCGAAGGAATTCACGGATGCAGGATGTCTGCCCTTCACGATTCTTCCGAAGCCTTCCGCTTACATTCGACCTGCACCGGAAGAGGATGCTTTGTGGCTGGCTTATGCGGACGATTTTCCGCGAGCCTTCAAGATAGAGGATGATCCCGAACCCGAGGAGAACTTCTATCAATACGGATTGTACCAGATCCTAGTGAAGTACTTTCCGCAGTTCATGAACTGCCAGCCGTTTTCAGCCTTTGCAGGACTGTATGAAATCAACAGCATAGATGGGCAGCCTCTGATTTTTGAAGAAAACGGGTTAATGGTTGTCGGCGGAGCAAGCGGATCCGGCATATTGAAGGCAGATGCAATAGGAAGGATTGCCACATCGCTCTACAATGGTGAGGAATACGCTTTTCTGTATGGCGACCGAAAGTTCAAGGCCAGCGATCTGGGGTTGAAAAATCGAAGTGTTGAGCCTGAGAGGCTAGTCATCTAGCGGCTGCACGCGATTAGACTTATTTAGTCTTGAATAGATATACTTACGCACTTGTTTCTATGGATGGTCAAAGTCATGTTTGGTTGGAATGGCAAGTTTTTACACGTGAACCTGAACAAGGGCAAGGCTATTGCAGACAAGTATGAATCAAGTATGGCGAAGAATTTTCTTGGCGGCAGAGGCTTTGCAGTCAAGATTCTTTGGGACGAACTCAGAAGGGGAATCGACCCGTTGTCGGCTGAAAACAAACTTGTTTTTGCTGCTGGGCCACTCACGGGTTTTGCTTTGCCTAGCAGTGGCAAACTTGTCGTCGCGGCGAAGAGTCCTTTAACCGGCGGTTATGGAGATGGGAATGTTGGAACCTTTGCTGCCGTGCAGATGCGTAAGGCTGGTTATGACGCTGTGATCGTCGAGGACAAGGCTAAGAGGCCAATGGTTTTGCTCGTTCAGGACGAGTCTGTCGAGTTTCTTGATGCGAAGGATCTTTGGGGTCTGAACTCGTTTGAAACCGAAAAGAAGCTGCGCGACCTCTATGGGCGAACGGCTGGCATTCTCTGCATTGGACAAGGTGGAGAAAACCTGGTGAAATATGCGACCGTGGTTTCGCAGGAAGGTCGTGCCGGCGGCAGGCCTGGAATGGGCGCAGTTATGGGTTCTAAGAGTTTGAAGGCAGTAGTTTTTGTGGGTTCTCACGATTTGCCTGTTGCCGACGCCAAAGACATGAAGCAGCTTGGTGAGGAAGCCTACAGAGAGGTTATGACGAAGCCGAACTATGCTTTCTGGAAACGGCAGGGGACGATGAGCACTATTGAATGGAGCCAAGAAAACGGCGTTCTTCCTACGTACAATTACAGTGAAGGTGTCTTCTCCAAGGCTGAAGGCATAGGCGGCTTTGCGATGGAGAAGATCAAGGTTTCTAACCGCGGCTGCCCGCAGTGTAACATGACCTGCGGCAATGTTGTGAAGGATTCAGATCGAAAAGAGTCAGAGCTTGACTACGAGAATGTGGCGATGCTTGGTTCAAACATAGGCCTTGGCGACCTGAAACAGGTTGCCGCTATCAGTCGAGTTGCAGACGAGTACGGTTTAGACACGATTTCGTTGGGCAGCGTTCTGGGCTTTGCCATGGAAGCCTCCGAAAAGGGGCTCATTGATCAACATGTTCCGTGGGGTGAATTCAAATCAACCAAGGCTTTGATCAAAGACATAACCTTTCGGCATGATTTGCTGGGCAACATGCTTGCTGAAGGCGTGCGTTCGGTTTCTGAAACAATAGGGCGGGACTCAAGCCGATGGGCCATGCATGTGAAGGGCTTGGAGATTTCGGCCTACGACTGCCACACTACTCCAGGGATGGCATTGGCGTATGGCACCAGTTCTGTCGGAGCCCATCACAAGGATGCATGGGTTATTTCTTGGGAAGTCAAGGTGGGACGCGAAGGCTACAACGCGGAGAAAGTGGACAAGATCATCGAACTGCAGCGCATCCGGGGAGGAGTCTTTGAGTCTTTGACTGTCTGTCGTCTTCCTTGGATTGAGGTAGGCTTGGAACTTGAATGGTACCCAAGATTCCTGCGTGCTGCAACAGGTTTGGAAATTAACTGGGACACACTGAACGTGATTGCTGACCGCATCTTCAATTTCACTCGGGCCTTCTGGATACGTGAGTACGGTAAGAAATGGACCAGTGAGATGGATGTTCCGCCTGCAAGGTGGTTTGAGGAGCCATTGACCAAAGGGGCCTTGAAAGGAGCGAAACTTGACAGACGAAAGTACGATGAAATGCTGCAGATGTACTACAGAAAGAGAGGCTGGGACGAGAGAGGCATCCCGAAAAAGTCAACCTTAAAGAATCTTGGATTAAACGATGCTATAGGCCAACTAAATAGAAGGACAAAGCTGTCTGATTGATTTCTTTCCTCAAAAAGTCGAAAGAGAATGAGCGGCAGTAAGGTCAGTATGCTCGTGCGAAGTAGACGACTTCTTTTGCTTCTTCACCGCAGTGCACGCATTTTGAGAACGATTTCTCCTTTGAGAGAGGTACAAGCCTGATTGTTGCTCCTGTTTCGTCTTTTATCTTCAGTTCGCATTCAGAACGACCACACCATGATGCTCTGATGAATCCGCCCTTGTCGCGCAGGACTCTTTGGAACTCGTCGTAGGTCTTCACTGTGGTCGTGTTTTCTTCTTGGAATTTCTTGGCTTTGTTGAAGAGGTTGTTTTGGATTTCATCAAGAAGCTTCAGCACTGTGTTTGCTATTTCTTCTTCTTTCACGGCGGTTTTCTCAAATGTGTCTCGTCTCACCAGTATGACTTGGTTCTGTTTCAGGTCTCTTGGACCGATTTCCATTCTTATCGGCACGCCTTTGAGTTCCCACTCGTTGAATTTCCAGCCCGGCGTGTATTCCGATCTATCGTCCAGAACCACTTCTACTCCCTTGTTCTCCAGTTTTTTGCACAGCTCTTTGGCTTTTGCCGTTATCAGTTCTGGGTCGGCTCCTTTGTAGGGGATTGGAACTATCACAACTTGCACGGGCGCAACTTTGGGCGGCATTACCATTCCTTTGTCGTCGCCATGCAGCATTACCATTGCTCCCAGCATGCGTGTCGAGAAGCCCCATGACGTTTGCCATACGCCTCGTTCTTTCTCGTTCTGGTCGACGAACTTGATATTGAAGACTTTCGAGAAATTTTGGCCAAGCTGGTGTGATGTTCCCATTTGAAGCGCTCTTCCGTCTGGCATCATTGCCTCCAGAGTCAGCGTGTAAAGTGCGCCGGCGAACTTTTCGTTTTCAGTTTTCACTCCTCCAAGAACCGGAACGGCCAAGTAGGTTTCCATCACGTCCTTGTACGCGTCCAAGATTTCAGTTGCTTCCTGATCAGCTTCTTTCTTTGTAGCGTGTACGGTGTGGCCTTCCTGCCAGAGGAATTCTCTTGTTCTCAGGAAGAGTCTTGTTGCTTTGGTTTCCCACCTCACAATGTTGCACCATTGGTTTATTTTGATGGGCAGGTCTCTCCAGCTTCTGATCCATTTTGCGAATGTTGCGTACATGATGGTTTCAGAAGTGGGTCTTATTGCCAGCTTCTCCTCCAACGGGGTGTCTCCGCCCATGGTGACCCAGGCAACTTCTGGAACGAAGCCTGCGAAGTGTTCCGCTTCCTTCTTCAACAGGCTTTCAGGTATGAAAAGCGGGAAGTACACGTTTTTGTGTCCGGTTGCCTTTATTTTCTTGTTAAAGATTTCTTGGATTTTTTCCCAGATGGCGTACGAGTTTTCTCTGATGATCATGCAGCCCTTGACAGGGGCATAGTCGGCTAACTCGGCTTTTTGAACAACTTGCGTGTACCATTCTGAGAAGTCTTCGTTTTTCTTTACAGTAATTCCTGTGTCCGACATTTTGGTCTCTCCAAATCTTCCTTAGTGGTTGAATATAACGCTAGCGAAAAACTGATCCTCATGTGGGTTAAGTGTTGCGAGAATCTAGCGACGTGGAACGCAATCGCCCATTTTCAACCACTTCCTACAACATTGCATAAAGAAACTATTAAACATTTTCCATGCCAACAATTTCAAGAATTTCAGAACTGCTGGATGCGTAAGTGTTTTAACTGCATGCAGTCTAAACTTCAATGCATCCCTGCGTTACGGGAATGGCGTGAGTCTGATTTGAAGGCAATTCTAGTTATAGCCGATGGAATGGCTGACCGACCTCTGAAAGAGTTGGACTGGAAGACACCTTTGGAAGCGGCCCGCAAGCCTGCATTGAACAAGCTAGCCAAGACAGGCGTTTGCGGCATAATAGACCCGATAGCGCCTGGAATCTCCCCGGGAAGCGATGCTGCCACGCTTGCAATGCTTGGTTACGATGCTTTGAAGGTCTATTCCGGTAGAGGGGCGTTGGAAGCAGTGGGTTCCGGCGTCGAAGTCTTGCCAGGTGACGTGGCTTTCAGATGCAACTTTGCCACTGTCAATAAGAAACTAGTTGTCCTAGACAGACGTTCTGGCAGAATTGCGAATGAAGATGCGGCTAAGCTGGCTGAGAGTCTGCGGAAGGTCAAGCTCAGGAAATCTGCGAACGTTGAATTCTTCTTCAGGAACACTGTTCAGCATCGTGCAGTGCTAGTCATTCGCGGACCCAAACTTTCCACGGCAATAGGCGATTCAGACCCTGAGCAAGTGGGCAAAAAAGTCTTAGACATGAAACCTTTAGATAATAGCACAGAAGCCAGACGCACTGCGCAAATTGTCAACGAACTTGTGCAAGAGTTCCATCAGATATTGAGCGAACATCCAATAAACAAAGAGAGAGCCAAGCGGAAATTGCCGCAGGCGAACATGGTTCTGTGCCGAGGCGCAGGCATAATTCCGAAGATAACGCCGCTTCCAGAACTGTTTGGCATCAAAGCCGCTTGCATTGCTGCTGTTTCGCTGATCAAGGGCGTGTGCAAGGTTGCCGGCATGAAGGTGATCGAGGTTAAAGGTGCGACTGGCACGCCGCAGACAGACTACATGGGCAAGGCGAAGGCAGCGGTCCAGGCGTTGAAGGCTAATGATTTTGTGCTTTTGCACGTCAAGGCAGCGGATGTGGCAAGCCACGATGGAAATGTGAAGCAGAAAATCGAAATAATTGAGAATGTTGACAAGCTGTTCAGCTTTGTACTTAAAAATGTTGATTTGGGTTCGACCTTTTTGGCAGTGACGGCCGATCACACGACTTCTTCAGTCACGCGGAATCATGAAGGCGACCCAGTTCCAGTCGCAATCACCGGTCCAGGCGTTCGCCGCGACGATGTTGTCGAGTTTGGTGAAAGAACGTGTGCCATGGGTGGTTTGAACCGGATCAGAGGCATGGATCTAATGCATGTTCTGATGAACCTGTGCGAGAAGACTAAGAAATTCGGAGCCTAGTTTTTACTTGACGGGCATGAGCCGCCATTCCCGATAATCTGTGGCAACTTTGATATATCCTCTAAGCATGTTGTCTACTTCTGCATCACCAGTGTCAACCCGCAGTCTGTTCCCATCAATGTTTTTGAGTTTCGTTTTGGTTGCGCCCACAATTATGTGCGGTTTACCAATGTTTTTGAGGATTTCGGGGCTTATCTGCTGATTTCCTCTGCCCAGCAATATCCCTTGATGCCCTATTGGCGAAAGAATGACCCAAGTCTTCTGCCAGTTCTTCACTTCTTTCAAAATCCTCTTCTCATCAACGTCAAGCGCTACTTTGCCGTTCTTGTAAATGTCTACGCCTAGAAGGGTTTTCTCCACGCCGAGCAGTTCCGCAACACGTTTCACCGTGGTACCTGGACCAAGAATCAGTGTGCTCTTAGGCGGAATTTGTTCTATTATGAAACGTGCTATCGCGGTTTGGTTTTCCTTCTCGTCAACAGTTTCGGGGCTTATTTGCTTGCTTCCTTGAATGTGCGCTGGGAGGAACGGGCCTTTCAAGTAGCCGTGTAGTTTCACGTTGAAGGCATCACTTCTTATCGCCTTCTCATCCGCGTCCATGATTTCAAACTCGGCAATCTCCGTTTGTTTCTGAGCGAAGGCTAGAACCACTTCCGCCGCGTCCGCTGGGTTCACTGCAAAGATGCCGCTGTACATTTTGACTCCAGACGGGACGCCCAAGACTGGCGTTTCATTGCACTTTTGCATGGCGTCAAAAACGTCCCTAGCGGTGCCGTCCCCGCCCACGAAAACTATCAAATCCACGAACGCCGCAGTCAGCAGGTTGACAGCGGTTTTTGTGTCTTCCGCAGATGTTTCCTTGCCAAGCTCTATTGGCAAAACATACACCGCGAAGTCCGCGGCTTTTGCTTCTCTTTCACCCATAATTCCGGGGCAGGTGAGAATTTTGATGCGCGTCTCTGTCATGTTTTGCTTGAGTTTTTGCAGGAATTCATCTGTTCTTTTTGGCGCTATTGGTTTGGCTCCCTTGGCGATTGCGGCTTTGAGTATGTTGTCTGTTCCCTTCAAGCCTACTCTGCCGCCCATGCCTGCTATTGGGTTGACGATTAAGCCTAGTCTCATTGCTTATCGTTATGAAGAGTTATCGCGTGAGCTATAAACCGTTTTTCGTAGACTGCGTAGTGAAGGAAGAAGCCATGTGAAAACGGGGTTCTTTGTTTGAAAATTCTTATATGTCGAAGTTTCAAACCCTTCACAGCAATCAGAGGAGACGTTGAGATGGCGACAAAGACAAAGAGGATTCTAGTGACTGGCGCTACTGGCCAGATTGGTTCTGAATTGGCTATTGAGTTGCGGAGAAAATATGGTCGCGACAATGTTGTTGCGGTTGGGCATAGGAAACAGCCGAGTGAAGCGTTGAAGTCTGGGCCTTTCGAGTTTGTTGACCTTGCAGACGCGCAGAATGCTGAGAGCCTCGTGAAGAGATATGATGTTGACACGATTTATCATTTGGCTGCGGTGCTTTCGGCCACAGGCGAGCAGAATCCACAGCTTGCATGGGACGTGAACATGGGCAGCCTCTACAACATCCTTGAAGTTGCCCGCAAGAATCAGCTGTTCCGAGTTTTCTGGCCAAGCTCCATCGCTGCATTCGGTCCTACCGCACCTCGGGTCAACACTCCACAGGAGACAGTTCTGCTCCCGCAGACCATGTACGGCGTAACGAAAGTAGCCGGCGAGCTGCTATGTCACTACTATTTTGCCAAGTTTGGCTTGGATGTCAGAAGCGTCAGATATCCGGGCATAATCAGCAGCGAAGTTCTCCCAGGCGGTGGCACAACAGACTACGCAGTGGCCATTTTCTATGAAGCCATAAAACACAAACGCTACACGTGTTTCGTTCGTGAAGACACTGTTTTGCCGATGATGTACATGCCAGACTGCATTAAGGCAACCGTGGATTTGATGGAGGCGGACGTATCGAAGGTCAAGCGGCACGACAGTTACAACGTGGCAGGCATAAGCTTTTCCGCCGGCGAATTGGCGGCTGAAATCAAGAAATACATTCCAGAATTCAAGTGTGACTACCAGCCTGACTTCAGGCAGAAGATTGCAGATTCATGGCCAATGTCTATTGACGACAGCGTAGCCCGCAAGGATTGGGGCTGGAAACCAACCTACGACTTAAGGATGATGACGAAAGACATGATGGACAAGCTGACGAAGCGGTTTGCTGAAGGCAAGCTTTGAAATGCATGAAATGAACGGGAAAGGATTAAGAGAAAGAGTGAGAAAATAGGGAAACGAGGCATGGTAAATATGCGGAATCCCACAGGGTTTATGCGAGCAGAATATGAGGATTTGGTAAAGAACGCTTTGGACTGGAAGATTCGAATTCTGCAGGGCCCAAGTACTCCATGGTGTGTCGTGGATGGCAAGAAGGTTCTGATGTTTTGCTCCAACAACTACCTGAGCCTGAGCAACCATCCGAGATTGAAGGAAGCAGCAATCAAAGCTGTGCAGACGCATGGTGCAGGATCGGGTTCAGTCAGACCGATTGCCGGCACGATGGACATTCACATTGAATTGGAAAAACGGCTTGCACGGTTCAAGCATGCTGAGGCTTCGCTCGTTTATCAAACGGGTTTTGCAGCGAATGCGGGTCTAATTCCGCAGTTGGTTGGCAAAGAAGACCTCATCATCAGCGATGAGCTCAATCACGGCAGCATAATCGACGGTGTGCGATTGGCGCATGCTGAGAGAGCCGTCTACAAGCATTCGGACACGCAGGATTTGCAGCATGTTCTTGAAGAGTCTGAGAAGCATTCGCCAGCATACAGGAGGATTCTGATAATTACGGACGGCGTATTCTCGATGGATGGAGACATTGCACCTTTAGACAGAATTGCCAAATTGGCTTCGGAGCATGGCGCAATGGTTTACGTGGATGATGCACACGGTGAAGGCGTCCTAGGCGAAGGCGGCAGAGGCATAGTCTCGCATTTCAAGCTTGACCGCGACAAGGTGCACGTGGAAATGGGCACGTTCTCGAAAGCCTTCGGCGTCGTCGGCGGTCACGTTTCTGGTTCAAAAGACCTGTACAATTTCGCTTACAACAAATCGCGAACTTGGCTCTTGAGCGGATCGCATCCGCCTGCGGTTGCCGCCGCATGCATTGCAGCCATTGACGTTTTGGAAAGCGAACCGCAACACGTTCGTACGCTGTGGGATCACACCCGATACTTCAAGAAGACGATGAAAGATCTGGGCTTCAACACGGGCAACAGTGAAACGCCAATTACGCCGATCATAGTTGGCGAGAGCAGTATTGCAAAGAAGCTGAGTGCAAGGCTTTTCGAGGAGGGCGTGTTTGCCTTGCCAATAGTGTATCCGATGGTTGCGAAGGACAAGGCAAGAATCAGAACGATCATGAATGCGGCGTTGACGAGGAAGGACTTGGACTTTGCAGTCGGAGCCTTTGAGAAGATAGGAAAAGAACTGCACGTAATCTAGATCAAACTGCTTAGAGAGCTGTGCCTAAAGCTCAACGGGCTTGTGCTTTCTCTGCTTTTCTCTACATTGGTCCAGTATGTCAGCGGCGCGTCGTATGTGAGGAATCGTGATTGACCCGCCTACGGTCAATGCGACGTTAAGAGCGTCAAAGAACTCGGCATCTGTAACGCCTTCTTGGACACAGCGGATAACATGGTAAGTGATGCAATCATTGCAGCGCAGCACTGTCGAAGTCGCCAAGCCCAGCAACTCTTTGGTCTTGACATCCAAAGCTCCATTCGTGTAGGCGCGACTGTCCAATGCAAAGAAGCGTTTAATCCCAAGATTGTCGGCGGAAAGAATACGGGCATTCATTCGTTCACGGTAACGCTTAAACTCCTCAAGGTCGCTCAATGCAATCTCACCGCATTTCTAACTGTAAAAGCCGCACAAATGTCTTGCCCCAAACGAACACAAGAGATAAACGTATTGACACTTTTGAAAGAGAAAACTTGCGACTGTCTTCCAGAAACCCTCCCTCTTCTGAAAGTCGAAACAGCCGTTCAATCTATAAACAGGGCGGGCAGGTCATCTCCAAGCAGTCAGGGTCTTCCGTAACTTAGGCTATTAATATGTTGGTATGCTTCAGCGCAGCTTTTGCATCGACTTGTCAACATCTTTGAGTCCAAGTTTACTGAGCATTTTTGCCGTTGGTATACCGTTTTTGTCCCAGCCAACTGCTTTGTAATATCTTTTCTTGTACGCTTCCACCGCCGCCCTGTCTGCCGTTTTCCCCTTGTACGGTCCGTTGGGTAGAGGTTCATAAAACCTTGGTGGATTATCGTCATGCACTTTCGGAACCCACTTCAAATCAGGACCGCCCAGAAGCAGCAGTGCCCTCTGTAGCTGCAATATTCTGAGTCCTTTGGAGAAGCACCATTCCTTCCTTGTCAACTTCAGTCCCGTGACCGCCTTGTAAAAGTCAAACACGCCATTCTTGGCAATGCCAAAACTGTTGAAATTGCAGTACACGCCCGAGTCGTGGAAAATTTCCATTGGTTCACCCCTGTCCAGTGGCAATCCAGTAGTCGACGTGTGGTCTCCGCACTGCACTGAACATGCGTAGGAAATAATTTCAGGGTAATCCTTTCCACTGCGAATCCCATGTGCACCGATGCTTATGCCTTTAGCCTGCACCGCGTAAGGCAATAAGTCAATGCTCTTCTTTTTCCCAAGCTTCAAAGCTGCACGGTAGGTTCCTTCTGCAAGCAGGTCGCCAATGCCCTCTCTGTAAGCGATCCTTTCAGCCAAGGTAGCAAAGGCTTCAACATCCCCCCACTTCAATTCCAAACCTTCCAGATCACTCTTCGTCAGAATTCCTTTCTGGAAGAGTTCAGCCGCAAAGCCCATCACGTTGCCGGTTTGGATTCCGCACAGGCCCAAGTCGTCGATTAGCGACGCCAGAAACACGTTTTCTTCAGGCGTAAACACTCCCAAGTTTGGACCTAAATAGGCTTGCATCTCATAGTCGGGATTGTCGGTTATTGCGCCTTTGAATTTGCCGCCTTTTACCACCGCAAGTTTCAAACACGTGGTCGGACAGCCGAAATCTCCCCAGTACTGCTTGATCCAAACTCTGTTTTCAAACTTGTCAACTCCAAAACTCTTCTCATCGTGCCACTCATCCTGCCAGTTCCGCACAGGCTCGGAGCTAGAGTCCGCACCCACCTGATAACCGCCGCCTCCAGTACCCCAGCGCCGCCACAACTCATTTCCATAAATCTCCTTGCACACTGACTTGATGAGCCTCTTCAACTTCTTCATGTCCGCAACTTCCGGCAACGGTCCAGTGCCTTTAGCAACCACAGCCTTAAGCTTTTTAGAACCCATGACTGCTCCATAACCGCCGTAGCCCGCAGCATGTGACCACTTTGAAGCAACGACTGCTGTCCGCACCTTGCACTCTCCAGCTGGGCCAACATAAACCATTGCTGGTTCCTTCCATTCACCGAACCGCGGATAGCGTGTTCTTAAAAGCTCACGGCACTCCCGAGTGAGCGCGGTCACCGTTTCCTTTCCATCTTTCCCCCAAACGTGTCCTGCGTCCCGAAGCTCAACGTCAGAATCTTTAATGAACAGATAAACGGGTTTCTTTGCCTCGCCTGAAACAATTATCCCGTCATAACCAGCACATCGCAACTCAACCCCGAACTCTCCAGCAACAGTCGAGCCCACAACACCGTTGCTCTGCGGGGACTTACCGGACACGCACAGTCTCCCGCCTGGGAAAAATCCGGTCAGCGGACCAGTTAGTAGCAAGAGCAGGTTCTCCTTTTCAAGAGGGTCAACCGTTTCCCACCTGTCGCCCAGTCTGTCCCACAGAATCTTCGCAGCTAAACCTCTACCGCCCGCATAATTCTTCAGAATTTCATCACTGAACTTTGTCTCTTTGATGGCTTCACTTGAAAGGTCAACTTCAAGGAACTTACCAGCGTACCCCAGAATCAAAGGTATTCCTCTCCTGTCTCGCCGTAAATCTTCGCTGCCAAATCGCGCGTTATCTCATCCGGCTTCCGTGCATAAAGCTTGAAAGGATTGTGTCCACGGTCAACCACTCTGAGCACGTTCCAGCTTCCCTCCTGACATACCTTAACGCACTGCGGGTCACCGTTGCACAAATCGCAAATCACAACATGTTTCTCCTTTGGATGCATATGCGGAATCCTGCCGGGGCAAGCGTCAATGCATTTCCCGCAGGCAGTGCACTTTTCATTGTTAACCAAAACAGCGCCCGTTTGACGGCTTACTGACAAGGCGTCAAACGGACAGGCTTTCACGCATGGATAATCCTCACACTGGGTGCATAGATGTGGAAACTCTAATCCAGGAACTAACATGAAAACGGTTACTCTTGAGGCGTCAGGCCAGATGCGGTTTTCATGAAAGAGTGAGCAAGCGATTTCGCAGTTTCTGCACCCGCTACATCTGGAGAACTCCCTTGCTATCCATATGGGTTCTTTTTTGGGTGGCAATTCTGAACCTCTTGAAAGTGCTATGGTTTTTCCTTAAGTGGTGCACCAATTTAAATGTGATGTAATAATATATCATCCGTAGGTTCAGTCAATCAACTTCACGATGAGCAAGAAGAAGGCTTTCGAAGTGCAGTTACAGGACGCCATTAATTGGATGATGAGTCTCTCCACCCAGTACGGGTACCTGGGAATATTCCTAATCAGCTTGGTCGGTGCCGCATCAATTTTCTTTCCAATCCCCTACACCGTCGTAATCTTTGCCTTAGCAGGGATCAGAACCGGTGGCACTTGGCTTTTCGAGCCCGTGTGGATTACCGTCGCTGCAGGAACAGGCTCAGCTCTGGGCGAGTTTTCAGGCTATTTGCTTGGATTCGGTGGCAGAAAAGCCATAGGTGAACGCTACAAGGGGAAGATGGACGTTCTCGTCAAAGTCTTCAACCGATACGGCCCAATCGTCATCTTCGTCTTCGCCTTAACGCCATTGCCTGACGACTTGCTTTTCATACCGTTGGGCGTTATGCACTACAACATCCTCCGAGCCTTCATACCCGCATTACTAGGAAAGTTCTTCATGAACCTCATCGTTGCCTACAGCGGACGCTTCTCAATACAGTTCATCAGCAACATTTTCGGCGAAGAAAGCACCTTGACATCAGCGCTGATCGGCATGATTCTCGCAATAATCCTCATGGTAATCGTGTTCGTCGTAATGTTCAAAGTGGACTGGGAAAAACGCCTAGAAAAATACTTGGCCACAGAGGAAGAAAGGAAACAGAAAGCCTGAATGAACTGAGAAAACATTGAGGAAGTCGCTCTCGGAGAAGTCTCGCAATAAACTAATTATACGTAGGGAACACAAGAGACGTTGGAGAACTCGAACTTGAGAGTAATCGCTGACCTGCACATCCACAGTCGCTACAGTCGAGCCACGAGCGAAAGGATGAACGTCGAAGAAATCGTTCGCTTCGCAAGAATCAAAGGTCTTAATCTTATAGGCACAGGCGACTTCACTCATCCCAAATGGTTCAAGGAACTAAATGAAGTACTCACCTTCGAATCCGACACAAGCCTCTATAAACTAGCAAACGATCCCGAGTCGCCAGTGCGGTTCATGGCAACCACCGAGGTCAGCACCATATTCTCTTACAAGGCAGAAATCAAAAAGGTCCACCACGTCATTCTAACACCAAACCTAGAAACTGCCGCTCAAATCAACGACAGATTATCAAAATACGGCAACTTGCCCTCAGACGGCAGACCAACACTGAGCCTTGATGCTGCGCACTTGGTTGAGGAAGTGATGCAGGTTTCAAACGACAACGTGGTTTTCCCAGCCCACGCTTGGACGCCTTGGTTCAGCGTCTTCGGCGCCTTCAGCGGTTTCAACACCATGGAAGAATGTTACCAGGACATGACAAAACACATCCACGCTTTGGAAACAGGGCTTTCATCCGATCCGCCTATGAACTGGCGATTGAGCCAACTTGACAAGTTCACTCTTGTCTCAAACAGTGATAGCCACAGCTTCTGGCCGTGGCGCATAGGCAGAGAAGCCAACGTTTTCGAACTGCGAAAGCCAAGCTACCATGAAGTTACGGAAGCCATTCGCCTAAAAGACAAACAGCGTTTCAAATTTACGATCGAAACCGATCCGGCATACGGAAAATACCATTGGACTGGCCACAGAAACTGCCACGTCTCCCTTTCGCCGCAGGAAGCGGAAAAACTCGGTAACATCTGCCCGGTCTGCCGCCGAAGACTCACGAAAGGCGTTGAACAACGTGTTGAGGAGCTGGCCGATCGCCCTGCAAGCTTCAAACCCGGCGATGCTATCGGGTTCAAGCGCCTGCTTCCACTTTCAGAAATCATCGCCACCGTCCTAGGCGTCGACTCGCCTTCTATCCAAAAAGTCTGGAGCATCTACAATCCGCTCATCGAAAAATTCGAGAATGAGTACTCAGTACTAATCGACGCTTCCAAAAATGACCTGAGCGCAGTTGCAGGCGAAGAAATTGCCGAGGCCATAATCAGAGTCCGCGAAGGACGAGCAGAAGTAGTGCCAGGATACGACGGCGTCTATGGACAACTGGTAATCTTCAAAGAGCGATCAGAAAAGAAAAACCTGCCCAAAAGAGTACAACAATTGAATCTTACAGACTTCACTCCGTAGCGTTTCATCCATGCTTTTGTTGTAGATGCGTTAAGCAAATCTACGAGAAGCCTTATTAAGTCGTAATAGACACGATATTTAGGGTTGCCAAATGGAAAACATACTCCAAACCAACAGGAAAGACGAGAAGATCCCAAAAATTATCGACCGCGTTCTGAACCAAGTTTTCGGCGAAGAGGCCACCATACTGATCTACAGACATCTAGAGCACAACTACTCGCTCAAGCGCAATGAAGTAGGGGACAAAATCGAACTTTTCGCCAAAGGACTGGAAGACTTCCTGAGATCAGGCGCCTACGTCATCGAAAGAAAGATCTTGGAAGACATATACTCAAGCTACGGTTTGTTGCGCAGGTTGGAATTGGAAAAAGTCAATGACGAATGCGATTTTGTCAGTCAAATGAAATTGCTTATGCGAAAGGCATAGGCACGTTCCGTTTCTCACTTTTGCATAATCTTCGTTTGCTGTCTGTTTTTGACGTCATGAATAGAGCGGAAACCATAATCATTTTATAATGCCCATCCGAAATACTTCCTTCTAAAACTGACACAACAATGCCAGAAGGGAATCACGACTTGAAGGATCTTCTGACCAAGATTGTCGATGTGGCGGCTCAGAAATCTCGAGCTGAGTACGTTGAGGTTCGCGCTCAGAAACTCTACAAGACCATGGTCACACTTAAAGAAGGTCGCGTTGAAGCCGCAAAGCAGGGAATTGAGAACGGTGCGGCTTTACGCGTGCTCGTCAAAGGCACTTGGGGCTTCGCCTCTGTCGGGACTCTGAACGCTGAAACAATGAGCGAGGCTATTCTGGACGCGTGTAAAATGGCTGAGACGGCAAGTGCAAGACGCAAAAGACCGATAAAACTGGTGCAAACCAAACCTGTTGAAGACAAGGTCGTTCTGAAGCCTAAGAAAGACCCATCCAAAATCTCCATCGAACAAAAGATAGAAACCGCGGTGGCCACGAACAACGTGATTTTGAACTATGACAAGCGCGTCAGAAGCTGCACGATAAACTATCTTGACCTGACCGGCATGAGCTGTCTTGCCACAAGCGAAGGCACCTACGTCGAGCAGGACAAACTCTACATTTGGTTAGGAATCTCGGCCACCGCAAAAGAGAAAGACACTTTCACTTACAGCCGGGAAGCCGTGGGCTCAACGTCTGGATTTGAAGTATTTGACGTTGAAACCCCAGAAAAAGTTGGAGAAAGAACTGCGAAACGCGCCATTGAACAGTTAAGAGCAAAGCCTCCTAAAGGCGGAACCTTCCCCGTGATCTTAGGACCAAACGTGGTCGGCACGTTCGTTCACGAAGCCTTCGGGCACTTGGCCGAAGCCGACTTAACACTCTCCGGCTCAGTCTTATCCAACAAGCTTGGAAAGAAAGTCGCTTCTAAACTCGTCACTTTCTATGATGATGGCACATTGGACGGAGCTTTCGGTTCGTACAAGTATGACGACGAGGGAGTTCCAGCGCAGAAGACACTTCTCGTGAAGGACGGCGTCATTGCTGGCTTGATGCACAACCGTGAAACTGCACATGAGTTCAATGCCGAACCAACAGGCAATGCGAGGGCTGAAGATTTCCGTGTTGAACCGATAATTCGAATGCGCAACACATTCATCGAGCCGAAAGACTACTCCTTTGAGGAACTGCTTGAGGACACGCAGTTTGGCTACCACCTCAAAAGCTTCAGAGGCGGCCAAGCAAACCTAGACGGAACCTTTCAAGTAGGCGTCCAAGAAGCCTACGAGATAGTTAAAGGTGAACTCGGTGAGCCGGTGAAAGATGTCTCCATAAGCGGAAACACGCTGGAAACTCTGCTTAAGGTTGACGCGGTGGGAAAAGAATTTGAACTGTGGCCCGGCGTCTGCGGCAAAGGCCAATCCGCCTTTGTGTGTGACGGTGGAGCGAACACTAGAGTAAAGGAGGTTCTTGTCGGTGGGAGCGTTTAAGCAAGAAGATATATTGAGACTGGCCGAAAGAGTCGTTAACGTTGCATTGAAGAGAGGTGCTGATGAAGCTGAGGCTTTTGTCTATCAGGGCTTAACCACGAATGTTGGTATTGAGCGGGGGCAAATTGCCAGAACCTCCAGAACTGTTGATCGGGGTATGGGGACTAGAACTGTGATCAACAAGGCCGTCGGTTTTTCCTACACAAACGTGCTGGAAAGTGAGACGGCTATTGAAGAGACAGTTCTCAGGGCGTTGAACGCTGCTAAAGCAAGCAAGCCTGACAAGGACTGGAATGGTTTGCCTGCAAAGAGACCGTTTGCCCCTGTCAAGGACACTTATGACGCACGCATAGCAGAGCTTCATTCTGAAGATTTAGTCAAGCTCGCTTCGACCATGCTGGATGCAGCCGAAAAGGTTGGGAAGCGTGTTTTTGTCATAGAGGGCGGGGCTGGAACCGGTTACCTGTCAGTAGCGATTGCCAACTCAAACGGGATTTCTGCTGATGATTATGGGACGATGATTGAGTGCAGTCTGGCTACCGTGGGGCAAGAAGGAAGCGAAGTCACGCCGGTCTGCTTTGAATTCAGTCTTGAGAGAGTATACGATTTCAATCCTGAATGGGTCGGCGAAGAAGCCGCCAAACTCGCCATCTCAGCGTTGAAGGCAAAGAAGACTGAGACGAAGAGCGGCAGTGTGATATTTACGCAGACCGCCTTGCAGCAGCTTCTGTATTTTACTCTCATCAACGCAGTCAACGCGGATTACGTGCAGAGAAACCAATCAGCCTTTAAAGACAAG
>Ga0315268_10000236_pt1 | contig 64658 bp, 45 predicted proteins | sample C1_top_MG_FD_204535 | JGI IMG/M metagenome (GOLD analysis project Ga0315268, IMG submission 204535) | Sediment microbial communities from Yellowstone Lake, YNP, Wyoming, USA - C1_top | ecosystem: Environmental > Aquatic > Freshwater > Lake > Sediment | place: USA: Wyoming | collected 2017-08-01 | reverse complement strand
TTCAATACCTTCGCCAAATCTAAACTAAAAGCAGGGCTTTTCGGGTAAAGTAAGTTTGTGAGAACATCCCAAACTCGAGAAGCCCATGACAGAGATTCTAGCGCTTTTACAAAACATTGAGCCAGTAGTTTCGGTGACTATTTTGCACCAGATGAGCCATGTGATCTACGGCATGTTAATTAGCAATGGAAGGATCACCATGCTGGAGATTTCACGCTGGACAGAAGCAGGTGGAAGTTACCGAACCATCCAACGTTTGTATCAGACGCCATTGCTCTGGCTGCAAATCCAGTGGATCTTTTTTGTTAGCCAATTACAAAAACCAAATCATGAATACATTGCGGCAGGAGATGAAGTAGTGTTTGGGAAAGCAGGCAAAGAGACCTATGGGATTGGGCGTTTCTTTTCCAGTCTGCAAAACCGTGTGATTCCTGGTTTATCGTTCTTTGTATTTTCAGTGATTAATGTCAAAGAGCGGCAATCGTTTCCAATTCAAGCCGTTCAAATGGTTAAGGTCAAAGAAGATAAAAAGCAGAAGGAAAAGAAAAAATCAGTCAAAAAAGAACGTTGCCCTGAGCCTGTCGAAGGGAAGCGTCCTGTAGGGCGTCCGAAAGGCAGCAAGAATAAGAACGATGAAAATCCAACACTGAGTCCTGAGTTATTGCGGATACAACCTGTTTTACAGGCATTTTTGATGATTTTGCAGAGTGCTTTGGCAGTGCGGTATCTGGTGATGGACGGTCATTTTGGGAATTATCCAAGCGCTTGGATGGTTTTACAAACTGGGCTGCAATTTGTTTCAAAACTGCGCTCGGATGCCGCGCTGTATGAACCCTTCACAGGAAAGTATTGCGGACGCGGCGCTCGACCCAAATATGGCGATAGAGTGGATGTCTGCAAGATGAAAAAGAAATTCTTGAAAAGCGATAGAAAGGAAGATGGCATTCGCACGCAAATTTATCAAGCCGTCCTGCTCAATAAAGGCTTTGCATTCTCGATCAATGTGGTACTCATCCTGAAAACGAATCTGTCGACACATAAGCAAGCACACATTATCCTATTCAGCACGGATTTGAAGTTGCCCTATGAAAAACTCTATGATTACTATATCTTGCGTTTTCAAATCGAGTTCAATTTCCGGGATGCCAAGCAGTATTGGGGCTTGGATGATTTTATGAATGTCAAAGAACAGGCTGTTACCAACGCTGCCAATCTGTCTTTCTTCATGGTGAACTTCAGTTCCGTCCTTCTGAGACGTTATCGAGAACTTAACCCTGATTTTAGCGTTCTCGATTTGAAATCTCATTATCGCGGTTGCAGATATGCTTCCGAAACAATAAAATTACTTCCGCAAAAGCCTGATGCCATTTTATTAGCCGAGATTTTTGAGCAAATTGCTCGTTTGGGCATGGTTCATCCTGCTTTTGAACCAGTTTCTACTTCATAATTGACGATGGTATTGTTATTACTTCTCACTTTTTACTCTTAACTCACCACTCACGCCTTCGCCGCGGCTTCTGCTTCTCTTAGCTTCTCCGTCGCGCGGAAGTATTTCAGGTAACGGATGGAGTTCGCGTCCTTGCCGAGTAAAAGATCGGTAGCGCGGACGGTACTTCCCAATTTAACGGCGTCGGTAATGGAACAGGTCGCGCCCATTTGTATGGCAAGCGAAAGGAACGCGCTATTCACTGAATGGCGGTCTGGCAAACCAAATGAAACATTGCTTGCGCCCAGGTTAATATTCACGCCGTATTCTTTTTTGATTAATTCAATTGTTCTTAGTGTGATGTTCGCGGCGCCGCTGTCGTGACCGACCGTCATCACCAGCGGATCAATGATAATATCTTCCGCGGGGATTCCCAGCTTGGCGGCGCGCTCTATGATTTTGCCTGCCACCGCGAGACGTTCCTCAGCCGTTTTGGGAATGCCTTCATCTCCAATCGTCAACCCGATGACTGCCGCGCCTCTAGCTTTAACAATCGGCAGGACAATGCTCATTTGTTTTTCCTCGCCGTTGACCGAGTTTACCAGCGGTTTACCGGGCGCAGCTTTGAGTCCGGCTTCGAGGATCTTCGGGTCGTTTGAGTCAATGCACAGCGGAACATCCACAACTGACATGACTGCCGCGACAACTTTGGGCATCATCGCCGCCTCGTCAATTCCCGGATGACCGACGTTTACATCCAGCACATCCGCGCCCCACGCGACCTGTCGTTTGGCAAGTTCCATGACATATTCCATATTGTTGTCTACGAGCGCCTGTCCCAATTTCTTCAATCCGGTGGGATTGATCTTTTCGCCGATGATGACGAATGGCTTGTCAATGCCGATGACAATTTCCTTCTTTTCTGTTTTTAGTATGGTGTGCATAATATTCTCCAAAAAAATTTTTATGTCATTGCGAGGCGAAGCCGAAGCAATCTTCATGCAACCCGCAGGGCAATGCAGGAAACTGCTTCTCGAAGACTCGCAGTGACTATTGTTTCAACAACCTCAACGCGGTCTCGACCAAAATAGCCGTGCCAATCGGCAGAGCGCGTTCGTCCAAATCAAATTTTGGATGATGCAAAAGATAATCTTCGTGACCTTTCTTTTGCACACCCAACGAGAACATCGCGCCGGGCGCAATGTCCAGGAAAGAGCCAAAATCTTCCGCGCCGAGAGTCTTTTCTATTTCTTGTATATTTTCCTTGCCAAGCAGTTCCGCGCCTACTTGCGCGATCTTTACCGAAACTTTTTCTTCATTGATCATGGGCGGCGCGCCGATCACAAATTCAAGTTTGCAATTTCCTCCTAATGCTTTTGTCACTTCAAATGCGCGCGCGATCTCGGTATGGATTTGTTTTTGAACGGCAATATCCGTATAACGCAGAGTTCCCGTAATCTTCAAACTTTGCGGAATCACGTTTTCCGTAAAGCCGCCGTTGATGGAACCAATGCTCACCACAGCAGGCGCAAATGGATCGAGTCTGCGCGAGACAATACCATTCAATGCAAAGATAACATGTGCCAGCAAAAAGAATGGATCAATCGTTCCATGCGGATACGCGCCATGCCCGCCTTTACCTTCGATGACGCCATACCACGAATCGACTCCGCCCGAAGCTGGTCCCGCGTTGATGCCGATCGCGCCGACGGGCAATTTCGCGTCTATGTGTTGCGCGATGACATAATCCACGCCGTTCATTGCGCCTTCTTCAACCATGCGTACCGCGCCGCTTTTGCCTTCTTCGTCCGCGGCTTCTTCGCTGGGCTGGAATAAGAAACGGATTCGCCCGTTGAATTTTTCTTTGGTGAACAATTGCGCTGCGCCCAACGCCATCGCGGTATGCGAGTCATGTCCGCAGGCGTGCATTTTTCCATCCACTTTGGATTTGTAATCCATCTCGTTTAGTTCTTGAAGCGGAAGCGCGTCCATATCCGCGCGGATGGCGACCATCTTGCCGCCCTCGCCAATATCCGCGACCACGCCGGTCTTGCCAACTCCGCGCTTGACTCTGTACCCCATCTTTTCCAATTCATCCGCGACGATTCCCGCCGTGCGTTGGACATCGAATCCGAGTTCAGGGTGCATGTGAAAGTCGCGCCGCCATTCGATAAGTTCTTCTGAAATTGCATTTGCTTGTTTGAGCATGTTTTCTCCTCGCATTCTTCGCTTGCGTTTTTTACTCGTTACTTCTCACTTCTTCCCTTTCACCAATTCCTTCTCTGCCGCCAGCATAATGGCATCCAACTCTTTTTCCTGTTGCGGTTTCAGCGGCGGGACTTGATGTTCGCGCAGAATCCGTTCGGCTTCTGCGCTGGCGTGGTCAGCCATATTTTGTTTTCCGTTTCGCTCCCAATTTTCCCATGAATTGCGTTCAGCCATTTTGGTCAATTGTACCTCGCCAGCCTTGAGATATTTCAAAGTGTGTTTTTGTCCGAGGAAATTCCGCGGACCATCCATGACCGCCGCGATGACATTCGCCGCCAGCGCGTCTTGATCCGCTGGAAAGCCGCGTCGTAATCGCAGGACGCTTAATGCCAGTTCGTTATCCAGAACCATTTGCGCGTACGATCCCATCACGCCGGCTTCCATTTCGCCGATGCCTGAAAGTTCGTCCGCGCCAGCCAGGGCGGGGATGGCGGCATTTAATCCGCGCTCGAATCCGTTCTGCGCGTCAATGTTATGCGAGTTTGTAGAGAAGCCATAGACGTTAACCGCGAAGCCATAATAATGTCCAAGTTGAACCGTGCCAGCGGACGCCAGCGCGAGTTCCACGCCGCCCCAAACCGAAATGCCTGTGCGCGGTTCCATCATGGCGAGTCGTCCGCAGTAAATGATCGGGAGTCCGGGATTCACCAATTGCGCCAGCACAACCACTGCGAGCGTTTCCGCATTTTGTTGCGCTATCGAGCCGCTGATGGTCATGGGTCCGGTCGCGCCAGCCGTCGGGCAGGGAAGAGGCGCAAAGGCAATATCCGCTTTGGCGATTTCGATAACAGCTTCCGCTTCGTGGTCTGGGATGGTAAGCGGACTGACGGGAGAAAGTGAAAGGGTAAGGATTTCCTTTGGCTTGCCGATCACTTCCGCCAGCTTCACCGCGAATTTTGTTTCAGCGCCAAATTGAACGCCCGGTCCTTGCAATGGTTTGGTGGTGAACGGAAGCGCGTGGCGATACATTGCCAGCGACATGAGTTCTCCCGGCACTTCGCACGGCGTGAAGAACGGCGTGATGGTATGACAGTTTTCGAGCGCGTCAAGTAAACGCGTCGCGTCTTTTACATCCTGCACTGTCGCCGCGCGGCGGGTGTCGGTTTTTGCGTCGTATACATCGCGCGCGCCGCCAAGATTATGGAAATATAAATTGCCGTCGCCAAGATTCTTGACCGCGCCGCCGCGTCCTTTGATGGAGATTTTTTTGCCAGCCTGCTTGATGCTTGCTTCCACAAGTTCGGGCGGAAAATATACGCGGTTGCCTTTGACCTTGCATCCCGCGCCGGTGAGGATGTCGAGGCTGGATTTGTGAGTCCACACATAACCTACTTCGCAGAGAATATATAAAGTGGTTTGGTGAATGGCTTTCACTTCATCTGGCGACAAAAAATTTAAGCGATCCATGGTTTCTCCTTTATCTGTTATTGTGAGCGAAATGGTCTTGGCTAAAAACTCAACGCGCTTCACTTCGGCATTAATCACATTCTCTGTAGCCAAAAATGAGTGATCTTCATCCTGTGATAAGAAGCCAAGCGGCGGCTTCAGTCTTCTCTGATTATCGGCGTAGATTTTGGGTGCCGCTCAATGGTTTTGTCGCGAAGACATCCGCGCTGAGTTTAAAGCCGGCAGCCTCCAGGCGCGGAGAGAAGATTGGGCGAAGTCCCGTGGCGCGCAATTCACCAATAACTTTACCATCTGTGGCGACGCCTGTCTGGTCAAATTTGAAAATATCTGTCAATATCACTGTTTCGCCTTCCATGCCTGCCACTTCGGTAATGGCGGTTATTTTACGTTGTCCATCCTTTAAGCGCGATTGTTGTACGATGAGATCAATGGCGGAGGAGACTTGTTGGCGTACTACTTTGAGAGGCAGGTCCATCCCTGCCATTAACACCAGGGTCTCAATGCGCGAGAGCGCATCGCGCGGCGTGTTTGCATGGACGGTTGTTAATGAGCCATCATGTCCTGTGTTCATCGCCTGGAGCATGTCCAGCGCTTCACCGCCGCGGACCTCACCGACAATAATTCGGTCGGGTCTCATTCGCAGGGAATTTTTGACGAGGTCTCGAATGCTTACCAAGCCGACTCCATCGACGTTGGCGGTCTTGGTCTCCATGCGCAGGACGTGATCTTGTTGCAATTGCAATTCGGCCGCGTCTTCAATTGTGATAATGCGTTCATTTTCCGGGATGAAACCCGACAGGACATTCAGGAGGGTCGTTTTCCCTGAACCTGTGCCTCCCGAAATGATGATGTTGAGATGCGCTTTCACACAGGCTTGTAGGAAATCAGCCATTGGTCTGGTTATGGAGCCAAATCTGATCAGATCGCCAACTTGTAGTTTGTCTTTCCGAAATTTACGGATGGTGATGGAAGGTCCGTCAATAGCCACGGGACGCACCACCGCGTTCACGCGCGAGCCGTCGGGTAAGCGTGCATCCACGGTGGGAGAATCCGCGTCCACACGCCGGCCAAGCGGCAGGATGATACGGTCAATGATTCGCATCACGTGAGCGTCGTCATCAAAAACGACGCGGCTTTTAGTGAGTTGTCCGTTCTTTTCGATAAAGACTTTTTTGGGACCATTGACCATAATTTCGGAAATATCAGGATCGTCCAGCAGGACTTGAATGGGACCATAGCCGAGTAGATTATTTAATACCTGGTCAGTGATTTGTCTTTTTAGACTATCTGGCAGTATCAATTGGGTTTTTTCAAACATGCGCCCGATGTTTTGTTTAATAAAATTGTTTTGTTGCGCGACAGGCGTACCTTCCGTTTCCATCGCTCGTATGAGGTTCTCACCTAGAAATTTTATAAGGAGGGTAATGTCATGTTCGGTGAGGCGGACTGGCGCCAGGGGTTGGGTTGGAGAGGGAGACTGGGTCCTTGGCAACATCATTCTGTACCATTCTTTTGGATTGACTTTTCAATGGGCATGATCCATACGATCTGCCTGCGTTGCACGACAAGGAATGGCGCATTGTAAATCACATTGTCGTCCGCATCATGTATGGAGGCATCGGCTACTGCCAGGAAAAGACCGCCTCTATCCAGTTCATCTTTCAGGCGTTCCCCGGGTTTTATATGAACCAGGCCGTGTATTAAATGGGTCGTGGTTTGGATAATCGCTGGCATTTCCGCTTTTCTGATCACATCAGTGTAAAGCTTTCCCTTTTTATCGTATTCAATTGCCATGATGTGTCTCCTTGTGGCTTGTTGGATTCAATCAAGTATGAAACCAACAACAATAGGTGGCGGCCATTTGTAAATGATAAACTGTTATACTGCCAAAGCGCTTGCGCAATCCGTACAAAAATATGACAGTTTTTCATCGCAAGTCCAAAAATAAACCGCACAACATCACGCTCTATATACATTTTGTTTGAGTATCTTTTCCAGAAATTCCATACGCTTCAATTCTGAATCAATCAAATTCCCTGAATTCAGAAATAAATGACCTTCGCCTTCATACAACAATAACTCCGCTTTTTTTCCGAGTTCAATAAGTTTAGCATGCGCGTCCATTGATTCGGACGCGGGACAGCGCGGGTCGTTTTCGCCACAGATCATTTGTACGGGCGCATTAACTTTATCCAGAAAAAAATAAGGCGAGCGCGCGATCCATAACTCACGATTTTTTTCAGGGTCGCCCATGTTTTCAATATTCCAATGCTGCAAATCTTCGCGCGACTCATAATGTGACTTGATCCAATTTAAGAACGGCGCCACCGCCGAGCCAACCGCCCATAATTCCGGGTACATTGTCATGCAAGTCATCGTAAGATAACCGCCATGGCTTCGTCCGGTCACCGCGATTTTATTTTTACCAGCTAACTTACTTTCAATTAAATATTTCGCGCCCGCGGCGCAATCGTCTGTATCCACGCCGCCCAAATCGAAGCGGCTGGCGTTCTGCCATTTTTTGCCATAGCCGGTTGAGCCGCGATAATTCGGCGCGAGTACTGTCCAGCCGCGGCTTGCCATGTGACTCATAATCGGATCCCACAAAAAAGAAAAATACCAATTTGGTCCGCCGTGAATATTTATGACAGCCGGTGAATTGTCGCTGATATTTTTTGCGCGGTACAACAGCGCCGGAATTTGTATATTATCTTTGCCGGCATACCAAACTTCTTCGGGTTGGATAAATTCCGCGGCGCGCAATTCATCCGGCATCGAAAAAGTTAATTGCCTGAACGAATCGTCATCGAGATTTAATTCCCATAGATCAGGCGGCTGGCTTGGACTTTCATAAATAAAAATAAGACTCTTGCCATCGGATGTAAATTGCGGAAATAAATGGAGTCCAGCGCCGACTTGAAACCGCTTTGTATCCCCGCGTCTTTCTTGGACTTCGAGTCTGGTTGCCGCGCCCTCAGCATGGATCCACCCGACGCGTTTTCCGTCGCGCGACCAGCATGGGAATGAGTCATCTCCCGCGCTTTGACTCAACCAACTGACTTCGCTTGTTTTGATCTCGTAAAGTCCGATGTCATGCCATTCGCCCGATTCTCCTGAAAAGGCAAGATATTCGCTGTCTGGCGACCAGACAGGATTTTCTGCGTTAAGCGCCTTATCATTATTTTTTATTTCATGCCAGGCGCCATCGTCGCTGTTTACAATGTAAATGGCTCGGTTACTGGCTTCGGCTTCAACTTCCACGGCGAGCCATTTACCATTTGGCGACCAGCGTACATCCCAGCAGGGGCGATATATATCGAAAAGTAATTTTGTTTCACCAATTGCAATTGCGAGTATGTACAGCGCGAAATGTCCGTTTGCATCTGACAGTACCGCAAGTTGATTCCCATTCGGCGACCATGCAGTATAAGGCTGGTGCGCGTAGCCAATATCAGGCGTGAGGTCGGCGCTGACGTTATTTTTAATATCATACAAGACAATGTGATAAGACTCACTGCCGTCTAAATCCAACGCATATATGATTTTATTTCCATCGGGTGAGTAGGTGGGGGCGAACTTTGCGCCGGTCGGCGGTGTCCCTCGACCCTTCGATAAACTCAGGGCGGCGCTTCGCTCAGCGCGAAAGCGCTCCGTACTGAGCGAAATCGAAGCGTCTCCTTTGAAAAATGACAATTCATATATTTCCCATTTGCCAGTTTTGTTCCACGAGAAAACCGCGCTTTGTCCGTTAGGTGAAAGGTCAAAGCGCAGGGCATTATCTATATGCGGAACTTTCAGTAATTGGATGAGATCAAACATAGGATTAATAAGGTGACAGTCACTGATGCGAAATGACTGTCACCTGTTATTAAAAGGCAATGACGAAAGATTTTTAGGCAGTCACAGGCGACGCTTCGTGTTCTGGCAAAACATCTATGCCGCATTTGTGAGCGAGGTCTAAGACAAAAGCGTGGAGCGCTTTCTCTTTAACGGGATCAAGCTCAGGTCGCTGGTAAGAAGCGATTAATACAGTCACACATACTTTTGCCCGGTCGAATGCATCCATGCTTCCAGCCGCTTTCCAGCCGCGCATCGAGTCGCGGTCTATGACTGAGCCTGGCATGTGCTGTTCCTTTTGGAATAATTGCATGGTAATTTTCTGTTTGAGGAAATCGCCGCCTTTGAAGTTTATGCCTTCAAAGTAACCGGTTGCAAGAGTCTCGGTGTGGAGTTTGATTCCTTGCAACATGCGTTTCGCCATGGCAATGCCTTCCGCGTCAATAATAAGTTTTTCGGGACTTTGGCAAACGAGAAAATCCAACATGCCTGAACCGGAGATCATATTGATGCCGCTGAGAGCGCCGATCATCGCGCCCATGCCGCTTTCGAGTCCGGCTTGCGCGTCCACAACCTTCGCGTCTGTTGCGCCTAAATAGGTATGCGTGGGCAATCCAAAGGACTTGCCGACTTGCGCGTAAGAACAGTCAATCATGGCGGTTTCTATTGCGCCCATGGGTGTGCCGCCTTTACGCATATCGAAAATGGCTGGCGCGCCGCCCCAAACAATGGGAGCGCCGGCATGAGCGAGTTGGTGAATGGTAATGCCCGCCAGACATTCCGCGGCGTGTTGTGTGACCGCGCCGATCAATGTCACCGGCGCTGCTGCGCCTGCCAATGGCATGGATACGATCTCGGCAGGTACGCCAGCGCGCGCCAAAGCAATAAGATTGCCTGCGCCGAAGTTGCTCCAGATCAATGGCGGAGATGGGCAAACGTCAAAGATGGCGCGTGGCTTTTCGCGCAAAGCGTCCGCTCCGCCTGAAAAGATGGCGAGCATATCTATCATTTCGGTAACAGTTTTATTTGTGAACGCGCCGGTGACGATTGGTTTTTTTGAATACAACATCACCAAATACAGGCGATATAAATCCTGGATTTCCTTTGGCACTTCGGTACATACCACTGACGTGGATTGCGCGTCGTATTGTTCGATCTGTTCCGCCACTTTGAGAATGCGGATCAAGTCGGGCGTTGTGGAATCCTTGTGTTCCAGCGTTATCGGATCAAGGACTGCAATGCCGGAAGAACCGGGATCGAAGTGAACCGCATCGCCTCCATACTGGACTTTTGGATTGCCGTCGTAATCATAAAGATGGAACAGGCGAGGAGTTGTTTCCAGCGCCTTCAGGACGAGTTGTTCTGGAATTTTGACAACCATCGTATCTTCGTTCACTTGCGCGCTAGCCGCGGCTAATAACTGCCGCGCCTCCGCGTTCTGAACCTTGATGCCCGGCTTGGACATAAGCTGATAGGCTTCTTTTATGATACGTTGAATGAGTTCATCTGTTAATAGATTTAATTTTGGTTGCATAGCTCACCTTTTGAGGTTACAGGTTGGCAGGTTTGCAAGTTGACAGGTTTTTATCAACCTTCAAATTTATTTTTTTTCAACGGACTTAATGATCTTGTCCATTTCCTTGCTGATTTTTGGATCAAGCGCGTCCGGTTGATGTTCCGCCAAAGTCTTGCGCGCCTTGGCTAAAGCCCAATCGCGCGCATCGTCTTTCTTGGATTCCCATTCGCCGTATGGACGCCTGTCCATAAATTGCGGTATGAACAACTCACGCATGTGGTTCTTGGTATGTTTCTGCGCGAGGAAGTGTCCGCCTGGACCGACATTTGCAATGGTTTCAAGCGCCAGCGTTTCTTCGTTGACGACGATGCCTTGCATTACCTTGCGGACGATGGAAAAAATTTCGCAGTCCATCATCATCTCGGCAAATGACCAGATGCGGCTGCCGTGCAGGAATCCGCATCCCAACAGCATATCAGACATCACGATGCTTGCCATGAAACTGGACATTGCGCCTTCAAGACCAGCCTGCCAGTTTGGTTCTTTCGCGCCTGTTGCAAACGCGCCCATGGATAATGGGATTTTATAAAAATCTGCAAGCACATTGGTTGCCGCGCCAAACAGGAAATCTTCGGGTCCGCCGCCGGTGTATGAACCTGTCCGCAGATCGGACGCGGTTTGCGCCGCGGCGTAAAAGACAGGCGCGCCGGGATATGCCAATTGTAGTAACGCGGTCGCGGCGATAACTTCCGCGTTGCCGACCGCGAGTGTGCCGGCAAGTGTCGCGGGACCGGTTGTGAGACAAGCCGCCATTGTCATGAAGCCGGTTGGGATTCCATGTTCTGCCGCGATCAAAGCCGCTTCCAAACTTCCGCCATCATGACCCAACGGCGGCGCGGTGCATTGCATGAGCGAAAGCACCGGACGCTCGCGTAGTTTATCTTTTCCGCCGACGAGCAAGCCAGCCATTTCCATCGCGGCTTCCGCTTCATGGATGCTGTAAATGCTCTCGGTTTGCATGTGCTTGGTTGAGTTTTCCCAAATAGTTTTGATCTCATACAAACCGCGCGTTTCCGCCGGTTTATCCTGCGCGGAAACGGGAACCCAATGGAAAGCCACTTCTTCCGTCGCGTCAGCAATGCGCGCGACATCTTGCACGTCGCTCAGCTTCGAGGTCCGTTTTTGACCGCTTTGGATGTCAAGTACTTCTACGCCGCATCCATCCGTTCCAAGATAAACGTGATTGCCGTCCAGCGGCAAATCCTGTTGCGGATCACGCGCGGCGAGTGTATAAGTCGGCGGGCATTTTTTCAACGCATCTTCAATCAAATCGCCTTTGGCGCGCACGAGATTCTTTTCGCGGTCTACGGTCGCGCCGTGTTCTTCCCAAATATCGAGCGCGCGCTTTGAAGGAAAGCGTACGCCGACTTTCTCAATAATCCACAGTGTAGCTTCGTGGATCTGCTTTACTTCTTTGGTTGTTAATATTTCCAGTTTCAGCTTTGGATCGCTGATTGACTTTATATTTTTTGACATGACGCTCTCCCAAATCCCGCTTCTTAATTATTGATTATGCAGGTCATTCTTTTCCGAGCAAATGCCTGGCTATTTTGACCGCTCCGATGGCGTCTTCAGAATATCCATCAGCCTTGATCTTCTCGGTCCATTCACGCGTAATGGGCGCGCCGCCCACCAGCACGCGGATGCGCGGGCGCAAGCCTTCTTTATCCAATTCCTCGATTACTTCGCGTTGGCGTACCATTGTGGTGGTCAGCAACGCGCTCATGCCGATGATGTCTGCATTAACTTCAATTGCCTTGCCGATGATTTTATCGGCGGACGCGTCCACGCCAATATCGAACACCTCAAAGCCAGACGCGCTCAACATGGTGCCGACCAATGTTTTGCCGATCTCATGAATATCACCCTCGACGGTGGCAAGCACGACACGTCCCACGATCTCGCGTGTGGCGCCGAGTTTGACAAGTTCCGGCTCAAGCGTCGCTATCGCGGCTTTCATGGCTTCGCCAGCCATCACCAACTCCGGTAGAAAAGCGTCGCCTTTACCGAATTGATCGCCAATATAATTCACGCCTATCACGAAGCCTTTTGTGATCGCCTCCAGCGGATGGATATGGCTGTCAATTGCTTTTTGCGCCAGTTCTACTGACTTATCCGAATCACCGTCAATAATACTTTGCGCCATTTCCTTGAAAAGTTCTTCCGACATAACTGCCTCCTTAAACTAGACTATTTGGATTTTTTCATAAAAGGTAAAACCTGACGTTCTTTTTCTCTCAAAAGTTCAGAAGGAATATCGAGTAATTCTTCCAACGATGTTCCTAAGTGCAAAATATGATCCACCGCTTTTTTTGATGCGGCGTCTGGCTTGCCTTTTGCAAGCGCGTCTAAAATCTCGCGGTGTTCTTTGGCGTCGTCAGCCAGGCTTTTGGTCAAAAGTTCGGGATGATGGAACATCGCTTCGTAGAGCATCCAATCAGGAAAAGCATTCGACACAATATCATAAAGCTTGGAAAGCAGATTATTGCCTGCCGCGGCGACAATGTTCCGGTGGAAATCCCGACTTAATTGCCGCGCGCGGGACATCTCATTCAGTGTGACTTGTTTCTTCAACTCATCCTGCGTTCTTGACAAGGCTGATACCTGCTCTCGTGTTATGAGCATTGCCGCGTTTTGTGCCGCGACCGCCTCAAGTATGAGACGCAAACCATAAGCCTCAACAATATCATTTGGCGACATCTCAGGCACACGCACGCCGCGGTAGGGGACGCGTTCCGCCAGTCCGGCGGCTACGAGCAAATCCAGACCTTCTCGTACCGGCGTCATGCTTACGCCCATTTGTTTGGCGATTTCCTCCTGCCTCAGCCATGCGCCGGGTAAATACTTTCCCGCGATGATCTGATTATGCAGGGCTTCGAATATCTCTTCCTTCAGCGGTTTATGTTGAACAGTGTCTAAAGTCGCCATAATTGTATATTATATATAATTTTCGGGAAAAAGATAGGTTTTTTTTATCTGACTTTTTGGTATATAATTTTCACCGTTCACGTCCATGGGAACGCGCGGCTTCGATTAGAACGAATTTATCTGGAGGAATTATCATGCAGCAACAGATAGCAATTCAACCAACTCAACCAGTTCAACCAATTCAATCATCTCATCTTCGCTGGGTGGATTTGGTGCGCGTACTCGGATCGTTTTTCGTCGTGATGGCGCATTTGAGTTACACACAGGTGAAAGGCACATATCCGGTTGATTTCTATTATGCGTTCTCGCGCATCGCGGTTCCGCTTTTCTTTTTATTGAGCGGATTTCTCCTGTTGCAAAAAGATGAACCTTTGGGCGTATTTTTCAAGAAACGCGCCTGGAAAGTTTTCTTTCCATTTATTATCTGGTCGTTGATCTATATGTGGCAGGGGAATCAATTTGCAGATTTCGGTACATCCTGGTGGGGAATTGTTTCAAAAACGGTCATGGCGATTCTCCGCAGTCCGCGCGCCAGCCATTTGTGGTTCTTCTACTCTTTGATCGGACTTTATCTCGCTACTCCGGTATTGCGTTTATTCGTTTCCAAAGCCAAAGCCAAAGACAGCGACCTATTGTATTTCATCGCGATTTGGATTCTGGCAGAGCCAGTCACTTTATTTTTGGGACTTTACACCAGAGTGCGGATCGGTTTTGAATGGAATTTTTTCACCGGTTATATCGGTTACTTCGTGCTTGGATATTATCTCGGCAAGCGTGAGTACACGCGCAATCAATTGTTGATTGCCGCGGGACTATTTCTTTTCAGCGTTTTTGTCACCTTCGCGGGGATTCATGTCGCCAAATTGATGGATCCATATATTGATTATTTCGAGCGTTACCTGAGCTTAAACGTCATTGTGATGGCATCTTCGGGATTTGTGCTGTTGAGTCGTGTGCCGATTAGCGATGGTTTGTTGAAATTCCTGGCGCCGCAAAGCCGCGCCAGTTTTGGCATATACCTGATTCACATGATATTTTTAGGTTGGATGATGAACAATCCGCCGTTCAGCGCTTTATATACATCCACAATGGATTGGCTGGTGATTCCACTTTTGACATTAATCGGTTATGTGATTTCGTTCGCGGTCGTTTTTGTGATGCAGAAAATACCGGTAATCAGGTCACTCGTGCCGTAACGATAAAAGCCAGATAAAACTAATAGAACGCCTCACGCAGACCAAAGGTTCAGCGTGAGGCGTTTGTGATTTTGCAAGACCTCCGAGATTTTCAAAATCTCGGAGGTCTGTGGGGATTAGGATCATATGAAGTTGAACAATCATTTGGATCAGTACGGGGAAGGCATTTATCCTGGCATACTTCAGGATTTCCACTACATGCTTCGTACGTTCCTGGACACATACATTTTATATTATGTACTGCAAAATCATTAGCAAAATAAGTGTGGGTTTTATCTATTGATAAATTATAAACGTCTGCCGATTTGGTAATTTTAGTGTTAGAAGTTACTTTCTTTTTGGAAAGTTTCATTCCCTCCATGACATAAACAATATCCCCTATTTTTAAATATTGCACTTCGGTAAAATTACCATTGCCTACATAGAACCTATGTTCTGCAGCAACGCTTACTTTATAATTTCCTGCTTCTAATTCATAATAAAAATCTCTATTACTTTGTAAAGTATTTACTACAGTTGATTTTGAAATTAAATCATTGGCAAAAGTGTAAACCACATCCCCAATCTTCACATCTTCAATATTGATGTCTCCCTCAGGGCTTTGTATTTTGATCCCCGCCAAAAAACAGCTCGGTCCACCATTTTCGCAACAACTAGCATTACCACTTGCATCTTGGCATCCATAATAACCCGCTGCACAATTGGTATTTAAATTACCACAACTTTGAGGACACCACCATGTAAAGTAAGTAAATGTAGAACCATCAGCATTATATCCAGTTTTATCTACCCATTCCAAATCACAGGCACATCCTTGCGCACTAACCGTCTTTGGTGTAATCCAAAACAGTATAGCTATGCCAAGAAAAATCGCAAAAATTATTTTTCGCATTGTGTTTTTAAATCTGTCTGAATAAATCCCCAATAATTGTAATCCCATGCCTCTTTTACAGTTTTAATTAATTTACTCTTAGTTTCATCTGTTGTCATAATTATAATAAAATCCCCTGTTTTAGTAAGTGTCTTAAATTCATTCAAATCAAAATAAACATTCTTTTGGACTTTTAAAGATTTTCTTTCTTCATTTGTAGCATTTAGAATTTTATCGGTGCAAGCGTTATAAAAAGAGTATGCAGAATTTTGATCCACCGAAAAATATTTAAGTCCCGATTTTCCCCAAACCCAAATACCTGAAAATTTTCCCGTTGCAATGCCCGCCAATGTGCCGTTATATAAATTTTTATTGCTAATATCCCCATAAAAATCATTTTTTGCTACTATTTTTCTCTCTTGAGGTAGGTTATTTATATAGGAAGTTGCCTTAAGGTAATATTTTAAGCCAGTATATTGATACAAAACTACAAAAAACATAGAAGAAACTAAAAGAAAAACTAATAAACTTATGATCCATCCCTTCATGTATCTAGTTAATCAGAGAATAAAACATTTTGCAATACTAAAGATGGAGTTTATTTATAAAAAATAGACTTCTGGAGTTTTACTTCCAACACTTTTCCATCGAGAGAAGTATAATCTCCTTGTACAAACATGTCGATTAATTTTTGTATATTGGGATTATTGAAAGTAGCCCTTTTCACTAATGGACTGTAGTCTTTATTTAAGAATAAACTTTTGTCGTTTTCAGACGTCAGGTAGGCTGGAAAATTCATTTCCTCCAACCAATATTTGATGAGTAGGTCTGTTCCCTTTTCGTCATTATTTAAAAAAGGAAATACAGCAATCACGAATGGGTAATCTTTGGGCTCTAGGCCCTCAACATAATACCGCACCGGAGAGATAAAATAATTAACACCCTCAAAAGTTGTTGTTCCAAAGACCTCTCGCCTATATGGTCTTGTTGAAGGATCGGAATAGAGAGCGGTTCCAAAACTTTTATATACGATTACTTCCTCATCACCCGGGCTATTCCATCTTGTAAGCGGTATAAATTTTAGATTATTTTCATTGTAAGGCTCCGAAGGAAGGGATTTTAGGTATCTGACAAAACTGCTTACTTCTCCATTTTTACCATCAAATAGTGCTTCTGGGGGAATGTAGCTTTGTCTAAAATCTTTTGCTTCTTTGCTAACTTTATATTCCACAATTTCAGGTGTGGGGGATTCAATTGGTGGGCTTGGCGTATTTGTGGGTGTGAGTGTAAATGTAATTGTTGAGGTTGGCGGGATGGGGGTATTCGTCACAGGCGCGGGCGAGCATGATCCCAGAATTAGGATGATTATGATCGCGAGAGCAAAGAAATATTGTGATTTGGGTTTCATGGTTATCGCTCCTTTGGCAAGACCTCCGAGATTTTCAAAATCTCGGAGGTCTGTGTGTTACTCTTCAATTGAAAAAGCGAGCAGGTGTCCGTAATCAAGATCGTGAGTCATAATAACTTCCCCCGTTTGTTTGGCTTCTGCCACAATTTCAGTATCTTTTGCGCGTGAAAATCCAATGTCGCTAACGTGGCGGCAAATATGACTGCGCTCTCTTAACGCCGCGATCATCTCACGATTTATATTCATATTGAGAAGGAAATTCATCCTGCCACGGCTCCAGGCACGGGTAATACGCTCTCCTCCATTGCCCACGACGCGTACGCTAAAGCCTGATAAATATCATCCGCTTCCAATTCAGTCCACGATTTAAGAATATCCTTTATGCTCATGCCAGAACTTAAATACCCAAGCAGGGAAGCGACTGGCATTCGCATTCCGCGCACACACGGCTTCCCAAAACAAATTTCGGGGTCGAGGGTAATTCGGTCAAACTTGTAATGTCGAATTTCCATGCCGGTCTCTCCTTTTGTCCTGTGAATGTGCATGGGTTTTTCCCATGCCGAATCATCGTCCGCTTGTGATATTACAATTCGGTCAACAAAATTATACACTATGCTCCATAATCTAATTCCCGGAAAATCTCTCAAATTCTTCTGTAATCAATGACGTTTTACAATGCCCGCGCCAGCATCAGTCCAAAGATGGCGATGATTAATCCAATATGTAATAACAAGTTGGCGCTGACAAACCAAAGATATGCAGGGAAGATGAATTGCAGGATCAAATTTAAGGCAATCAGCAAGATGCCGATTAACGGTAATAATCCTTTGCGATGGGCGAAGTATTCAGACATGCGGTCTAATAATTTTGACATTATATTTCTTCCTCCATGGAATCTTCAAGCGGCGCATGGGCATTTTTGATTTGCCACGGGACAAACTGGGCGACCAGACGACCAGGCACGCGTCCACGCATGACCACGCCGCCGCGTTCGTGTTCCACGAGTTCGATCTGTCCGGTCTCGTGGAATAAAGAGATCAGCGCGCCTTGTTGATAAGGCAGGCGCACATGAACCGGCGTATAAGATTCATAAAGTTCATCATTGATGGAACGCAGCAGATCGGGGATGCCAATACTTTTGGTACTTGAAATGGCGATGGCTTTGGGGTAATTTTTGAGTATCTCCTGCGCCGCTTCGGGATTTTTGAGACGGTCAACTTTGTTAAGCGCCGTGATGATGGGGATGTGATCCGCTTCGATGCCTCTGAGGGTATCCTGCACAGATTCAAATTGATTGAGCGCGTTGGGATGTGAAATATCCACAATATGCAAAAGCAAATCTGCTTCGGCGATTTCTTCAAGCGTGGCGTGAAATGCGTCAATGAGCGCGGTTGGAAGTTTTTGGATAAAGCCAACCGTGTCGGTGAAAAGCGCGAGGTGTCCGCCGGGCAGTTCAACGCGGCGCGTGGTTGGGTCAAGCGTCGCAAAGAGTTGGTCTGCCACATAGACGTCTGAACGCGTCAAAAGATTAAGCAATGTGGATTTGCCGGCGTTGGTATAACCAACAAGCGCCACAGTTGGGACGCGCGAGCGTTTGCGTTGCGCGCGGTATCTCATGCGATGCGCTTCCACTTTTTCCAGTTCTTTCTTGAGATGCGCGATGCGATGACGGATGCCGCGGCGGTCTACTTCAAGCTGAGTTTCGCCGGGACCGCGCAAGCCTACGCCGCCGGTTGATCCGGCGCGTCCGCCTCCGCCGCCAGCTTGACGTTCGAGATGAGTCCAGGCGCGGGTGAGGCGCGGCAGGTAGTATTCGTATTGAGCGAGTTCTACTTGCAATATGCCTTCGCTGGTGTGCGCGTGCTGCGCGAAGATGTCAAGGATAAGTACGGTGCGATCAAGCACGCGCACGGCGGCGCCGACGGCTTTTTCGAGTTCGCGTTGATGACGCGGAGAAAGTTCATCGTCGAAGATTACCACTTGGGCGAGCATCTCTTCGGCAAGCGCTTTAAGTTCCTCAACTTTGCCGGGACCGATATAAGTTTCCATGTGCGGGTGATCGAGATTTTGCGTTAACTCGCCGACCACTTCAAGTCCGGCTGTATCTGCCAGCAAAGCCAATTCGCTTAATGAATCTTCAAGCGACAGGAAATGTTTTTGTCCGCGAATATTTGCGCCGACCAGAAAAGCGCGTTCACGCGGAGGTCTGGTCGGTTGAGGTATTTTCTTTGCCATAATATGTTTCTTTCATTTGTTCCATTGAATCGAGTAGTTTTGCGATGTGCTCATCGTTTGCTTCTGTGCGGGTAGGCAGGAGGATGTGAAAAGTGGAGCCGGGATATTTTTTTTCGTCATAGCCTTCCGATTCGACCCAGATGCTTCCGCCATGCGCTTCAATGATACCGCGTGTGATGGGCAAACCCAAGCCTGGTCCGCCGCCTTTGAATTTTGTTTTTCCGCTTGAGTGCAAATCCACGCGCCCAAGCTGACCGAATTTTTCAAAGATCAAAGTTTGATTTTCAGGCGAAATGCCGATGCCGGTATCGGCGACGGTGATCTCGATGAAGCCGGGCAATATCCTGCCGCGCACGATGATCCTGCCTTTGTTCGGCGTATATTTAATGGCGTTCGTCAAAACATTTTGTAGAGCCTGATAAATCCGTTCGTTATCGGCATACACCCAACTTTCATTTTCTGGAAAATCCAGCATTTCGATGGTCTGTTCTCTATTCTCAAGGACTTCTTTTAATTCGGCTTGAAGCAAACTGATTGTATAGCTTATTCTGACGGGTTGAAAATTTAAGGAGAGCATATTGTTATCAATCAGCGAGACGTCAATCATATCGTCCACGATCTGGCGCAGGCGGCGGATGCCTGTATTTACGCCTTGCAACAGCGGAGCCGCGGCGCTGTTATCCATTTGTGTGACGACGTCGCTCATCATTGAAGTATAACCTTCGATAAGCGTCAAAGGCGTTTTAAGTTCGTGAGCCGCCACCGAAATAAAGTTCGATTTTGTTTTATCCAGTTTTTCCAATTTTTGCTGGATGCCAGCCAATTCATTCGTGATGTGCGCTACATGCGTATCCGATTCAAAGCGCGCGATCTTTTCGAGCGCGTACATGTAAAGAGGCGCGAGCGCCATGATCAAATCAAGCGCTTCGGTTTTTGTAAGTTTTTCCCGCGCCGTTGCCTGCATCATCGCGCTCATTTCATTGAGAGCTTTTGAAACGTTATTTTCAGTTTGCTCCAATTGCGAGAGTGTCGGTGAGTTTGCCCAATCCAAAAGTACCGAATCCAGGCAGGCTGGATCGCCGGTTTGGATGACTTGTTCGAGCAAGTCGTAAAAACGATTGAGCTGTATTTCAAAGGATGCGCGCACACTGGCGTCATTTGCCAACGCATGAGATACGCGTTGAATCCATGAAGCTCGTATCTTTCGAATCAACTGCTGGATGTTCATACTTGTAAGTTTATGTCCGTTTGGATGATTGAATCATATTGCTACTATTGTTGGGGCTTTTTTGCAGTTACCCATGTCCATAGCGTTTCGCCGACAATTTTCAAACTCTTTGCCGAAACTTTATCTGATGTGTCTTGCGTAGTATGCCAGTAGGGATAATCGAAATCTATCAAGTCAACTGCGGGAATGCCTGCTTCGAGAAAAGGAGTATGGTCGTCGAGCATGGCATATTTTTCTTCGGGGATAAAGTTTTTCTGATATCCAAGTTGCGCGGCGGTGTCCCATATTTCGGCGCGCAAAGTTGGGTTGGAATTTTTTTCCATGTAAATATTTAAGTCTGCGTCGCCGATCATGTCAACGATCACGACGGCTTGCGGCTTGAACCGAAATTCTTTTACAAAAGCGCGTGAGCCTAATATCCAATCCCAGCCATCGAAGTGTCCCTGGTCTTCTGTGTCAAAGAAAACCAGCCAAACCGGCACACTATCTTGCGGAAGCGTGCGCGCCAATTCTGTTAAGATTGCCACGCCGGACGCGCCGTCATTTGCGCCCGGCACCGGCTCGGATTGTTTGGCTGGGTCAGGGTCGTGATCCGCGAAGAAGCGCGTATCGTAATGCGCGCCCAGAATAATTTGCGGAGGCGCGGCGCTTCTTTTCGCGATGATATTTTGAACTGGATGATCCAGCGCGGACGTTTCCTGGATTTCAACTATCCAACCTGCTTTCTCCAATTCGGTACGCATCCATTTTTGGACTTCGGCATGTCCGGTTGACCCGGGTGTACGCGGTCCGAAAGCTGTCTGCGCGGCGACGTCGGCATAGGCGCGCGTACCGTCAAATTTAACGGGATCAGTTCCATAGATCCAGAATGATGCGGCGTACCAGACGACGATCACGCCTAATAGCAGAAAAATGACAGAGATGTAGAGAAAGATTTTTGGTCTGGTCATCCTATTTCGATTTTGCTCCCTTCACATGCAAGATAATTTTCGAGATCGTTGAGCGCGCGTTCTGCATAAAATTGACAGCGTTCGCGTTTGCCAACCCTGCCGCTGTGATCGAGCGCGGGCAGGATTCCGAAATTGGCTTTCATGGGTTGAAAATCTTTCAGGTTGGCATGCGTCACGTAATGACATAGCGCGCCGAGCATGGTGGTTTCGGGAAGCGTCATCGGTTCTTGGTTTTGCAAAAGCCGCGCGGCGTTAATGCCCGCCAATAAACCTGTGGCGATGTTGCCCATATAACCTTCCACGCCGGTAAGTTGACCCGCAAAAAAAAGATCGCCGCGCTGAATATGTTGAAGCGTGGGGCGCAATAATTTTGGCGAGGCAATAAATGTGTTGCGGTGCATTTGACCATAGCGTTCAAATTCGGCGTTCTCAAGTCCGGGAATCATGCGAAGTACGCGCTTCTGTTCGGGGAATTTTAAATTGGTTTGAAAGCCGACAAGATTATATAAACTGCCCGCGAGATTATCCTGGCGAAGCTGAACGACGGCATACGGGCGTTTGTTGGTGCGCGGATCGCGCAATCCAACCGGACGCATGGGACCAAAGGCTAAAGAATCCACGCCGCGTTCGGAGATGATTTCAATCGGCAGGCAACCTTCAAAGAAATGACCGGCTTTCACGCCATCGCGAATTGTTTCTTCAAATGAACGAAGTTCGATTCGTTCCGCTTTTAGAAGCGCGTCGACGAAGTTGTAATATTCATCTTTCGTGAATGGACAGTTAATATAATCGCCTTCGTTTTGATTGCCTGAACCATAACGTGAAGCGCGGTATGCGATATTCATATTGATCGAATCAGTCGATACCACCGGCGCGATGGCGTCAAAGAAAAAGAGATGTTCTTCGCCGCTTAACCGTGCAATGGATTGCGACAGCGCGGGCGACGTCAACGGTCCGCTGGCGATGATTGTCGGCGTATTTGGAATCTCTTTTACTTCCGCGCGGATCAATTCAATGTTTGGATGGTTCTGGATTTTCCCGGTCACCTTGTGCGCAAATCCTTCGCGGTCTACCGCGAGCGCGGCTCCGGCAGGCAGGGCGGTTTCTTCCGCGCAAGCCAATAACATGGAATTGAGTCGGCGCAATTCGTTTTTGAGCAAGCCGGACGCGCGGTCCGCCAGATTGGAACCAAGCGAGTTTGAGCAAACCAATTCAGCTAAATCCGCGGTTTGATGCGCGCCTGTAGATGCGGCTGGACGCATTTCATAAAGGCAGACTTTCAATCCTTTTTGCGCGGCTTGCCACGCGGCTTCACTGCCTGCAAGTCCGCCGCCAATTACAATTAAATCTGTCATTGGGGTATTGTACCATCCGCGCTTGCTGTATAATCCATGTACCATGCCATTGCATAAGGGAATTACCGCGCAGTTGAAAGAAGCCAACCATCTCACTCATGCGGCTTGGTCGGTTCTGGCAGAGCGGGAGGGTGGGGCGTGGATTCTGCGCGCGGCGCATGGTCTGACAAAACAAAAGCAAATAACGCTTAGCGCTTATCTTTCGCAAACTGCGGTGGATACATGGTTATGCGGTTCATTAAGCGGGGGACATATTCGTTCCGGTTCGTTGTCGAAAGAAATTAATTTAGGCATAGAGCGGATTTTTGTTTTTCCAATTTCCGGACAATCGCAAATTATTTTGGTCGGCGCGAAGCAACAATCAGCCGGCGCACAGCGTATTTGGGGATTTTTGACGTCTTTCCTTTCAAGCGATTCGGAGACTCCTAAAACGATCTTACCGGACTTTCAAGCTGGTCTGGCTTTCGAATTGCCGATTGCGCTGGATAAAGTTTTGGCGGCGTTCATTAATACCGTTCCATGCCGGGGAGCGTGGCTTGGCATCCGGCGCGGCGAAGCCCTGGATGTTCAAGCTGAATGGAATGATCCTCAACGAAAAGGCGTTTCCATACCGATTGAGTCAAGTTCTTTACTGCGAAAACTAAATCGCTCGCTCGCCGGCGTTTCTGTGGAGCGCAGTCAACCGGAATGGAAGAATATTCCGCAAACCGGATTAAAGTCCACGGTACGCGTATGGATTTGTCTGCCTTTTGTTGTCGGTCAACGTTTGATCGGGACAGTGGCATTATGGCGTGAGAAACCTTTTGCACATGAAGAAATGCGCGCATTGCGTGAGCTTACTCCGCAAGCGGCTTCGTCGGTGGATACGATTGTCACGTTCGCCGAAATGGCTACTCACTTGCGCCGACTGGGCATGTTGAATGACTTTGTGTTAACCGTTTCCTCTGCTCAAAATTTGGATCAAATCGCGCGGCGCGTCTTTGGCTTGCTCACGCGCGCTTTTAACTCAGACATGATCGCGATGTATTTACCGTCGGTTGATGAAATAATCCTGCGTGAATTCCGTAATGACGGCGGAAAATTTTCTGCCAGGTCGGTTTCAGTTAAGCTCCATCCGCTTACATCTTATTTTCAAATCACCCGCATCCAAAGTATTAATGATTCTTCCGCGAATGAAGATTTCCCATTTCAACCCAACGCGCAGTCGGCTTTGCTTGTGCCGTTGCGTTACCGCGGTCGGACGATTGGTTTGCTCACGATTGAAAGTCCATACCCCGGCGCGTTCAGCCAGCCGGATGAATATTTGCTGGTCGTGATTGCCAGTCATCTTGCAGGCTTGATCGAGTATGGACGTTTGCGCGAAGAGGCTGAAGGGCGCGCTAGGAATCTTGGTCTGATCCATGAAGTAGTTCAGCAGGTGATCGGCTTGACCGATAAACATGAAGTGGCGCAGATTACATCCTATTTGCTGGCTCAATATTTTGCCTACGAATTGGCAGTAGTGATTCTGATTGATAAAGAAAATAATCTGACCATTCAAGGATTTGGCGGCAAGCGTTCCAGAGAAGTTCAACAGGCGCTGGCTGGAAGTGAATTCTTAATCGAATCGGGCATTACCGGACGCGTATTTTCCAGCGGGGAAAATATGCTCGTCAACGATACCAGTCAGGAACCTCGTTATAAGCCCGTCAAAAAATGGATGGCTGGTTCTGAAATGTGCGTGGCGCTTAAAGACGGCGAGCGAATTCTCGGCATCATTGATATTGAAAGTTCCGAGAAAAATACATTTACAAACAACGATTTACTTGCGATTGAATCGCTGGCAGGCGTTTTAGCGGCGGTTGTTTCCAGCTCGGATCAATATCAACGTTTGCAGGATATGGTCAGCCAATTGCGTTTAACTCAAATGGAATTGAACGCGCGCATGGAAGCCCAACGCGCGGCAGAGAGCCGTTTGGTGCAAGCCGCGAAACTCGCCGCGGTAGGCGAGATGTCTGCCGGGATCGCGCATGAACTGAATAATCCGCTCACCACTGTCACCGGTTTTGTTGAATTAGTGCTTCAAGATATGGCGGATGACGCGCCCAACCGGACCGAACTTGAAATGGTGATGCGTGAAGCCCGCCGCGCCACCGACGTAGTTCGGCGCCTGCTTGATTTTTCGCGTCAAGGAGAACGCATACGCACTCGCGCCGACATCAATGAAATTGTGGACGATGTCGTCGCATTAACAAATCACTTGATTAGAACGAACGGCGTGCAGTTATCTGTGGAGCTTGCTCACGAACCTCCCTGGCCCTCCGTGGATCGGAATCAAATGAAACAAGTATTACTTAATTTGATCCATAATGGATTGCAAGCCATGTCCACCGGCGGACAACTTTTCATTGTCACCGAACCAAAGCAACGCGATGGTCGTAAATGGATGACTGTTTCCGTTCAAGATACCGGCGTGGGCATAGACGAAGCCGATCGTGAACGCATCTTCGAACCGTTTTACACTACAAAAGGCGATAGAGGCGGGACCGGTCTTGGTCTCTCTGTCACGTATGGTATCGTAACAGATCACGGCGGGCAGATAGATGTGCAAAGCCAGGTTGGCGAAGGTTCTCGTTTTACCGTCTGGTTACCGTTATAATTTGAGCCTATGGATTCCCCTCTTGTCCTCGTCGTAGATGATGAACCCGGCATTGCCTTGTTATGCCGCCGTTTACTCACGCGCGCCGGATTCAGAGTGGACGCGCTAACAGATCCGCGCGCGGCGGTTGTGCATCTTCAGGAAAACAAAGTTGATTTACTTCTGGTGGATATTCGCATGCCTGAAGTAAATGGTTTTGAAGTCATCGCGCACGCCCAGCGTCTTCAGCCGGATATTGCCGTGCTGGTGATGACCGGTTTTGGCACGGTTGAAACTGCCATTCGCGCGCTGCGACAAGGTGTGGATGGACTTATTCTTAAACCCTTCGAGGGAGGCGACGACCTTGTTAATGCAGTTGGACAGGCGCTTGCCGACAGCGAACAGAAACATGACTCGGCTCGCATTCAAGCGCTGAGTCCGTTGTTCAATGTGACCGAATCTTTGTTTTCCGAAACCCATCGCGAACGATTGCTTGACTTGATCCTCAATGCCACTTGCGGACATTTGCGCTGTTCCAATGCCGCTTATTATTTGGAAGAACATGCGGATGGATTTCGCCTTGTGGCGTCGCGTGGAAAACTATTACCTGCCGGGAAAGATAATGCTATTAGCGATTTAATTCTTCATGCGGATTCAAGCGCCGGTCCGATCATTATCAGCGTCAACGGTCCGGGGGATGAAATTCTTCAGGCTCAACTTCGTGACCTTGAAATTGGCGCGGCGATTCTTGCGCCGGTCAGCCGACCAAACTTTCGCGCCGTGCTTTACGCCGCGCGCGATGCAAACGAAGCGCCTTTCCGCGAGGCTGATCTTGAAATGTTCCAGATACTGGCGCGGCAAGCTACGGTTGCAATCGAAAATTCGCGCTTGTATGCCGAGCAAGTGGATTACGTCCGCAAGGTGGAAGAATCTCAAAAGGCTTTGGTGCAAGCCGAAAAGATGGCTGCCGCCGGACGGTTAAGCGCATCCATCGCGCACGAAGTCAACAATCCATTGCAGGCTGTGCAGAACTGTATGCATCTAGCCGGACGCGAAGACCTGCCCGCTGAAAAACGAAAGGAATATTTTGACCTTGCGCGCACCGAATTGGAGCGGCTGTTAATTACCGTTCGCCGTATGCTTGATTTTTACCGTCCAAGTGCGGCGGTTGCTGAAAACGTGAATATAAAAATTATTTTGCAACGCGTACTTGATCTTATGTCTGTGCATTTGGATAAGCGCGGCGCATCCATAAAAACCGAAATCCCCGAATCGCTTCCGGATGTATGCGCCGTAGGGAGTGAGATACAGCAAGTGTTCATTAATTTACTTTTGAATTCGGTGGATGTTTTACCTGCGGACGGCTATATTAAAGTCACTGCCAGAGCGATAAAAAAAGGAGTCGAGATATTCTTTGAAGATAACGGTCCGGGAATTCCGCCTGCCCATCAAGGCAGAATCTTTGAACCATTTTTTAGCACCAAAGACGCTGGGACAGGTCTTGGTTTAACTGTGAGTTACAATATAGTTACGGCGCATGGCGGCACGCTTGAGTTGATCCTTGACCGGGCGCCCGGCGCGTGTTTTAGAATCTTTCTTCCCTATGGAGCGAAGCCATGAAATCTAATGTTTTGATTGTTGATGATGAACCTGTCGCACGCCAATCCTTAACAGATATTCTAAAACTTGAGGGTTATAGCGTCCTGGCGCTGCCAAACGGACAGGCGGCGGTGGAGCATGTCCGCATTCATCCGGTGGATCTGATGATCGTTGATATGCGTATGCCCGGCATGAGCGGACTGGAAGTTGTGCAGGTCGTCAATCAGGTTTCTCCTGAAACTGAGGTGATCCTGTTAACCGCTTACGGCTCAACGGATACAGCCATTCAGGCTTTGCGCCTTCGTATTCATGACTATTTGCTTAAACCGGCTTCGCCTGCCCAGATCGTTCAAAGCGTGAAGAAAGGACTGGCGCGGCGTTCTGCGAAATTGCGTATTAAGAGCGGTTCCGTTGATACTATCGAGACAGATGACGCCATTCAGGAATTTATGTTCAAAGACGGCACAATCGTTGATCTTTCGCGCAGGCAGATACGCTATAAAAATAAAATAGAACATCTCACGCCGGCTGAGGGACGTTTATTACAGATTCTGATGAGGAACGAAGGCAAGGTATTTTCGCATCGCGAGTTGGTATTATTGGTGCAAGGCTATGATACATCACAGCGTGAAGCGCCTGAGATATTGCGTCCATTGGTTAGCCGCTTGAGGCATAAGTTGGAGCAATTTCCTACGCTGGCTGAGCGCGTATCCAGTGTGCGCGGCACGGGCTATGTTTATGAGGGCGATTAAGCCGGGTAATATCTCAACAAATGAGATTGTAAATAACCCAGGGCAGCGCTTGGGTTAAGTAAATCAATTGAGACAAAAGAAAGTTCACAATACTTATGAGCGCTACCATCTTAAGCGTATTGTCTGGAATAGTAGGCATGTTTGGATGGGGAATATATGACTTTCTAGGCGGTGTTTTTGCCAAGCAGATCGGATCTTTCAAGTCTTTCTTTTGGTCACAATTGGCTGGCTTAATATCTGTCCTTCTGCTTGCCCTTGTTCTTACAACAAGCATTAACATTCCCATCCTTGTAACCATTTTGTTTCCAATTGCGGCAATTGTTTATTCTGCTGGGTATTTGTTTTTCTTCAAAGGCTTTGAGATAGGTAATGTATCAATTGTTGCCGCAACCATGAATCTATGGGCTGTGTTTACCATGTTATTTGCTTTTATCTTTATGGGACAGCGGCTTTCTACGATACAAACTTTAGGCGTTCTGATGATTATCACTGGCGTTACATTAGCGTCCATAAATTGGAATGATATTAGAAATCATAAGTTTCAACTTTCAGCGGGCGTCAAGGAAGCAGTCTTGGGGGCTTTTTTCTTTGGCGTCTTTTGGAACATTAGTGAGATTATTTCAGAAAAAGTCGGATGGCTATTAACAACTTTGCTTGTAAAATTTGGGATTGTTTTATTCCTGCTGATCTTCTCCTTTCTTGTAAAACGAGAGATCGGCTTGACGAAAACTGCCGCGAGAACAAAATACACAGTTGTATTAATGGGCATTATTGAGGCTGGCGCAGTAGCGGTTGTTAATTATGGATTGACGATTGGAGATGCAATACTGATTACGCCTATCGCTTCCGCCTTGTCAATAGTGACCATAGCGCTGGCTATTATTTTCTTGAAGGATAAAGTTACCAAAATTCAAGGGCTTGGAATCATCACAGCAATTATCGGTATAATCGTAACAGCGCTTTAAATTTTCGCCTAAGTCAGCCGCAATTTTTTTATTCAAAGGGTCGCCATATATCTTTTGGCAAGCCGGGGGCGCGTATCCATGAAAGCCAGCCGTCGCCGCCGTGTTTTTGGGGTTGGGAATTGTCAAATTTAACGAGAAGCAGGCTGAAGCCAAGTCCGAGCGCTCCTATCCATTGCAGGAGACTCATTTTATCTCCTAATACAAGATGTCCAAGCAAAATCGTCACAAAGAGTTCGGCAAGTCCCAATAAGGCTGTTTGCATTCCGCCAATTTTTTTTACTCCCATAAAAAGCGAGACGCGAGAGAGGAAGGTTACAAGTGTGAGTCCAAAGACGGGCATCCAAGATGTGTGGACTGGCGGCAGGGTGCGGTCAAAAATAAGATACACAGGCACGACTACCGCGCTCATGGAAAGTAAAGTGTAGAGGGCTACGGTAGGCGCGGGTACTTCGTAAAGTACGCGTTGATTGATGGGTAAGTGCATAGCGTATAGAACCGCCGAGCCGATCATCATCAGCGCGCCGATGGGGTCAACCGTTTTTGATGGAATGCTGATGAGTAGGAATGTTGCTGTCGCCGCCAGACCGACGCGGAATATAGTAAGACGCGATATGGATTCGCGGTCAAGAATTAACCAAATGGCTACAAAGAAAGGATACAGTGAATAAAGTAATTGACCTATACTTACATCCAGCCGGTTGAGAGCTTGATAATAAAGTAATGACCCAAGTCCGTTGATGACGCCAGCCAGTATACAGCCGACAAGCCCAACGGGGAAGATATATAAAAATGGACGATAGAAGATAAGAATGACAACGAAGAGGATTGCGGCGGCAAAACTGGTGCGGAAGGCGACAACCGCATAAGGGGAAAATCCCAGGTTGATTGCCATCTTTCCGAAGACAGGCGACAATCCCAGAAAGAGCGCGGAACCAAGCGCCGCCATAATGCCGGTCGTCTCTGCTTTTTTCAATTTTTCCAGCCTTTATTTTTCACGGGATCACTTTATTAATAAGCGAACTTCTTCCAGGAATTCATCGTTAAGGAAGTCACCCTTTTGCATGAGGGATTGAATGTGTCCGTTTAGGCGGCTTTTCTCATCGGGCGTAAGCTCCTTGGCGGTGGCTACGATAATAGGTATGCTGGCTGTCTCTTGATTTGCCCTGAGAGCATCCAGTACCGCGAAGCCGTCCATTTCAGGCATCATAATATCGAGAATGACCAGGTCGGGAACTTCACGTTGAATTAGCTCAAGACCTTCTTTTCCATTGGAAGCTTCCATGATGGTGAAGTCGCCCTGTGATTGCAGAATACGCCGGATGAGTCGGCGCGCTTCAGTCGTATCGTCTACAATAACGATGCGCGGGAAGCGATCAGGCGCTACTTGATTAAGCGCCGAGAGCAGACCATCTTCGGGCGTTTGTTCCTGCTTGATTGGGAACACAACATCCCGCGACCAATTATCACCCAGCACATATTGTTCGGCAGGTACGGTATGTCCTGTGCAGTTGACTACCACAACATCTGACGGTTTGATAACGCCTGCGCGCATCAATTGGAATAAACCGGCAAACGCCACGCCGGCGGCTGGTTCGGCTGAGATGCCTTCCATTTTTGCCAGCACGTGCATGGCGCGGAAAGCATCTTCATCTGAAACGCTTTCAAATACGCCGTGTGTTTCATTAACTCTTTCTCGTAATAAGGTGTACGAACGTCCTGGGTCGCCTGTGGCAAGCGTTTCAATGCGAGTCTTGGGCGTGGCAACAGGAATCGCTTTTTCAAGACCCTGTTGCCAACTGGTGACCATCGGCGCGCAACCGTCCGCTTGGATAGGCGCGAGCGCGGGAATCTTGTCAATCAACCCCATTTGTTGTAGTTCGCGAAATCCTTTGTATACGCCCAGCGGTCCCATTCCGCCGCTGACGGCTTGTACATACCAATCGGGTGTGCGCATGACGGTTCTACCGTCGCTGGTCTTAACCGGTCCCATGCTTGCGGTAAGTTGTTCTGCAATTTCAAAAGCAATGGTTTTCATGGCTTCGATGGATGTAATTGTGCGCGCGCCCATATCCTGATAAAGATTTCGCTGGCGTGCGAATTCCGATGCAACCTGCTTTGCCTGATCGTAAGACCCGGTGATCTTAATCACCTGACTGCCGTATAAGGCGATTTCACGCATCTTGACCGCGGGAACCAGGCTGGTGACAAAAGCCCAAAGCTTGATCCCAGCCCGCGACGCAAACGCCGAATACGAAATGGCGACATTTCCAGTGGAGGCGGCCACCATTTCGGTGATGCCGGCTTCTTTTAACGCAGATATGGTAACCGAAGCCTGCCGATCTTTGAATGAACCGGTCGGTCCCTGACGTTCGTCTTTTATATATAAATTGGCGCATCCCAGCATCATGCCGAGATTGAGGGCTTGAACGAGAGGCGTTCCTCCTTCGCCCAGGTTTAATGACAGGACAGGGTTTCGTATCGGTAAAAGTTCACGGTACCGCCACAGATCAAAGGGACGACTAGCCCAAAGTCCCGGCAGGGTTTTTGCAAGATTTTCATAATCATACTCAGCTTCGCGCCACTGGCTATTACAGCGCGGGCAGGTAGTGGAAATTGGATGATAGGGTGCGGTGTGACCACAATCAAGACATTTAATAATAAAAGACACGGAGTAATTTCTCCTCTTTGTTATTTGGCGGCGCGCTGGAGAGCGTGTTCGATGGATGTAATTAATTCTTTTTCGTTCAACGCGCTTTTTGCAATCAGACGCGGTCCGAATTCGGCAAGTTGATATTTTTGATCGGAAGTGAGATCGCCGGCTGTCAGGATAATGACGGGAATATCCCTCAGGCGGATATTAGCATGCATATTCTCAAGGATTGTAAAACCATCCATGACCGGCATAAATAGATCAAGGATTACGGCTTGAGGCGCTTTTTTTACGATCGCATTCCAGCCATTCACGCCGCCTTCGACAAGGTCGGTCTTGTAACGTCCCTGATTTTTGAGCATGGTCCCGATTAATCTTAGATCGTTTGGATTATCGTCTATGACAAGTATCTCTTCAATTGAGTCGTCTTTGTTCAAGCCTTCCAATGCATTGAGCAGGTCTTCTTCCAGGATGGGCTTTGCAAGATAACCCGCCGCTCCGAGGCTAAAGCCTTTTTCGTGATCTTCTATGATGCTGCAGATCACAACTGGTATATGCCGCGTTTCGGGCGATGATTTTAGCTCGTTAAGCACCTGCCAGCCGTCAATCCCCGGCATCATAATATCCAAAGTAATGGCGAAAGGTTTCAACTGGATCGCGCGTTCCTTCGCCTTACCCGGCTCCGTCACGGCTATTACTTGATAGCCTTGCGGCTGCAAGTAACGTTCATATAGACGTATAACTTGCGGGTCATCGTCAATGGCAAGGATTGTTTTTCCGCCCATATTACTTTGCGGTTCATCGGATGACTGAGCGCCGCGATAAACGGGCAATGTGAAATAAAATGTACTGCCTGAGCCGACTACGCTGCTTACGCCAATCTGCCCGCCGTGCATCTGTATCAGGTTTTGGCTGATGGAGAGTCCCAGTCCGGTGCCGCCAGTTTTGCGGGTGGGCGAGTCGTCTACCTGTGAGAATGCCTGGAATAATTTGGCTTGATCTTCAGTCGCAATGCCGGGACCGGTATCTGTAACGCTGACGACGATCTCGGGGCGGTCATTTTCACCGGACCTCACTGATGCATCAACTGTGATCGTGCCTTCGTCGGTAAATTTGGAAGCGTTAGAGAATAAGTTGATCAGCACTTGCCGTATGCGGATGGCGTCTGCGCGCACGGTTGGCATATCTGGCGCAATATTCTTTACGATGGTGACTGGTTTATCTTTGATCAGTCCGGTTACCGTAGCGAGTACGCTGTTGATCACATCGCTCATATTGACTTCGTCGAAGGCGAGTTCCATTTTTCCGGCTTCGATCTTTGCCAGGTCGAGGATGTCGTTGATCAATGCCAATAGATGCTGACCTGAATTGTAAATGGCTGTAAGGTCCTGTTGTTGCAACTCGGTTACCGGACCGTCAATACCTTTGATGATCACGCGTGAGAAGCCGATGATGGAGTTGAGCGGTGTGCGTAGTTCATGACTCATATTCGCAAGGAATTGACTCTTCAAGCGGTCAACCTCGCGCATTTCACGCACGGCTTGTTGCGATAATTCGTATGAACGGGCATTGTCAATGGCGATGGCGATCTGGTCTGCCAGCGTTTGAAGCACGGCAATGTCATCGGATTGGAATGCATCGGGATGGTTGGATTGCAGATCAAGTACGCCTGTGACGCGGCTTCCCACGCGCAATGGAATACCAACTTCGGAGCGAGTTTCGGGGAGCAATGGATTGGGTCTGTAGATTGGGCTTGTGGCAGTATCGCTGATAATTACGGCTTCGCCCATGGATATTACGCTTCCAACTAAAGAGTCTGTTTTGACGGGCAGTTTATATTTTTGCTCTTTCATTTCCTGCCCGGCGGCGCCTCTGCCATTACGCAGGACAGCGTTAAAACCGGTTTCTTCAATGGTATAAATCGCGGTGTGATATAAGCTAAATCGTTCCGCGACCAGATTTACCGCTCGCGAAAAGATTGTTTCGAGATCCAGTGAAGCGGTGATTTTTCGACCAATTTCCGAAGACGCGGCAAGGTATTCGTCGCGGCGTCGCAGCGATTCCTCCGCTTTTTTGCGTTCTGTAATATCTTTTGCAACTAGAAAGACCTGGTCTTCGTCGAGTCGCGAGAAGCTGGCATCGAACCAGTAGATATGGTTTTCAATTTCGAGCCAGTATTCCAATTGGACGGGATGCCCTGTTGTGAGCGCCTCTTGAATGGCAGATAACATCGGTTCTTGAATATATGACGGCAGTATTTCTTTGACGGTTTTTCCAATCATCTCTTCTGACGGGCGGAAGAGGCGCGATGGATTTGTAGGAGCAATGCGTATGTATTTACCGTTACGGTCCATTACGATGATCACATCGTTCATGGCTGAGAAGAGCGCGCGCAATTCTGCCTCGGAATGAGAGATTGATTCCTGGCTTTTTCTTAATTTTTCTTCCGCATTCTTTTTTTCTGTTATATCCTGATGTACAGCTAAAAAACCTAATATGTTGCCGGTTTCATCCAGAATTGGACTATTTGAGCCTGCAACGGTAATCAACTGACCGTCTTTATTTCGATTTGTGATTTCGCCCGAAATCGTCCCTTTATTGAGTAATGTACCCCAGAAATACTCATATTGTTCTTTCGGTATTACTCCTGATTTAATGATCCGCGGCGTTTTACCCAGAGCTTCCTGGGCGGTGTAACCGTATATTTTTTCAAAACGGGGATTTACATATAAGATCGTTCCGGCGGTATCGGTAAGGAATACCGCATCAGAGGAGCCTTCCAAACCTAAACGGAATCTTCTACTTTCGTCAAATAGTCTCGCGTTCTCGATTGTGAAACCCAGTTGAACGGCAATGGCTTTGCACAATGAAGTGGTCTTTTCAGGAATGCGTTCATTTGCATATCTAAAAACACAAAGCGTTCCCAACACATTCCCTTTTGATTCCAAAGGGACGCCAATATAACCATGTAAACCTGCTTGCACTTCGTCACTTACATCTACCGGCGCTCCAAGAGCGAGGTCTGGGATGACCAAATCCTGCCGCGTATCATATACATACTTGCAAAGCGACTCATCCAAACCTTCGGCTGGATCCGCCGGCGATTGTCCCGGCATACCGATTCGCACAGCTCGTTCCAATTTGCTGCGCGAAGTATTGAACATGGTGATCAGTCCTCCATCGAAGTTGGTGGACTGAAGTATTTTCTCAAGTACAACCTTTAGAATAGTTTTTATTTCAAGCGATTGACCCGCCGAACTCATGATCTCATTCAACGCGGCGAGTTGTTCATTCCTCTCTTTTGTCTCCTGAAATAAGCGCGTGTTTTGAATGGCAGTACCGATCTGCGCGGCTAGCGTCGTCATAATGGCGCTGTCATTGCTGCCGAAAGCGTTGAGTTGGTCGGCGTGAATGTTTAACACGCCGATCAGTAGTTTTTCCTGCGAGATGACAGGGATTGCCATTTCAGATTGAACGTCTGGAAGTTGTGGGTTGGGAAGCCATGCGGGGTTTTCGCGCACATTGTTCAAGATCACCGGTTGTAATGTGCGCGCGGCGCGCGCCACAATGGAGACCGGCTGATTAATATCAATGGTACGGGTTTCATGTGTGCCGTGGAGACTCTCATCTTGCCATCCGCACGCTTTTACGTCGAGTGTGTGATTGTCATCTTCGAGCATGAAAATGTGCGTGTGATACAAGTTAAAGCGCTGCCGGGTGAGATACACAAAAGTATCAAGCAATTCCTGCGGATTCAGGATGGTGGATACTGCCGATGAAATTTCAGATACGTCCTGAAGCTCGGTCGCTTGTTTTTGTTGTTCATAAAAGAGATTGGCGTTTTCCAGCGCGGTGGCTATCTGGCTTGCGACGGATAACAACAAGTCGCGGTCTCTTTCGGAATACAAGTGCGGTTTTTCCACACTTTGCACAACGATTGCGCCGACCGCGCGATTGCCAGTGAGAAGTGGAACGCCCAGCCAGCATAGGGCAGGTTTGTTGTTGCCAAGACCGATAAATTTAAGTCCCAGCTTTTCCATGCGCGCCGGAATATTTTCAGGTATGAACAGGGTTTCTTTGGTGTGAATGACGTGATCTGTCAAGCCGCTATTTCCGATCTTGCGTGGCGGACTTTGGATGCGCTGATTGTCGTTAACGGTCAGCGGGAAGCGTATCTCGTCTGTTTTTTCATCATAGGTGGCGATGAAATAATTGGTTGTATCAATCAATTTGCTGGTGAACTTATAAGCGATTTCGCTGATCTGGGCGATGTCTGTTTCCGCGGAAAGAGCAAGCGCCATTTCGTTTAGGATATTCAATTCAGTGGCGCGTTTTTGGGTTTCCTGAAATAAGCGTGTGTTTTGAATGGCAGCGCCGACCTGCGCGGCTAGCGTCGTCATAATGGCGCTGTCGCTTATGTCGAAAGCGTTGATCCGGTCGGAGTGAATGTTTAACACGCCAATCAGTAGTTTTTCCTGCGAGATAACAGGGATCGCCATTTCGGATTGAACGTTTGGCAGGAGCGGGTTGGGAAGCCATGTGGGGTCTTCGTGTACGTTGTTCAGGATGATTGATTGTAATGTGCGCGCGGCGCGCGCCACAATGGAGACTGGCTGATCAATATCAATTGTACGGGTTCCGTGTGTGCCGTGTAAGCTCTCGTCTTCCCAACCGCAGGCTTTTACGTCAAGGGTATGGTTGTCTTCTTCAAGAATAAAGATGTGGGCGTGATAAAGGTCAAAACGTTGACGTGTGAGGCTAACAAAACTTTCGAGTAATTCCTGTGGATCCAAAATGGTGGATACCGCAGATGAAATTTCAGAAACGCCTTGAAGCTGAGCAACGCGCTTCTGTTCTTCCTGGAATAAGTGGGCATTTTCCAGGGCCAGCGAAAGTTGGTCGGTAACCTGTCTCACCAATTGCCGGTCGTCTTCGCTCCAGACGCGCGAATTTGTCGTTTCATCCAATACCCGCAGGGTAGCCCAGTTATTTTCACGAGGCTGAAATGCAAGCGATAGAACAGCCGAGTCGCTTTTTTGGACGTTTGAAACTGGCGCGTTTGCAACGACTTTATACGCGGCTTGAGGCTGGACCAGGTCTACTGGAACGGGATCAGGATTCGGCGGCGCGGTTTGAATCGGCGTTTTTATCGTCTGCGTGGGTTGCGCAGACGGCTCATCCGTTTTTAGGTTTGCAAACAGCTTATTAAGCCGGTTGTTTTTCTTCTTTGGCATACTCTATTAACTCCTGAGCCAAAATACGATATTGCATGGAGCCGCGGCTGTTGGGTCTATAGGTTGTGATTGGTTGACCGACCAGAGGGCTTTCGCGAAGTTTTGTGTCAGTTTCGATGGTCGCCGTGAAGACGCCTTCTCCAAATGTGGCGCGTAGTTGTTCGTGAATGTTGCGATGAGTGCGGTTGCGCCGATCAAGCAGTGTGACAAGAATACGATATGCGAGATTGGGGTTGTTATCTTCGCGCACGCGGCGGATAATGCTCATCATATTACGCAATGCGTATGCGGAAAAATATTCCGCCTGGGTGGGAATGATGACAAGCGCGGATGCGGTCAATGCATTAAGGGTGATCGCGCCGAGGGCAGGCGGGCAATCAAACAGAACGTAGTCGTATTTCAGCGGTTGAGCGGATTCGATGGCGTGCTTTAAAATACTCTGATAGCCTGTACGTAACGGCAGGAATTGCTCGGCTGTTTCGATCTTTGAATTGCATGGAACCAGGTCAATGTTTTCGATTTCAGTGGTTCGGATGGCTTGTCTCAGCGCCAGCGATTCGATTAATACATGACCGGAGTTGATGGTGGCTTCCACCGGTTCAAGACCCAGCGCGAGCGTGAGATTTGCTTGCGGGTCAAGATCAATTAGCAGGATGTGATAGCCTATTTCTGCCAGAGCGGCTCCTAGGGAGAGAGTTGTTGTTGTTTTAGCGACGCCGCCTTTTTCATTTGATATTGCAATTACAGTTGTCATATTGCCTCGCAATTCTGCTATTTGTCTGTCATATCTGACAGTCTTTGCGGCACGATCTCTACAAGCGTTGCGCCGAGGACTTGCCGCAGTTCATCAATCGCAGTATTGATCATTTGTTGTGGGTCGTTTGCGCTGCGAATCTTTGTGGTGATATCTGATACGCGCCGTTCGCGCTCGGCGCGCTTTGCAGTTTCTTCAAAGAGGCGGGCGTTTTCAACGGAAAGCGCCACGCGTTCAGCCACCGCTTTGATCAAATCCATTTGTTCCGCTTCGACGCGTTCCTGTTTTGAAACCTGAACAGATAATGTGCCAATGGTCTCGCCGCGCAGGATGATCGGAACGGATACGATCTGCCGTTCATTTTCTAATTCAGTCTTCCTATCTTTTTTGCCATCAGACTGTTCCGATAGCGCGGCGCCATCCAGCGGAACTGTGCCGCTTGCAGTGTATCGGTATCCTGCCAGTTTTTGTTCCTGCGGCAGGCGGTTCCATGTATCGCTTATAGACTGGCGGTAAATCGTCTCCGCTTCTGATAATGCTCTCTGGGTTTGATCGAACAAACGGGTATTTTGAATGGCGAGGCTGACTTGATCTGCAAGCGCGGATAAAACTTCCACATCTTCATTGGAAAATGCGTTAGGCTCGGTGCTTTGGACATCCAACGCGCCAACGGCGCTTCCGGCTATTTTTAATGGAAGCGCCATTTCAGAATGTGTCTCAGGCAGATCGGGATTGTTGAAATATGTGGCATCTTCGCCTACATCAAGGGCGATGCGCGGATTGCCGGTCCCAGTCACATAACCGACGATGCCTTGTTCGCCGATTTTTAGCTGGTGGCCGCGCTCCAGCATTATTTTCCCGCCAGGGCTGTTCGCCGCGCTAAGAACTGCGTATTGATTGCTGGCATCGGTTAAGAATATACCAACATGATAGAAACCGAAAAGATTGCTAATCACTTCGGATATGCGCGGCAATAATTCCTGCACATTGTGGGCGGTTGTAAGAGCGCTTGAAACATGTGTAATGGCTTCAAATTGTTTGGCGCGCCGTTCGCTTAAAGCTCTTGCCTTCTCCAATTCAACGGTACGCTCACTCACACGATTCTCAAGTGAACCAATTAAGTTTCGCAGCTGAGAGGTCATACTGTTGAATGTGGATGCCAGAATTCCAATCTCATCTTTGCGGATAATGGGTACTTGTTGTGTTAAATCACCGGATGCAACGTTTTGTGCGATCACTGCGAGTTTTTCGATGGGCTGTACAATTTGTCGAATCGACAGAATGCCCAAGGCGATGGCTACGATCAGTGCAAAGGCAAGAACGAATCCGAGCGTAGCGATGGTGGTATTGGCAAGCGCCAAGGCTAGAGATGCCGGTTTTTCAGCGACTACTTTAAATGTTTGCTGGCCTAATTGGATTTCCTGAACAGCCAATGCCACATTAACGCCATCCAGTCCGCGCTGGAAGCTGGCATTTGCCGGCAGGGTGATGTGGCTATCCTGTAATTTTGTGGTGCGGTTTTCATGAGCAACAACGTTTCCGTCCACATCTGTTACGTAGACGGTCTGATTATCGCCGAGTGACGCGCGGCCAATCAAATTGGAAACCACTCCGAAGCGTAATTTGGCAATCAGTACGTAATTCAATTGAACACTGCGCGGCGCATAAAGAGGAACAGCCACCAGGAGGAATGCTTGACCGGATTTATTGTCGAATTGCACAGGTCCATAGTAAGTTTCGTGGCTGGATTTTGGCTGTTCAAATTCATCCTTTCCGCTGTGGCTGACAAGGTTGGCAGTAGGCACAATTTCCTGGCGCGAAAGGCGAATCACTTCTTGACCCTGATTATTGAGCAATGTTAATTCTTCATAGGCGTCTTGATAAGCGTCGGAGCTAAGCGCACCCAACATAAAGCTTAACTGCTGCGCCCGATCCGGTGAATTCAAGTTTTGGATATTGCCGCCCAATGTTGTTAAATCATTAACTACACTTTGGAAGAGAGAATCCACTTCCGCGGCGGCATTTTGGGCAACCTGACTTTGGAAAGCAAGCGCGATTTGTTGTTCAGCCGCGAAAATGCGCTGATACAGGATGACGCCAGCCAAAAGCAGGGGGCCAATAGCGAGTCCCAGTAATATTGCTGTCAATCTGACTCGAAGACTATTCCACATATCTTCATCCTATGCGATGGAATAAAATCCACCGCTCCAAATCGTAAATGTCACAAAAGGTTTCAATTTTATTTACCAGCTTGGTTTGGGCGGCGCTTTGGGATCTGTTTCCGCGCGATTCGCCGGACCGACGATCACGAAACTGTTGCCCTGCCATTGCAGAAGCATAAAACTTCCCTGCGGCACACCTGTCTCATCAAAACTAAGCGGGCCGACGATGGTTTTATAATTTCCCTGATGCAATTCAGCAATGAGCGACGTATTATCAATGGATTTGATGTTTTCCACGGCTTGTTGTAAAACCTGGCCGACGGTAAAGGCATTAGCCGCATCTTCCGGAATGTCGCTCATGGTTCCGCCAAATATCTGGATATACTTAGCTACGAATTTATCGTTTTGATATTCACGGCTGTTTGGAAACCATGAAACGGAGGAAAAGACCCCTTCAGTGGCTGAGCCTAATGCTCCCTTAAAAGCGCTGGGTAGAGAGGGCCCATTTGTAAAATAAGCGACTCTTGGCTGGTATGAGGCTGCTTGATAAGCCTTGATTTGACCAATACAATCTTCCGTTTGTGTGCCTCCGAGAATCAAGTCAGGATTCAAGGTTGCGACCCGAGACGCTGTGTTTGAAAAATCGGTTGTCTCTACAGGGTAGGTCTTATCGAAAACCAAGCTTAGTCCGCCATCTGTTAGTAATCCCTTCAGGCGTTCCATGACTCCCTGTGTAAATGGATCTTCCAGAGTGACTACAGCAAAAGTTTTTGGGCGTTTATCTGCGGGCAAACCCAGAATGTACAATGCGAATGGATCTGCCTGTCGAGCTGATTGTGCTGGTTGCGCAAAGAAGAGATTGGTCAAGCCGCGGTTGAATACGCTTGGTGAACCTCCGGCAGGTTCGATAAATGCGTAGCCATGTTTCGAAGCAACCTCAGATGTGGGAATAACCAGAAGGCTTGAAAAAGGTCCGACAACCAGATCAACTTTATCAACAGTTATAAGTTTTTCATAGTCGGCGCTCGCAGTGTCTGGATTGCTGGCATTGTCCACTATATTTAGTTCAATCTGGCGTCCAAGCAATCCGCCTGCCTCGTTAATCATTGCAGCCCAAACTTTATAGCCATTTTGGGCGGCTGTACCAGGATCTCCAAAATCTCCAGTCAAAGGCAGTGACGCCCCGATAACGATGGGTTTTTGGTTTACAGGCTGCGCAGTCGCGGGGCTGGCGGGCAGGCATGCCGCGAGCGTCAAAGTTAAGACTAACATCAACGATATGAGAGAAAAATTTGCGTATTTCATGTTATTGATATCTCCTGAGTTTTAAATTTACGGGCGAATAATATTCCATGCCGCGCTTATTTTTCATTGAAGCGGATTAAGACTTCGGAGCCCGGAATGGCGCGGCCAAGTTCTTCAACGGCGGTCTGCAGTACGTTACGCATATTGATGGATGCGCCAATTTTGCCTGTAACTTCACCGATGATTTGTTCTTTTATGGCTTGGCGCTGAGAGTCATGGATCAGGCGGGCGTTTTCAACGGAAAGCGCCACGCGTTCAGCCACTGCTTTAATGATGTCTAATTGATTATCTGTAAGTTTTCCGGTTTCTGGAGCATGTACTTTGAGCATACCAAAAGTTTCGCCGCGCAATTGAATGGGTATTTTTATATGCGGACGTTCATCATTTATTTTTGCGGCTGGTTGTGCTTTTCCATCGTTTGTTGTCTTATCTCTTTCCAGAGGGGATGCGCCGCTGGCTGTATAGCGGAATCCTGTTAATTTACGCTCGCTTGATAACCGGCCCCACGATTCGCGTAAATATTGGCGTGATAATGCCTCAGATTCGGCCAGCGCTTTACCAATTTGGTCGAATAATCGGGCGTTTTGGATGGCTACGCTTACCTGATCTGCGAGCGTGGAAAGCACTCCTGTATCTTCGCTTGAAAACGCATTGGGTTCGACGCTTTGCACGTCCAATGCGCCGATAATTTTATCTGCGATCATGAGCGGCAGCGCCATTTCAGAACGAGTATTTGGCAAGTCGGGATTGTTGAAGAATATGGCGTCATCGCCCACGTCCAGCGCGATGCGGGGATGTCCGGTTCCGGCTACAAATCCTACAATGCCCTGCTCGCCGATCTTTAGTTGATGTCCGCGCGTGAGCATTCTTTGCCCATCTTCGCTGTTGGCGGCGGCAAGCATTGTAATTTGGTTCGCGGGATCGTTTAGGAAGATGCCCACGTGATAAAAGCCAAACTGTTCGCTGATTACCCTGGAGATCTGTGGAAGCAATTCCTGTAAATTCTGAGTGGCGCTGATGGCGCGCGCTACTTTTGTGATTGCCTCGAACTGCTGCGCTCGCTTGTTGCTTTCCGCCGTTGCAATCGCCAGATTAGCCGTACGCTCGTCCACTTTTTTTTCAAGGTCTGAAAATGTTTCCCTAAGACGGCTTGACATTACATCGAACGATCTGGATACAAGGGCAATCTCATCTCTTCCGCGGATGGAAACGGCAACGCGGCGATCAAGAAGATTATCCTGTAATGACAATGCGTCATTGCCCAGAGTGATCAGGCGGGAGCTAATGGAGCGCGTAATTGAGGATGAAAATATCAAACCGAATCCAATTACCAACGCTAATATAAAAATCATGCGGACGGTAATACTCTGATAATTGGATTGAGAGACTTCATCCGCCAGTTTCAGTCTCTGGCTGTGGATCGAAATCAATTGTCTTATCAGGGTTTGGATTGACGCCAGGGAATTGGAAACGGCTTCTTCTGCCTTGGTATCATATTTGTTAATTTTAATATTTTGATATAGAGTATCCGAGTCGGCGCTATATGTGCCGTAAATGCCTTTCAATTGACCAAAGAGAGATGTCTCGTTTTTGCGAAGCATATCAAGAGTTTGTTGGATTTCTTGTTTTCTTGTCTGGGGAATGCCGGCGTTAAGTGTTAATTCCACAGGTGTGAGCCAATCGGTTTCATATTTTTGCAATGCCAACCCGACCGCTTTTTCGGCGTTTGTGATTTTCTCCAAATGAAGGGCTTTTTCTTCAGTCGAAAGGGCGGGTTTTTCAAGCAGGATCAGCTCGGCTTGTAACTCGCTTATGGCGCTGTCGACATCGTTCAAGACTATGATCGGCGCGCTGATGTTGAAATTATCCTCTTGTTGTTTTCGAATGACGCCAATGCCTTGCATCGCGGTAAAGAAAACTCCCATAGTCCCGATGATCATCGCCAGAATTAGTAAATTTAATTTCCAGGGAACGCGAATATTGGCAAGAATATTTTCTTGCCAAGCGCCTCGCGGCATGGATGGGTTTTTAAGATCATTATTAAATGCCATGATAACTATCCTTTATTTTAATTGCGGCTATGATCATTACTCCACGTTCCCATTCTTTTGTTAAAATTCGATGATCACTTCGGAACCCGGCAAGGCATATCCTAGTTCTTCGACGGCGGTTTGCAGGATATTACGCATGTCAATGGATTTGCCGATCTTGGCTGTGATCTCGCTAATGATTTGTTCTTTGGCGGCGCGGTTTTGTGAATCTTGAAGGAGACGCGCGTTCTCCAGAGCTAAAGCCAGGCGCTCGGAAATCGCTTCCGCAAGACCGATCTCATCGAATGTCCAATGATGTTCCTTTTTAGTGGCTTGGATATTAAGAACGCCAATGACTTGCTCATGTAGTTTTATCGGCACTATAAGAGTTGACTCAGTTCTCTTTTTATCCGCGTTGAACACGCTGACACTGCCGCGCTTTACCGTTTGGCGGATTTCGTCCGTGTCCATTGTCTGATTGGTGAGTTTCGCTTCAGTCAATGATTTATGATATCCAACTATGCCTTCATTCTGCGTGAACTTTGCCCAGCTCGTTACAATATCCTGGCGATAAAGGCTTTGGACTTCTGCCAGGACGCTTTGGGTTCGCCCAAACAATCGGGTGTTTTCAATTGAGATGGCGATCTGATCTGCAAGAATGCCTAAAGTGTGGGCGTCGTTTTCTGTAAAGGCGCCTGGTTTGACGCTTTGCACGTCCAATGCGCCGATTATTTTATCGTGTACATGAAGTGGGAGAGCCATTTCGGAGCGAGTGGCTGGCAGGTCAGGATTGTTAAAGAAAACGGAATCAGCTCCGACATCCAGGGCGATGCGCGGCGTCCCATTTTGGGTGACGTAGCCGACGATACCGGTCGCGCCGACTTCGAGCTTGTATCCATGTGCGAGCATGTTTTGTCCGCCTTCGCTGTTTGCCGCCTGCAAAACCGCCCATTGACCGGTCTCGTCCACGAGGAAAATTCCGACATGATAGAAATCAAACCGTTCGCTTACCAGGCGGGTGACCAAAGGAAGCAAGCTCTCGGTCTTTTGCTCGCCTGTAATGATGCCGGATATTTCGCCAATGGTTTGTAATTCATGTACGCGCCTTTCGCTTTGCTGGCGCGCAATTTCAAGATCGGTGGTTCGTTCGGCAACGCGCTGCTCAAGAATTTTTTGGTGCGCCTCAAGCTCCATATTGATAGTTTCCAATTCATCCAGATGCTTGCGTTCAGTTGCCTGCTGATTTTTCTGAAACTGCCAGAACACGATCGTGATCAAAGCGGCGTTAACAAATAGCGCGAGCGAAAAACCTGTGCCGCCCATTTGTTCCATTTGCACCGCTTTCGCATTGTAGATGACGCTGGCTGTGGATAGCGTCTGTTCAAGAATCTTGAAGGCTGGGTCTACTTGTTCTTCGTCAACCAGGCTGGCTTGTTCCATATCGCCTGCTGTGATTAATTTGAACTCCTCATTAACGGCAGAAATGTAAGTTGCGAGAGCCTGACGAACCGGCTGTAGATTTTCGGAGTTTGGATCGAACTGCTCCAATTCTCCCAAGATCTGGTTCATCTCATCCTGAGTGTTTTGCGCGTTCTCGGTAATTTCAGGGGATATTTCCGCCTCGGCGATGGATTGCCATTCTAAAGCAGATAGGCGATAGGCAAGCCCCTGAAGACGCAAGAGCGAAGTTGACGCTTGCTTGCTTTCATTGACGTTGCGGCGGAGCGCGGCATTGACGAAAATTAATGCCAATGTAATTGCGATAATAAGAATTAATAACGCCAACAGTCCCGGAATCCGGCGTTTGCTTTTAGGAGGAAGGGCAACATCAGACATTAGTATTTTGCTCCGTTTGGAGAGACGATATTTGTTTTTGTTTCATGAACAAGTTCTCTTTATCTTCGGTTCAGACATTTACGATGGCGCATTTTTATCTGTCTTGGCAGAAACCGGCTCGATTTGGACCAAAACATCCGAGCCATTGAGCGCGCGGCTTAGTTCTTCTGCGGCGGTCTGCAATATCGTTTCAAAGCGTGTGGATGAACTAATTCGGGCAGATATATCAGATGTTACTTTTTCAATATCCGCGCGGCGTTGTGTCGTCTGGAGCAGGGTGGCATTTTCAATCGCAAGCGATAAGCGTTCAGCGGTTGCCGAGGCAATGTCAATCTGGTCTTGATTCCACGCTTGTCCGGCGGGGTTTTGGAGATTCATGATTCCAATCACTTGTCCGCGTAAGCGAATGGGGACCGCAAGATTATTTGAGTTTTCTCCTGATATTGTTGCCGCGCCTTTTTTCAAAGCGTCTTTTATGTGGGGTCCCTCGATTGGGCTCTCCAAAACTTTAATTGTATTTCCTGAAAACTGATAGCCTAGACCTTTTTGGATTGGGCGTAAAGCTTGCCAGGATTCTGTCATATAACTACTGACTGCGGATTGCGCTTCTTGAAGTAGTTTACGTGATTTTTCAAAGGAACGGGCATTTTGAATGGCAATTGCAATTTGATCAGCCAGCGTTGAAAGGATTTGCACATCTTCCTGGGAAAATGCGTTTGCTTCAAGGCTTTGAACATCCAGCGCTCCGATAATTTGCCCGCCAATTCGCAAGGGCAGGGCGAGTTCTGAGCGCGTGTCAGGCAGGTCTGGATTTTCAAAATGGATGGCGTCCGTGCCGGTGTCTAATGCGATTCGAGGATTGCCGGAACCGGTCACATAACCGACTATGCCGGTCTGCCCGATCTTCAACTTGTAATTACGTGTGAGCATTTTCCTTCCGCCTTTACTATTGGCGGCCATTAATAATGCAAATTCGTGATTATCATCTATCAGGAAGACGCCAGCGTGATAGTAGCCAAATTGTTCGCTGATTAATTTTGTAATATCTCGAAGAAGTATTTCCAGGTTCTGAATGGATGTTGTAGAGCGCGCTACCCGCGAAATTGCCTCATACTGTTTGGCGCGGCGTTCATTGCGCTGGTTGGATATTTCCAGGTCGTTCGTGCGCTCGGCTACGCGTGTTTCAAGGTTGGAGATTAATTCGCTAATTTGTTTTGTAAGGTTATTGAATATTTGCGCGATGACTGTGAACTCATCCGCGCCGGTCACATTGATCTTCGAAACCATGTCGCCTCTTTGGACGGCTTCTGTGCCGGCGCGCAATTCAGCGAGTGGACGGGTAATGCTTAAAGACGTTACTATTGCAAGTATGAGCGCCAGAGCGAAGCCGATGGCAATAAACAGGAATCCAATCCCAATGCTGGAGCGCGCATCGTCAAGCACTGTCTGGTTGGTCGTGGCGACCAGTTTTACATTATTGTTGACCAGCAATTCGAGACTTACACCGATGTCGTTTCCAAGTTTCTGTAATTTTGACGCCAGGCGCGTGGTTTCATCATTGTTACCTGCGGTGTTTGCTTTCTGTAATTCGGTAATTTGCATTTTGTAATCATTCAACGATTGAATAATCAGTGTAATGGTTTTCAACTGGTCAGGATCAGTGGCAAGGGACTGCGCCTCGTTTAATCCTTGAATAGCCTGATCCACATCGTCCAGCGCTTCATAAGGGCTGGGAGCATAGTCTTGAATGTACCTGTTTAGATTTAATTGGGACACGGCTACGCGGCGTGATGCAAGCAGAAGCAGGCGTTCAATTTTGACGTCAACATTTGTTAATTGTTCCAACCGCGCAATAAGCGAATTGAAATTCGAAAGGATGATCGGTGAAATTGAACCGGCGATCAGCATGATCAGCATAAAACCGCCGATAATGCGAATCCGAACCGGTATTCGCCGTAAAAATTGATTGAACGCTTGATTTGACATTTCTCGAAGCCGCCTTCCTATTGTTGGGGTTGTTGAGCCTGTTCCCAAAAACTGTTATTAAAAATAGAGTCTGGATTAATTTGAGTATTCAAAACTTTATAAGAATAGAGGGTATCAATCGTGCGCCGCACATCTGCGCGGTCGGTGTAACCGATTGGGCGCAGGTCTACTTTCACAAGTTTGGCGATTTCCTGCATCATCGAGAGTTGATGAGCGCGTGTTTGCACGCCGCTTTTATCGTATTTCAAGACAATGTCCGCCGCCTCTTCAGGATGCTCAATGGCGTATTGCCATCCGCGCAGACTGGCGCGCAACATTCGAACGCACAGGTCCGGGTTTTCCTGCGAAATTTTTGTCGAGGTGAACAGAACATCGCCGGGAAAATCCAAGCCGTAGTCTGCATAATTGATAATGTTTATATCTTCCGGTTTGAGTCCGCTTTCCAATACCATGTAATATTCGTTGTAGATCATCGCCGATGCCACATCCAATTCGCCATTAATAAATGTATCCATGCTGAAACCTTGCGATACCAGCGTAAAGTCATTCGCGGCGATTCCTTCTTTTGCCATCAGGGCATTAAATTGCGCTTCCCAATTTCCCAACCACACGCCGACTTTTTTGCCGATAAAATCTTTGGGCTTACTGATGCCCGAACTTTTTTTGGCGATTAACAGTAATCCGTTTGTTTGTTGGATTTGCGCGATACTGACCAGATCGTTCTTCTGCTGGCTGGCGACGATAATATCTGCCAGCAGGCTCGTGCCGAATTCCGCGGTGCCGATTCGGACTGCGTCAAGAGACGAACTATCCGGTCCGCCCGGACGAATGGTGAGGTCAATCCCCTCCTCTGAATACCAGCCTTTATCCAAGGCAACGTAATATCCCGCAAATTGAGCTTGCGTGACCCATTGCAGATTTAGTGTAATAGGTGCCGAAGCTTGTTGTGTTGGAGTTGGACTTTTACCTCCACATGCGGCTAACAAAACCGCGCACAGAATCGCTGTGTAAATAAATCGGATGGGATTAAAGATTTTGTTCATTGGATTGACCTCTTTCTGGATGAATTGGTTTTCTTGAAGGCTACTTGCCTTCACTTTCTTTTGACTGAAATTGGATGGCTATTTCGGCGCCGGGCATGGTATGTACTAATTCGCGCACGGCTGTCTCAATGATGCTGTCAATATTAGCCATGCTTCCGATTTTTGTTGAGATTTCGCCAATGACGCGTTCCTTGGATGCGCGGCGTTGCGACTCGTCAAGGAGGCGCGCGCTTTCAAGCGATAGAGCGGCTCGTTCAGCGGCGGCTTCTGCAAGGACAATCTCATCGTCTGTCCAGGCGCGATTTGGGTCGAGCGACTTCAAACTTAGCGTTCCAATTGTCTGTCCGCGCAACTGTACGCGAATAGATAACGCGCCGTCAGGTTTGCTTGTAGCGGGACCAGTCAAAGGGATAGATTCCATGCCGTCGTAGTGGTAACCTCTTGTAGTCTGCAACGAGCTGAATTGTTTCCATGCCTGACCTGTTTGCTGGGCGTAGGCAAGTTCCGTTTCCTTTAGCGTTTCCCGGCTTTGCTCGAACAGACGGACGTTTTGAATCGCAACTGAGATTTGGTCAGCTAGAATGGATAACACTTCCACAGTTTCTTTGTTGAATGCTTGCGGGTGTATGGATTGAAGATCCATGACGCCGATAATTTCGCTTGCAAATTTGAGCGGAATGGCGGCTTCGGAGCGGGTTTCGGGCAGGTCTGCATTATTGAACAGAACCGCATCCGTGCCGGCATTTGACGCGATGCGCGGCTGGCTTGTGGTAGTTGCATAACCGACAATGCTTTTCTCGTCTGCAGGAAGACGATAGCCGCGTTTCAACATCTTCGCGCCTCCCTGACTGTTAGCCGCGCGCAGGATGGCAAAGGCGCGTGAATCATCCATCAAAAATATGCCGACATGGTAGATGTCAAATTCCCTACTGACCAGTTCTGTAACGGTTGTAAAAAGAAGATCCGGTTCTCGAATGGATGTGGTTGCGCGTATCACTTCGGCTACCAGACGAAGTTGAGCGGTTTGTTCGGTGGCTCTTTTGTTGGAAAGCGCCAGTTCATTTGTGCGCCCTTCCAAATTGGAAATGATCGTGCGTAACCGCCCGGTCATGGTGTTGAAGGCTTCTGCCAGCGTTCCAATTTCGTCGCGGCTTTGGATATTGACCTGCCGGTCAATTTGTCCGCTTGCAAATTGTTTGGCGGCGTCTGTCAAGCGGATGATTGGCGCGGAAAGATAACGTCCCAACGCCCACGCGAAAATTGAAATAATCAACAGTAATATCAGACCGGCTATCAGATATTCCTGGGTAGCCTGGATAATCCGTTGTTGATTTTGCGCCAGCTCGATGCCCACACGAAAGGCGCCCCAATGTTCGCCATTTACATAAATTGGCGAGGAAACGTCCCACAGAATTTGATTTGTGTTTGGACGCGGATAAACCTGCTGGAGGGTCTGTTGCAGGTTTTGTGCCGCCTTGATTCCTACGGCATCGTTGAAAATTTGTTTTGTACGGTCGGTTGCCGGGTTGCCATTTCCTGTGGAGAAAGGCGTGTTGTGGGTGGGCAGATATCCGTTTTTATCAACCGGGACCGCATAAATCACATCTTTATCGAATAAAAAAGAGTCGATTATTTTTTGGATATGTTGGTCAGTGTACGCGTCGTAAGCGGTATGATATTTATTCAGCGTTGTTGGGTCGCCGCTGAAGGTCGGAAAAAGGGCTGGATTGAATATGGAATATTGAATGTAATTCGTATCGAAAACTTGAGCTTTTGTCAGTTCGCCTGATGCGATGGCGTCTTCAAATACTTGACCGATCACAGCGGCGCCGTTGATGGAGGTAGCCTGCGCTTTCTGGAGCAATAATTCCTCCAACCGCTGGCTTTCTCTGGTTACTGCGCCCCAAACCCAGACGCCAATAATTGGAATGAGCGCGGCGATAACGATCACGGTAATACGCGTCTGTAACTTGGAAGAACGCGTTTTTGCCTGAATGGGCGGATTGGCTTCCATTTTGGAATTTTCTGCATTTAACATGGCGCTGCCTCTGAAAACGGTAAACTTAAGTTTAGATATTTCATAGCCATATCCGTTATTCTTTCATCTCTTTATCCATAACCTGTTCGCCGATCTCTAATGTGACTTCAGCTCCGCCGATCTGGCGTCCTAATTCCAGCACAGTGGAACGCAGGATGCTGTTTATATTCGTGGTAGCGCCGATTTTTGTGGTGATTTCACCGATAATTTTCTCGCGGGACGCGCGGCGTTGTGCGTCTTCAAGCAAGCGCGCATTCTCAAGCGATAGCGCTGCGCGTTTGGCGGCGGCTTCTGCAATGGCAATATCTTCCTCGGTCCATTTGTAATTGAGATCGTCCTGTTCCAAACCGATCACCCCGACGACTTGATTTAATATCATAAGAGGCACAAGCAGTGTATTTCTTGCCTGTTCATGATCTACATCATTATCAGAGTGACTGGTCGTTGTCACAATTGTTTTTCCACTTTGCAACTGCGCCAAATCTTTGGACGATATTTTGTGCGGCATGGATTTGATTTGCATTCCATCATATTCATAGGCGATGGATCCGCGCGACTGAATGGCGCGCTGCCATACCTGTTGCGTTTGAGTTTGATATGCGGCGCTTAACTCTTGAAGCGTTGCATCAACTTTTTGCGCGAGTTGCGCATTTTCAATTGCCGCAACCAATTGGTCTGCCAGCAAAAGGAATATCTTAATGGTCTCATCGTTGAAAGCGCTCGGCTCTCTGGATTGAATATCCAAAGCGCCAATGGTTACGTTGCGTCGGCGCAACGGTAACGCGATCTCTGACCTTGTTTCGGGAAGCAGAGGATTCGCGTTTACGTCCGCGTCAAGTGCGATACGCGGCTGTCCGGTGCTGGTGACATAACCAACGACACCGGTCTCCCCGACCTTTAGCTTGTGGCGGCTTTCGAGCATCTTTTTCCCGGCGATGCCGCTGGCCGCGCGCAAGACCGCATATTCGTTGCGATCATCGTTAAGGAATATGCCGGCGTGATAGAGGTCGAAACGTTCACGGATGAGGTCCACGGTGACGGAAAGTAATGTGTCAAGGTCGCGGTAGGTGGTAAGATCGCGCGCCAACTCGGCAACCGCCTCCAATTCCATGGAATGGCGTTCGAGAGCATTGGTGCGGTCTACTACGCGTTGTTCTAATGTACTCACCAATTCCCGCAGTTGGCTGGTCATGGCGTTGAAAGCATTTGCAAGTTTGCCGATCTCATCGTTTGTTTCAACTTCGGCTTTAACGTTTAGATCGCCGGCAGTGATTCGTTCGGCTGTTTTTGTGAGGTGAATAACTGGCGCAGAGATAAATTGTCCGAGGCTGATGCTTGAAATAAACGCTATGCCAAGCAAGCCAATCAGAACCAGAGCCCCTAATTGAAATGTTGATCGGGCGGCTTTCTGCGTTTCTGCGCGGGCAGAGATCACGGCGGCATTCATTTCTACCGCGGGGACTACTACTATCAAACTATATTTTGGCGCGGTTAAACGTGTAAAGGCAATATAACTGTCCACCCCGTTTAATTGCATCCTTAGTTGGCCGGTTCCGCCTGCGGCAATTCTTGGTGTAATCGCCTGCAATTCCTCAGAGCCTTTCCCAAGGATGCTCTGTTTTGGCATCTCATTTACACCAAGCTTTTCAGGCGTTAGATTGTAAAGCGCATATCCTGCCGGCGGCATTGCCAGAATGTTGCCGGCGTCATTAATTAGAAACGCGTAACCAGTTTGCCCAATCTTTATCTTGTCAACCTGGGCGGAAACGCTATCCAGTTTAAGGTCAGCCGCTACGACGCCTTTGAATTGTCCCGATATATATACGGGTGTGGTAACTGTGACGATTAAGCCAGTCCCAGCCGGATCTTGGTAAGGAATCGTCCAGCGAGGTATGCCTTGCGGATTGAAAAGAGGCGACGCCAGCTTAAAGAAAATTTGCGAAGTTACATCAAAATCCGGCGGCACAATATTTGCAAGGTTGATGTTTGGGTAATATGTTGTGACGCCTGAAGTATCAATAAAGTAAATTGCAACAATTGTTTTGTGTGCCTTCAGAATATTGGGCGCAGAAAAATCAAGATAGGCTGTTATATTTAAATTAGATAGGAGGTTTTCGGTAACCGCAACATTGGATGGTATAAAAACAGACGCTATATCCGACGTGGAATTTCCATATTGTCCTGCCGGTAATTGGAAAAGTCTTGTGCGGGCGTCCCAATAAGCTCCCGAACTTAGCTGGGCAGACTGCTTTTCCAAAGCAACGCGGTAATTTGCCAGATTTACTGTATCGTCAGCGGCGCTGGAAAATTCGTGGTTCATCTGTTCTGCCTGGGCTTCTACAATGGACGCTAATTGTTCTTCTGCCTGTTGGTTTACGCTTTTTTCGAGACGAGCGGATAATAATTCGGTAATGTTTTGTATACGGTTGTATGAAAATAACGCCAGGGCGATAATTGACACTCCGCCAATTAATATGATGCCCAGCGCAATTTTTGTGCGCAATTGTAGAGCGCCAGCCAATTTTGAGCGAATTGCGTCTCTTGTTTTAAATTCGTTCATTGACGTTTTCCTCAAGATGATTCCGGAAATTTTTACTCATGGGCGTCTCGGTCTGCCGTTCCAAATTGTATGTAAGCGCGATTGGCGTTAAGTGAATGGCTTAATTCCTGGATGGTCGTTTGCAGGATACGGTTGAAATCTGTGGACGCGCTAATGCTGGATGTGATGCGCGCTACCGTTTCTTCCTGGTCGGCGCGGCGTGTCACGCTTTCAAAGAGGCGGGCGTTTTCAAGCGCGAAGGCGGCTCGCTCAGAGACTGTTTGCACGAGCGCGACTTCATCGTCGCTCCAATTACGGGCAGGGTCATTGGATTGTATATTGAGAAATCCTACGATCTGGTCGCGCAGTTTAACGGGGATATGCAAGATGGGCGCGGATGCTCCTGAAGCGGCGTCCAGGATAACGGTCTGGTTTGAGGCGCTGTTGTTCGTATCGTCTGCAAGAATTGCCGGAGCAGGTTGGATTGTCCCGTCTGGGGCATAGGTAAATCCGGTGAATGTCTGAGATGTGCGCGTCAATTTTTTACTGAGTACGCTACGCGCTTCGGATAGAGCTGTTTGAGTTTCGTGATAAAGACGGGCGTTTTGAATTACAACTGCCACTTGATTCGCGAGGGTTATTAGAATACCAAGTTCATCTTCTTTGAAGGCGGCGGTTTCTGTACTTTGTACGTCTAGTATGCCGATCACGCGTTCGCCGATTTTGAGAGGCAGGGCGACTTCGGAATGGGTATCGGGCAGGTCGGGGTTGTCAAAGTAACTAATATCTGCGCCGACATCCAAAGCTATGCGCGCCCGTCCTGTTTGCGCGGCGAATCCTACGATGCTTGCGCTTCCCAATTTCAATTGGTGTTTACGCGCCAACATGCGTTGACCGCCTTTGCTGTTGGCGGCTTGTAAAACTGCTTTCTCGCGCGTCTCGTCAAGCAGGAATACGCCGATATGATAAAAACCAAATCGCTCGCTGATTAAGCGTGTGATGAGGGGTAGAAGGTCGTCAATGTTTTGCGCGAGCGCGATGGTTTGTGAAATCTCGGTAATTGCACGTAATTCATCGCTTCGTTTTTGAGTCTCTTGATTTGCCACGGCGAGTTGCTCGGTCCGTTCTTCTACATGTTGTTCAAGGTTGCCTTGAAGGATGTGCAGTTCGGCATTGGCTTTTTGCAGGTCAACAAGTCTGTTGCGTTCTATGGTGTTTCGGGAGGCAATCAGCAGCCAGAGTAAAAAGCCTGCTGTCATAAAGTTGCCGGCGTCTGCTCCAGATTGGGCGGCAGTGTAGGCGGGTAAATAGAATGGGATGATCGAAACGATAATTACGTTTGCTATCGTTATGATGATAAATCCCCAGCTTGTAAGCAAGGCGGCGGCAATCACCAGCGCCGGTAAAAGCGTGGAATATAACGCGATGGAGATGGATCCCCGGCTGCTAAACGCAAGTATGTAAGCAGAGATGGAAATTCCAGTCGTAAAAACAATTGAGCCGATATTAATAAATGATGTGCGGCTGAATATGTAGGCAACCAGAGAAACGATTCCAAGAACAACGAGTCCCAGGAACGATTCGGAAAATACGCGTTGCAGTCCCAGAGTTACGGCTGTAAAAACTATTCCAAGAAGATTGGCTAAGAATAGGAATAAAGATAGGGCGGATAACAGGCGCGCGCGTTGAACCTGCCCGAATTCAGTGATTGACGCGTTCGGTTTAGATAACGCGTCCCAAGTTTGCCGGATAAGCGTTCTTATGCGATTGAGCGGAGATATTGCTTCGTTAGGCATGACTTACTCCTTCGCCTTTTTCTCGGCTTTGGCATTGCTGGCGCTACGACCATTTCTGCCTTTTTCCGGACTTGTGCCTTGATCGCCAGAATCGGATTCGTTAATCAACTGGAAACTGACGGAAACATTGCCAATTGCCTGACCGAGTTCCATGACGGTGTCGCGCAATACGTTTTCTGTATAGGGCGAGGCTGTGATACGAGACGATATGTCGGAAGCAATCGTCTCGCGCGCGGCGCGTTGCTGCGCGTCACGGTAAAGGCGGGCGGATTCCAAAGCGCTACTTAATTGATCTGAGAAGGCGAGCGCCAGCGCGGTTTCCTCTTTTGTCCATGAACCGCTGGCTTCCTGCTTCCGCAAGCGGATGGCGCCGATGGCTTGTCCGCGGACCTTGACGGGAATGTTAACTATGTGTTCGTAGTTATCTATTTTTATTTCGCCTGTTTCAACGGTTTTAATAAGATCGTCATTCCATTGGCTGGATGTTGATTGCAGTGTGCCTGGCGTTGCGATGTAGCCAATCGCTTCTTCTGATCTAATATGTTTTTGCCAGGCTGAACGGCTGGTTTCGGCATACGCCCGGCGAACGGACTCCAGGGCAGATTCACTTTGTTGAAATAGTTTTGCGTTCTGAATTGCAACTGCCAGTTGGTCTGCAAGAACTTGTAATGTTCTGCTGTCTTCTTCGCTAAAGGCTTGTGATTCTGTGCTTTGAACGTCCAGCGCGCCCAGGATTTGTCCGCCTGCGATGATGGGCAGGGCTATTTCGGAGCGAGTCAAAGGCAGGTCTGGGTTGTCAAAATAAACGGCATCCTGCCCAACGTCTAAGGCGATGCGGGCTTGACGCGTTTGGGTCACAAATCCCACGATACCGGTTTCTCCAACTTTCAGGCGATGACCTCGTTCCAGCATGTTTTGTCCGCCTTCGCTGTTGGCTGATTTAAGTACCGCGTATTCTCCATGTTCATCAAGCAGGAAGATGCCGGCATGATAATATCCAAATCGTTGCGAGATCAATATTGTTGCCTGCGTCAACATGGCGCCGAGATCTGTTAGCGAAGTGATTGCATTGCCCAACTCTGCAACTGCCTGCAATTGAATTGAACGACGTTCCAGGTCTTTGGTTCGCGAAACGACGCGGTTTTCAAGCTCCCCTTGTTGATATTTTAGGGTGTTAAGGGTTTTTTTGTTTTGTTGCTGCAAGTTGCCCAAGTCGTTTTGTAAAAGTTGTAATGCCTGGATTATTAATAAGGAGGATAAGGTAAAGATGGCGCTTGCGCTAAACCAGTTTGCCAAAGACGCGCTCACAGCGCGCGTGTCTATGGGAGCGAATTGCCCAGCGAGCATGAGCGAACCCACTATGACAAATGTGAGAAGTACAATGACTATTGAGATTCTTCCGGCGTTTGGTGAGAAAAGCAGGGTTGTCATAATGGCGAATGGCACAAAGAATATATGCGCGTCCCCCACGATGCCAAGAATAAGTAACTCGATTAAACCTAAGGCATAAATAGTCGTTAGAAAAATTCCAGCGCGCAACCAGTATGGAATGGGGGCGAAGGTTATCCCAATCAAAATGAGATACGCTATGGCATATAAAACCGAGATAATAATATTATCAGAGCCAAATACTGCGGAGATCAAGGCAATGAAGCCAAGCCCTACTGCGATTCTTAATACAGATTGCAGGAAAGGCGCGCGCCATTGATCAAAGAGAATTTGCTCAGCGATTGTTGGCGGTGGGAATGCGGCGGAAAATAAATCGGTTTTTTTATTTTTATTATTCATTGATAACGCTCTTATTTTTTCGCTTGATGTTAATACTTCTTATTCAACTTATGCTTTGATATTTCGATAAATAAGATTGACTTCTATTACATCTTTTTCTTGCTGATTTTTTGCATTTTGTTTCGCAATGTACCTGTGGGTGTCTTGCCAGCCGGCTGGTCTTGGCGCCTGGGCGTATCCGGTATTCCCAGCCGTATCTCGGCTTCTTTTAGATTTAATGCTCTCTGGAATTCGCGCGCCGCGCTTTGAAGGATGGATTCCATGTCCAATGTTTCGCGAATTCGGCTGGATACGTTTGTGAGCGTTTGGTCGCGCGCGGCGCTTTTTTGCGCGTCTTCGAGCAGGCGCAAGTTGTCAATTGCCAGACTGGCTTGGCTGGCAATTTTAGTCACCAGGGTTTGATCGTTTTCGTCCCACTCCTCGCCTTCTTTGCGAGAGAGCGCGATCGCGCCAATCTCATGTCCGCGCAAGGTGATCGGGGTATTCAGTGAGTTCGCGTCATCTTCCAATGGTTTTTCGGGGCGAATACCCATGGATGTGTATGTATATGCCTGCGACTTGCTTTTTGATCTTTCGTCCCATGCAGCGTTTGTTTGAGCGATGTTAGCCGCTTCAAGCTGCATTAGAACTGTCTGCGTTTCATTGAGGAGACGCGCATTTTCGATCATGATCGCGAGATGATCTACAAAGGACTGAAAGACGTCAATATCGCCCTTTGTGAATGCGCTCGGTTCGGTGGATTGGATATCAAGCGCCCCATTGGTTTTAGCGCCTAAAATAATCGGGATCGCAATTTGTGAGCGCGTCGCCGGCAATAGTGGGTTATTAAAAATAACCGCGTCTTCGCCAATGTCCGATGCAAGTTGTGCTTTATTCCTGTTGACGGCAACAGCTATCGGATCCGTTTTTTTTGTCAGCGAAACGCTGTATCCGTTTTTTAGCATTTGCTTGCCGCCGTCAGAAGATGATGCTTGTAGAATTATTTGATTGCCTCGCTCATTTAGCAGAAATATGCCTGCATGATAATAGCCAAATTGTTCTGTGATCAATTCAACCGTGTAATCCAGCAATGAACGAATGTCCTGTTTTTTCGCAACCTGGCGGGATACAAAGGATGAAGCTCGCAATAGTTCCGATTTTCTAGTCAGGCTGTATGTGCGCTCTTGTATGCGTTCTTCAAGATTGGCGCGTTCTTTTTGCAATATCTCGAATGTAGCGTAAGCTTGTTCCTGGGATTTTGAAAAATCCTGCCGAAGAATGTGCAAGCCTGCGAGAAATATGACTGCCAAAAGTAACAAGATCGTTCCGCTGGTAATCCATATACCCGTTGATCCAATAACATTAACTTCAGGATTACTTATTGTAATAACGCCATTGGTTAATAATAATTTACCGATGAAAAGGGTTATTAGACTTAATATCGCTGCCGCAATGCCGACTTGGGTGGTAAAAAGAAGTAAAGAGACGCCGATAAATGCAAGGAAAAATAAGCGCGCATCGCCCCATAACCCATCTTGTGTTATGCCTACTACGCCAAGCCCGTAGATCAGAAATAAAAAGGTTCCAGCGCGCAAGTTGTAAGGCGTGGGAGCAAAGGCAACGACGGCTAATGCAATATAGGCTATTATGTACAGCGCCGCAAATATTTTACCCGGCGCTTGTAAAATATTTGGAATTAAAGCGATCAGACCGAAAACTAACGCGCCGATCATTACGGCGCGAAGAAATCGGTTACGCCAGCTTTCATAAATATATGATGCGGATTCGATCACGTTTGCAGATGGAGCGCTTTGTTTATTTTCAATCATTGTTTTCATCCGATTTCAATTCGATCACAGCTCGAGTTGTATCCAGGACCCGGCCCAATTCTTTTACGACAGTCTGCATAACGCCGTCAATGGTCGTGGATGTCCATATCTTATTGCTGATCTCTGCCACAAGCCGCTCGCGATTCGCCAGTTGACGGCTTTCGTTAACGAGGCGGGCATTTTCCAAGGCAATTGCTGCCTGTGACGCTACGGCGTCTATAAGGTTGCGTTCTTCCGGAGATATATCTTCATCGGTGGTAAGTTGTATTGTGCCTAAAGATTGATCGCGTAACGCCAAAGATATTTCAGTCCTATAGGCTTTTTCGCCTGTGGTATCGCCTACACTGTATTCTAATTTTTCTGCGTTGGGTATCTTGGACCAGGCTTCGAGTAAATATTGTTTTTGAATGGACTGCATTTCATCCAGATTTTTTTGCGCTTCCTGATACAAATGGGCATTTTCGAGAGCGATTGCTACCTGATTTGCCATACCTTGAAGAGTGTCAATATCCTGCGGATTAAATGCCCCCTCGCGCGTTGATTGAACATCCAACGCGCCAAGTGCGCGATCCCCAACGATCAGCGGCAGGGCAATTTCGGATTTGGTATATGATAAAAGCGGGTTTGCAGAACGAATGGATGTATTTTTTGAATCCGCAATCGTTGCCTGTTGATTGTTAATTGCATTGGCGATTAGACCTTTATTATTGAGTTCAAGCCGATGCCTGTTTTGTTTGAGTACTCTTCCGGCGTCGCCAGTCGCTTCAATTAGTTCCGCCCAGTAGCCGGTTTGGTCTACCAGATAGATTGCCGAATAGTAATGTCCGAAGCGGTCTGTGATTAGGTTGACAACTTTCTTGATTAACTCGTCTGGTTCGAGAATGGACGACGCCGCGCTGCCAACTTCGTTGGTAACTTTTAATTGAGCGGTCTGCTCGTAAACCTGCTTCTCCAATATATTTTGCAGTTCTTCCAGACGGGCGATCATGTGGTTGAAGTAGATTTCCAATTCACCGGATTCATCGGAAGCAATCACACTGACGCGTTGTCGCAAGTCGCCTTGCTCGACTTTTTGAAATACCGCCACCAATTGACGATATGGGTCAGAGAAAATTCTTGCAACCATAAAGGTTAGCGTGGTAGCGAATATCAGCGCCAATGCTGACATTAGAAGAGACTGGCTCTGGTATTCCAGCAGAGCGGTGTCGAGTTCTTCTCCGCGCGTCATTTCCACGATTTCGTGGTAACCGACCGGTCCGATAATCGAAACGCCGATTATGATGAGCGCCAGGACGAGCGCCAGGAGTTTTCCGCGAATTTTCAAACCGCCAATATACTTGATTTGCGCTTCAAAAGAAACGGGTATCAGGATTTCGCTCGCAGGGATCAGCAGACGTTCAAGTCCGATGGCGCCTGTGGAGATAATGGCGAAGGTGGATACGATTCCGCCAATCAAGGTATAGCCCATCTGGTCGCTGTCAAGTTTAAGAGAAAAAAACTGGTAAGCTATTAATGGACCGACCACAAGCAGAAAAGATGAAAAAGCCGCTACCAGACTATAGCGCCAGGATAGGGAAGTAATCTCGCGCCAGGCGCTGTATTCCTCGATAGTTTCTTTTGGCAGGACTTCCTGCCGTTTCCATTGTTCAAGGCGATGAAAAGCGTTGCGGCTCATGAGAAAGGCGGCAAGCAATAGCAGGGAATTGCTGATGGATATGAGCAGAAGCATCATCCAAATGGACGCCGAGAATTGGCTAGAGCTGAGGTCGGCATTGAATTGGACCATTGCCACCACAGGCACGATCAACAGGTTGGTGGCAATCTGTATGATTAAGGCGGAAATCAGTATGTAGTATCCGCCTGCGCGTTTAAGCAAACGCGCTGCCCAATTTGGTTGAATCGTTAAGTCATTGTTCATGATTTCTTGTCCGGATTGCGCGGGGAAGTTTTGTCTTTCTGTACGCCGAAATCAATTTTTATTTTGGTATGCCGGGCGCCGACTACTCTGCTCAATTCGCTGGCAGTTGTCATGAGAATGGTCTGCATATCTGACGACCGACGGATCTTGTTTGTCACTTCGAATAATAATCGTTCTCTTTCGACTTGGTATCTGATCTGCTCCAGGAGTTGGGCATTGGCAATAATTGCCGCCAGACTGCCTCCAAGTGTGCCAAGCATCTCCTCGTCGTTTTCTGTATAAGCGTTTAACTGCTCGCTTTCCACATTTAGAACGCCAAGTAATTCGTTCCGATAGACTAATGGAACCGCTAACTCTGAGCGCGTATTCGCGCTCAATTGGATGTAACGAGCGTCTTCTCGCACATCGTCAATGCGTAAAGATTTGCGGTGAGCGCCGACCCAGCCTGTGATTCCAGTTCCAATCTGAATGATTTGTTTATCGGCGTCCTCAGAATAGCCGATGCCGGCTTTTATTTCCAGATGGCGCTTATCTTTATCTGTGAGCAGAATTGAGACGCGGTCGCCGCCCAGGCTTACTTGCAAGCCATTGACCGCGCTGTCGAGCGCTTCTTCCAGCGTGCTTCCTGAAGCGGTGGCTGTTGTAATATGATGCAGGAGTCTGTGCTGTGAGAGATGTTCCTGTGTTTCCGCAAACAACTCTGCGTTGACAACGGCAATGGCTAATTGATCAGCCAGAATTTGCAGGGAGCGAAGATTGTCTTCTGTAAACGAAAAAGGAATGACGCTTTGTACGTCAAGTACGCCTAATATCCGCTCCCCAATCTTTAATGGGATTGTGGCTTCTGCGCGCGTATCGGGGAGCAGCGCGTTGATCTGGAATGTGGCGTCCTTGGCGGTATCGTTGACGACCAATGGCTCACCGTGACTTGCCACATATCCAATAATGGACTTTGAGCCGATCGCTATCTTATAACCATTGCGTTTAAGTTGCGCGCCAGCTTCGCCGGTTGACTCGCGGATTGCCGCGAATTCGCCGGGCAGGTCGAGCAGGAATACGCTTGCATGGTAGAAATTGAATCGGTCACGGATCAAATTCACAGCTTTGAGTAACAGCTCATCCAGGTTTTGTGACGCGCTAATATCGCGCGCGATCTCAGCGGCGGTCTGTAATTGAATGGCTCGATTCTGGCTTTCTTCCAGCAGGATGACATTGTAGATTACGCCGGCGACCTGGCTTGCCAGCGCGGTAAAGAATTTCAAATTATCTTCTGTGAAGGCATGTTCGTGTTCTGCATCCTGAATGATCAACGCTCCGATGGCGCGGTTCTGTATCAATAGCGGAGTCCCAAGCCATGAACGCGCAGGCTTGCCTACAATTTTGACGCCGAGATTAATCGCCTTATTTTCTGTATCTTCAACCAGCATGAGAGGTTGTTTGGTGCGGAGCAGGATGGAAGTTAAACCTTGACCGAGAGGAAAGCTTTCGATTGACGATACTTTTCCATCTTCGTATGAGAACGGAATACTAACGGTATCTGTTCTGGCGTCGTACAATGCAACGATGAAACTATAGTTACCGATCAATATTTTTACCTGCTCATGAAGAGCGCTGTAAAACGATTCCAGATTGCTTGAAGCCGATACAATCTGACTGAGCGCCGCCAATGCGCCCATTTCCGTAAGGCGCTGTTCGGTTTGTTTTGCTGAAGCTATTTTCTCAAGAGTAGCGGAAAGCAGGTCTGTCATTTGCGCGTAAGGCTGGATGGATGTGGTTGTTAATGCCTGATGTATGGAGCCAAGCATAACGATTGCAGTGACGCGCTCATTACATTTCACAGGCAAAAATGCGGCAGTCTGACATCCCAACTCTTGCGTGAAGTGCGTTAGAACTCCAAGTTTGCGCGCGGTCTGCATACCTGTGATGATGGGACCGCTTGTAATTAAATGGTGAATGGTGGTTTCGGCGTCTTGCCCTGTTTGCAGGTTGTGCGCGGCAGATTGCAGAGTCGCTTCGCTAAATGTCGAATAGGATTCAACTTCAAATCCATCGGCGCGCACATCGAGGATGACATACGGATAAGGCGAATCTTTTAGGATATTCCCGGTTACTTCCAACGCGGATTTTTCGGTGGATGTCTCTGCGATCAAGTGAGTGGAGCGATATAAACGTTCAACTTCCTGGACGTTGATCTGCGCGGCTTCGATCAGCTCGACGTTTTGAATAGCCGACGCGATCTGGCTGGCTAATGTTTGCAACATTATGACGGTTGACGATTCTGGACCGAAGTCGTTGGATTGGACGCTTTGCACATCCAGCGCGCCGAGGACAAGATTTCCAATTGAGATGGGTACGCCGATCTCGGAGCGTGTTTCAGGTAAGAATTCATTTTTAAAGTGGATTGGGTCTTCTATAACATCTGATGCGATACGCGGTTGATTGTTGGCTGTTACCCAGCCAATGACGGAGGCTGAGCCGACTTCCAATCTATGTCCACGTGTAAGCATGGCTTGGGCGGCGTGGCTGTATGCGGCGCTGAGTGTGGCGTATTTCCCTGTACTGTCAACTAGAAAGATGCCCGCATGATAAAAACTAAACCGTTCGACCAATACCTTTGCGGTTTTGTTCAATAATTCATCCAGGCTGGTTGCGCCAATTACGCTTTGGGCAACTTCGGATGCGGTTCTGATCTGGCGCGTACGTTCATCCACTTTTTGTTCAAGGGAATGATATAGTTCGCTGAGATCGTCTGCCATGTTATTAAACGAATATGCCAGCAAGCCGATCTCATCTTTGGTTTTTACCGGCGCGCGTTGACTCCAATCACCCTGCGCGTATTTTTGCGCGATGCCGGTGAGCGCGCGTAAAGGCTTGATGACTCGGTTCGTTCCAGCCCAGATGATAAGCGTCAGCCCCAATAAAGAAAGGGAAAATAATGCCAGCGTAAACGGCGCCAGGCTGTTCAATTGCGCAAATATACTATCTTCGCGTAATTCCAGGATAACGCCTGCATGTACAATAGGCAGCCATTCAATTCGTGCGAGAATCTTGTAGTTATTTGCGGTGATGTAATCGGTCGCTATGGAAGAAGGAGTGTCTTTGCCCATGACTTGACCAAGCGCCGACAGGATTGCTTTCAATTGCGCGTCGGAAGATTTGACGACAACAAACTTGCCGGATGCGCCGTCTATGCCCAGCAAAATGTTGGGCGGTATGAAGAAATATGTTTCTGACGATGGACTTAGGTCTTTGATGGATTGTAATATCGGCGTGAGTTCTGGCGACTCGGTGACGCCAATTACAGTTCCAAGAAGTGAGCCGCCGGAGGTGCGATACGGGATCGCCGTCAGCAGGATGAGTTGGTCTGGATATAACGGCGACAGGTTATAGGTCAGAATAGATGCGTGATCGTTTTGGATGTTATCCAATACGGCCGGGTCGGTGATCAGAACGCCTTCCCATTTTGCGTTGGTGGCGACCTGAATAGTTCCATCCGGGTCAAGTAGAAAGAATTGATTGAACTTTGGTTCATCTTCAACGTTGTTTAGCGAGTTAAGCCAGCGCAGGATACTGCGGTGAATTCCTTCGTAAGAGGCGCTTTGATGATTGGCGTGAAAAGCAGATTCCAATTCCTGCGAAAACCGTTGATCTTTTACCAGCGTTGTGAGCCGCTTCTCTTTTTCTTCCACCTTCACCAGAGATTGATTAAGTTGGGCAGTCATTACCACTTGTGTCTGATTTTGAGACAACTCGCGCATCATGGCGCGCGCGCGTATGTATGCCACGCTGCCCATGATCACAAGAGGCAGTAAAGTAAAAATCAGGAGTGTCCGGACCAGTGTGCCTGTTAGACTGCCCTTGAATTTCACTTCCTTGCTCTTGGTGCGCGCCTCTTTAGATTTTTGTTCGTTCAAGTGCGTAAGTATGCCCATGGTCTATTGAGTTATCTAAATGTATTCCCAGACCGGGTCGCCGCTAAGGATACGGCGGATTTGGTCAGGGAAACGGTCTGGGTCGAGGGGCTTACCTAAAAACCCATCGAAGCCGGATTCACGCGCTTTTCTCATTTGTTCGGTGCTGGCTTCCGCGGTAACGGCAATAATCGGAACTGCTTTTAAGCGGTCTGATGCGCGTATCTTTTTTAATGCGCCATATCCGTCCTCATACGGTAGGCGAATGTCCATCAGGATCAAATCCAGGCGCGGCAATGTATCGGCATATTCAACGACCTCATACCCGGATGTTTTCCATTCGCAATGGATGCCGAGATAGCCCAACATGCGCGCGATCAACACAAAGTTCGATACGTTATCTTCCACTACCAGAACCGTGGCGTCTTTTGGGATGTTCGGCTTGCGAAGGGGTTGGGTGTCGCTAGTCGTTTGATTGAGGTTAGCCATTTGTGCTCCTTAGAAATCGCTCAATTTGTTGTGTGAGCAGATCAATGTCAATGGGTTTTTGGATGTATCCATCACAGCCTGCTTCAAGGGAACGCTCGCGGTCGCCGCGCATGACATTCGCAGTCATGGCTACAATGGGAATTTTAGCGTACTCAGGTATGGACTTGATCTGTGCCGTCAACGCGTATCCATCCATTTCAGGCATGTTGATATCCATTAAGATTAAATCAATTTTATGTTTCTTCAGGAATTCCATAGCCTGACTGGCATTTGCCGCATCAACGAGTTGATAGCCTTCCGCCTCTAATACCCGCCGCACTAGAGTCCGATTATTGGGGTCGTCTTCAACGTAAAGTAAGGTAGATTTTTCTGGCATCGTTCTTTTTTTCTCCAGTCTGATTTTACTTGCGCCTAACAACCCTATCATAACAGCAACCTTACAAAAAAAGAAATAATAAAACGGAAAGGTTGGTTTTTTTAACGCAAAACCACCCATTGCGTCGGGTGGTTTTTGAGCGGGTGATGGGACTCGAACCCACGATATCTTGCTTGGGAAGCAAGCGTTCTACCACTGAACTACACCCGCAAGTAGGCGTTTATTTATTTTGACTATTATACAGCGTATTATAAAATTGGTGATTGTTCAAAAGTTGGTAAAGAGGTGGTTTAATGGGATTTGCGGAGCGACCTGCCAGCCACTCCGCAAATAAAACAAGAAACGGACGAGCAAATTATATGCGTTTGAAACTGATT
>Ga0315268_10000235_pt1 | contig 65015 bp, 61 predicted proteins | sample C1_top_MG_FD_204535 | JGI IMG/M metagenome (GOLD analysis project Ga0315268, IMG submission 204535) | Sediment microbial communities from Yellowstone Lake, YNP, Wyoming, USA - C1_top | ecosystem: Environmental > Aquatic > Freshwater > Lake > Sediment | place: USA: Wyoming | collected 2017-08-01 | reverse complement strand
GGCAGCTGGCATTCGCACGCCAGATCATGCCCAGCACCGAAACGCAACGCCCTGCAAATCCATGCGACGCGCGTTGCGGCGGATAGGGTTCCTACCCTCGCTCCGTCGACTTTGCGATCACCGTGGCGGCGTCGGCCGTCGTGGTGGCGTCGCGTTGACTCGTCGCGCCAATCATGGGCAACTCGCAGGCCTCTGCACGAGGGAGGTCTTGCCGTGGCGAAGCGTTGGCGCAAGCAAAAGGCCGGTCAGCAACAGAAGAAGCAGCGCAAGCCGACGGGCGCGGCATCCGGCGAAGGCGAGGCGTCGAGCGCGCGGGGTCTGCTCGGGGGGATGCGCCGCGTGACCAAGGGCTTCTTTGGCGGCGGGGGCGGCAGCGCCAAGTCGAAGGGCACGGCGGCCAAGATCCTCGACTGGGGGATGTGGGCGGTGGTCGCGGTCGCGGGCTACGTGGTTATCTCGCGCCAGTGCACGCGCTAGGCGCGCTCATTTGCAGCGCGGCGCTGCCTCGTCGCCCCTTTGCGCCGCAAGATGGTGGCGCGGCGGCACTCTACAGCCAGCCGCCCGCGCGCAGCACCTGCTCGAGGCGCTTGCGGTTGTCGGCGCCCATCTCGCACATCGGCAGGCGGTAGTGCTCTTGCACCGTGCCCTTGCTCGCCATCGCGGCCTTGATGGGGATGGGGTTCGACTCGATGAAGAGGGCCTGCATCATGTCGCGCAGACGCAGATGCAACGCCCGCGCCTCTTCGACCTTGCCGGCGAGCGCGGCGGCAAGCATGGCCACCATGTCTCGTGGGGAAAGGTTCGACGCTACGCTAATCACGCCGTCGCCGCCGACGAGCACGAAGGGGCAGCAGGTGCCGTCGTCACCCGAGAGCAGCGCGAAGCCGTTGCGCGTGCCGTTGCGAATCGGCGCCACGCGATCGAGATCGCCGGTCGCCTCTTTGACGCCGACCACGCGCTCGAGTGCGGCGACGCGGCACAGAGTCTCGGGCTTGATGTCGCAGCCGGTGCGGCCGGGGACGTTGTAGACGACGATGGGGAGCGCCACCGCCTCGGCGAGCGCGGCGTAGTGGCGGTACAGGCCCTCGGGGGTTGGCTTGTTGTAGTATGGCGTCACAACGAGCCCGTGGCTTGCGCCGAGCTCTTGCGCTTGTTTGTGCAAGAGGATGGTCTCGCTCGTGCTGTTGACGCCGGTGCCGACGACTACGGGTACGCGCCCGGCGACGCGCTTGATGACGCGGCTCGCGACGTGGCCGCGCTCCTCGAACGACAAGGTCGTCGCTTCGCCCGTCGTGCCGCAGGGCACGAGGCCGCCGATGCCGGCCTCGAGCTGCGCGTCGACGAGCGCGTCGAGCGCGCCAAAGTCGAGTGAGCCGTCGCGGTTCATGGGTGTCACGAGGGCAGTAAGGACGCCACGCAGCTTCGTGCTCGGGTTCATGGGGGTTCTCCTTTTCGACCGTCGTCCGCGGGGTCGAGCAGCCCTGCTAGCACGCTCGGCGCACGAGAGCCATCGAGCAGCCGCTCGCCACGCCACAGGTCCGTCACGCGCTCGCGTTCACGAATGAGCAGCACCCGGTCGCCGTCGACGAGCACCTCGGCCGGGCGCGGGCGGCCGTTGTAGTTCGACCCCATGGCGAAGCCGTAGGCGCCGGCCGTGTGGATGGCGAGTAGGTCGCCCTCTGCGAGTTGTGGCAGGAGGCGCGGCTCGCCAAAAGTGTCGGCGCTCTCGCACACCGGGCCTACGACCTCGGTCGGCGCGGGCGCCGCGTCGCTCTGCCGCACGGGCTCGATGTGGTGATAGGCGCCGTAGAGCGCCGGGCGGATGAGGTCGTTCATGCCCGCGTCGACAATCGCAAGTCGTCGCCCGAGCCCTGACTTGACGCGCACGACGCGCGTCACGAGCACGCCCGCTTCAGCGATGAGGGCGCGGCCGGGCTCGAAGACGACGTCGAGGTGGCTCGGCGCCAAGGCCGCGCGCACCGCCGCGATGAAGTCGGCGCGAGACGGCGGCGTCTCCTCGGCGTAGCGCACCCCGAGTCCGCCGCCGACGCCGACAAACGTGAGTGGCGCGCCCCGCGCGACGAGCTCGTGCGCGAGACGGGTCACCTCGGCCGCGGCGGCGCGAAACGGTTCGAGCGATACGATCTGCGAGCCGACGTGGCAGGTCAGGCCGCAAAGCGCGATCGACGGCAGCGCGAGGGCGCGCTCGGCGAGGGGCAAGAGCTCGCTGAGTCGGACGCCAAACTTGCTGCCCGCAAGGGCGGTCATGATGTGCGGATGCGTCGCGGCGTCGACCTCGGGGTTGACGCGCAGCGAGATAGCCGCGCGCTGTCCGCGCGTGGCCGCGAGGCGAGCAATGGCCACGAGCTCGCTCTCGGACTCGACGCTGAGGTAGCGCACGTTGGCGCCAAGGGCCGCGTCGATCTCGTCGTCACGCTTGCCGACTCCGCTGTATAGGATGCGCGAGGGGGCCACGCCTACCGCGAGCACGCGGGCGAGCTCGCCTTTGGAGCCGACCTCGAAGTCGCAGCCGAGATCCCGCACGAGCTCGAGCAACGCCAGGGTGCCGTTCGCTTTGACCGCGTAGAAGATGCGATGCGGCGCCTCCTCGGGCGGCGCGTCGAGTAGCTCCTTCGCGCTCGCCGCAAGAGCGGCGCGCGAATAGACGTAGAGCGGCGTGCCAAAGCGCGCCGCGACGAGGGCGAGATCGACGTTCTCGGCGAAGAGCGCCGCGCCGCGCCGCACGAACCCTAGAATGTCACGTACAGACGTGCTTGCAGGGTCCACGCCAAGCTTCCACCGGTGCCGTCCGTCGGACTCTTGAAGCCGCTGAACGGGAACAAGAGACCGCCCGCGACGCTGCCCTTGAACGAGCCGCCCTCCGGGTTGGCGATGAGACCATACGAGAGCTCGCCGTCGACCTCGATGCCGAGCGGCAGCGAGGTGCCGCGGTAGGTGGAGGCCTTCTTCATGGCCTGCGAGTACACGGCCCAGGCCCGGCCGCCGATGCTGTTGGCAAACACGTAAGAGAGCTCCGGGCGCACGTACCAGGCGTCGGTCACCGTGCCGATGATGCGCCGGAACATGAGCAGGTCGATGTGGTAGTCGGGGCTGAACTGGAAGTTGTCGAGCGAGGTGTCGTCGCCGCCGCCCGTGCTGCCGCGCTGCGTGCCGGTTTGGTCGAGGGCACCGAAGCCGCGGTGCTTGTCGCCCGACGCTGCGCCGCCCTTGAGGGACAGGGTGAGATTCTTGGCCTCGCCCTCGCCGTGCCAGGCGATCTCGGCGGCGCCGCCGTATTGCAGCATGGAGTTGCTCTCGAGCGTCACGTCGCTGGTGGTCGAGGTCGTCGTCGTGCTCGTCGGCATCGTCGGCATCTTGAACGAGCCGTAGAGCACGACGCCTTCGAGGCTCAGCGAGAGGCGGCCATGGTAGAGCCGCAGATAGCCGTCGCCCGTGAGAATGTTGGCCGAGCGCTCCTCGCGTGGGAAGTCGGTTGCGGCCGTGGCGAGGCTCGGGCTCGTGCCGGCCACGGTCGCCGTGTTGTAGTAGCTCTTGGCGAGGTCGCTCTTCTGGCGGCGCCAGATCCCCCATGCGCCGTAGTTGAGCACAGTCTGCCCCTGCAGGACGCGGTCCTTGATGTCGTTCTCGCCGTCGACCCGCTGTACGCGCAGGGAGTATTGGCCGGCGTCTTCCCAGGGCGCAGCGTCGAGAGGCTGGCCGCCGCTTCTGCCGAAGGGCTGGATGAGGGGACCGCTCGACACCCAGTCGAACATCGGCGTCAGCAAGAGATCGGCGGCCTTGAAGGTGAGGGCGATTCGATCGACCACGTCGCCGTAGTCGCAGTCGAGACAGTCGCCGGCGTTCGAGAGGATGCCGAGGCCCCATTGCGAGGGCATGCGGCCGAAGGTGAGCTCGAGCTGCTCGTTTAGGGCTGTGAGGCGCGCATAGGCGCGCTTGACCGCGATGCTGTCGTAGACCGAGTTGACGCCCGCCTTTGGCACCTGCTGGCCGTTGCCGAGCACGTTGATGGGGTAGCCGTCGGCGGTGTTGACCGTGTGCGGCGTCGAGCCCATCACCAAGTTGTCGAGCACGTCGATGGTCGTGATGATGTGCAGGTTTTCGCTCACGTTGAGGGTCGGCTCGATGCGTAGGCGCATGTTGGTGGAGCTGAAGTTGGCGGTGCCGCCGTCGGAGCCCGGGTAGCGCGGCGCGGGCGTGGCGCTCGAATCCGGGGCCGAGACATATTCGGTCGTGGCGCCGTTGCCGAAGTCGAGCTTGCGCAGCATGTCAGAGCGCAGGCGCAGGTAGCCATCGAGCTCGACGAGCGCGACGCGCGGCTGCACGAGCTTCCAGTCGTCGCGCGTCCAGTCGTCGAGCGAGATCTCGCCTTGGCCACTGACCTTTTCCGTCGGCGCGGGCGCGGGCGCGAGTGTGGGCGTGGGACTTGGGCTCGTCTCCGTGGGCTCAGCGCGCGCTGGCGGCGCGGCGGGGGCCTGGGGGTCGGGCGCCTGCGTCTGTGCCTGAGCCGCGCTGGCGGCGACGATGACGAATGCGGCGAGGGTTCGCGACAACATGACAGCTCCGCTCGTGACCTTGGAAGTTTCCAAAAAGGGGGGTTGGGCGCGCGGACTGTACCCTGTGCCTTGCACCGCATCAAGGCCCCTGTAGCTTTGCTCGATGCGTCTGTAGTAGGGTGCCGCGCATGTCGGCTCCGCAAAAAGTCGAGATGGCCTCGAGCGCCCCTTCGCCGCGTGCCGCCGCCATCGTGGCCAGCATCGACGACGCCGCGTTGCGCACCGACGTGGAGGCGTCGCTCGCACTCGCCACCGAAGCTCTCGCCGCGCTCAACCGCGTTCATCTGCCACAAGATCACATCGAGGAGGGGGCGACCGAGTCGAGCGCCGACAGCAAGCACGTCGATCTCGCGCCGTACGTGCTTGCCGCGCTGTCGAGCGTCAACAGGCTGCTCGAGCAGCTTGGCGCCACCTATCCGGCGCCTGCTGACGCCGCGGAGCAGAGCTCGGACGACTTCGACTTTGCCTTCGACCTCGTCGACGGACCGACCGGCGACAGCGGCCGGCTTGCGAGCACGCCCGCCCCGGCCGCCCACAAGACCAAGCGCGAGCTCGTCAACGACACCGCCTACGCGCTCGGCGCCATGCTGCGCAGCCGCGTGACGAGCTTCGCGCCGCGCCTGCGGCACGCCCTCGGGCAAGACGACCCCTGGGTGCTGCTCTCCGAGCTCGACTATTACAAGCATGCGCTCATCAAGGCCGTGCAGGGGTTGCTCTTTGGCGTGCTCGCGGTGTTCAACGACGCGGTCGGTCGCGAGGAGATCTTGCCCGAGTACCGCTCAGGCGTACGTGAAGCCGTCGAGCTGCGCGCCGCCGTCGCCGATCTCACCTTTCATGTCGGGCGCTTCAACTCTGCCATCTCCAACGCCAAGGCCGAGCAGGTCGTGCCGCTGCTCGTCGGCGTCTCTGATCGTCTGACCCGTTTTTGCGGGCGGCCCGCGTATCGGACGCTGCGCGCCGAGGACAAGAAGGCGGTCATCGACGTGCGCCGCGCCTTGTCGGCCATGCGTTACAGCAGCAAGAACGGCGTGCCCGTGGCGCGCTTACGCCAGGAGATCGAGGGCTTCTCCAAGTTCCTCGACGCGATGCAGGCCATCAACCATCGCGAGGTGTTGGTGGTCCACGATAGGCAGCGCTTGACGGCTTGCCTCGAGCGCATTGACGAGAGCATGAACCTAGCGATGCTCGATGTCGACGCAACGCACGGTCGGCTCGAGGCCGTCGTGCAGCAGCTCGGCTCGGTGATGGGGCGGCACCCCGATCTCGACGACGCCCTGCGCCGCTTTGGTGTTACGCCCGTTGTGCCCGAACAATTGCAGGGGGAACTCTTGCGTTGGCGTGGCCTCATCGAGGCCGCGGCGTCGGTGGTCGGTTAGCCAATTGTTTTATGGTGGGCGGTGTACGGTCGTGCTTGACAGGGTGGATTCGACGACCATATTAGCGCCAGATTTCGGGGAACTGCTCAATATGGCTCGTCTTTTTTTGAAGGTTCTGGGCCGGAGGTATCTATGGGTAAGGTGATTGGAATTGACCTCGGTACGACCAACAGCGTCGTCGCCATCATGGAAGGGTCCGAGCCGAAGGTGCTCACCAACGAGGAAGGCGGGCGCACGACGCCCTCCGTGGTCGGTTTTGGCAAGGACGACGAGGTCCTCGTCGGACAGGTGGCGCGGCGCCAAGCGATCACCAACCCCGACAATACGGTCTACTCGATCAAGCGCTTTATGGGGCGTCGCTTCGACGAGGTGAGTGAAGAGATGAAGCGCGTGCCTTACAAGGTCGTGCGCAACAAGAACGACATGGCCTACGTCGACGCGCGCGGCCACGAATACGCGCCGCCCGAGATCTCGGCCAAGATCCTCCTCAAGCTCAAGCGCGCCGCCGAGACCTACCTCGGCGAGACCGTCACTGAGGCGGTCATCACGGTGCCCGCCTACTTCAACGACGCGCAGCGCCAGGCCACCAAAGACGCTGGCCGCATTGCCGGTCTCGACGTCAAGCGCATCGTCAACGAGCCGACCGCCGCGGCGCTCGCTTACGGCATGGACAAGAAGAAGGACGAGATCATCGCCGTCTACGACTTCGGCGGTGGCACGTTCGATATCTCGATCCTCGAGGTGGGCGAAAACGTAGTCGAGGTCTTGTCGACCAACGGCGATACGCACTTGGGCGGCGACGACATCGACCAGCGCATCATCGAATACCTCATCGTCGAGTTCAAAAAGGATCAAGGGCTCGACGTCTCGAAGGACAAGATGGTCCTGCAGCGCCTCAAAGAGGCCGCCGAGAAGGCCAAGATCGAGCTCTCGACGCTCGCCGAGACCGACATCAACCTGCCGTTCTTGACCGCCGACGCTTCAGGGCCGAAGCACTTGAACATGCGCCTGACGCGCGCCAAGCTCGAGTCGCTCGTGCACGACTTTGTCGAGCGCTCGATTGAGCCCTGCAAGAAGGCGCTCGCCGACGCGGGCAAGAGCGCGGCTGAAATCCAAGAAGTGCTGCTCGTCGGCGGGCAGACACGCATGCCGCTCATCATCGAGACCGTGCGCAAGTTCTTCGGCAAGGAGCCGAACCGCTCGGTCAACCCGGACGAGGTCGTGGCGGTTGGCGCCGCGGTGCAGGCGGGCGTGCTCACGGGCGAGGTCAAGGATCTGTTGCTCCTCGATGTGACGCCGCTGTCGCTCGGCATCGAGACCTTGGGCGGCGTGATGACCACGCTCATCCCGCGCAACACCACCATCCCGACCAAGAAGAGCGAGGTGTTCTCGACCGCCGCTGATAGCCAGACCTCGGTCGAGGTGCACGTGCTGCAAGGCGAACGCCCGATGGCTGGCCAGAACCGTACGCTTGGCAAGTTCCATTTGGACGGTATCCCGCCGGCGCCGCGCGGCGTCCCGCAGGTCGAGGTCACGTTCGACATCGACGCCAACGGCATCGTCAACGTCACCGCGCGTGACAAGTCGACGAGTAAAGAGCAGCGCATTCGCATCGAGGCCGGCAGCGGCATCAGCGATCGCGACATCGACAAGATGGTCGCCGACGCGAAGGATCACGAGAGCGACGACAAGCGCAAGCGCGAGGAGATCGAGCTGCGCAACAAGGCCGACTCGCTCTGCTATCAGGTCGAGCGCAGCATCGTCGACTACAAGGACAAACTCGATCAGGCGACGCGCGACGATCTCGAGAGCAAGATCAAGGACACCCGTGCGGCCATCGAGGCGGATGATGCAGCCCGCATCAAGACCACGATGGAGGCCCTGACGCAGGCGAGCCATCGCATGGCCGAGAAGATGTACCAGGCTTCGGGGCCGAGCGCAGGTGCTGGTACCCAGGGCTCCGAGGGGCCGACGGGCAGCGGCCCAGGCGGTGGCGCGGCGCCGGGCGCAGCCAAGAATGGCGGCAAGGGCGGACGCGACGCCAACGTCGTTGATGCGGAGTTCGAGGAGAGCTGAGGGCTTGGACCCGATTCGCTTGACGCGGCGCCTGCGCTAGCAGTCGTTCGGCTGCTGCGACGGGCACACGTCGAGGGCCGACGCGACAGTTCTAGAGCAGCGCTGCGAGCAGAGATATTTCGAGCTGCTGCGACTGCTGTGTCATCGGGTGGCGGATGCAAAGGGAGAGCAGGCCCTCGGCGTTGATCTGAAGACTGGCGCTCGCCTTGCTCCCTCCGAGGCTGAGCGACAGTGACCCCGGCAAACGCACCATACCGACCGGTGTGTTGTCGCGCGCAGCTTCGGCCTCACCGCGACACAGCACGACGCGGTATTCGGGCTCGACCGCCGTCTCGGGCGCGACCTCGAAGTCGGCGGTGGCAGGTAAACGCGCGCCGCGCGGGATGAGCACCGCGGTCGAGCCGTCGGGCGCAGCGAGGCGAATCGACGCCGGCAGGATGTCGATGAGGGACACCGGGCGCTTTGACTCGATGGCGTTGGCGATGATGGCCGCGCCGAGCGCTACGGCTTCATCCGGGTGCACGTTGCTCGACGGCGTGCGCGCGAACCGCTGGGCGAGTAGGCGTCGCACGTGGGGGCTGCGCGTTTGGCCGCCGACCATGATCACGTCCTCGAGCTGGCCGGCCTTGATCTTGACCGTGTCGAGTACGCGCTGCATCAAGGCAAACGTGCGCTCGACGAGGTCGTGCGTGAGCGCCTCGAGTGTCTCGCGATCGAGGATGACCTTGAGGTCGACGAAGGCGTCGTCGCGTTTGCAGACGTAGGGCACGCAGACCTCGGCCGTCATCGTCTCGGAGAGCTGCTTCTTGGCCATCTCGACGGCGAAGCGGATGCGCTGCACGGCCACCGCGTCGCCGCGCAGGTCGATGCCTTCGGAGCGGGCGAAGCGCATGAGCACGAACTCGGTGAGCCTGTCGTCGAAGTCAGTGCCACCGAGGAACGGGTCGCCGTCGGCGGCGAGCACCTCGGCTCGCGCGCCGTCGACGCGCAGCACGGCCACGTCAAACGTGCCGCCGCCGAGGTCATAGACAAGCACCGTGCCGAGTGCGTCGCGCCCCCAGCCCGCGGCGATGGCGGCGGCCGTCGGCTCGTTCAAGATGCGCTCGACATAGAGGCCCGCCATGCGTCCTGCGTCGCGCACCGCTTGGCGTTGCGTCTCGCCGAAGTAGGCGGGCACCGTGATGATCGCCCGTCCGACGGGCCGGCAGAGCTGCTCCTCGGCCACGGTCTTTAGGGCGCGCAGGATGTGCGCCGCGACCTCTTCGAGTGGCAGCACGCGTCCTTCGATGCGCGCCGCGACGCGGCCGTTTTGCCCCTCGCAGAGCTCGTACTTGAAGAAGTGGCCGAGCGTGTGCACCTCTTTGGACGCGTACGGTCGGCCGAGGAAGCGCTTGCTGCCGTACACCGCGCGGCCTGGGGCCAGGATCATCTTCTCGATGGCGCGGTGGCCGACGAGGACACCGCCGTCCTTGGCCACGAAGACTACGGACGGGATGATTTGGTAGCCGTGGCTGCTCGAGAGCACGTAAGGCCGGCCGTTGGCGAAGTAGGCTACGCAGCTATTGACGGTGCCAAGGTCGATGCCGACGACAGGGCCGTCTATCGTGATGAGCGGTGCGCGCTCGGGGGGAGCGAGGGTCTCGACGCGGCGCTCGACGGGGATGTGCCACGCGTCTTCGTGCGGCACTTGGCGGGCGCCGCACAGGCGCTCGGCGAGCTGCGAGGCGAGCTCGTCGAACTCGACGAACTTGATGCCCATGCCCGCCGTGGTCTCGCCCGACGAGAGGGCGGGCTTGGCGTGCATGACTCGGCCGGCGACGCGGCACAGACACGAGCCGTCGGGGAGCACGAACTCTAGGGCTACGAGGCTGCCGACGGGCGGCGGGGCTTCGTCGCGGATGAACATGCCGCCTTGGCTCAAATTCGTGGCGTAGCGCTCCTCGATCTCGTCGATGCCGGCGATGGCGATGCGCACGCGGCTCGAGCATTCTTGTCGAGCGGCGCGGGGCTTCTTCGGTGTACCGTCGGCAGTCATGTCTGGGCGTGGCCTCCCCCTCGTTCGATCTACGGCCATAATCCAATCGCCGGTCAGTGCCTAGGCCTCGCGGTCGCGTGCAGCCGAACAACGTGGCGGCTTAGTCTCTTGCGAAAATTGTCTCGGCGCGGCACCTGGTGGTAACCTCATGAGGATGACCGTGGCCACCGACCCGAAGATCCTCACGGCGCTGCGCAAGAACTTCTTGTTCGCGAGCCTTACGGACAGCGAAGTGGCCGACCTCGCTCGCGAGGTCTGGCTCGAGCAGATCCCGGCGCAGTCGGTCATCGTGCGTGAAGGCGACGACGCCGACGCGCTCTATTTGGTGGTCGACGGCGGCGTCAACGTGACCAAGATCGACGGCCGCTTCTTGGCCTATCTCGGTAAAGACGGCTTCTTTGGCGAGATGGCCATCTTCACCGAAGGTGCCAAGCGCACCGCCACCTGCCAGGCGACGCTCGACACGACGTTCGCCGTCATCCGCAAGGACGTCTTCGAGCAGTTCTGTCAACAGCACTCGGCGACGGCACTCAAGATCTACCGCGCCATCATCGCCACCATGTCGCAGCGCTTGCAGGCGACGAGCGCTGACTTGGCGATGCTCATGTCGTCGCAGGTGAAGAAACAGTCCGATGTGGACTCGATGGTCGAGCGCGCGAAGAAGCGGCGCCGCGACAGCGGACAATAGGGACTACGCTCGCCCCGACGGGGGGGGGCCGAGACTGCCCATGCTCGATCTGCCGCGCGCTGTTGCTCATGTGTGGCTCTTGTCGCTGCCCGAGCCGACGCCGGAGAATGCGCCCTGGCACAGGTATGAGCTGCTCGATGAACTCGAGCAGCAGCGCGCGGCCCGCATCGTTCATGCGGCAACGCGCGAGCAGTATGTGGCGGCGCACGTGCTCCTGCGTCTCTGCCTGTCGCGCTATGCGCCGCTCGCGCCTGCGGCGTGGCGCTTCGTCTGCAACGCCTACGGCCGCCCGCGGCTCGATCCCGCCCTCGGCGTCGACCTCGAGTTCAATTTATCGCACACGCACGGTCTCGTCGCATGCGTCGTGGCGCGTGCCCTCGAGGTCGGTGTGGATGTCGAGTCTCTCGTTCGACGCCACCCTGGGTTGCGCCTCGCGACACGTTTCTTTGCGCCACAAGAGGTCGCGGCCCTGCGCGCGACGAGAGGTGCGTTGCAGGACGAGCGCTTCCTCGAGCTGTGGACGCTCAAGGAGGCCTACATCAAGGCGCGCGGCCTCGGGCTGGCGCTGCCTTTGCGCGACTTCGCTTTTCTCGGCACCGCGGCGCCCATCCAGATCGCCATGCAGCCCACGCTCGATGATGTACCCGCGGGGTGGAACTTTACGCTCGCGCACTTGGCGAGTGGACACGTCTTGGCGACCGCGCTGCGCGCCGTCGACGCAGAGTCTTGGCGTGTCGTGTGCAAGGCGCCCGCGGACTCGCTGGCGCTGCTCTCTCGCTCTGGCCCTGGATCCTAGCGGCCCGCATGGCGTAGAGTTTCTCGATCTGTGCTTCAGGTGAGTATCCATGACCGTCGCTGTGGTTGATTCGTTGCCGGCCTTGTCTGACCTTCGTCCGCGCCATGTCTTGGCGCTTGCGGCAGCCGATGACTCGACGCTCGGCAAGCTCGCCGCGGCGCTCGCCGAGCAGCTCGCTTCTCTGCAAGCCTCGTCGATAGCCGATTTCTGCTACTCGGTTCATCAGCGCTCGCTCGGCGGTGATGCCAGGCTCGTAGCTTCTGGCTCCGCGCGCGAAGAGCTATGCCAAGCGCTGGCCGCGGCTGGCCGTGGCGAGCAGAGCCCTCTCGTCGTGCGTGGTCACGCCGCGAAGCCGGGGCCGATCGCGTTTCTCATTACTGGGCAAGGCTCGCAATACCAGGGCATGGGGCGGCAGCTGTACGCGACGCAGCCCACCTTTCGTGCCGCGCTCGATCGGTGCGCGCGCGCTCTTTCGTCTGAGCTCGCCGTGCCGCTGCTCGCCGTGTTGTTCGACGAGCAGCAGGCCGGGCTCATCGACGAGACGGCCTACACGCAACCGGCGCTGTTCGCTCTCGAGTTCGCGCTCGCCGAATTGCTCGCGTCGTGGGGCGTGCGGGCCGAGCTTCTCATGGGACACAGCGTTGGCGAATACGTGGCCGCGTGTCTGGCCGGCGTGCTCGAGCTCGAGGACGCGTTGCGGCTCATCGCAGCGCGCGCCCGTCTGATGCAGAGCCTGCCCAAGAACGGCCAGATGACGGCGCTCGCCACCACGGCCGCGGTAGCGATCGAGCTCTTGGCGCCTTTTGCGCGCTCGGCGTCGCTTGCCGCGGTCAACGGCCCTGACAGCGTGGTCGTCTCCGGTGAGAGCGACGCGGTCAGCGAGATCGTGCGGCAGGCCGAAGCGCGCGGCATTCGCAGCACCAAGCTCAACGTCTCGCACGCCTTTCATTCGCCGCTGATGGAGCCTATCCTCGACGACTTCGAGCGCGTCGCCGCGACGTGCCGTTTTTCGCCGCCGACGCGCCGCGTGGTGTCGAACGTTTCGGGGAGGCTGGCCGAGGCAGGTGAGCAGGGCTCGCCCGCGTATTGGCGCCGGCATCTGCGCGCGGCCGTGCAGTTCGTCGATGGTGTGCGGACGCTCGATGCGGCGGGCTGTGCCACGTTCGTTGAACTCGGGCCGAACCCGGTGTTGCTGGCGCTCGGTCGCCGCGCTGTGGCCGATCATGGGCAGGCGTGGGTGCCGACCTTGCGCAAGGGGCGCGACGAGTGGAAGCAGCTCACCGCGGCGCTTGCCGAGCTGTATGTGCGAGGTCACGCCGTAGATTGGCTTGGCTTTGATCGCGACTACGGGCGCTCGGCGCTGCCCATCGACGCATTTTCTACTGGCCGGGCGGGCCCGACTGCTTTAGAGAGTGGCCGATGCTAGGCACAATCGCGACTCTGTCTGTATCCCTGTTGCCCTATATCGACATCCCCGAGGGCCACATCGGGCCGTTGCCGATTCGACCGTTCGGCGTGCTCGTCGTCATTGGCATCCTGCTCGGCTCCCGGATTTCGGGCGGCCGCGCCAAGCTGCTCGGACTCGACGCCGAGAACTTTTCGTCGCTGCTCTTTTGGACTATCGCGAGCGGCATCGTCATCAGTCACATCCTCGACACCATCGTTTACTATCCGCGCGAGGTGCTCGAGCAGCCCTGGCGTTTGCTCATGATTTGGCAGGGGCTTTCGTCGTTCGGCGGCTTTATCGGCGGCGTTGTCGGCTTCTACTACTACGCGCACAAACAGCGCATGGACCTGTGGAAATCGGCCGACGCGCTCGCCTACGGAATGCCGTTCGGCTGGCTTTTTGGCCGGCTCGGCTGCTCGGTCGTGCACGACCACCCGGGGCGCTTCTCCGACTTCATTCTTGCCGTCGATTTTCCCGGCGGCCCGCGCTTCGATCTTGGCTTGCTCGAGGTGATGCTGACGCCGGTTGTCATCTTGGCGGTGCTCTTGGCGGGGCGCTATTTCCGGCGGCCGGGCGCGATCGTGACCACGCTCGCGTTCGTCTATCCGTTCGTGCGCTTCCCTCTCGACTTCTTGCGCGCACCGGCGGTGGACGGCGGCGATATTCGCTACCTGGGGTTCACCCCGGGTCACTACGCGAGCGTCGGCGTGCTGGTTGCGGCCGTCTATATGTTCGTGCGCAGCGGTGCCGCAGCCCGAGCCACGGCGCCGGCGAGCGAGAAGGCTCCATCACACGGCGGGCGGGGCGCGCATCGGGCGTGAGGGAGGCCGGGGGGGTGCGCGGCCGACACTCGGTGCCTGCTTGAGAGCCACGCGTGCCTGAGCTGCCCGAAGTCGAGACCGTGCGCCGCACGCTCGTGCCGCATCTCGTCGGAGTGACGCTCGCGGCCGTGCGGGTGCGTGAGCGGCGCCTGCGCGTGCCGGTCAACGTGGCGAGCTTGCGGCAGCTTGCGGTGGGTCAAACGATCGCGGCCGTGCGGCGGCGCGGTAAGTATCTCATCATCGACCTGCGTGGCGGCACGCTCCTGCTCGTGCACCTCGGCATGTCCGGACGCCTAACGCTCGAGTCGGCCACGCAGCCCCTCGCGCGTCATGACCATGTGGTCTTCAGTCTGTCGGACGGGCGCGAGCTGCGCTACAACGATCCGCGACGTTTTGGGCTGATCGTAGCGATGGCGAGCCGCGACGAGGCACAGCATCCGCTGCTCGCCCGCCTCGGCGTCGAGCCGCTGTCGCCTGAGTTTTCGGGTGCGCTGCTCTTCGCGCTGACGCGCCACAGCCGCCAGCCCATCAAGACCTTTCTCTTGGACGCGCACCGCGTCGTTGGGGTCGGCAACATCTACGCGAGTGAGGCGCTAGCGGCGGCGCGCCTGCACCCGGCTCGTGCGGCGCACTCGTTGTCGGGGCGCGAGACGGAGAGGCTCGCCGCGGCCATCCGCGATGTACTCGAGCGCGCCATTGCTCGCGGCGGTACGACCTTGCGTGACTTCGTCGACGGCCTCGGGGTCGCCGGCGACTTTGCGAACGCGCTTGCCGTGTATGGTCGGGACGGTGAGCCCTGCGTGCGCTGTCGCCGGCGCATTCGGAGCGTCGTGCAAGCGGGGCGTCGCAGCTTCTTTTGTCCTGGCTGTCAGCGCTCGCGCTAGGGCGAGTTGGCGCTTTACCGCTCGCGCCGCTGTGGCTAAGCTTGGCGGCGCGTTGGCTCAATCGCACCCAAAGCGCCAGCCGGTCGTGCTGGCCGTTGACGACAAGACCGAAAGCGGCGCCGTGATCTCGCTCGCCCTGCAAACTCGTGCTGATCTGCGTACGCTCGTCGCTTACTCGGGCGCCGAGGTGATCGCGCTCTTGCAGGCCGTCACTATCGATTTGCTGGTCGTGGTTCATCCCTTGCCCACCATGAGCGGTATCGAGTTGCTCGAGCGCGCGGCGTATCTCGGCCGGCGTCTATCGAGCATCGTGATCGCCAAAGATCCACGTGATGCGGCGGTCACGGGCGCGCAGCAGCGTGGCCTCGTGCAGTTCGTCATCTCGCAGCCCGTGCGCGGCGATGATCTGCTCCTGGCCATCGATCTCGTTTTGGGGATCGAGGCGCCCACCGCGTCGCGCTGAGGTGGCTCGGCCTAGTCGGGGGTCTACTTGCTGCGCGTCGCCTTGCGCGCGATCTCGGGGTCGACCTCGGGCGGAGCGGCCGTCAACTCGAGCGCGCGCACCGGGATCCCCCACTGCCGCAGGCGCTCGGCGATGAGCCGAAAGCGCAGTGGCCTCGCGATGACGCCATCGGCGTGCAGGTTCTCGCGCAACACCGGCTCCGGCATACTCGCGAAGCACTCGTTGATGAGTACGAGGCTGCGTAGATTGGGTAGGCTCGTCTTGAGCTGTCGGCAGACATCCGAGCCCGAGAGCCGACCCGGCAGGGCCTGCTCGCAAATGAGGATATCGGCCGTCGCCTCTTGTGCGACGCGTATGGCTTCGTTGCCGTTCTCCGCCGCGGTAACCTGGCACGACGCCGCAAGGCTCCTCGCGAGCCAGGTGCGCTCCGAAGCTTCTCCTACGGCGACTACGACCTTTGGGCGCTGGCTCATGCTCGTTGATACGGCTCGATCACCAGAACCGTAAAGGGGTGGCAGGCTTGCTTTATGGGGTGTACATCCGTACAGTCCGCGACATGGCGAGCTTTGGTGACGAGTCTGGGAACGCCAGGCCTTTGGCGCGGCCGGCGTCGCCCTGGCAGGCTGCGGTTGGTCTCGACGCCGCACTGTCGCGTTGGCGCAGCCAGGGCAAAGTGTGGCGTGACATCGTGCTCGAGCATGAGCAGCCGGCGCGACCCGCACGTACGCGACCTTTGCCGAACGAGCTGAGCCCTGCGCTCAGCCAGGCGCTCGCAGGTCGTGGCATCACCGAGTTGTACTCGCACCAGGCGCAAGCGCTCGAGCTGGCGACGAGCGGTCGCGACCTCGTGGTGGCTACGCCCACCGCCTCGGGCAAGAGCCTGTGCTACAACCTACCGGTGCTCGAGCGGCTGGCGCGTGAGCCTGACGCGCGCGCTTTGTACCTCTTCCCGACCAAGGCGTTGGCGCGTGACCAAGAAGAGGCGCTGCGCGCGTTGCTCGCCGAGGCGGGTCTCGCCCATGGTGCCATCACCTATGATGGCGATACGCCCGGGGATGCACGGCGCGCGGCGCGCGAGCGCAGCGGCGTGCTGCTGACCAACCCCGACATGTTGCACACCGGTATTCTGCCGCATCATACGAGCTGGGCGCGACTGTTCGCCAACTTGCGCTTCGTCGTCCTCGACGAGCTGCACACGTACCGGGGCGTCTTCGGCTCGCACCTCGCCAACGTCCTGCGCCGCTTGGATCGTATCGCGCGCTTTCACGGCGCGCGGCCGACCTACGTTTTCGCCTCGGCCACCATCGGCAACCCGCAAGAGCACGCGAGCCGAATGCTCGGCCGTGAGGTGGCGCTCGTCGACGACAACGGCGCGCCGAGCGGACCGCGGCGCCTCTTGCTCTACAACCCGCCCATCGTCAACGCGGAGCTCGGCATTCGGGCGAGCTACGTCAAGACAGCGGTGCGCCTCGCGGCCGACCTCGTGCAGGCGCGCGTGCCGACGCTCGTCTTTGGGCAGAGCCGCAACAACGTCGAGGTCATGCTCAAGTACTTGCGTGAGCGACTGGCGGCGCATCAGATCGATCCTGAGCGCATCCAGGGCTATCGCGGCGGCTACCTACCAGACACGCGTCGACGCATCGAGGCGGGTTTGCGCGCCGGTGACATTGCCTGCGTCGTCGCCACCAACGCGCTCGAGCTCGGAATTGATATCGGCTCGCTCGACGCCGTCGTGTGTGCCGGCTATCCGGGCTCGGTGGCTGGGCTGTGGCAACGCTTCGGTCGCGCTGGCCGTCGGCAAGGCGAGTCGTTGGCTCTGCTCGTCACGTCGAGCGCGCCCCTCGACCAGTATTTTGCCGGCCTGCCGACTGAGATCTTGCGCGCCGCCATCGAGCAAGCGCGCATCGATCCCGACAACGTCGAGATCCTCATCCAGCACTTGAAGTGCGCCGCCTTCGAGTTGCCCTTCGTCGAGGGCGAGGGCTTTGGCGACGTGCCGAGCGGGCCGACGGGCGATGCGCTCGGCTATCTCGCCGACCACGAGGTGTTGCACAGGGCCGCCAACGACGACGGTCAGGTAGTGTATCACTGGGCGACCGACGCTTACCCGGCCAACCACGTCTCGTTGCGCAGCGTCGGTTGGGACAACTTCGTCATCGTTGATCTCGACGACGATCGCACGATCGCCGAGATGGATTGGCGCTCGACGCACACCATGCTGCACGAGCAGGCCATCTATCAACACGAGGGCGAGCAGTATCAGGTTGAACGCCTCGACTTCGACAATCACAAGGCCTTCGTGCGGCGGGTTGAATCCGACTACTACACCGACGCCATGACCTACACGCGCGTCGCGGTCATCGAGCAGGAGGCGCCGGGGCCGCTCTCGTTCGTCAAGGACGCTCTGTTGACGAGTGGCCGCGGCGAGGTGAGCATTGTCGAGAAGGTCGTCGGCTACAAGAAGATCAAGTTCCACACGCACGAGAATGTCGGCTATGGCGAGGTTCACCTGCCCGAGATGCAGATGCACACCACAGCCTTTTGGCTCACGTTCTCGCACACGCTCGTCGAGCGCTTGGCGCTGCCGCGGCCCGATGTGATCGATGCCCTGCGCGGCCTCGGCAACGCGCTGCATACGGTCGGCGCCGTCGGTTTGATGATCGACCCGCGTGACCTCGGGCGCACGCTCGGCGAGCAGGCCGATGGTGGTGCGCCGCCGAGCAAGACAGGGCCGCTGTCGGCGGGTTTCGACCCCACCCTCTTTCTCTACGACCACACGCCGGGCGGCGTCGGCCTAGCGGCGCGGCTGTTCGAGGAGCGCGAGGCCTTGCTCGGGCGGGCGCGCCAGCTCGTCGAGCGCTGCGCGTGCGGCGATGGGTGTCCGGCGTGCATCGGCCCGGCGAGTGGCATGGCACTGCCGTCCGCGGTCGCCCCTGCGCTCGGGGGTGCCGAAGCGTCCGGCGCGATCGTGGGCGGCTTGGCGCCCGCGGTCCATGTCGCTTCGCGTCGAGGTCGGCGCTTGACGCTGTTGACGGTGCTCGACGCTTTGGGTGTGCCGGCGGCGTAGGTCGGGGCCATGGATCTCAAGAGCAAGCTCGCACGGTTGCAGAGCGTGGGTCCGCTGCCGGCGCGCGATGCGGTGACGCGTGACGTGCCTACGGCCAGAGCGCCGACGGATGGCCTGCCGACGAGGGGTACGCCGGCGGGCGAGTCTGACTCAGCGCCGAGCGAATCCTCCGGACCGTTCGATGACGACGCCCGGCGTGCCCGCGTGCAGGCGCTGCGGGCGCGCTTGACCGAGTTTGCGAGTCGGCCAACCCTGCCGCGCCGCGAGGCGCCCGTGTCGGTCGCGGCTCGCGCCCAGGTCGCCGTTCCAGGCGAAACCAAGGAGACACCGCACGGCGTCGTGCACCTGTGTGAGGTCCCCTACGATCGGGCGCATCGACACGGACGCGACGCGCTCGCGGCGTGCCTCGACGTGACGCCGCGCGAGCTCGCGTTGCTGGCGCTCGATGCGACGCTCGAGAGTGTCCCGGACATCTCGCCGTCACGTTTGCTGTTCTTCGATCTCGAGACGACGGGACTCGCCGGAGGCACGGGCACGCTGGCCTTTCTCGTGGGCCTCGGCTTCTTCGTCGACGGGGCGTTCAAGGTCGAGCAGCTCTTCTTGCGCCAGCCCGGCGAGGAGGGACCCATTCTGCGCTATGTCGCCGAGCGCATGGCCGCGGCCACGTGCCTCGTGAGCTTCAACGGCAAGAGCTTCGACTGGCCGCTCTTGCGCTCGCGCGCCGTGCTCAATCGCGTGCGCCTGCCCGAGGGCTTGCCGCACGTTGACTTGCTGCACTGCGCGCGGCGGGTCTTCAAGTTTCGTATGCAGCAGATGCGCCTAGGGGAGCTCGAGCGTGAGGTCTTGGGCTTGGCGCGCGAGGGCGACATCGACGGCGCCGAGATTCCGGCGGGCTACTTTGCCTACTTGCGCCGCGGCGATGGCAGCATGTTGCCGCGCATCTTCGAACACAACGCGCACGACCTGGCCGCGCTCGCGGCGGTGCTCGGTCATTTGGCGCATGGCATTCGCGCCGCCCATACAGGGGGCGACGCCCGCGATTGGCTCGGGTACGCGCATGTCGCGGCGCGCGCCGGTGATGCCGCTCGTGCCCTTGGCTTCGCGCATGCGGCGGCTACGGACAAGCATGGTCGCACGTCGTCGTCGGCGCTCACCCTGGCCGGGGACCTGTGTTTGCGCGCGCACGAGATCACGCGGGCGGCCGAGCTCTACGAACAGGCCCTAGGCGAGGCGCTCGGGCGCGAGCACGAGGCCGCGGCGCTACACTTGAAGCTCGCGAAGCTCTACGAGCACCGACACAAGGATCTCGAGCGGGCGCTCGTGCACGCGCGCGACACCGGCCCGGTCGAGGGCGAGGGCGCTTGCGCGCATCGAGTCGCGCGCCTCACGCGGCGGCTTTCGAGTTGACGCCATGACTACGTCCAAGCCCGCACGCAACGTCTGCAACTATCCCGCCGGGTTCTTGCCTGGCCGCCACTCAACCATGGCCCCTGTTTCCGTCTAGTCTGCGCTGTGGCGCCGCTCACCCCGCGAGCAAGCTTGAACCTGCCGCGCTGCCGTCTGTTACGAACACGGATGGTCGTGCAACGCGCGTCGTCAAGATTGTGCCCGCGATGCCCGAGGACGCCATCGACCTTGGACCGATTCTCATCCCGGACGCCCATAAGAGGCTTGCGCCACAGGACTTTCTCCTTGTCGAGGCCGACCGCCTGCATGCCGACGGGTTCGTTGCGGAGGGCCGCGCCGTTCAAGAGGTCTACGCCACGACCTACGAGGGCATCCGCGCTCACCTGCTAGGCGCATTGGACGCCACCAGCGCGAGCCGGCCGCAATGATGTGACCTGCTGCGCCTCGGCTTGTAGTCGAAATTAGCCGCCCTTGGCGCGGTCGTCATTGTGACGATCCAGCCGGCGGCCGAAGAGCATGGTCCGTGCGTCCCGGGAGGTCACCTCGACCGACCGAGTAGCGATAAGGCAGACGAGCTTTGGGGCCGAAGCGAAGGCCGGACGGCGCGATGATGACCGTGCCCGTGAGGCGGGCGCTCACAAGGCGGTATCTGGCGGCATCCTTGGACCGCCATCCCGTATCTGCCGCCGGCCGCGTCTTCTACTTGATGACGATGGAAAGGGGTCCCACCCGGTAGCTGTTTTTGCTGAGCTCCACGACCAGGTGCTCGGTGGCGACTTTGTCGTTCGTCGTTGGGCCCGGGTGGCAAACCGACGGCGGTGGCGCGCAAAACGAGCAGGCGGCGTCATACGGGTACTCGCAGATGTCGTCACCGTACATAGGCTCGCCGGCACCATCCACGCGGGTAATGAGCCAACTCGTCACCGTGACGCCGTAGCTGCCGGCGGGCCCGACGAGCGCGATCCGCCCGGCGTCCAAGCCGGAGCCCGCCCAGGACTCGGGGTCGCGCCCGTAGAACCCGCCGCCAACACCGCCATCGAAGCCCAGGCTCGGTGAGGTGGGGGTCTCATCCAACGCAACCGTCCAGCGCAGCCCATACACGGGAGTTGTCTGCGCAGAATCGACGAGGAAGGACAGCTCGAGGTGGGAGGTGTAGAGCGGCTCCGGCTCGACATCGTTGCTACACCCACCAACGCCCAACACGATCACCGCAGCCAGCAGGTAGTGGTTTGTCGTCACATTTGGCTCTGTCACTGCAATTCTATGCATGAAGCCCATCTCCCAACCGGCACATGGGCACGGTGAAAGGACGCTCGCGAGCGTCGTCAACTTGACCTACAACCACGCTCGCCACACGAGACCGGCGCCCATGAGACCGACGAGTGCGAGTGCGGCGCGGTTGAGCCACGGCCGCGGGCGCGCGAACTGGGTATCAGCGCCAGCGAGAGCAAGCAAGGCCGGCACGGTGCCGAGGCCAAAGGCCGCGAGGGCAAGGGCGCCTCGCCACGCGCTGTGCTGCGCGGCGGCGGCGATGAGCGCCGCGTAGAGTAGACCGCACGGCAAGAGGCCGAGGAGCAGGCCGAAGAGCAACGGGCTCTTCGGTGGCTTGGCGGCGAGGCGCGCGAAGAGTTGGGCCGTGAGGCCGTGGCCGGCACCGGCCCGCCGGGCAAGGCCCGACAACGCGCCCGCCGCATAGAGCACGAGCGTTGCCCCGGCGATGAGGGCGGCGCCCCGTCGCAAGCCCGCCGCTGCTGCGGTGAACTCGACGCCGCTGCCGGCGAGGCCCGCGAGCCCGCCAAGCAGGGCGTAGGTCGTGATGCGGCCGAGCGCATACGTGAGTTGTTGGCGCAGAATCACGCCGTGCGCGGCGTCAGGGGAGGCGTAGCGGCGCGACACGAAGAGTATGAACGGCGCGCACATCCCAACGCAGTGGCCGACGCTGCCGAGCAGACCGAGCGCCAGGAAGCCGAGCGCGTCGGTCGGCGCGGGGCTCATGAGTGCATATCCAGGCACTCGCGTAGGCGTGGATCTCGATGGGGCACCGGATTGTGGCGGCCGAGCGCGCCGATGAAGACGAGCGTAAAGGCGCCGAGGAAGCCGAGCGCGACGAGCGCCTCGATGATGGGCAGATGGCCCTCGGTCACCACGGTGCCGTCAGCTCCGCCGACGCTCGGAGCTACGAGGATGAACAGCTCGAAGATCTGCGCGAACAGCACCCAGACGGCGACCCCGGCCACGCGCCGCGCGCTGCGCTTGGCCTGCCGACGCATGAGCAGCAAGAACGGCAGCGCGAACTTGGCGAGCGGCAGCACGAGCAGATAGGGCAGCCAGCCGTTAGCGGAGCGGCGCGTAAAGTACACCACCTCCTCGGGCAGGTTGCCGTACCAGATGAGCAAGAATTGGCAAAAGTAGATGTAGGCCCAAAAGCCGGTGACCGCGAAGAGCATCTTGGCGACGCTGTGCAGATGGTTCTCGTTGAGGAAGCCCGCGAGTCGCCCCCGCCAGATGAACACGGCCGCGACGAGGGAGACGAAGGCCAGGCCCGCCTGCATCATGTCGGTGAAGGCGAGCACGCCGTAGATGGTCGAGAACCAGCGCGCTTCGAGCGACATGAGTAGGTAGAAGCTGGTGGCGCTAAAGGTGAGCGCATAGACGACGACGAAGACGGCCGACCAGCGCACGTTCGCGCGGCTCGCGGCGAGGTCGCCGCTCAAATCTTGCCGGCGCGAGTTTCTTACGAGGCGCGAGCCCAAGAACGCCCAAGCGCAAACGCTTGCGCCGAGTACGATGGCAAAGAGCGTCGGGTTCAAGAACGCGGCCTTGTGGGCGAGGGCCGGGTCGCGAGCGACAGCCGTGCCGTCGGCCCATTCATAGAGATAGGGCGCGCCGAGCAGCACCGCGAGCGCAAGCGCCCCGCCTGGCACGAGCCACGCTGTCATGGCCTCGGGGATGCGGCGCATCGAGACGGACCAGGCGCCCTTGGCGAGATAGAGGATGGAGATCCACAACACGCCGAAGACGCCGAGACCGAGCGCGAGAAACGCGCCGATGAGGTAGGCGCTCCAGGCGAGCGCCGGCTCGTTGTGCGCTAGAGCCCAGGCGAAGGCCGCTGCGCCGAGAGCTGCGAGCAAAGAGGCGCCGAGCTTGAGCGACCAGGGGGCGACGAGCGGTGGGGGCGCGGCGAGGCGCGTCGGCGACTGCGGCGTCGTGCTCATGGCGTCTCTCCTTGCCGGTGAGGCGAGGCGGTGCCCGCCGGTGCGGGCGCGGGCGCAGGTGTCGCGGCCGGCGCGACGAGCGGGGGCGGTGGCGCCACGGGGAGGGTCTTCTGCAGCTCACGGATATGGAGCACGACCGCCCAGAGATCGTCTTGCGCCACTTGTTTCGCGTGGCTCGGCATCGAGTTTTGCCCTCGCATCGGCACGTGGAAGATGCGGCCGTCGGAGAAGTCACGCACGCGCTTGGTCATCAGGCTCGGTGGCTTCGGAAAGAAGCGCGTGACGAGACCGTCGCCTGCCGCCTCCTTGCCGTGACAGGCGATGCAGACCCGCTCGAAGATGAACCTGCCCTTGGCCAGGTTCGCGGCGGTGGGTGACAGCGGGTTGTGCATGCCCTTGGCGGCCAGCTCGGCCTCGTCTTTGGCGTAGGGGTAGGGGAAGTCGTCACGCGCGAGCGCCCCCGGTGGCGGCGCGCTCATGCCGGTCGGCCGCGCGCCAAAGAGATCACCGCGCTGCGGTTTTTGTTTCGGTTGGTCGGCCATGTCGAGGAAGTTGAGCTCGCGATGGGGCTCAGATGACGCTGGCAGTCCGAGCTCGCACCCGCCGCCGCCTGTCAGCAGCGCGAGCAAGGCGATGAGGTCGATTCGAGCGAGCGGTGTGAGGCTACGCGGCATGGCTGCCCCCCTGAGCATCGACGAGGTGCACGTCGCGCGCTCCGAGCGAGGCCACGAACGCCAAGGTTGCCGCCGGGTCGAAGCGCGCATCAGTCGCTGAGATCCACACGACGAACTTGTCGATGGTGGCGCCGGTTGCGATGAGCATGGCCGGCGGTTGCGGGACGGTGTCCTTCTTGCCCGCCCAGATGGCGACGATGGCGGAGCCAACGGCGGCGAACAACACCATGAGCTCGAAGGTCACCGGGATGAACGACGGCCAGGCGAAGGCGGGCTTGCCGCCGAAATTGAGTGGCCAGTCGATGACCATGATGTAATTCATCATGACCTGCGCGGTGAGGATGCCGCCGAAGGCCAAAGCGGCGCTCACCCATGGCACCCAGGAAGGCCCCACGCCCATGGCCTCGTCCATGCCGTGCACGGGAAACGGCGTCAGTAGATCGAAGTGCGTGTAGCCGGCGTCGCGCACCTTCGCGGCCGCGGCGAGCGCCTCTCTCGGTAGCGCGAAGTGGCCGAGGACTCCTCGAGCCGACGTAGGCAGGCTCATGACGGCGCCCCCTCGCTGCGCGCGGCAACGGTTGGGTCCATGATGCCCTTGATCTCCGAGATGGCGATGGTAGGCACGGCCCGCACGAACAGCAAGAAGAGCGTAAAGAACAAGCCGAACGAGCCGAGCAGGATCATCCAGTCGAAGCGCGTGAGGGCGAACGTCGCCCAGCTTGAGGGCAGGAAGTCGCGGTGCAACGATGTGACGACGATGACGAAGCGCTCGAACCACATACCCACGTTGACCAAGATCGCGACCACGAACAGTACCACGGGGTGCCGGCGCATCGCTTTGCACCAAAAGACCTGCGGCACGATGGCGTTGCACGTGAACATCATGGCGTAGGCCCAAGAGAAGGGGCCAAAGGCGCGGTTGCGGAAGATGAACCCTTCGTACTCGTTGCCCGAATACCAGGCCATGAAGAACTCGGTCACGTAGGCAAAGCCGACCAGCATGCCCGTGAGCATAATGACCTTGGCCATCGCCTCCATATGGTTGATCGTGATGTAGTTCTTGAGGTTGAAGACCGAGCGCATGATCGTCATCAGGGTGATGACCATCGCGAACCCCGAGAAGATGGCGCCGATGACGAAGTAGGGCGGGAAGATGGTCGTGTGCCAGCCGGGGATGATCGACGTCGCGAAGTCGAACGAGACGATGGTGTGCACCGAGAAGACGAGCGGCGTCGCGAGGCCGGCGAGCACGAGGTAGGCGGCCTCGTAGTGGCGCCAGGCGCGGCTCGAGCCGTTCCAGCCGAGCGCGAGGGCGTGGTAGAGGCGCTTGCGCCAGACGTGTGTGGCCCGGTCGCGCACGGTCGCGAGATCCGGCAACATGCCCATATACCAAAAGACGAGTGAGACGATGCCGTACGTGGAGATGGCGAAGATGTCCCACGCCAAAGCCGAGTTGAAGTTGATCCACAACGGGCCGCGGCCGTTCGGGATGGGCACGAGCCAGTAGGCGAACCATACGCGGCCTAGGTGAATGAGCGGGAAGATGCCGGCGCAGGCGACGGCGAACAGGGTCATGGCCTCGGCGGAGCGGTTGATGGCCGTGCGCCAGCGCTGGCGGAACAAGAACAGGACCGCCGAGATGAGCGTTCCGGCGTGGCCGATGCCGATCCAGAAGACGAAGTTGACGATGAACGTGCCCCAACCGACCGAGCCGTTCGGGGCGACGATGCCGATGCCGACGTAGAACAGCGTGACGAGGGCGAAGACGAGCAAGCTCAAGAACGCGAGGGCGATGCCAAAGGCCACCCACCAGCGCCCCGTCGGGAATCTCTCGGTGTGCAGGCAAATGTCGCGGTCGACATCGGCGTAGCGCTTGTTGCCGGTGACGAGCGGCTCGTCGATCTCGACATCGCCGCCGCAGGGGCCGGCGCCTCGCTCGACCACCGGGCGGCCAAAGAGGCCGCGGTCATCGAGCACCGTGGCGTAGGGGCTAGAGGGGTTCATGGCGCACCTTCGTCAGATAGGAGATGGACGGCTTGACGCCGAGGGCGGCGAGCAGCCGCATGGCGCGCGGGTCCTTGGCGAGGGCGTGTACGCGGCTCGTTGGATCGTTCAAGTCGCCGAAGACGATGGCGCCCGTCGGGCATGCCTCGGCGCAGGCCGGCGTCACGCTGCCGTCGGCGAGCTGGCCCTGGTGGCCCTCGCGAATGGCCGCGGCGCGCGCTTCGCGAATGCGCTGCACGCAGAACGAGCACTTCTCCATCACGCCGCGGCTGCGCACGGTGACTTCGGGGTTGTTCTTCATCTGCATGCGGCCGCGCGTGTTGCGCACCGCGTGCTCGACGATCTCGGGAAAGACGAAGGCGAAGAAGCGATTGACGTGGGCACGCGAATACTCGAACCAATTGTAACGGCGCACCTTGAACGGGCAGTTGTTGGCGCAGTAGCGCGTGCCAACGCAGCGGTTGTAGACCTGCTGGTTGAGGCCGTCTTCGCTGTGCAGCGTGGCGTTGAACGGGCAAACGGTCTCGCAGGGTGCGTTTTCGCAGTGCTGGCAGAGCATGGGCTCGAAGAGCGGCACCGGCTCCTCGACGACCGCGAGCGGTCCGTCCCATACGGTATCGTCCCAGCCGCCAAGCTTCTTCGGCGCGTCGTAGTAGCGGTCGATGCGCATCCACGACATAGCGCGGCCGGCGAGCATCGCCGGCTTGCCGACCACCGGGATGTTGTTTTCAGCCTGGCAGCCAAGAACGCACTTGCCGCAGCCGTTGCACAACGACAGGTCGATGCTCATCCCCCAGCGCTGTGTCTTGTACTCGTGCGTCGGCCACGCCGAAACGTCGCCTTCGGGCTGCTCGGTGCCGGCGCGTCGGTCGTGGTGGTACTCGGCGAGCGTCGTCGTGGGCACGAGCGGGCGCGGTGCGCGGTCGAGGACATCGGCGCCCTGGCCGCTCGCGAGCGCTTCGTGTCCTTGTGCTTTCTTGAGCGTCACGGCGAGTCCGGCTTGCACGATTCGCGCACCGGTCACGGTGCGCAGCACAAAGGCGTTGTGGCCGACGTGCGCGCCGATGGGGCCGCAGGCCGTGCGTCCGAGGCCGAGCGGCACCGCGATCTGGTCGTGGTGCATGCCGGCGTGCCGATAGGCCGGCAGCACTAGGGAATGTCCGTCGACTCCGAGCTCGACGAGATCGCCGTTCTTGAGCCCGAGCGCATCGAAGCGCCGCGGCGCGATCGACGCGGCGCCGCCCCAGCACAGGCGCGTGATGGGATCGGGTAGCTCGAGCAACCAGCCGTTGTTGGCGCTCTGGCCGTCGTGCAACGCGAAGTGCGGATAGAGCTCGAGCTCGAGGGGGGGCGAGGGGGCTCGCGGCACGGCGAGCAGGGCCGCAACGTCGGCGCCAAAGCCCGGCGCGATCGCGAGCGCAGGCAGGGCGGGGCCGGCGACGAAGCCCGCGCGCAGGACGTCGTCCCACTGCGACGTCGACGCGAGCCCGCTGCGTTGCCAAAACGTGCGCACGAAGTGGTAGCCCGGGCTGTCGCTGCCGCTCGGTGGGGCGCCTCTTGCGTCGGGGCGTGCCGCAGTGGCGGCGGCGGCGAGTGCGCCGCTCGGGTCGGCCGCGGCGCCGAGGGTGACCAAGATGTCGAGCAACCCGAGAGTGTCGTAGAGCGGCCGCAGCACCGGCTGCTGCACGGCGATCAGGCCGAGGCCGAGCGTGGCGTCGCCCCACGCTTCGAGCGGATGGCTCGCTGGCGCCAAGAAGTCGGCGCGTTGGCTCGTCTCGTCGAGGCGGTCGTTGAGCGAGACGACGAGTGGTACTGAGGCCATCGCTTCGGCAAAGTCGAGGCTCGGCGGCGCGTCGTAGACGGGGTTCGGGCCGGCAATGACGAGGGCCTCGAGCTTGCGCTCGCGCATGGCGACGATGAGCTCCACGAACTCGGCCGCGTCGCTGGCGCTCGGGCGGCTCGTCGCCTCGAAACACGGGCTCGCGTAGTTGCCGAGCGCCTCGTTGATGACGACGATGAGCGCGGCGAGCGCTTCGCCTCCGAGCGTCGCGTCACCCGAGCCCCCGCCAAGCACGATGCTTCGGCCCGCGTGCCGACCGAGCTCGTCGGCGAGGCCGGTCATGGATTTCTCCGTGAGCCCGGTTTGGGCGGCCACGGCCGCGGCGCTGTAGGGGCCAAGCGCTTGGCGCAAGGTCGAATCGGCGGCGCGCGGTCCACGCCCGAGCTCGACCACGAGTCGGTGGGCGAGAGCGCCCGCCACGAGGCCGAGCTCCGAGTCGCGCACGCGCCAACGTTGGTCGGCGTTGGCGCCGGTCAGCGACAGGCGGCCCTCGAGCTGGATGAAACGGCTCATGCCATCCGCGGCGTCAGGGTGGTGGCCCGTGGCGAAGTCGCGCTCGAGGCCGAGCTCCGGCGCGTCGATGAACCGGGCGCCAAAGCCGACGATGAGGCGCGCCCGATCGAGGCGCGGCCGGGGGGCTACGCTCGCGCCGAAGGCCGCGCGCGCGACGCGCTCTTGCGCGTCATGGGCGAGCGGGGCGTAGGCGACGACGCGCACGCCGAGCTCAGTCGTGAGGGTTCGCAAGAGCGCCAGCGTCGCCGGCCCGCTCTGCGGATGGATGAGCAGCGCCACCTTGCCTGCCTTGCTGCGCAACGAGCGCGCGAGCGCGTCGCCAACGACGCGCCAGTCGGCGGCCACCGGTGCGCCTTGACCACGGCGCACCGAGAGCGGGCCCGGCGCGCGATCGGGATCATACAGGTCGAGCAGCGCTGCCTGCGTGCGCACCGACGGCGCCGGGCAGCGCTCGAGGCGAGGGTTTGGGCCGATGAGCAGCGGCCGGCCCTCGCGCGTGCGCACGAGCACGGGCACGTCGCCGTGCACCGTGGCGTAGGTCTTCGCTCGTCCTTGCGTGCGCATCCCTTCGGGTTGTTCGACGAAGGGGATCGAGTTTTCGGCCGGTGGCTGACAACCGGCGGCGAAGAGCGCCGCGCCGGCCACCAGGCCCGTGCCGGTGGCGATGAACTCGCGGCGGTCGAGGGGCAGGCCGTTGCTGGGCGTCGGCGAGACCGAGGGCCCCGGTTGTGCGGCTGGCGCAGAATGCGCGTGTGCGGTTGGCGATGATTTCGAGTGGGTGCTCAAGCTCGTTCCTTTGTATGACGGGCGTCAGCGATGGCAGGTGACGCAGTCGGTTGGGCCGGCCATCTCGGGCTTGCGATGGCAGTCGAGACACCAGCCCATGTTGAAGGGCGTCGTCACGGCGACCGTGGTCGCGGTGTCGATGCCGATGTGACAGTTGATGCAGTCGAGCTTGGGCTGCCCTTTGGCGTCGACGGCTTTCAAGTGCGCTGAGTGGTCGTAGTAGACGAAGTCCGGCAGGTCGTGCACCTTGACCCACGGGATAGGTTCCCCACGCTCGAAGTAGCCTTTGAGCACGAGCACCCACTCTTTGTCCTGGCCGACGACGCTGTGGCAGTTCATGCAGATGTCGGTCGATGGCAGGGTGGAATGGCGGCCCTCGTAGGGCATCGTGTGGCAGTAGCGGCACGGGATACTGAAGCCCCCGAGGTTGACGTCGCGGCCACTTTCGTCTTTGACCCAATTCGGTGGCCCGGCCATGCGCTTGTGTTGGAAGAAGATGGGTTGGCGGGGGGCGTAGCCTTGGCGTGGATTCATCATCATGCGGCCGAGCGTGCCGGCTCCGACCACGATGACGAGCAGGGCCAAGCGGCGCGCGGCCGTGCGAGTGAGCTTCATCGGCGGCCGTCCTGCGGCGCATCGTCGTCGAGCAGCATGCGCACGGGCGGCGTGTCGAGATCGTCGAACTGCCCGGTCTTCGCCGCCCAGACGAACAGCGCCAGCATGATGCCGGCGATGAGCAGTGCGAGAGGTAGAAGGATGAAGACCACTTCCATACTCGACTCTCCTACTAGGACTTGCGCTCATGGCGCCAGAGAATTTCGGCCGCGTGCTGCTGTGGCGCGACACGACGCTGCGGACGCTTGAAGTAGGTGCGGCCCTGCACCGACGAGAGGATGACGAGCAGGGAGCTCGCCGGCATGAGCACCGCCGCGAGGAGCGGACCCACGAGGCCCGCAATCGCGAGGCCGCTCGCGCCGAGGTTGTAGAGCAGCGAAAAGGCGAGGTTGCGCCGCATGACGCCCATCACGCGCGCGCTGCCCACCCATAGCGTCACGAGCGGCGCGAGCCCTGGTTGCGTGAGCACGACATCCGCCGCGAGAACCGCCGCGCCGGCGCCGCCGTGCATCGATACGCCCACATCCGCGAGCGCCAGAGCCGCCGCGTCGTTGACTCCGTCGCCGACCATGAGCACGCGGCTCTGCGGGCACGCCCCGCGCAGCGACTCGACGAAGTTGCGCTTGTCTTCGGGCGTCATCTCGCCGTGAGCGTCGGCTGACGCGATGCCGAGCTCGCGCGCCACGCTCGCTACGACATCGCGATGGTCGCCCGAGAGGATGTAGGGACGTACGTTCGCGCCCCGCAGGGTCGAGAGCAGCGCCGCGGCCTCGGGGCGCAATGGATCCTTGAGGCCACACATGGCCCGCAGCTCGCCCTCGATCGCGATGAACACCGGGCTCTCGCCCGCGACCGCGAGGGCGTCGGCTCGTGCTTGCCACTCGATCGAAATCACCGTGCCCAAACTCGCGAGCCAGCGGGCGTTGCCGACCGCGACCGTGCGGCCATCGACCACACCGGTGATACCGAGGCCGGCCCGCTCGCTCACCGCGCGCATGACGTGCACGGCATGCAGTGGCGGCAAGAGGGCTCGTCGCAAGGCGAGCGCCACCGGATGGGACGATTCGCCCTCGAGCGCGCCTGCGAGCCCGAGCGCCGCGGCGTCGCCATACGTCGAGTGTACGCGCACCGTGCCCTCAGTGAGCGTGCCGGTCTTGTCGAGGAGCAGCGTGTCGACATCCCCGCACAGCTCGATGATGTTCGGATTCTTGATGAAGATCCCGAGCCGCGCGGCGCGTCCGAGCGCCACAGTGAGTGCCACGGGGGTCGCGAGCGCAAGCGCGCACGGGCACGAGACGACGAGCAGCGCCACGACCCGTGTGAGCGCTAGGCCGACATTGCCGTTCGTCAGAGCCAAGGTGACGAGGCCGAGCACCGTGGCGCAGCCGAGCACCACCCAGACGAAGACGCGGCTCCACGCGTCGGCGCGGGCCACGAACGGCGGGCGTTGCTGCATCGCTTCGTCGATGAGTCGCAGCAGGCCGCCGAGGCGCGTGGCGGGCCCCACACTCTCGGTGACGACGACGAGGCGCGCGCCGAGGTTGCTCGATCCGGCGTAGACGCGGTCGCCGGGGGCGACCCCGATGGCCGCAGACTCTCCGGTGAGCACGGCCAGCTCGACGCTCGACTGTCCGCTCTCGATGATGCCGTCGATGGGCACGAGATCACCCGAGCACACCTCGACGCGCTCACCGGGCACGAGGCCCGCGACCGGCACTTCGTGCGACGTGCCGTCTTCGTCGAGGCGTCGCGCAAACTCGGCGAACGCGACGTGACGCATGACCGCGGTGCGCTCGAGTGCTAGGCGCTGCGCCTGCAGCTGCAGGTAGCGCGCCGCGAGCAGCAGGGCGACGAGGCCGCACAGTGAATCGAAGTAGACCGGGCCGTGCCCCATGATCGTCGCGCCGACGCTGTAGGCAAAGGCGAGGATGAGCGCCAGCGACAGCGGAATGTCGATGCGCGGCACCTGCTGGCGCAGGCCGGCCCAGGCGGAGATCCAGAACGGTCGCGCCGAATAGAACATCACCGGCAGGGAGACGAGCAGACTCGCCACGCGAAAGAACTCGGTGAAGCGCGGGCTCATGTCTTGGCCGTCGCCGGCATAGAGGGCCAAGTGAATAAACATGACGTTCATCGCACACGCGGCCGCTACACCTGTCTTTTGCAGGAGACTGCGCTCCTCGTGGCGTCGCGCGATGGCGAGGGCCTCCGGGCGCGCGAGGTGCGGCGGGTAGCCGATGCCGTCGAAGGCTCGTGCGACGGCGGAGAGAGCCAGCGCAGCCGGATCCCATTCCACCTCAGCAGTGCCACTTGGCAGCGTGACGCGCACCGAAGCGAGGCCAGGTAGAGCGCGCGGTAGGGTCTCGAGCAGCCAGATGCACGCCGCGCAATGCACGCCCTCGATGTAGAGCGCGGCGCGGGCGCGACCGTTCGGCAACAGCGTGACCTCGTGGCCGACGAGGTCCGCGGCGTCGAGCTCCGAGAAGCGTCGACCGGTGACGCGCGCCGGCACGCCGCGCCCGTCTTGGCGCTCGAGGTGGACGTAGTAGTCGTCAAGGCCCCACGCACGCAGCAGTGCGTAGGCTTGCCTGCAGCCGGCGCAGCAGAAGCTCGGCTCGGTTTCGGGGCTAGCCTGGCGCAGAGGCACGTCGAGGCCGCAGTGAGCGCAGTGGACGAGGGGCGCGTGGGCCGCCCGTGCGCTCGGCAGCGCCGCGCTCATCGCGCGGCCTCGCGGACAACCTCGACGCGCGTCGAGTGGACGAAGCGACTCTGACCGAGTGTCGCATCGAGGCCAAGGAGCCACACGCCGCCCACCGGCAAGCGTGCGAGGGCGCGGTAGCGTCCGGGTGTTTGGGGCAGTGCCACGAGTCGGGCCTCGTTGTTGAGGCGGGTATCGGCGGGGCGCACGGCGAGGAGACGACCAGCGAGGCCTAGGACGGGCTCACCGTCACGGTCGCGCACATCGACGTCCACCGGTCGCAGCTCGCTTTGCTCGAGCGCAGCGTCGCGGGGGATTTCGTAGACGACGCGCAGGCCCAGGGCATGGCTCGCAGCGAGCGTGGCGGCGTCGACGTCCCAGGCGCGGGCCCGCTCGTAGTAGTTGGGCAGGGGCGCGGGAGCGTCCGCGCGCGTGGCCACGTAGACGAGCACCGCCTGCGCGCTCACCGACATGACCAAGAGGCCAACGACGAACAGTTGCCAGCGGTACAAGTCGAGCAAGCGCGAGAGCTTCATGGCGATCCCCCCGAGCGTGGCGTGGACAGTGCGGCGTCGGTCGACGGCGGGCTTGCCGGCGCGGCTGCGCCGTAGGGTCCGAGGAGCACGAACTCGAGGTCGAGATGGGCGCCTTGGTCGGAGGTGACGAGCAGCTTGGCTGTGCTTTGCCCGTCGACGAAGGCGCTTGCGGGCAGGCTCGCCACGAGGTCAAGCCACCGCACGTCATTAGGGGCTACGGCCAAGGGTGTCTCGCCGACGACGAGGTGAGCGTTGGGCGGCGCCACGAGGCTCACGATGAAACGCTGCGGAGTAGCGCGTTGGTTGGTCAGACGCATCCGCAACAGGTTGGCCACGTCGCCGCCGCGAAGCAAGCGATACGTTTCGCTCGCGTTGCGTACCAGCTGCGCGCTCGCCGGCGGCCGTGTGACGCCGAGCGTGGCGAGCGTCGCGAGCGCCAGGCCCAAGAGCGCGCCGTAGCCGAGGATGCGCGGGCGCAGCACACGGCGCGTGCCCGTGTCGAGCTCACGCTCTGAGGTATAGCGAATGAGGCCCGGAGGCTTGCCGAGCGCGTGCATCACGCGATCGCAGTTGTCGATGCACAGGGCGCAGCCGATGCACTCCATTTGCAGGCCTTCGCGGATGTCGATGCCGGTTGGGCAGACGGTGACGCAACGGCCGCAGTCGATGCAGTCACCGAGACCTCTCGGGCGCATCGTCTTCGTGTGTTTGCCGCGGGGATCGCCACGCTTGCCGTCATAGCCGACGACGATCGTATCCTCGTCGTAGAGCAGGCTCTGCAACCGGCCATACGGGCAGGCGACGGTGCACATGCGCTCGCAGAGATACGTGAAGTCGAGCAAGACGAGCCCCGCTGTCGCGAGCAGGGCGGCGACGGCGCCCGAGAGCGCCGCGGGGGCCGCGCGAATGCCTGCCGCAAGATCGGCGGGGCGCACGAAATAGAGCACGAACGAAGCGGCGAGCCCGAGCGCGACGAGCGTCAGGGCAAGTCCCGTGGCGGCGCGGCGGGTGAGCGCGACGAGACGCATCCCTAACGTGCGTGGTGTCGCGCCGCGGCGAGCGCTCGACTTTCCGGCGAGCAATCGGGCGAGCGGACGGAAGACGAACTCGAGATAGATGGGCTGCGGGCAGGCGTAGCCGCACCACAGGCGGCCGAAGAGCGTGGTCGTCACGAAGATGCCGATGACGATCGTGGCGCCGAAGGCGAGCAGGAGGAGGTTGTCGGTCGGGTGTAAGGTGACACCGAGCACGGTGAACCGTCGCTCGCCGAGGTCGAAGAAGAGCGCCGGTTTGCCGGCGAGGGAGACGTGGGGCAGCACGACAAAGAGCGTGATGAGCGCCGCCGCGAGTGCTCGGCGGAGGCGATAGAATCGCACTGTGCTCTCCCTTCGTTCTCCTCAAGGTGTGGGCAGTGGCTCGGGCCCGACCACGACGCCCTCGGGGGGCTTCGGCTGAGCTGGGTTCGTGCCTTGCAGGCTGCGTACGTACGAGGCGAGCGCGGCGATCTCATCAGGTGGCAGCGAGCGGCCCCATACCGGCATGCCCTTGGCCGGTACGCCCTTGGCGATGGTCGTGAAGATCTCGACGACCTTGCCGCCGTGGATCCAACTCGTGTCGGTGAGGTTCGGCCCAATCAAGCCCTGCGCCGCTTCACCGTGGCAGGGGGCGCAGGTCTGTGTAAAGCGCGCCTTCGCCCGGGTGAGCGTCGCGGGATCGACAGCGCCGCCCAGCAAGGCCGCCGCGCTCGGCGGCACCATCGGGTGGGCGACGAAGTACGCCTGGATGGCGCCGCGATCGCGCACCATCTCGTCGCGGTATTCGGTCTGCATCGAGGCCGGGCCGAACGCCAGGGCATAGAACCCGATATAGAGGACCGCGAAGACCACCGTGCCCCACAGGACCGTGACGAGCCAGGTCGGCATCGGGTTGTCGTACTCGTTGATGCCATCGATCTCGTGCTCGCGCAGCTTGTCTTCGTACTTGGGCATGACGCTTCACGCTTCCTTCTGGTCGGCTCGCGCGCCCGCGGCCCTTGCTGCGGGCGATGCATCGTCGAGCGGTAGCGCGGCCTGCGCGTCGAAATGGTGTGGCGCGCGCGTGAGCACCCAGGCCGCGATGCCGATGAACACCACGAGGAAGAAGATGAGGGCGCCCGATGCCCAGGCGCTGGCCGCATTCGTGCGGGCGAGCTCGTGCAGCATGGCGCTAGGGGCCTTTCGTTGGCGTCGGGGCCGGCGTTGGCGTTTGCGTGGCGACGGGCGGAGCGACCAAGGCAGGCGCAATGCCCGGCGCAGGGCCCCGCCACCTGATGTCCGTGCCGAGGCGCTGGAGGAACGCCGTGAGCGCGACGATCTCCTTGCCGGCGAGCCCACTCGGTCCGCCCTGCGCTACGACGTCTGCGGCGATGAGCGCGGCCTGCGCTTGGGTTGCGGCCTGCGCGGTCTCGACATCGGCGTCGTTGTACGGCACGCCGACGGAGCGCAAAGCTTCGAGCTTGGCGGCAATGCTGTCGAGGTCGAGATCATTCGTGCGCAGGTGCGCAAAGGCCGGCATGATCGAGCCTGGCGTTACCGAGCTCGGCTGCTGCATGTGGCGCACGTGCCAGAGCGTCGGATACTTGCCGCCGACGCGCAGCAGATCGGGCCCGGTGCGCTTCGAGCCCCATTGAAACGGATGGTCGAAGACGAACTCGCCGGCCTTGCTATACTCGCCGTAGCGCTCGGTCTCGTGGCGAAACGGCCGCACCATCTGCGAGTGGCAGGTGTAGCAGCCCTCACGTAGATAGATGTCGCGCCCGATCACTTCGAGCGGCGTATACGGCTTGACCGTAGCGATGACGGGCACGTTGGTTTCGTCGACGAACATCGGCACGGCCTCGACGAGTGAGCCGACCGACAGGACGATGGCCACGAGCACAGTGAAGGTAACAGCGCGGCGCTCGAGCAGGCGGTGGACGCCGCCGGCGAGCGCATGCTGCAAGCGATACAGGGCGAAGTCGTAGGTGTCAGCGGCAGTCGTGGCGCCGGGCGCGGGCTCGTCTTCGTGCGAGAGCGGCGCGGCGTGGGCCGTCTCGTCGACCTCGTAGCCTGCGGGCGCGTTGCGCATCGTGCGCATGAGATTGTAGAGCGCGAGCAAGGCGCCGACGAAGAAGAGCACGCCGCCGCCGAGTCGCACCCAGTACATGGGCACGATCGCCACCACGGTTTCGATGAAGTTCGGGTAGGTGAGCCGGCCGTCGGGCTCGAAGGCGCGCCACATGGCCCACTGGGTGATCCCGGCCACCCACATCGAGACCTGGTAGGTGACGAGCCCGAGCGTGCCGATCCAGAAATGGGTCGTCGCGAGGCCCTTGCTGTAGAGCGGCGTGTGCCACAGGCGCGGCACGACCCAGTAGAGCACGCCGAAGGCGACGAATGAGTTCCAGCCGAGCGTGCCAGCGTGCACGTGGCCGATCGTCCAGTCGGTGAAGTGCGAGACCGCGTTCACCGACTTGATGGCGAGCATCGGCCCCTCGAACGTGGCCATGCCGTAGTAGGTGACCGCTGCGACGAAGAACTTGAGCACGGGCTCCGTGCGCACGCGATGCCAGGCGCCGCGCAGGGTCAAGAGGCCGTTGACCATGCCGCCCCAGCTCGGCATCCACAGCATGAGCGAGAAGAGCATGCCGAGGGTGGTCGCCCACTCGGGCAGGGCGCTGTAGTGCAGGTGGTGCGGGCCCGCCCAAATGTAGATGAAGACGAGTGTCCAGAAGTGCAGGATCGACAGCCGGTAGCTGAACACGGGTCGCTCGGCCGCCTTCGGCAGGTAGTAGTACATGATGCCCAAGAAGGGCGTCGTGAGCACGAAGGCGACCGCGTTGTGGCCGTACCACCATTGGATGAGTGCGTCCTTCGCGCCGGCGTAGATGGGATAGCTGCCCCACAGCGAATAGGGCACCGCTAGGCTGTTGCCGATGTGCAAGACACCGACCGCTATGATCGTCGCGATGTAGAACCAAATCGAGACGTAGAGGTGCCGCTCACGGCGAATGGCGATCGTGGCGAAGAAGTTGACGCCGAAGATCACCCACAACGCGGCGAGCGCGATATCGAAGGTCCAGGGCAGCTCGGCGTACTCTTTGCCTTGCGTGAAGCCGAGCGGCAGGGCGATGGCCGCCCCGATAATGAGGAGCTGCCAGCCCCAAAAGTGCACGCGCGACAGCACGTCGGAGTACAGTCGTGTTTTGAGCAGGCGCTGGCTCGAGTGGTAGACGCCGGCGAAGATGAGGTTGCCGGCAAAAGCGAAGATGGCGGCGTTGGTGTGTACGGGGCGCAGGCGGCCGAAGGTCAGGTAGGGGGCGAAGTTGAGCTCGGGCAAGAAGAGCAGTGTCGCGATGACAACGCCGGCCAGCATAGCGACGACGCCCCAGATGAGCGTCGCTTGGAAGAACAACCGCGCGATCGTGTCGTCGTAGTGAACGGTGTCGCTGCTGCCGGCCATTTGCTTTTTGTCTCCTGTCGCGGCGACACCACGGACGAAGGGTCCCCCGGGTCCAAGTGGCGGCGACGCGCTCCGCGTGGCGCAAAGGATACTCACGCCCCTGTGCAATGCAAAGGTTTATTGAATCGGCTGTTCTTTGGGAGCGATGCGCAGGAGCAGCAGCATGCCGGGGATGGCCGCCACGGTGCAGCAGACGAAGAACATCGGCCAGCCGACGGCGCGTGCCAGGTAGCCCGTCGGCGCGGAGAACAAGACACGCGGTGCGCCCATGAGGCTCGTAAACAGGGCGTACTGTGTGGCCGTGAAGCGCCGATTCGTTTGGCTCGCCATGTAGGCGAGGTAGGCGCTCGACCCCATGCCCATGGCGAGGTTCTCACCCCCGACCGCGAGGCCGAGCAGCCACCAGACCTTGCCGGTGGCCGCGAGCGCCGCATAGAGCAGAATTCCGGCGGCTTGCATGACGCCGAAGACCCACAACGCGCGGCCGATACCGAGCTTGACCATGAGGATGCCGCCGAAGATCGTCCCGCCGATGAGCGCACCCATACCGAAGACCTTCACGGCGCCCGCGAGCTCCGTCTTCGAGAAGCCAAGCTCGAGGATCATCGGCGTAGTCATCGAGACGGCGAGGTTGTCGCCGAGCTTGTAGAGCAAGATGAACGCGAGGATCCACCACGCCCCGTCGCGGCGGAAGAAGTCGATGAAGGGTCCGACCACGGCGTCGCGCAGTGTGCGTGGTGGTGGTCCATCGACCGTCGGCTCGGCGCAGAGCAGGGTCGTGATGATGCCGATCACCATGAAGCAGGACATCAGCGCGTAGACGGTTCGCCACTCCAGGTGGTCGGCGAGAAAAAGTGCGAGCGCACCCGAGACAAGCATCGCGACGCGATAGGCGGCGACGAACAGCGACGAGCCGAGACCGAGCTCGCTGTCGGCGAGCGTCTCGCGGCGATAGGCGTCGAGCACGATGTCCTGGCTCGCACTCATGAACGTGACGCCGAGGGCCAGCACCGCGACGAGTAGCGGCGAGGCGGCGGGCTCGCTTTGGCCGAGGCTGAAGATGGCGGCGGTTAGGGCTACTTGCACGACGAGGATCCAGCCACGCCGACGGCCGAGCAGCGGCGGCACGTAGCGATCGAAGAGCGGCGACCAGAAGAACTTGAGCGTGTAGGGCAGCCCGACGAGCGTAAACAGGCCTATGGCGCGCAGGTCGACCTTCGCCTCCACCATCCAGGCTTGTAAGGTCGAGCCGGTGAGCAATAGCGGTAGCCCAGACGAGAAGCCCATCATGAGCTGCACGAACATGCGGGAGCTAAAGAGCGTGGCGAGAATGCTAGGCTTGGCTGGCGTCACCGGCGCACGCTAGCACGAGGCGTCATTGGCCCCAATCTTTCGGCGTCGGCTACGACTTGCGCCGACGCGCTGGTGTGCCGGGCGCGGAGTTCGGTTTGACGGTGAGCGACGGGAGGTCGGCAGGGTCGAGCGGCCAGGGCCGGGCCACGAGGGTCCGCTCGAGCTCGTCATGGGGTGCCGGGATGATCTCGACATCGCGCAGCCGCTCGCCTGCGGTCTCGTGCGCCGCGGCCACGGCGGCTTCGACATCGGCCTGCTCGCCGAGCAGGGTGAAGAAGGCCTTGCCGCCAAAACCGGTGGCGAGGTGCATGCGCCCGAGCGTGACGTGTGCGGCCTTCAATGCTGCGTCGGCCGCGGCGACGGCCGCGGCGACGCTCGTGAGCTCGAGCACGGCGAGCGCGCTCGCGCGGTGGGTCTCGTGCGCGCCGCCAATCGCCGCTACGACGGCGGGATGAACGCCCGGCAAGAGTAGTCGGTCGATGAGCGCCGAGGCCGCGACGTTCTGGCTCGCGAGCATCGACTCCTCGACCGAGGCGAGCTCGCCGGCCATGATGAGCACCACCTTGCCTGGGCTCACCGGCGCGCAAGCGAGGATGGCGACCGCGGCCTTCTTGAGCGCGGCGTCCTGTGCGCGCACGGCGCGCGGCAGTCCGTCAATCTCGAGCAGGCCGAGAGCTTCGTGGGTTGTCGGAGCGGTCATGCGCCGGCATCCTACAACACAATTGCTTGACACAACACCCACCGCCAAAGATCATGCCTATACACAAGGCAGTCTAAATGCGTTACGGGCTTTTTTCGGACGTTCACGGCAATCTCGAAGCACTGACCGTCGTCCTCGAGGCGTTCGGTTCGCTCGAGGTCGATCATCTCGTCTTCCTCGGTGACGCCGTCGGCTACGGGGCCAACCCCGACGAGGCCTGCAGTCTCATTCGCGCGCGTGCCGAGCTGTGCGTCGTCGGTAACCACGACGCCGCGGTCTCCGGGCGCATGTCGTACGGTGAGTACTACGATGCGGCCCGCGAGGCCCTCGATTGGTGCGCGGCACGGATCGCTCCTGAGAATCAGGCCTGGCTGCGCGAGCTGCCTTATAAGGAGCGCCGCGACTTCGTCGAGTTCTGTCACGGCGCCCCAATGACGCCACAGGACTTCGAGTACCTGTTCACCGGTGACCAGCTCGCTGATCTGCTCGAGGACCGCGAGGCGCTCGCGCCTGTGACCTTCGTTGGCCACTCGCACCTGACCACGTGCTTCAAGCTCGAGCAGGACGCCATCACTGCGTTCGTGGCGCCCGAGGTGCATTGCACACCCGACGCCAAGTTCATCATCACTGTCGGTAGCGTGGGGCAGCCACGCGATCGCGATCCGCGGGCTTGCTTTGGCGTCTTCGATGCCGATACGCGTGTCTTCACGTTTCATCGCGTCGACTATGACGTGCAGAGCGCACGAAAGAAGATTCTCGATGCCGGCCTCTCACAGGTGTTCGGTGATCGTCTGCTCGTCGGCGTCTAGGCCCGTCGAGCGCGCCCTGTCGCCAAGGCAGCGATCCGGTCTCGCGCTGGCGTTGGTGCTCGGCCTCGCGTCGGGTGGCGATGTCGGCTGTCGCCGCGGCCCGTCGCACATCACGATTTCGCGTCTCGTCATCGATGCGCCGCGCGAGTATGACCAGGCGCCCGAGGCGCGCGCGGCCTTGCGTTCCGCGATCGAGGAACGCCTCACTCACGACGGCTCGGTCGGGCTCGATGCGACCGACCGGTCCGCCACGCATACGGTGCAGGTACGCCTAGGCGCTCTCGTTGGCGAGCTGCCCGATGAAGCGCCGGCCGACGGGCAGGCCGAGGCCGCGTTGGATCTGCGCGTCGTCGAGGTGCGTCTGCGGCCGCTTGGCGAAGGGCCGCTGTTCGAGACCGCCGCGGTGGCCAAGGGTGCGGGAGAGGTCGTGCCCGTGCTCGCCGCGTTCGACGAGGCGTGGGCGCTCATGATCCGCTTGCGTCGCCTCGAGGGCGAGCCCGACGCGACGCTGCTGACGGCGTTGCGCGACCCCGACGCGCGCGTGCGCGACTTTGCGATCGTGCGTCTCGGCGAGCGCAAGAGCGTCGCCGCCGTGCCGGCCCTCTGCGCGCTGCTCGACAGCGAGACCAAGCCCGAGCTCGTGCTGCGGGCCGTCGGCAGCCTGGTCGCCATCGGTGACGAACGCGCCGCGGTCCCGATCATCGAGCTGTCGAAGCGCAAGGATCTCGAGTTCGTCTTGCAGCTCGTCTACGCGGTCGGCGCGATCGGCGGGCGTACGGCCGAGGCCTATCTCGTCACGATGGCGAGCGGTCATCCGGTCGAAGCTGTTCGCCGCGGCGCCGAGCAGGCGCTGCACGAGATGCGACGCCCGAGCGCCGCGAAGCGAGCCGGGACGCCCTGAGCGGCGCGTGCCACGGGCCGCGCGGCAGCGGTTGCGAGCATGGCCCTTGACACGCCAGGCCCCTTTGGCGTTTCAACAATGACGTGCGGCAACTGGCCGCGCGCCGTCGTCCTCTCTCTCTGTAGAACAATGGGGTTGCTTCGATGACACTCTGTCGCTGGCTCGTGTGGGGCTCGTTCGGTCTTGGGTTGATGGGCGCGGGATGCAAGAACAACACTGCCGAGCAGCAGTCGGCAGCGCCGCCTGGCGCCGTGGCAGCGACGCCCGTCGCCGATACCGCCGAGGCGCCGAAGACGGACCCCGAGTGTGTGGGGCCGATCGTGACGGGCACGCCGACCACGCTGACCGCGGGCAAGACGACCTGGGAGCTCAATGGCTCGACGCTGAGCGCCAAGACGCCGCCCGCGGGCGACACGATCGTGATCGGCGCCGTCTCCGATATCAAGGAAGACAGCGAGGAGAACAAGGTCAACCTGCGTCAGTTCGCGGCCTTCTTTCTCAAGAACAAAGCCGACCTCATCCTCGTGGCCGGCGACACGGGAGAGAACGCGGCGCAGGTCGAGGGCGCGCTCAGTATTCTCGCCGACACGAAGCTGCCGGTGCTCGCCATCATCGGTAATCGGGAGGGCAAGAAGGCGTTCGCGGCGGCGCTCGTGAGCCTGCGCACGAAGTACCCAAATGTCTTCAATCTCAATCTCGTGCGCCACGTGGTCACCCCGGCGCTCGAGGTCATCTCGATGCCCGGCTACTTCAACTCGCGCTACATCCACGCCCAAGATGGCTGCGCCTACGGCCCGAATGACCTCGAGTCCGTGCGGACCCTCGCTCGCGGCGCCCGTGCTCCGACGTTGCTCATTTCGCACGGCGGTCCGAAGCAAGATGGGCCCCTCGCACTCGATCGAACCTCCGAAGGCGCCAATGTCGGCGACCCGGCGCTTGCCGCCGTGCTCGCCGAGGCCAAGATTCCCTTTGGCGTGTTCGGTAACATCCACGAAGCCGGTGGCCACGCTACGGATCTGTCGGGAAAGGAGCTCATCAAGCCCGGCACCTCCGTCTCGAGCCTGTACCTGCATCCGGGCGCGGCCGACGCCGTGCGCTGGGGCATGAACGACAAGACCGAGTCGGTCGGCATGGCCGCGCTCGTGACAGTCAAGGCGGGCAAAGCAAAATACGAAATCGTGCGCGCGCTCGATCCCGAAAAAGGCAAGGGCAAGAACGCGAAGAAGAAGGGGCGTAAGTAGCGCCATGGCGCGCTCGAAGCTCCTCGACGCCGCCGCTTCCGGCGTCGCGCGTCGGGCTAAGGAGATGCTCGCGCGTGGGCCGGCGAGCGATGCGCTTGGCGTCGCCGTCAGTCACGCGCAGGCGGGCAAGCAAAGACTCGAGGCGGGCGCTACCGAGCTGTTTGCGACCCTCGGGCTCATCTCGCAGGCGGATCTCGAGCGCGTCGGTCAGCGCGTCGGTCGCCTGCGCAAGCGACTGCAGGCGCTGCTCGACGAGCTCGAGTCGTGAGCCCGCGCGCGTGCCGTTGCGCCTAGGGCGATCGCGGCGTCAAGGGCGAAGCAACATTTCCCGTGAGATCCATTCTGGCAAAGTCCCTCTTGACGGCGGCGTCCAATCGTCGCAAAAGGGGTCTCCAACTATCCACCCACCGTCCATTTCGGAGGAGGCAGTGATGAGTCGTAGGAGTGACATGCGTAACATTTTGGGTTTGGTTTCGATCGGTATGCTGGCCATGGCGTGCGGCGGCGGTCTCCCGAGCTTCGGTGCTGATCTTGCTAAGCAGAGCAGCCCGATGGGTGACATCCGTGTGCCGTACATGAGCATGGTGAGCTACTTCGGCTACGTGAAGCCGGGCGCGGCCCCGGACGAAGTCGCCAACGGCAAGAAGATGTACTACCTGTACCTCTGGGTCCCGATCGTCGCCCCCGAGATCGGCGTGCGTATGGTTTCGCCCGTGGCGGACCTTGCCAAGCCGACCGACAAGGACTTCGTCGATCCGATGTTCAAGACCGAAGGCGCGACCGACAAGACCAACTACTTCGACACCTGGGTTCGCGTTGAGCGCTGCCTCATCGCCATCAATCCCGAAGACATCAAGAAGCCCTGCGACAAGTGGGTCAGCTACGGCGAGAACGACGACAGCAGCGAGCTGCCGGCCCAGCCGAGCGGCAGCAAGTACAACTCGGTGCTGCGCATCACCTCAGAGGTGAGCGACCCGCTCAAGGCCCTCATCCGCGGCATGTACCGCATTGGCTTCACGACCTACAAGGTCGGCGAAGTGCAGGGCTCGTTCTTGGCCCAAGTTGGCGCCCCCATCGAGCTGCCCGGCACGGTCATCGCGAAGACCACCGAGGAGCTGTACAAGATGGTGACGGCTCCCGCTCCGGCGGCGGCCCCGGCGACCGCGTCGAACTAAAGCCTTTCGGCTTTACCTAGTTGCTAGTTTCAAGGGGCGCTTCGGCGCCCCTTTTTTTTAGTCGCGCTCGCAGCTCGAGAAGCGCTTTGCGGCCACGGGCAGCCGGGCGCCGCTCGCCTACTTGCCGGCGAACTCGCCCTGGAACCAGAAGAAGTGGCCGACCCCCGCCGAGCCGAAGGTCGCGGCGATGGTGGTATAGGACGCGAGGCTCACGGTGTCGCCGGCGGCGAGGGCGATGACCCCCGAGCACCCGGGCACCGGCGTATCGGGCGTCGAGAGCTGCGCACCGCAGAAGCGGTTGAACGTGGCGTTCTTGACGAAGGCGACCGCAAAGTGATCGTCAGGGAGGGTCGCCGCCGTTTGCACATAGCCGCCGATGCTGAAGCGATAGTACCCAGCTTTCGGTGCCGTAAACGTGCCGGTGCTCACGTCGTAGGTGCTGTCGCCGAAGGTATTGAATTCGCGCGTCGCGCACGTGACGGCGCTCCAGCCCGAGAGCTTCGCGAAGCCCGTGGCGATGTACGAGAAGCCCTCGAAGGCGGAGTTGGCGACACCGGTCACGTCGAGCGCCACCAGCGGCGTGGTCGTGCGAATGCCCACGCGTCCCTCTTGCGTGACCACCATCCCGGGCAGCGGCGGCTCACCCGCTTGGAGCTGAAAGTCGGTGGCGCCGAGCCCGGCGATGTCCCAGTGGTCGAAGCAATGCCCGCTCGGGTAGTGCGTCCACTCTTGGATGGCGGTCACCGTGGCCGGATCGCCGCAGTCGGCGAGGGTGGCGCTCTGGTCGCACTCGCAGCGCGGCGTGCCCTGTGACGAGCTGCCGCTCGCCTTGACGTAGGTGTAGCCGGCGCCGACCTCGAGACGTGCCGCGGGGCTCGCGCGCGCGACACCGAGGAGTCCGGCCACCGCGAGGTCGCCGGTCATCGCGTCGCCCGTGCTGTCGACGAACTTGGCGTCGAGGCCGGCGCTCGCGAGATCAATGCGGCCGATGGCGATGCGGCCGCTCGTCGTGGCGGCGTTGATGCGCTCGATCGCGAGGTCACCCGTGAAGTCGGGCAGGGTGAGCTGCACGGGGGCCTCGCCGCTGCCTGACTGATTCGTCGCGACGAGCGCGTAGACGCCCGCGCGGATGTCGGCGGGGAACACGAGCTCGGCCGCGGTGTCGCTCTGCGTGCGCACGGTGAGGGCGATGCTTGGGCTTGCGCCTGTGGCGCGCAGCTCGAAGGTGGCGTTGGCGAGGATGGTGCCCGTCACGAGCAAGCCGTCGTCTATGTGCGCCGTGTCCGCGCCGTTGCCGGAGACGCTGGCGATGGAAGGAAGGTCGCCCTGACGCGGGTTGACGCAGAGCTGCGCGACGCAGAGCCGACCCGCCGGGCAGTCGGTCTGCACGCCGCAGACCAGCAGGCACGTGCTGTCGACGCAGACCCGGCCCGCGCCGCAGTCATCGTTGCGGCTGCACTCGGCGCCCTTGGGCTTGGCCTTCGAGCAGCCGGCTGCGGCGGCGAACGCGAGGAGAATGACGGCGACGGTTGTGGCTGTAGGCTTCATGGCCACGAGTAGACCACCTGCCCTTGGCGACCGTCAATTACGACGCCTTGCGCTAGTCGCCCGCGGGCGCGGCCGCGGCTTCGATCTGCGCTGTGGCGCCGCTGCCCGCTGGACCCGTGGTCGCCGACGCGGAGGTCGCGCTGGCCGCCGGCGCGGTGGTCGCGCGGGCCGTCGGCGTCACGACCGCTACGGTGCCGACCGCCGTCACGGCGCTCAGCGCTGGGGGCAGCCGGCGCGGCGGCACCACGACGACCGGAGGCAGCGGGCAGTGTGTGCACGGCCCGCGCAGCGGCACGGCCAACGTGCGACCAATGCTGAGCAGCGTGCCGCGCATGTGGTTGGCCTTCTGGATGAGACCGACCGTGCTGCCGTACTGCGCGGCGATGTGGCCGAGCGTGTCGCGCGGGCGCACCCGGTACATGGCGATGTTCTCGTCGGGACGCTTGGCGAGCAGCGGCTGGACGCGGCGACCGAGCTCTTGGGCGCGCGGGTTGTAGAAGCGTACGTGGAAGTGATCGCGGTGGCGGCGCGCGTGCTGGACGAGCGAGTTGCCCCCAGCGTCGAAGATCGACTCGATCCAGGCCTTGTCTTCGCCCTGGGCGAGTGCGTAGTCGTACAGGACCTTGACGATCCGCCAGTCGACGAGAATGACCTGTACGTCCGTGTGCAGGATCAGGGCCCGCACGAGCTCCCAGTTCTCCGCCGTCTCGATGAGCTTGGCGCGTCGGCCCCGGATGCTCGTGTAGTCGACGCCGTCCTTGTAGTAGAAGCCGAGGTCGACGTCGCGGCCGGATTGGTGGCTCTTGTGCGGCTTGATGTAACCGCCGTCGCTCTTGCCGATGTGGTTGACGCGCAGGGCAGGGGCGTCGGGGAACTTCTCGCGCACGGCGTTGGCCGCCGTGATGACAGCGTCGAGGGTCTCCTCGGTGCCGAACGCATACGCGGGCTCGACCACGAGCCAGGCGTCGCCCGGGGCGAGCTGGACGCCGTTGATGACTCGCCCAGCGTCGGCGAAGCCGACCGAGATTGAGCCGAGCGTGGGGAGGTCAGAGACGAAGCGTCGCTCGAGCTCGGCGTCAGACAGATCGGCGGTAAAGCGTGGGGCGTCGCAGGCGTTAGCCGCGGTCGCCGCGCGCGCTTCGGTTTCGCCGTCGTCGCCGCTACTGTCGGCCTCGCTGTCGGTGGCAGGGTCGTCGGAGGTGTCGGCTTCCTCCCCGGCGGCCGCCGTCGACGAGGTGGACTCTGCTGTCGAGGTGGGCGCTGTGGGTGGTGCCGCGAGCGCCGCTTGGGTCGCCGGTTCTGCCTCGACTGCGGCGACGCGTGGCGTTGCGGCCGCAGGCTCCGCCGCTGCGTGCGAGGCGTGCAGCGGCGCCACCGCCGCGATGAGCAGTGCGCTGGCCGGCGAGATCCACGGCCGGCATGCGGCGAGCGAGCGTCGAAAATGCATTCTCTAAACACATGACGGTCGCGGCCGGTTCGAGTCAAGGGCCGCAGGTGTGCGTGTCTCCTACGTGGCGATCTACGTCACAAAAGGGGGGATGCGAACACGTGCAGCGCCCGTGGGCGCGACGTTGACGTATGGCGAGGCGTCGTGTTTGGTGTCGCCCATGGCGCACCATGCATTTCTCCTCCTGCTCATCCCCGCGTTCGTGGCGCTCGCTGGCGGCGTCCTCGCGGCGTTGTACCACCCGAGCCCAAGGGCGCGCGGCCTCATCCAGCACTTCGCGGCGGGGGTCGTGCTCGCGGTGTTGGCCGTCGAGCTGCTGCCCGAGATCGAGCGCGTGCCCGTGCCGCCTGCGTGGATCGCCGGTGCGTTCGCCATCGGGAGTCTATGTATGTATGCCCTGCGCAAGTTCACCGAGTCACTCGAGGCGCACGGGGCGGGTGCGGCGCGCACCGATCTCGGTACCGGGCTCGTGCTCGCGACCTTCATCGATGTCGCGGTCGACGGCTTGGTCATCGGCGCTGGCTTTGCGGTGGGTGGTGATGCAGGGCTCGTGCTCGCGGTCGGCTTGTCGGTGGAGCTGCTCTTCTTAGGCCTCGCCCTGACGAGCGATGCGCCGGGCGGCTGGCGTATCGTCTTGCTCTCGGGCGGCCTCGGCGCCGTCGTGCTCGTCTTCTCGCTGCTCGGCGTCGTGCTGCTCACGGATGCACCGCGTAGCGTGGTCGTGGCGGCCCTGGCCTTTAGCGCCGCGGCGCTCGTCTATCTCGTGACCGACGAGCTGCTCGTCGAGGCGCACCGCGAGCCCGAGGCGCCGTTCTCGACGCTCGTCTTGTTCGCGGGTTTTCTCGCCTTTTGGGCGGTGCGCCTCGTCGGCGGCGCTACTTGACCGCCACGATCTGCATGGTGATGGGATTCCACGTGGCCTCGATGCGAGCGCCGCTTTGTCGGGCGCTCTCGAGCGCGCGAACGATCTCGGTGTGCTCCGTGGCCACCCAGTAGTAGGCGGCCTCCGTCTTGAATGTCACCGCCACGCGGTCGGGTTTCGTCTCGAGCGTGCGTACGACGCTCTGGAACGTCAGGTTCGGTACAGCGGCCATGCAGGACTCCTCGCGGGCGCGACTCTAGGGCGACGTCATTGATGACAGGACGCCGCTGTAGCGCTTCGCCGTCTCGAGCGCGGCATCCATGTGCGCGCCGAAGTCGGTGTCTCGGCCGACCGATTCGATGGGTTGGTACTGCGCCGCTGTGGTCAGATCGACGCGTACGTCGCTCGTGGCGATAGCCGCAAGCCATTCGCTCGGGCGCAGGGGTTTTGGGCTCAACGACGGATCGATGACGAACATCTCCTGTTTGCCGGTGCTTTCGTCGAGGGCGAGGACGGTCGGGGCGACGTGGTACCACCACTTGGCGGTCATGAGATCGTTCTTGGCCGTCAGGTCGCCGTAGGCAAACATCTTGCCGCAGTTGACCCCAGCCTTGCGCAGTGAATCGCACATGATGTGGGCGCGGGCGTAGCAGCCGTCCATGATGTAGCGAAAAGGCACGCGGGGATCAGCGCTGAGCGTCGCCGTGATGTTCGTAAGCTCGGCGAGCGTCGGCACGCGACCGCTCGGGGCGAGCGCCTCGCCGTCGATCTCGTTGAACTTGACCGCGAAAGGCACGCCAGCCTGAATGTCGTCGAGGATCGCGGTGTTCGTGAGCGGTAACCACTTGGCGAGATAGGCCTCGAGCTGCGCGGCTTCGGCGCCGCTGACGTGCGTGCGTAGCTCTTCGAGCACCGTGTGTTGGCCGTCAGACTTGACGGTGGCGATGAGGCCCATTAGGGCCGGGCGCTCGGCGATAGGCGTCGAGTTGAGCACTTCGAGAATGGCGCGTCTGTGCGGCGTGGTCACCGCCGAGAAGATGCCGAGGATCTTGGCGTCGAGGTGTTTGGTGATCTCGGCCAGGCGGGTGGCGAGCGCCGGCGCGGGGGACTCGAGCGCCGAGGGTGTGGCGGAGGTCGGCGGCGCGCTGCGCGTGCTCACTCCGAGCGAACGCGGTGGTGCGAGTCCCGCGGTGAGCACTGCTGCGGCGCTGCGATCTTGCGGGCGTGAGGACCTCGTGGCCACGTCGATCGAGTCGTTCGGCCCAGTCGCCGGAGCCTGGCTGGTCTTGGCGGGCGCGGGTGGGGCTGACGGCGCGAGGTCGGCTCCTTTCGTCGTGCCGGACGATGTGGGTGGCCGGCCGAGCGGCTCGCCGTTGCCTGCGTTGCTTCGTGTCGTGACCGTCGTCATCTCGTGCCTCTTGCCCCACCCCTATTTGCGCCGAGGTCTCGGGGCGCAGTCAAGTGCCTCGAGCGCGTCGGGCGCCATCACTGCATGCACCTATGGCGTCAGTCGAGGTTATCGTCCGCATGGGTCTCAGAGTTGCGTGGCGGGGCTTTGCTGCCGAAGCGTACGAATGGTGTGGTGTCGAGCGCCTAAGGGTGCATCCAGCCGTTGAACTCGATGTGAAAGCCGAACTGAAAGGCGATCTCGCCGCTCGCGTTGATGAGGCCCTTCGGCGGATTCGGGAACGGCTGCGCGCGCTGGAAGGCATTGACCGCCGCGCTGTCGAGAAAGTCGACGCCACACGAGCGCGCGACTTCCACATTTCTGAGGGTGCCGTCGGCGTTCAGGTGGACGTTCAATTCAGTATAACGCGAGCGGTAGCCGTAGATATTGCCGGATGGATCGCGACGTCGGTACTCGTCGAGTGGCCGCCACTCGGCGTCGACACCGCGGCGCATGCGGTTGAAGAACGAGGCGAACTTGAACTGCCGCGAGTTGAGGAACGTGCCTTCGCCTTCCTCGACGTCCTTCAAGTAGTCGTTGGACGGCGCGCCTTGGACCTTGGCGAGCACGCCGAGCTGCGGGATGAGATTGACGTTTGGCGGGCCTTGAGTTGGCGCGCTGCCGGGCGTCTCGGGGTTCGGCTGCTCCTGCCCGACCGAGAGACGCAGGCGGTCGCTGTTGCCCTCGGCGGCCTCGCGCTGCTCTTGGTTGCGCAGCGTGCCGAGGCCGGGCTCGAGCTTGAGCGCAAGGCGGCTGTGGGCGCGCTGGCGTGGCATCTCGAGGGCCTGCTCTTGGGCGCCGCCGTCGGTCTTCGGCTTGGCGCTCGCCGGGCGCTCGGGGCCGATCTCGATTGCCTTGGCTGCCGCGAGCTGCTTGCCGGTGAGCGCATTCGGTTGCGTTGCTTGGGTCACCGTCGGCTCGTTCATCACGTTGCGGGCGTTGTGCTCTTGGTGGCGACTGCGCGTCTCGCGCTCGGTGCGCGTGTTGTACTCCGAGAGATAGCTCGCTTGGTCGGGGGCGCGGTTGTCGGCGCTCGGTGGTATGTCGACGATCTGGCCGTGCAGTTGGCCGTCTGGTTTGGGCTCTGTCTTGGGCTTTTGCGCAACCGTGGTGGGCGGCTTGGTCTCTTGCTTCGCTGCCTTCATGGCGGCGCGATTTTGGCGCAGGGAGTTTTGCAGGGCCGGCGTGGCGTTGACGACCCGCACCGGCTTGCTTGCTGTGCCCTTGCCGAGCCGCGCAAAGAGCGCTGAGTGCGGGCCGATATAGGCCAGGCCGACGAGGTGCAGCCCGATGGCAACGAGGATCGTGAGCGGCAGACGCAGGCGTTCGCGTCGCTGCGCGTCGCGTTCGGCTCGGCGTGCTCCTGTCATGTAGGGCTGTGCTGCCGTGGGGTGTCTCGCGTTTCTTCGACCGTTACGCCCGAGCGCAAGGCCTAGGCTCAAGCGTAGTGAGGCGGCGCGGTATCGTCAAGCTCGGCGGGGACGGCTTTGCCCTGCTGCGTGCACGAGTCCGCCGTAGATCGCGCGGTGTGCAGCGGCCCGCAGCGACTCCGGATGCCACTGCACGCCGAGCACGAAGGGCGCCCCTGCGAGCTCGATGGCCTCGATGACGCCATCTGGGGCGGTGCCCGACGTGACGAGGCCGCGGCCGAGCTCGCGAACGACTTGGTGATGCGTGCTGTTGACCTCGAGCTCGAGCGCGTCACACAGCCCCGCGAGGAGCGAGCCCCGCGTGACCTGCACCGAGTGCGAGGGCTCGTCCTTGCATTTCTCCTGCTGGTGCTCGCTCGTGCCAGGCCGCTCGCGCAGGTCTTGATAGAGCGAGCCGCCGAGCGTGACGTTGAGGATCTGCATCCCGCCGCAGACGCCGAGCACGGGCAGCTTGGCGGCGAGCGCCGCTTCGATGAGCGCTCGCTCGAAGGCGCTACGTTGCAGGCGCACCGCACCGAGCAGCGGACTTGGCGTGGCGCCATAGAAGGCGGGCGGCACGTCGGCCTCGCCGCCCGAGACGAGCAGCCCGTCGGCCGGCTCGAGCAGCGAGGCGGCGCTCGTCGGGTCGAGGTGGGGCAGCAGATACGGGTCCCCGCCACCGTCGACGATTGCCTCGACGTACGCCTCGTTGAGCTTGTAACGCGGCGTGACGCTGCCGCGTCGATCGGTGAAGGTGTCGAAGTCGCACGTGACGGCGATGCGCGGGCGGGGGTGGGTGGGCTTGGGCATGGGGAGGGGGCGCTCGTTTCTGGTTACGCTAGAGCCGGCCGCGTGCGGCTGTCAACGCGCATGAGGCGGGCGAGCACGAGGCGAAGGCGTGTTGAGCGAGTCGATCTGCAGGCCGTCAAACCGGTGAACGAAGGTCGCGGCGCCGCCTGGCGAACCGCGCGCCGATCGGCGATAGGCAAGCGCATGGCTCTCCCATCGACGCTCTACCGCTTTGACGTACACCTCTCGCATGTGGACCGACGCGTCGAGCGTCAGATTACGATCCAGGCCGCTCGCCATCCCTCCGAGACGCTCGAGCGGCTGTGGCTGCGTGTGCTCGCGTTCTGTTGGCAGTGGGAGGAGGGCATCGCCTTCGGCCCCGGTCTCTGCGAGCCCGAGGCGCCCGAGCTCGAGGTGCGCGGCGCCGACGGCACGAGCCGGACTCTCATCGTGCGCGTCGGTCGGCCCGAGTTGTCGCGGATCGAGAAGGACTGCGCGCGGGGCGGCGGAGCGCGGGTCGCGGTCCTGTTCGACGCTCCGCGACGGTTGCACAGTGTCATCGAAGAGGCGCGCGCCGCTCGGCCGGAGCGGGTGGCCGAGGCGCAGCTTTGGGCGGCGCCCGCCGAGGTCGTCACTGCCCTAGCGCGGCATGACGAGCGACGTCAAAAGGTCGCTTGCACCATCGCCGACGACCATCTCTATCTCGAACTCGGCGGTGAGACGCTCGACGGGCCATTGACCCGCGGCAGCGTCTAGTCAACGCCGGCCGCGCGTCCACGACGTGCGGCGGTGGTTGCCTAGGGGTATCGCCGAGCAGGATCTTCTTTCGGTCTTGTGCGCTCGCGCGCTGTGAGCGCTAGCTAGTGCATCACCATGATGCCGTACTGCGTGGCAGCCTGTTGGGGCGCGGTGCGCCGGATACCGAGCAGGTATTTGCCGGGTTGGGTAGGGTTGGGGATGCCCTTGACGTGCTTGAATTCGGTGAGGGTGCCCGCTGTGTCGAGATAGTCCTGCCCGAAGTAGAGAAAGCCATAGGTCGCGTTGCCGGGTGCGGCGTACCAGTGCAGCTCGAGCTGCGAGTCGTCGTTCCAGACGAGGTAGAACTCGGTGCGCGTCGTCACGTCCGTCAGCTCGAAGCTGAACCAATCTTGCAGTTGCTCGGCTACGGTTTGCCCCGTCTGCTGTCCGAACGGATACCAGCTCTTGATTTGGGCGTAGGTGGCGTCGCTGATGACCGCGCTGACGCCCGCGATGGCGCCGGCGGGCTTTTCGAAGGTGTTGATCTCGCCGTACATGACGAAGAGGTGATTGTCGCCGCTCGGAATACTCAGCGGCGTTGGCGCCACGTAGCTGCTCGAGAAGTTTTCGAAGGCCTGGTGGCTGTTGCTGGCGTCGCCGAAGAACCAAACCTCGACGCGCTGCTCTTTGTGACTTTCGGTCGCGAGCGAGCCGCCGCTGTTGTAGTCGTAGGCGTACGCCATGGCGACGGGCCCCGCCGTGCTCGACCAATACTCGTAGATGAACTTACTCGTGCTGATGCCTGGGCCGTCATTGCCGCAGATCGTGCCGTAGCCCGCGAAGTATTCGCAGCCCGAGCCGGCCGGCCCTGTCGATGCGTCGGAGTGACCTACGGAAGTAAGCGGTGGCGCAAAGACAGCGCTCACCTGCTTTGTGTACTGACTCGGGATGACGGTCGCGCTGCGATTCACCGCCACGTCCGTGACGCCGGTGAAGCTCGTCCAGAAGCCCGTGCCCGAGAAGCTCGTCCCGGCCGTCGCGTAGATGCGTACGGCGGTGCCGCCGTTGGCGCCGAACACGTTGCCGCAGCCATCGGTGCCGATCGAGGTCCACAGGGGTTTGTACTTGCGCGTATCGCCGTCGAGCGCGATCGGGTGCATCGTCAGCCCGCTCTGGGTGACGGCCTTGCCGAGCCGCATCGTGTACGTGCCGAGATCATAGTTGCCGGTGGTGTTGAACAGGCCGACGTCGTAGGCGATCTCGGACCACGCCACCTTCCAGATGTTGCCCTCTTTGAGCCAGGCGAGCGTCGTCGGCGTGCAGGTTGTCCCGTCCGTCGGTGCGACCTCGCAGACGCCCGCCGCCGTGCACGTCTGCCCAGACGGGCACCCGCTCGGGCACTTCGCCGCAGCGTCGGCGGGCGTGCCCGACTGCTCAGACCCGCCGCCGCAAGCGGCGACGAGGACACCGAAGACCAAAACGATTGGCGCGCGTGTCGACATGCTCCCTCCCAACGTTGAGCGCCCCCGTCCCAAAGGGGGCGCGCAGAACAGAGCTTGCCGCTTAGCGTCGCAAAACGCTAGCCCCTTTGGCAGCGCAGCTCGGCGCTTATTTGGGGTGCTGCATCTTGGCCGCGAGGTGCGCGAGCACGAGCTTGGACTCGGCGCGCGCGTAGCTGCCGTTGTGGCTCGTCTCGGCGGCAAAGGCGGTGCGAAAGTCCTGCTTTTCGGCTTCGGTCATGAGGCGGGGCGGCTGCGTCGCCTTGGCTTCGTTATACGGGTGGAACTCGAGCGAGAACTCGTGGTGCTTCTTGTCCATTGACACCGTGACCGAGTAGTCGTCCTTGCCGGCCTTGGCGATGCCCGAGATCTCGATGCTGTTGCCGCGGTCTTGCACCGCGCCGATTCGCATCTTGGCGAGGCTCAGCTTGTCGACGAGGTTGGTCTTGGCCCACAGGGCGGCGATCTCGGTCGTGGAAGTGGCGTGCGTCTTCATTCGTATTCTCCTCGTGTGAGTACTGAGTCGCGTGATTATCGGCGTTGTGGCGGGTGTAGTTGCGTCAAGAACGCTGTCTCTTGTGCGGCCGCCGGGGGGTCGGCGTCGGCATCGGCCACGACGACGCGCCCGAGGGACAAGTCTATGTTGTCGCTCGGGGTCGTGATGTCGATCTTGTACTGGTGGCCGATGGACGTGCTGAACCTGTACCGCTTGCCGGCAATCGTGTTCGAGTCGAGGTAGGGGAGATAAACGCCGTCGAGATGGTACACAGTCGTGTCGACGGGCACCATGTCGAGGCGGAAGGTCGCGCCGACGACGCTGTCTACGGCTCCATAGAGTGCGGGTCCGAACGCGTAGACCGAGCAGAAATCGGGTTGCAGACCGAACGAATAACAGCCCTGCGCGTCGAACGTGGCCGTGTTGTGGATCACCATATCGGCCATGCCGGTGTGGGTGAAGAGGCGTACGAAGTAGTCGGTGGCGGCGGTGGTGGGGAGCAGATAGTGCCGGGACGAATTGGCTGCGACGCTGCCAGAGTACGGCAACAGACCCGAAAGGCTCACGATGGGGGGCGCGGGATAGGCCATCAGCTTGAACGACGCCACGTCACTCGAGTAGTTCAGGATCTGGACATAGAGCTTGGAGCCGCTCGGATGGGCCAAGCACCGCATAGTCGACGCCGGGGCTGACCCGCTCGAGTCCCATGTCGCGCGCGCGCCTTGACAGCCGCCGGCCGCCGCTTGCGCTCCTCGCCTCGCTCGGCCGCGCGTGGTCCTCACGGCGACTGGGCGGGTGGCGTTGACCGGGCCGTGGTGGCGCCGCTGCGGGTGCGCGGCCGGCGAGGCTGCGGTGCCGCGCGGCCGGCTCGCGTGGTTGCTGTTCGTGAGGGCACCCGCAAGGCTGCGTGATTCGGTAGCGCGCGTGTCGTCGGGTGGGCCATACGGTCTGTTCGGTCTGTTCGGTCGTAGGTAGCGTCGGTGCTGGCGCTGTCGAATTGCGGCACGCCGGCAGCGTCGTGCCATCGGGCGGCAGGCGACGACGCAGTGAGGGGCAACAAGGGCAAGGCGAAGCCGCCCCGCGGCGCGTCGGGCGCGGGCAGCCGGCGTAGGAGCATAGGCGCATCGGGTCGCGCAAAGCGGGCTGCGAGCAATTCCTCGAGCTCGCGTTTGCTCTTGCCCTCGGCTGCCGTGAACAGATTGGCGCGGTTGGCGTGGCCGTGCTCCGCTTCGATGTAGACCTTGTCAAATCTGCCGTGCGGCAGTATCCTCAGATATCCCTCATACTTGAGGGAAGGAGACTCCGACATGCGGCTCGAAGCAACCGTCCCCGACAGTCGCGGCAGTGCGGTGGATGAGCTGGCCGGTGAGCTCGGCATCAGCCGCAGCCAAGTCATTGACGACGCCCTCGCGCTCTACCTCAAGGCCGTCATCGAGGTCCGGCGCGGCCGGCGTCTCGTGACCCTTGATCCACGTTCGTCCCAGCCGGCGTGCGAGATCGTCACGCCGACTCTTTCGGCCCTCGAGTGGGCCCTGCAGCCTCAGAAGCTCGAGTTATCGCCTGCAACGCTCTCCAAGATGCACGAGCTCGTCGAGGCGGCGCCGAAGCCGGGCTCGCGTCTGCGGGCGGCGGCCAAGCGGCATTCGAAATAGTTGGGGACGCCTGTTCATTCGGTCGTGTTACAGTAGAGGCATGAGCACGTTCGGCGAGGATTCCGGGCGAAGAAGCAGCTCACGGTATGCAACGGCGTCGATTGAGCCGGACGACGTGGCGTCGGGCTTTTCCTGCGGTCGCCACGACCTCGACGACTATTTCGCTCGTCACGCCCTTGCGAACGACCGGGCTGGCATCGGCCGCGCGTCTATTCTTCGTCGCGCTGAAGGCGACTCGGCCGCGTTGCCGCGAGTCCTCGGCTCCTACACGCTCAGCATGGCGAACGTCGAGGCCGCGAAGGTCAGTGGAGTCCTGAAACAGAAGCTGCCAAAGTACCCGATGCCCGTAGCGCTCATCGGGCGGCTCGCTCGAGACGAACGCGCAAAGGGCGGGGGCGTCGGCGAAAGACTCCTCGCGGACGCCCTTCGACGGGTCGTTGATGCCGCCGGCATCCTCGGCTGCACCGGCATCATCGTCGATGCCAAGGATGATGACGCAGCGCGATTCTATTCAAAATACGACTTTGTCACGGTCGCCGCCGACGCGCGGCCTCACCGTATGTTCCCGCCCATCGGCACGGCTCGAGCGGCGTTCGAGCAGCCGTAAGGTCGCCCGCTGACCACTCCATGCGCGAAGTCCGCCCTCGTCTCGGGCCGCAAACGTGCGCCCTGACAGCAGCCAGCCGCCGCTTGCGCTCCTCGCCTCGCTCGGCCGCGCCTGGTCCTCGCGGCGGCGGGGCGGGTGGCATTGACCGGGTGGCGCCGCCGCGGGGCGCGCGGCCGGCGAGGCTGCGGTGCCGCGCGGCTGGCTCGCGTGGTGGCTGTTCGTAAGGGCGCCCGCCAGCCCGCGTGACTCGGCAGCGCGCGTGTCGTCGGGAGATGGGACCCGTCGATGGAGCGTCATCTTCTCAGGCGCTTTGCGGCTCGCCTAGCGCGTCGACTGCCGAGAGGTGCGCGGCGAGCGTGAATCGGGGCGCTTTGCGGCCGCCATGTGCGCCTCGCCAAAATCGAGCCGCGCCTGTAGATCGTTGTGACCGCGGCATCGCAGCTCGATCCCATCGCGCGTCGTCTGCCCGCCGCGCGCGAAGGGCTGGCGATGGTGGTACTCGAGCAGGGCTGTGGCCGAACAGCGCTGGCCGTTCTCGGCCACGTAGGCACAACGATAGCTGTCGCGCTCGGCGACGGTGCGTCGAACGTCGCGCGGGATGTAGCGCGAGGGTGCCGTTTTGGGACGGGGGCACGTCGGTCGGGTAGGGGGCGCCGCGTGGGCCGGCTGAGCGGGTGTCGAAGCGGTTGGCGCAGCGAGAGTCGAGGCGATCGGCGCAGCAAGAGTCGAGGCGATCGGCGCAGCAAGAGTCGCCGACCGTTGCGTATGCTCCGGAGCATGCTCGTGGGCGTCTGAGGCGGGTGATGCTGGAGCGACTTCCGTTGTCGCTGCGCGGTCAGCCTTCGCCCTGCGCTTGCCGAACTTGCGCGCTTCGAGCTGCTCGCACAGGAGCTCCAAGGCTCGCTCGAGCACGACGGCGAGGTCGCCTGCGGCCGCCGTCGAGCGCATGAGCGCCTGCGCCCGCAGTAGGGCGTCGCGGCCCTCGCGGCTCAGGGTCACTTGAAGCTTGAAGCGCTCGGCCGATAGGGGCGCTACGATGGCTCGTGGCGCTGGCCGATGGTGTTGCGGGATTAGTCGCTCGGCGCTTGGCGCGGCTACTGCGGGCGTTTCGGTCTGTACGGCCTGTTCGCTCTGTTCGGTCGTAGGTAGCGTCGGTGCTGGCGATGTCGAATCACGTCGCGCCGGAAGCGCGATGCCATCGTTAGGCGAGGACGCCGCGAAGGGCAACAAGGGCAAGGCGAGGTCGCCGCGCGTCGGGTCGGGCGCGGGCAGTCGGCGCAGGAGCGTGGGCGCATCGGGTCGGGCAAAGCGGGCCGCGAGCAGTTCCTCGAGCTCGCGCTTGCTCTTGCCTTCGGCTGCGGTGAGCAGAAGGGAGCGGTTGGAGTCGTCGAGATGCGGCGCGAGGAGAGTGACGGCGGTGAGCGTCAGGTGGCCGCGAGCGAGCAAGTCGAAGATCTCTGGGTGTCGCCGCGCCACGCGCGCCGCTTGGATGCGCTTGCCCGCCTCGTCCTCCGAGAAGCGCAGGCGCGACAGGCAGAACTGGAAGAGCGAGGGATAGCCCAAGGTGAGGTAGAGCCGCCGCTCGTCGACCTCGGCCAGATGGGCGAGGAGCTCGGCGATGAGTGTTCGCGCGTGGTGGGTCTTGTCGTCGAGGCTCGCGAGCAGTTGCGTGTCGTCGAGGTCCTTGAGGCTGTGGGCTGCGGCGGTGCGCATGGTGGTTCTCCCCTGGGATAGTTGGCGCTTCTTGCGCGACTTTAGCATGGCCGAAATTTGGGGCGTTCCGCTGGGCCGCCATGCTGCGCGCGCGGGCGGCCGCGTGGCGCGTGTGGCCGGGCGGTTCGGCGTTTGTCTGACGGGCACGGGGCGCTTGGCTTTGGGCTTTGTCTTGGACTTGGTTCGATGACCTTGCGCGTGAGGGGAAGAGGGCCGATTTCCGTCAAGAGAAATCGTTCGTTATTGCCTCGATGGCGGTCGATTTCTTGGCGAAAAGTACCTTTTTTGTTGGTTCTACTGAAGCGAATGGGTCGGCAGAGCGTTCATCGGTCGCCTGGATTGTCCGCTCCCGCAGCTAACGGGCGGTCATCGAGAGGAATTCACACCACGACCGAGCGCGAGTTCAAGGACGTCTACCCCGTCGCGTTTCTCGACCTGGATGACGGGCACAGCGAAGCCGATGTTCATCGGGCTCTCGTGCGCAACTTCGGACGCTTGCTGACTGCGCTTGGCCGCGACTTCTCATTCGTCGGCCCAGGGCACCCCTGGCGAGGGTCGGCAAAGACTACGCGCTCGACATCTTGTTCTCAGGCACGATTGGCCGGCGCGTGGGGTCGCCGAAGCCAGTCTAACGGCAGGCGCGGGATATGCTGGCGCAGATCAGGCCTTCGCTGGGTTACTTGAGTCGAGGCATCCGCTCTACGGCACCACGATCTTGGTGCAGTTGCTTGCTGGTTGAGGGGACGTGAAGAAGCCGCCAGGATACTCGGAGTCTTCGTACCGCGTAGTCAGCACCATGCTCGGCCTGTCGAGACTGAGAAGCCAGAACCCCCCGCTTGCTGTCCCGTAGTAGTCGTGGTGCAGCACGATGGCCCCTGTGGCCGCGCCGAGCGTACCGGCTTGGTAGACCGCCGCCCCAGTTTCGACATCGCTACCCAGTACAGCGCTGCCCAGTACAGCGCCAGTGACCATCACGTCGCCCGAGGAGAACAGCGCCTGGGTGTACTCCAAGCCGAGCGGGATGCCGCCGAAGAAGACGCTGCACCTGTAGTACTCAGAAATGTGCGTGCTGGTGCCGTTGGCGCCGTCCTTGCCTGCCACGCCGTCCTGACCGTTCAGGCCGTCTACGCCGTCCTTCCCATTTGCCCCATCCTTGCCGTTGCACACCGGCTGCGTCGAATCCACCTCTGCGGCGTCAAGGGTGCCGTTGCCGTTATCGTCCTCTCCGACTTGGACGATGACGCCGCCGCCGGGGCACTGTTCAAGAGTCGCCTCGCCGAGTGAGGCGACCTGTTTCCTTGGGCTCTCGGTGCCGCACCCGACCATGCCGACAGCGACCAAGCTCATCACGACGACGCGCCTTGTTGTTCCCATTGAATCCCTCCTTGCGGTTGGTGTTCCCATCCTCTGCTCTCGACCTGTGCTCCATGTTTGAATCGATAACCGTACTAAAGTGCGGTGGCAAGCTCAACTACAGCGCTCTACGTGGCCACGGTGGCCAAGAAGATATCAGTCAGCGCGGTGCTTCGGTTGCTCGGCCGGAATGTCAGAGCGGCCCGCGTGACTGCCGGGTTGACCCAGGAGGCCGCCGCCGCACGTGCTCGCATTGACTACAAGCGCTGGCAGCGCATCGAGCAGGGCTCGGTGAACGTGACTGTGCGGACGCTCGTGCGTATCGCCACTGTGCTGAATGCGTCATTTTGGGACCTCCACCGGCCACACATAGGGCACGAGTGAGCGAGCGCTGCTGGTGCATGGAGAGCACCGGACCGAGATCTCGGCAGCGAGGCCGATCGTCATGTTGACGGTGATGGTCGCGGGGGTTGGGGGCCAATTTGGAGCGGCTGGGTGGGGCGGGCGAGCGGCTCTTTCGGGCTCGCTCACGGTACTGCCTGCCGATCTCGCGGTGGATTTGGATGTCGCGCGGCGTCCTGAACGTGGGCTCGAGCCTCGCGAAGCTCGCTGTGGAGCTTCGCGCCCGGGCCGGCACCACGACCGGTCTGCATGACAGACTCGGGGTTGGCGCCATCGCCGCCGGCACAATTGGCACCCCCGGCACCAGGACTGTGTGCGGCGCCGACGCTTAGAGCAACGACAGTCTCGTTACGTGAGTTGTCGCCGGTGAATGTATCGATCGCGCAGCCGTCCTGGTCGCAGAGGACGGCGCGGCATTGCTCTGAAGCCCGAGCGCGTCGCGGGCCGCCGACTGCACCGCGTCCTCGAAGTCCTCAGGGTCGGTGCAGTCAACTTGCCCGGTCTTCACCGTCTGCTCTTGGGTGTCGATGAGGCTCACGGTGATGATGATGTGGGAGCCGATTCTTTCCAGCAGCGTCGTGAGGAAGTACCTGGCACGGATGGTACGGGCGCTTTCAGTGGCGCAGGAGAGCGAGCCGCACTCAAGGGCGGCCTTTTGTTGCCGCGCTCCGCGGAGTTCACGCGTAGAGGCAGGCGTAGCGATGTCCAGGTCTTGGCGGCTGCCGACCGTTTCGAGAACGACGTCAAGGGTTCCGTCGACGATGATGGCGACGTCCGCCGCAACGCACTTGTCGAACCCGGCAACCCTCGGCGGCGGGACAAATGCTCTTTCGCGCGTGGGGCTCTGCGCGTGGACGGCATGCGCGAAACAGACGACGAGGACGCTCGACACGAATCGCATGGAGTCCTCCTGCACCTCGTGTCAGCCGCAAGACGACATGAGGAGAAAGCGTCCGTAGCCAAGTCTTGAGCGCACATGCGGTCAAAGGTCGTGTGCGCCGCGGTGTCCCAGGTTGCCATACAGCCGACCACCCAGAACTGGCGGGAATAGTGCGGCGCGTGACCGCACGGCAGCGATCTCCCTCGTGTGAATCGTAGCCGGCGAGCCCGGATGTCGATAAGGTTCGGGGGCAAGGGAGGTAGTGATGGAGATCACCGACAGGCAGGTGCGCGGGTGCTCACTGCGAATGACAGCGACCGTGCTCCCGATGGTTCTTGCTGCGTTGATGGTGGGGGCTGCGGCGTGTAGTGAGGCGAAGGCGCCCGCGCAGCCCGCGTCGCCTATGGAGATTCGAGGACGCGCCGAGCAAGGCAACGCGGATGCCCAATTTGCGCTGGGCATGAGGAACTACCGTGGCGACGGTATGGTGCAGGACATGGCACAGGCTGCCGTCTTGTATCGCAAGGCCGCCGAGCAGGGGCACGCGGACGCCCAACTCGCCATGGCGCGATGCTATGGCCAGGGCGAAGGCGTGCCACGGGATTTCGCGCAGGCTGTGGCCTGGACGCGTAAGGCCGCTGAGGCGGGCAACCTCGAGGCACAGTCCCTGTTGGGAATGCTCTACGAAGGAGGCAATGCCAGTCTCCCCAGGGACAACGCTCAGGCGATGGCGTGGTATCGGAAGGCCGCTGAGAAGGGGGGGGCGTCCGAGCAAGTTGCCCTCGGCAGGAAGTACGAGGAGGGCGTCGTCGTATCGCGAGACTACGTCCAGGCGATGGCATGGTTCCGTAAGGCAGCCGAACAGGGTGACCCGTCCGCCCAAACCTCACTGGCTCACCTGTACGAGCGTGGGGAAGGTGTCGCACAGGACTACACCCAGGCGAAGGCGTGGCTGCGCAAGGCCGCCGAACAGGGGTACGCCAGCGCCCTGACTCATCTTGGCTTGATGTACTTCCAAGGCGCGGGCGTGCCGCAGGACTACGTGGAGGCTCACAAATGGTTCAACGTGGCAGCAGCGCGCGCCCATGACGGCGGCCCAGACCGGGGGATGCGCGACACTGTGGCGAAGAGCATGACCCCAGCGCAGGTGGCAGAGGCCCAAAAACGAGCGAGTGCCTGGATGGAGGACTTCGAGCGGCGCTCGGGTAAGTAACCGACCGGCATCGCGACGGCAAGGTTCTGAGCGTCTGGGCCCGAATTGCGATGGGAAGAAATGTTTGTCGTCGGCAGAGTCGAACACGAGCGGCGTGCCCTCGCCCGACGTGCGTTCCACGTCTGCGCAGGCCAGGGTCGGCGCAGGACAGCCGTTGAGTCTACATCGAGCCCCGTCCTAGCCGCCAATCCCTCCTTCGGCCTAGCAAGCACAGCGCCAGCTGCGCCGAAGGGCGACGCCGGTGGGGGCCGCGCAGGCCCGCGCAGCCCGTAAGTGATGCCCCTCGACGCAGCACGGCGGCCCAGACGAGGGCACTGCGATCCGACTTCGCGCAAACGCTACTCCGGAGCGAGCAGGCCGAGCAGCCCCCGCCAAGGCGCCCCGGCGCAGCGGCCGGCCCAGCGCGACCTCTCGTCGAAGCCGCGCCCCGGCTCGGTCCGGCCCCGACGCCCCGCCCAACGGCCAACGCACCGCCCCGATCGCGCCGGTCGCGCAACGCCACGCAACGCCGCTTGACAACCCCACCCGATCTAGCTACAAGGCGCCTTCCTTTCAGGCGCACGTCTGCGCCCGCAAAGGCCGTAACCGAGGTTAGAAACGATGCCGACCATCAATCAGCTGGTTCGTGACGGTCGCCAAAAGGCGATCGCGAAGAACAAGGCGCCGGCCTTGCAGGCTTGTCCGCAGAAGCGCGGCGTCTGCGTGCGCGTCTACACGACCACGCCCAAGAAGCCGAACTCCGCCTTGCGCAAGGTTGCGCGCGTGCGCCTCACCAATCACTTCGAAGTCACGACCTACATCCCCGGTGTCGGTCACAACTTGCAGGAGCACTCGGTCGTCCTCATCCGCGGCGGCCGCGTCAAGGACTTGCCGGGCGTTCGTTACCACATCATCCGCGGCACGCTCGACACGACTGGTGTCGAGGGCCGTCGTCAAGGTCGCTCGAAGTACGGCGCCAAGCGCCCGAGCTAATAGAGGAACACCATGCCGCGTCGTCGCGAAGTACCGAAGCGCAAGATCAATCCGGACCCGAAGTTCGGGGACCGGATCGCCGCTAAGTTCATCAACGCCCTCATGCTCAAGGGCAAGAAGTCGGTCGCTGAGAAGATCCTCTACGACGCCTTCGACTACATGGTCGAGCGCGGCGGTGGCGAGGAGCCCTTGAAGATCTTCAAGAAGGCGCTCGACAACGTCAAGCCCATGGTCGAGGTCAAGAGCCGTCGCGTCGGCGGCGCCACCTATCAGGTGCCGGTCGAAGTGCGCTCCGAGCGCCGCAGCGCCTTGGCCATGCGCTGGCTCATCAACTACAGCCGCGACCGCTCCGAGCGTACGATGGCTGAGCGCCTCGCCAACGAGTTCATTGACGCTTCGCAGAACCGCGGCAACGCGGTCAAGAAGCGCGAGGATACCCATAAGATGGCGGAGGCCAACAAGGCCTTCGCGCATTATCGCTGGTAGAGTTTCTGGTGCGGTAGTCGCCCGGCGTCTCTTGGCGCTCGTGGCATTCGCTCTCTGATAGTTCGGGATGCGGCAGTAAGCAGTCGTTGCAGGGTGTTTGGTCATGGCACGCGAGTACAGCCTATTGAAGACCCGAAACATCGGGATCATGGCGCACATCGATGCCGGCAAGACCACCACGACCGAACGCATCCTCTACTACACCGGCGTCACCCACAAGATGGGCGAGGTCCATGACGGCGCAGCCACCATGGACTGGATGGAGCAGGAGCAAGAGCGCGGCATCACGATCACCTCGGCCGCCACCACCTGCTTTTGGCGCGAGCACCGCATCAACATCATCGACACCCCCGGCCACGTCGACTTCACCATCGAGGTCGAACGCTCCTTGCGCGTCCTCGACGGCGCCGTCGCCGTCTTCGATGCGGTCTCGGGCGTCGAGCCGCAGAGCGAGACCGTCTGGCGCCAGGCCGACAAGTACCGCGTGCCGCGCATCTGCTTCGTCAACAAGATGGATCGCGTCGGCGCCGATTTCCCGAACTGCGTGCACGAGATCGCCGACAAGCTCGGCGCCAAGCCCGTCGTCGTGCAGCTCCCGCTCGGCAAAGAAGACAAGTTCCGCGGCGTCATCGACGTGATCACCAAGCGCGCCATCGTCTGGAGCGACGAGACGCTCGGCGCCGAGTACCACGTCGAAGAAGTGCCGGCGGAGCTGCGCGATGAAGTCGACGCGGCGCACGAGCGCGTGCTCGACGCGGCCACCCAATTCGACGAGAAGCTCACCGACGCCGTGCTCGAAGGCCGCGCGGTCTCGAGTGAGGAGATCATGGCGGCGTTGCGCAAGGGCGTCGTGGCCATGGAGATCTTCCCGGTGCTCTGCGGCTCAGCCTTCAAGAACAAGGGCGTGCAGCTCTTGCTCGACTGCGTGGTCGATTACCTCCCGTCGCCCATGGACGTGCCCGCCATCATCGGCAAGGATCCGAAGAGCGGCAAGGAGCTCACGCGCGCCCCGGCCGACAAAGAGCCGTTCTCCGCTCTCGCCTTCAAGATCATGACCGACCCCTTCGTTGGCCAGCTCACGTTCTTCCGCGTCTACTCGGGCGTCGTGCGCTCGGGCGAGTCGGTCTTGAACGTCGGCAAGGGTAAGCGCGAGCGCATCGGCCGCCTCTTGCAGATGCACGCCAACAAGCGCGAAGAGATCGACGAGGTGCGCGCCGGCAACATCGCCGCCGCCGTCGGCCTGCGCACCTGCACCACCGGCGACACGCTCGCGGTCGAGGGCCATCCCATCATCTTGGAGGCCATCGAGTTCCCCGAGCCGGTCATCGAGATCGCCATCGAGCCGAAGACCAAGGCCGACGAAGAGAAGCTCGGCGTCTCCTTGCAGCGCCTCGCCACCGAAGATCCGAGCTTTCGCGTCTCGACCAACCCTGAGAGCGGCCAGACGATCTTGAAGGGCATGGGCGAGCTGCACCTCGAGATCATCGTCGATCGCTTGCGGCGCGAGTTCCACGTCGAGGCCAACGTCGGCAAGCCGCAGGTCGCCTATCGCGAGTCCATCACCAAGAAGTCGGAGGCCCGCGGCCGCCACATCAAGCAGAGCGGTGGCCGCGGTCAGTACGGCGACGTGTGGCTGCGCATGGAGCCCTTGCCCGCCGGGTCGGGCTTCGTGTTCGAGGACGCGATCGTGGGCGGCACCGTGCCGCGCGAGTTCATCCGGCCCGTGCAGCAAGGCGCCGCCGAGGCCCTGACGCGCGGAGTCATCGCCGGCTTTCCGATCGTCGATGTCAAAGTTACGCTCTTCGACGGCTCGTACCACGACGTGGATTCCTCCGAAATGGCGTTCAAGATCGCGGCGTCCTTGGGCGTCCAAGAGTGCGTCAAGAGCGCCGCGCCCGTGCTGCTCGAGCCCGTGATGGCCTCCGAGGTCGTTACGCCCGAAGAATTTATGGGCGATGTCGTGGGCGATATTAATCGACGGCGGGGCAAGATTCGTAGTATTGCGCTGCGCGGCAAGGCGCAGGTCATCTCGGCGTTCGTTCCGCTCGGCGAGATGTTTGGCTACGCAACCGACCTGCGCTCGCAATCGCAAGGACGTGCCTGTTACACGATGCAGTTCGATCATTACGAACCGGTCCCGGCGCAGATCGCCGAGACCATTACCGCAAGGTCGCATTAGACCCCCCATCACCCTGGGGTAATTGGAGGCGAGAGAGCACATGGCTAAGGAAAAGTTCAACCGCAGCAAGCCGCACGTCAACGTAGGCACGATTGGCCACGTCGATCACGGCAAGACCACGCTCACCGCGGCGCTCACCAAGGTGTCGGC
>Ga0315268_10000234_pt1 | contig 65208 bp, 48 predicted proteins | sample C1_top_MG_FD_204535 | JGI IMG/M metagenome (GOLD analysis project Ga0315268, IMG submission 204535) | Sediment microbial communities from Yellowstone Lake, YNP, Wyoming, USA - C1_top | ecosystem: Environmental > Aquatic > Freshwater > Lake > Sediment | place: USA: Wyoming | collected 2017-08-01 | reverse complement strand
CGGCGGCGCTTGCGCCTCCCCCTCCTCTCAACCTCGGCGAGCCGGCGGCGCTTGCGCCTCCCCCTCCTCTCAACCTCGGCGAGCCGGCGGCGCTTGCGCCTCCCCCCCCTCTCGACCAAGCGGGGCCGGGGGCGCTCGCGCAAGCCCTAGTCGTCGCACCGCCACGCGCCCTCGATTCCGCCGCCGCCGCGAGCGCCAGCGCCGGCAACGACGCGCTCGCCGGGGTCGAGTTCGAGTTCGAACTCGACGACGACAAGGCGGCGCCGTTATCCACGCAGACTCCCCCGCCCGCTGTGACCGAGCCCGAGCCTCCCGCTGTGCGCAGCGTTGCCGCTACCGCTACGAACACGCTCAAGGGCGTACCAGCACCCGCGGCAGCGCTGCCGGCGCATCTGCCGCGCCACGGCGACCTGCGCGAGGTGCCGCTGCCGCGACTCGTCTTCGAGCTCTATCTCGCAACCTTCTCAGGCATCGTGCGGCTCGGCCGACAGGGGGCCAAGTACAACGTCTATTTTTGGGGAGGCCTACCGGCGCGCGTCGACGGTGACGCGCTCGACGCCGACCTCGGGGAGTTGTTGGTCGAGCACGGCCGCATCACCCCCGCGCAGCATGAGCAGGCCCTGGCGGTCGCGAAGCACGGAAACCTGAGCGAGGGCAAGGCGCTCGTCGAAGCGAGCGTGCTCGGGCAAGCCGACCTGCTCGACGCCATGCGCGAGCTGACCGAGCAGCGCCTGGTGCGCCTATTTGTTTGGCGCGACGGCGTATACTCCATCGACTCCGACGTCTCGTTCGCCGACACCGTCGTGCTCACCGAGGTTCATCCCGTGCGCTGCATCTTCCGCGGCGTCTGCGAGCACTACGACTTCCCTTCGTTGCTCACGTTCTTTGGGCCCATGCGGCAGCGCTACGTCGTCGCGAGCGAGCTGTTCAGCGTGCACTACGAGTCGCTCGGCCCCTTCCTACGCTACCTCGACGTAACCGAGCTGCTCGACGGACAGACGACGTTCGAAGCGGCGCTGCGCAGCGATGACGCCCGCGCCATGGAGGTAGCGCAGACGCTCTACGTCCTGCTCGTCACCGACATGATCCGACCCGCCGGCAAGCCCGGCGCCGCGGTCGCCCTGCCGAAGAAGACGGCGACCCGCGGCACGCGCACGGCGCTCATCGACTACCGCGAGATCACGCGGCTGTGTGACGACATCGCGCGCGAGTACCTGCGCGTCAAAGAGAGCGACTTCTTCCAAGCGCTCGGCGTCGCCGCGGACGCAGGCCCGGCCGAAATCGACGAAGCCCACGCGCGCAAGGCCGCGCTCGTCGCTCCCGAGACGCTACCGGCGGGGCTCCCCGAGGATTCGCTGCGGCGAGCCCATGAGCTCGCCGCCTTGCTCGGCCGCGCCCGCTCGGTGTTGCGCGATCCCGAGCAGAGGCAACGCTACGTGGCACGCCATGACTAGCGCGCGCGGCACGGTCTTCGTGACAACCTATGGCTGCCAAATGAACGACCTCGACTCCGAGCTCGTGCGCGGACACCTCACGCGGGCCGGCTTTCGCGTGGCGGCGAGCGAGGCCGAGGCCGACATCGTGCTGCTCAATACGTGCTCCGTGCGCGCGCTCGCCGAACAGAAGGTCTGGTCGCAGCTCGGCCGCCTCGCTGCAGAGAAGCACACCCATCGACCGGCGCTCGTCATCGGCGTGCTCGGCTGTATGGCCGAGCGCGAGGCCGCGCACCTCGCCGCGCGCATGCCCGAGGTCGACGTCATCTGCGGCCCGTCGAACCTCGATCGACTGCCCGAGCTGCTCGCCAAGGTCGCGACGCAAGCCGGACGCCAGGTGTCGATAGCCGGCCATGCCTCGCGCCGCTCGAGCACGCTCGAAGCGGCGGATGACGGCGTCGAGACCCTCGACCGAAGCCGCGCTTTCTCGCCCATCGACTCGAAGTTTCAGGCCTATGTGCGCGTGACGCGCGGCTGCAACAAGCTGTGCTCATTCTGCGTCGTGCCTTTTGTTCGCGGCCCCGAGGTGCATCGCGAGCCCGACGCTATCCTCGACGAGGTGAAGCGCCTCTGTGACGCGGGGGCACGCGAGCTCACACTGCTCGGCCAGACAGTCAATCACTACCGCTACTCGGATGGAGGCAAGACGACGACCTTCGCCGAGCTCTTGTGGCGCGTGCACGAGAGCGTGCCCGAGCTGCCACGGTTGCGCTTTGTGACCTCGTACCCACGCGACTTCGGCGATGACATCCTCGACGTGATGGCGGCGGCGCCGCGCATCAATCGCTATTTGCACCTGCCCGCGCAGAGCGGCTCGAGTCGTCTGCTCAAGCTCATGAACCGCGGCTACTCGATCGAAGAGTACGAGGCGCTCGTCGCGCGGGCGCGCGAAAAGCTCCCCGACGTGCGCTTCGCCGGTGACATGATCGCAGGCTTTCCGAGCGAGACCGACGCCGATCACCAGAGCTCGGTCGCGCTGCTCCTGCGCGTACGCTACAAGAACGCCTTCATCTTCAAGTACTCGCCCCGCGAAGGCACGGCCGCCGCGCGCCGTCTCGCCGATGACGTCGCCGAGGAGACGAAGAAGCAACGCAACCTAGAGCTGCTCGCCGCGCAGACCGAGGTGAGCGCCGCCGCCAATTGTGCCGAGCTCGGCCACGTGCTCGAGGTGCTCGTCGAGTCCGAGGGACGCCTGCGGACCGATCGGGCGTCGCGCGCAGACGCTTTCGTGCCACTCGGCGCGAACACGCACCGCTTGATTGGCCGCACCCGCTACGACGAGATCGTCGCCTTCGACGGCCCGCTCGCGCTCATCGGCCAGCAGGTGCGCGTACGAGCGCGCGAGGCGACGAGCCTGACGATCCTCGGCGACCTCGTCGCGTAGGCTACTTCGGCATCGGCGCGACCGTGAGCAGCGCCTTCAAGTCTTCGTCCGTAAAGCGCAAGACGCCACCGACGAACCAGGTGCGCAGCGAACGGTTGAACGGGTCGTCGAGGCCGGCCTGCATGCCGATGTGATCCATGAGGCCGACCATGCCCGTGGCGCGCAGGCGCGGGTTGATGCTGCGGCTATTGACCGTGTCGCGGCGCGTGAAGTCGAAGGCGTCGAGCGCCAGCTCGAGCCTGTCGCCAAAGCCATGCAAATTGGCGCCGAAGCCGCCCGTGTTCTCGATGATGCCGAAACGCAGAGTCAGAAACGAGTAGCGCTTGGCGAACTGGGCCGAGAACTTGAGCGTGTTGAAGGAGATGTCGTTCTCTTCGACCGTGGTCGTCACGCCGCCTTGATTGACGCTTACGAGCTTGCGGGTCGAGGTGCCACGCGGGTCCGAGATGGCCTCGAGGATGTAGTACTTATCGGGTCGGGGCACGATGCGCAGGCCGAGGATGTTCTTGACGCCCGCCTGCAGCTCCGCGTTGTCGTTGTAGAAGGGCTTCTCATACTGCGTGCGCAGCTCGATATCGGTCTGCATGCGCGACAGGCCGCCGATGAGCGTCTGCGCGTCATCGAGTGTGCCCTCGACCTTGTCGATGAGGCCCGAGTCATTGACCACGCGCCCGAGCGTGCCCTGACCGTCGTCGATCTTGCGCGTGATGCTGGCCAGCCGATCCACCGAGTCGTTGAGGCTCGCGAGCGTTGACTTGATTTGGCCGCGGCCTTCTTGCCCGAGCTCGTCACCGCCGACCATGCCATCGACGGAGTTGGCAATGCGGTCGAGCTTGCCCGTGACGCGCGCCATGTTCTCGATGACGGCCTTGATGTCTCCGCCCGGCTGCGTCGACTTGGCCATCGCGCTCGAGAATTGGCCAATGTCGTTGATGACGCCGTTGATCACCTTGTCGTTGCCCGTGACCAAGTCGGCGAGCACCGCGGTCGTGCGCTCGATGGCGGCCATGGAGCGCGAGACGTTGGCGAGGATCTCTTTGAGCGAACCCTCGCCCTCGGGCCCCGCGAGCACACGCGACAGGCTCTCGGTGACCTGGTTGACGTTGCTCGTCACCTTCTTGAGCTGCGCTTGGATCTCGTCGAGATCCGAGAGGCTGCGCACGTTGAGGATGATCCCGCCGGGCGGGATACGCTTATGGTCTGGGGTGCCAGGATCGAGGTCGAGTCGGTAGTCGCCGAGCAGCGACTCAGCGGCCTTGCGCAACATGGCGTTCTCGTACACCGGAAATTCGTTGAGCAGGCGCAAAGTGACGCGGGCGCGCAGGCGGCCGTCGGGGCTGCGCGCGTGCGCGATGCTCTCGATCTTGCCGACATCGATGCCGCTGATTTGCAGGCGGGTCTTGGCGCGAATGCCGCTCGCGTCGTCGAAGTCACCATACAGAACGTAGGTGACGCTGTCGCCGAACTTGTCCTTGCTCGTGCCGAGCACGAACGTCGTAAGAGAGACGGTGGCCGCCGTGAGGACCAAGCCGACGAGGAGTGGGGCGCGGGCGTTCATTGCTTCTTGAACCAGCAGTGCAGAAATTCCTGCACGAAAGGATGTTGACTCTGACGCAGCTCCTCTGGGGTCGCGTCCTCGACGATCTCGCCCTTGTTGATGACGGCGATGCGATCGGCGACCGCAAGCGCGCTGCCGATGTCGTGCGAGATGACGACGCTCGTGACCTTGAGGCGTCGATTGGTGCCGATAATCATCTGGTCGACGCTCTCTGTAGTCAAGGGATCGAGGCCGGTCGTCGGTTCGTCATAGAGCACGCATTTGGGCTGCAAGACAATCGCCCGCGCGAGGCCCACGCGCTTGCGCATGCCGCCCGAGAGCTCGGAAGGAAATTTCGTGTCGATGTTGTGCAGATCGACGACCGCGAGGCATTCGTGCACGCGGGCCTCGATCTCGTCCTCGGACTTCGTGGTGTGCTCGCGCATTGGGAAGGCGACGTTGTCGAAGACGGTCATCGAGTCGAAGAGTGCCGACTGCTGAAACACCATGCCGAACTTGCTGCGCACCTTGAGTAGGCCCGCATTGTCGAGCTTGGTGATGTCCTCGCCGTCGATGACCACCTGGCCGCGGTCTGGGCGCATCAGGCCGATGATATTCTTCATGAGCACGGTCTTGCCCGAGCCCGAGACGCCGAGGATGACGCGGGTCGTGCCGGCCTTGACGTCGAGGTTGATGCCCTTGAGCACCGCGTGCTCGCCGAAGCTCTTGTAGACGCCTTCGATGTGAATCACGACGCAACTATAGCGTGACTTTGGCCGGCCGTCGAAACTCCGGCGCACGTGCTTCGCCTGAAATCGGCCCTTGACGCGCTCGCGTCGTCGCAGCTTGCGATCGCCCGCGCACGCGCCGCGTCAAGGGCGGTGGCGCGAGCCTAGACGGGCATGAACTGGATGAGGACCGAGGTCATGACGTAGTCGAGGACGAAGATGGCGATGGAGCCGATGACCACCGCTTGCGTGGTCGCCATACCGACGCCGCGCGCGCCGCCCTCGGCGTGAAAGCCCTTGTAGCAGCCGATGAGCGTGATGACGATGCCGAAGACGATCGACTTCCACAGGCCGTGGGTGAAGTCGTAGGGGTCCAGGTACCAGCGGATGCGCTCGACGAAGGCGCCCTCGTCGATATCGAGGATGCCCACGCCTACGCCGTACGAGCCGACGCAAGCCACGAGATCGAAGAGCATCGTGAGGCACGGCACCATGATGGCCCCGGCGAACAATCGCGGCACGACGAGGTATTTGACTGGATCGACTGCCATGACCTCCATGGCGTCGATCTGCTCGCTGACGCGCATCGTGCCGAGCTCGGTGGCCATCGACGAGCCAACGCGACCGGTGACCATGAGCGCGGTCAACACGGGCCCGAGCTCACGCGCAACGGCGAGGATGACGGTCGAGCCGACCATGCTCTCCATACCGACGCGCTGCAGGGCTTGCACCGACTCGAGCGTGAACACCGCGCCCGTGAAGGTGCCGGTGAGCAGCACGATGAAGAGTGATCCGAAGCCGACGAACTCAGCCTGTTGAAAGAAGAGGTTGAGCCGATAGGGCGGGCTGAGCGACGCGACGAGCGTGCGTGCGAAGAAGTTGGCCACCGCGCCGGTCTCGCTCAACGCCGCGAGGACGAGCGCGCCGACGAACGCGAGGCCGCGGGAAATAGCGTCGAGGGCTTTCATACGTCGCTGTGCATCATCGTCGATGCGGCTCGTGAGTCAAGGAATGTGTCGCCGTCGCGGCGCGGGCCGGAAAGGCGTGGTCGGTAGCTTAGCCGAGCGGTGTGCGCGCCAGCGCCACGACCGTGATCTCGGTCGCCCCGGCGAGGCTGAGCGCGAGCGCCGCCGCTCGCACGGTCTCGGTCGAGGTGACCACGTCGTCAACGAGCAGACAGCGCTCGGGCACGGCGCGACGGGCCCGGAACGCCGCTTCGACGTTGGCGGCGCGCTCGCTTTCGGCGAGATCACTCTGGGGCCTCGTGTTGCGCACGCGCACGAGGAGATGTCCGACCGGCGTGCGTGTGGCGCGCCCGAGCTCACGCGCCAGAATTGCGCTTTGGTTGAAGCCGCGTTCGCGGCGCCGCGCCCGTCCGAGCGGTATGGGCACGATGACCGCGGCCGCCGCGGCGGCTGCGTGGACGAGAGGTGCGTCCGCGAGCAAGCGGCCGAGCCCATGCGCAAGCTCCTCCTTGCGACGGAACTTCGTGGCCACGATGACGTCCGCGAGCGGTCCGCCGTAGACATACGGCACGACGACGCGAGCGAACGGCGGCGGGGCGGCCGCACAGCGTGCACAGCATGGGCGCGCAGACCAATCGCGATCGGCCGCGGCGCCTGCGGGCGATAGGGTAGCGTCAAGAGGGGCGCCCCCCGTCATATCGCCAGCGCAACATGCGCATACAGCTCGCGGCACCGGTTCGAGCAATGAGAGACACGCCACGCACAGCTCATAGCGAGCGCGCTTGGCCAAAGGCAGTTGGCAGTTGCCACAGCGTGGCGGCAACAGCGCAGTGAGCGCAGCCTCGAGGGCGGCGTGAGCGGCGACGCGCAGGGTAGAAGAGACAAGCGGCAACACGCTGGGAACGATCGAGAGACAGGCGCGACCGAGCGCGCGCGCAGCTACTTCTTCTTGGCCTCGCTCTTGGCGCGGGCGATGAGACGCAGCAGCTCTTGGTTGACGCCCATGTAGGCGTCGCTGTTCTCGTCCTTGTCGAAGATGGCTTGCAGTTTGACCGCGTCGGCGCCGCCGAGCCGCTCGAGGCTCAGCACGGCGGCCATGCGCACCTCGGCGTCCACGTCTTCGGCAGCTTTTTGCAGATCAGGTACGCCGACCTTGGCATCGAGCCAGCCGAGCTCGTAGGCGGCGCGCTCGCGCACCTTGGCGTTAGCGTCGCCGAGCTTCTTGCGCCAGCAAGCCAGATCCTTGGCGCAATCTTTCGCGGCGACGATCCGCACGCGCTCGTTGGTGACCGCCTCGTCCATAGCCTCGTTGGGCGTCTCGGCGTCGCCCGCCTTGCGCAGACTGTCGAACGCGGCGAGGTCGCTCGCCGCGCCGAGACGACTCGCGGCGACGAGCGCGGCGCTACGCGCGGCCCCGTCCCCGCTCTTGGCGGCGTTGATGAGCTCGGGCACGACGCTGTTGTCGCCGAGCGCCGTGAGCGACTCGCAGGCGGCGAGGCGCAAATTGGCGTCTTTGTCCTTGGCTATCGTGAGCAGAGCTTTGGCGGCCTGCGGTCCACCAACGCTGCCGAGCGCGTAGGCGAGCTCGACGACCGCGAAGTAGGCCGGCACGGGTGCATCTTTTGGGCCCTTCTTGGCCTTGGCGTACATGGTGGCGAGGGCCGCGGCGATAGCCGGCGACGCTTCGCGGGCGCCGAGCGAGCCGAGCACCGATGCGGCCTTGGCCTCGACGGCGCCATCGGCGATCTTGCTGCCGTCGGGCATGCGCAAGGCCTCAACGGTGGCGTTTTCGCGCCGCAGCGTCTTTTGCAGCTCCGGGATGGCGGCCGCGCCGATCTGCACGAGGGCGTAGCGAGCCGGCTCGTAGAAGCGAGCGTTCTGCATCTCGAAGAACAAGAGCTGGATGAGCGCCGGCACGGCCTTCGGATCGCCGAGATCGCCAAGGGCGCGGATCGCGGCCAAGCGCACGAGCGGCTCCTTGTCGCTGAGCGCCGCCTCGACGATGACCGGCGTGTTGGCGAAATCGCCGAGCTCACCGAGCGACTGCAGGCAGGCGTCGCGGACGCGGTCGTCACCCGTGGCGAGCAACCTCTTGATGGGCTCCGAGCCCTCGCGAGCCCCGAGCATGGCGAGAGCGCGCACGATGTTGATGTTGGTGCGTACGCGGTTGCGGGCGAGCTTGTCATCGCCCCCTGAGCCGGCGCGAAAGTCGATGCCGGCGATGAGCTCCTTGATGACGGTCTTGTCTTTGAGCTCACCGAGCGCGTACGCGGCGTCGGGCTGCCAGATGCCCTCTTCCTTGAACCACTTGAGGACCGCCGGCACAGCCTTCTTGTCGCCGAGTCGGGCCAGGTTCTTGATCGCCTCGACGCGCTCGGGGCGCTTTTCGAGTCTCGGGAGCCAGTAATCAGCGGTCTCGGGATTGTTGTTTTCGCTGCAGCCGACGAGCAGCCCGGTGGCAACGCTGAATACTAGGAGTGAGAATGCGACGCGCATGCGGTCCCCTTGGCCAATGCCTCGCGAGTGGCAAGACACCTTGCCTCGACGTTTTCGTAACCGATAGCGCGGCACGCGCGAAGGGTCAAATCGGCTCGTCTTTCCTTCCCGAGCGGCCTGTGCTACGTCAGGCGCCCGGGATTGGCCCGAAGGCGGGGTATTTATGCGCTGCATTATACTGGGCTTGCTGTGCGCGAGCGCTGGAGTGGCGAGGGCTGCGGACGAGGGGGCCTCGCCAGCGGCGGCTGCGCCGAGCACGAGCGCTGCCACCTCGGCAACGGACGCCGCAGCGAACGCAAGCGTCGAGCGCCTGCTCGCCGCGCTTACTAAAGAAGATTCCTACAAGGTGCGCTTGCAGGCCGCGGTGCTGCTCGGCCGCATCGGCGACGAGCGCGCCGTGCAACCGCTCATCGACGCCGTCAATTCGGATCCGCATTACACAGTGAGGGGCGCCGCCGCTACCGCGCTCGCCAATCGCAAGGAGACGCGCGCGATTGCGCCCATCCTCAAACGGCTCGCTGTCGACCCCGAGCCCTTCGTGCGCGAGGCCGCAGGCAAGGCCCTCGCGAGCTTCGAGCGACAGGTTGCGTTGCCTTATATCGTCACGAGCTTCAACTCGTCCGACGCGCGCGTGCGCAAAGAGGCGATCACCTACATCGCGCTCGAGCCCTCGGCGCTCGTCGACCCGGTGCTCGCCAAGGGTCTGGGCGACGTACCCGAGATCGCGGAGATCGCCGGCGACGCGGTGCGCAAGTTACCGCCCGGCGAGATGTTGCGCTTTCTCGAGGGCGCACTCGAAAATCGCGAGCCGGGCGTGCGGCGCGGCGCGATCCACATGCTGCACAAACTCGGCTCGGCCGAAGCAACGCAGCTCGTCCTGCGCGTCTACGAGCGCGACATTGAAGAAGACGACGTCAAGAGCGCGGCGCGCATCGCGTTGCGGGAGCTGCGCAATCATTTGCCGCTCGAGCAGATTCAACGCGACGCGGCGTCGAGTGTCGAGAAGCACACACGCGTGCGGGCGCTGCGCCTGCTCGGCGTGGCGGGTGGAGCCGAGGCCGAAAAGACGCTGCTCGCCGCATTGCAGGACGACGACCCGTACATTCGCGGCAACGCGGTGATGGCGCTCGGCGAGCTCGGCGACCCGGCGCTCGTGCCGGCGCTCGAGAAACTGATGGACGATCCGTCCAACCAGCGCATCTTGCACCTCGTGCGCCACACGCTCAAACAGCTACGCAGCCAACGAGATCAGAGTGTCCGCTGACGCCCCGGTCTCGATCCTGACCCATCGCCGTTTCGCTATCATCGGCACGGGCAACATGGGCGAGGCGCTGTTGCGCGGCCTCTTGCGCTCGAAGGTCGTTGCTGCCGATCACGTCGTCGCCACCGTGCGCCGGCAGGAGCGCCTGGCCGCGCTGCATTCGATCTACGATGTCGAGGTCATGTTCGACAACGTGATCGCCGTGCGTGACGCCGACATCGTCATCCTCGCGGTCAAGCCGCAGATCCTCGATCGCGTACTCAACGAGATCGCCTCGGCGGTCAAACCGACCGCACTCGTCATCTCGATCGCCGCCGGTGTGCCAACGACAAACATCGAGGCGCGACTGCCGGCGGGCGTGCGCGTCTGTCGCGCGATGCCCAACACGCCGGCCATCGTCGACGCCGGCGCCACAGCCCTCGCTCCCGGCGCCCATGCGCAGCCAGAAGACTTAGCGCAGGTGCGCGCCATCTTCGAGGCGGTCGGCTCGGTCATCGAGGTCGAGGAGTCTCTGCTCGACGCGGTCACGGGTCTGTCGGGCAGCGGCCCGGCCTACGTGTTCATGATCATCGAGGCGCTCTCGGACGCGGGCGTGCGGGTAGGCCTGCCGCGCTATCAAGCGCAGGCCCTCGCCGCGCAGACTGTGCTCGGCAGCGCCAAGCTGCTCATCGAGACCGGCGAGCATCCCGGCGTCCTCAAGGACCGCGTCACGAGCCCCGGTGGCACAGCCATCGCCGGCATCGCGACGCTCGAGGCGGGTGGCCTGCGCACGACGCTCATCAACGCTGTCGTCGCCGCGACCGAGCGCTCACGTGAGCTCGGCGCCATGCCCAGAAAACCCTAATCCGCGAAGCCGGCGTGTGCGGGGCAACAAAGGCGAGAATATTCTTCATCGCAGAAGCGTCGATCTTGCGATAAGAGGAGGTGCACGGTGGCGGCTCTGGTACGACACGCGAACGCGAGGGCGTGCGGGAGTCTCCTGCGGGTAATCGACGGGCAGGTGATGCAGCGTGGCGATAGCGGCTCGGTCACGAGGGGCGCCCACAGCGGGGGGCGAGAACGAAGCGCCCGCGGACGGCGGCGCGCTGCGGCACGAGGTGCACTCGTGAGCGAGGCGCCAAACGACAAGCAGCTCGTCGAGCGAGCCGCCAAGGGTGACTCCGCCGCCTTCTCCGAGCTCGTCAAGCGCCACTACCGCCGCGCCTTGCGCGTCGCGTACGGATTGCTCAAAGACGTGCACGACGCTGAAGACGTCGTGCAGGAAGCGTTCGCTCGCGTGCATACGCGGCTCGGCGATTTCGAGGGCGCCTCGGCCTTCTATACGTGGCTCTACCGCATCGTCGTCAACCTGTGCATCGATGCCATGCGCCGGCGGCATCGTGAGCGCCGCGTCGACATCGACAGCGAACCCGCCCGCGCCGCCCTCTCGAGCGGCGCCGCGCAGCTGTGGCCGCGCTACGACGACACCCACCCGGGAGAGAGCGCCGAGCGCCGGCAGCTCGCTCTGCAGCTCAAGAAGGCGTTCGTCGATTTGCCCGAGATTCATCAGGCGGTGATCATGCTGCGCGAACTCGAAGGTATGAGCTACGAACAGATCGCGACCACCCTGCAAATCAAAAAGGGCACCGTCATGAGCCGCCTCTTTCATGCCCGCCGTGGTTTGGTGCAGCGCTTGCAGGCCCTCACGCAAGACGAAGAGCAAGCGGTGCCGGAGGAAGCACGATGACGCGCTGCACCTTTTCGCCCGAGCTGCTGTTGGCCCTAGCGGACGGTGAAGTCCACAAGCGCGCAGCCGAGGCCGCGGCGCACGTGCGCGGCTGCGCACAATGTCGCCTCGAGGTCGCGGCGCTGCAAGAGAGCGCCGCCGCGCTGCGCGAGACGGTCGATCGCGCCATCGGTGAGGTCGATGTCGAACGAGCGGCCGTGCAGATCCGCGCGCGCGTCGAAGCGGCGCAGCAGCGCTCGGTGTGGCACAAGCTCGCGCTCGGCTGGCAGGAACTGTGGGCTTTTCACCGGCGCTCTGCGGCAGGCGTAGCGCTGGCCATGGCCTTGGGTGCCCTCTCGGCGCCGGTGGTCGTGCTCTGGGCGGCGCGTCACTCTGGCAGCGAGCTCGCCGGGGTGGTCATCGAGTCGATTGAGTGGGAGAATGACGCCCGCGCTGTGGTCTACCGCTTCGACGGCGGCGCGACGACGCTCATTTGGATGGAGCCGAATCATGACGATGCGACCGCGCCGCACGCCCCCACTCGGAGTCACTGACCGTGGTCGCGGCGTGCTAGCGGCACCACGGCGCGCGCTCGTGGTGGGCATGGGCGCGACCCTGTTCGCGGTCTTTTGGCTGGCTGTTGTGCCGCGCGCGGCGGCAACGGCGCCGACAGCGCTGCCCCTTCGAATCAAGGTCATCTTCGCGCACAACCAGTCGACTGCCGTCGACCCTTCGCTGCAAGGCCTCGCCCAGGACCTGCGCGCGCTCCCGTTCACGGGCTACGCACTCAAGGACGAAGCGCAGTTCACCCTCGAGCTTCTGGCTGTCGGCCGCATGCAGCTACCGGGCGGCGCGTGGATGACGGTGCGCCCCCTCGCCCTCGAGCCAGACGGGCGACTGCGGCTCGAGCTCGAGGTCAAGAAGCTCAAGTTCAAAACGGTGGCGGCTATTGCAGCCGGCGCAACGCTGGCGCTCGGCGGGCCGAACTTCGAGAAAGGTGTCTTGATTCTCGCGGTGACGAGACCACCCGCTTCTGAGCCGACTGCGCCGGTCACAGCACCGCCCACGGCGACGAGCGGCTCGCGATGACGCGCCGCCCGGCACCCGGTCGGGTAGCTCGGCGCTAGGGGCTCGCGAGCGGCTCGAACACAACCTTGCGGCGCTTGACGTCGATGCTGACGCGGTAGCGCTTGCCGGCCTGCACCTCTACCGGCTGTTGCACGGTCATCTTGCCCATCTTGGCCTTGAGCACGTGCTTGCCGGCCGCGACGTGCTCGCTATGCTGGCGCAATTCCTTGCCGAGCGCCTGCGCATCGAACCACACCGTGCCTGGGCGCGGCAAATCGATCTCGAGGGTGGCGAGCGTCGCCGCTTCATCGGCCGCGGCCGTCGCCGTGCTCGAAACGGTGGGGATCGGTGCTGCCACGACGGTCTTCGGCAGCGGCTCGGCGGCGACGCCGGTCGGCACATTTGGCACGGCAGGGCCACTCATGTACACAAAGTAGCCGGTGAGCGCCCCGAGGATGACCACACCGGCCACGATCATGAGCACACCGCTGCGCTGTTCACGTTTCATGTTGAGGATGAGAACTTCGGTGTCGTAGCGCCGCTCGCTCATGCGCCGCAGTCCTTGTGCACGAAGGGATCAATCATGACACCGCCCACCCTAGCAGTAGAGCCCATCGGCGTCGAGTTGGCGAACAGCAGCCAGCGCCTGCGTCTCACCTGGAGCGACGGCCACGAGAGCGCCTATCCGCTCGCCTACGTGCGCGGCTACTGTCCGTGCGCTGTATGTCAGGGGCACAGCACGGGGTGGCGCTTCGTCGCCAACGACGGCCCCGCCGTCGTAGACGCGCTCGAGGTTGGACGCTACGCCTTGAACCTCGTCTTCGCCGACGGTCACCGCACCGGCATCTACAGCTACGAGCTGTTGCGCCACCTGTGTCCGTGCGCCGACTGCCAGACGCAAGGCGGCCCGCAACACCCGTGGCGCCGCTTGCCGCCCCTGGCGCGGCAGCTCCACGAAGGTTGACTAGCGCACGTAGCCAAGGGCACGCAGAGTCTCGATGGCCTCTTGGTTGAGCTCGGCGACGCCGGTCTCTTGGCTTTGCCGCTCAGCGCGCCGCGCCGCGAGCTCGCGGCGAAAGACGCGTATCACATCGGGCAGCTCGCGCGAGAGGTCGCGGCGCTCGCGCGGGTCGGCTTTCAAGTCGTAGAGCTCCTCACGTCCCTCGGTGAACGGGTACGAGGGTTGGATGTAGAGCGTGCGCAAGTGCTTGATGTACTTGTACTGCTCGCCGCGCAGCGCCACGAGGTTGCGCCCGGCGTGCTCGGTCATGGCCAGGCGCTGTGGCTGCACCTCGCCGCGAATGAGCGGCCAGAGCGAGCGGCCACGAATGCCGTGCGGCGCAGGCACGCCTAGGTACGCGAGGATGGTCGGCATGATGTCGATGCCTTCAACGACGTCCCGTACGTGCACGCCCTGGCGCCCGGCGCCCGGGAAGTAGGTGATGAGTGGCACGTGTATGGTCGGCTCGTAGAGGCCGGTGTGCACGAAGTACATCTCGTGCTCGCCGAGCGATTCGCCATGGTCGGCGGTCAGCACGATGGCCGTGCGGCCGAGCAGTCCGCGCGCCTCGAGGCCATCGATGAGGCGGCCCACCTCGTCGTCGACGTAGGTGACGGCGCCTTGGTACTGCGCGACGACCCAGTCGACGTCCGTGATGCCCTCGAGCCAGGAGAGAAAAAGAGGGTGCGTCGCCATGTCATTCGGCAGCAGGTGCCAGATGCGCGCGAGTGAGTGCTTAGCGGGGTCGCGCTCGTCATCGTCGTAGTAGAAATGATCGTAAGGCGGCGGCGGACTGTAAGGCGTATGCACGTCGGAGGCGTGCACCCAGGCGAAGAAGCGCTGCTCGCCGAGCTTGTCGAGCCATCCGAGCAGCGAGTCGACGCTCGGCCCCGCCTTGCGCATGAAGCCGCTCTTGACGAACGTCTGGAAACCTTGCCCGAGACCGCTCACTTCGGGGTTCAGGTGCGACATGTTGACGAGCGCGAAGGTCGCGTAGCCGCGCCCTGAGAGCACCTCGGCGAGGGTGCGCGGCGCAAGTCCGAGGGCCTCGAAGTTCGAGTAGACGTTGTGATCTTGCAGGTAGAGACTCGTCATCATCGAGGCGTGCGAGGGGGTCGTGGTCGTCGCTTGCGAGATGGCTTGCCGAAAGAGCACGGCGCCCGAGGCCAAGCGGTCGAAGTTCGGCGTCAGGACGCGCGGGTTGCCGTAACAGCCGAGGTAATCGGCGCGCATCGTATCGACCGTGATGAAGATGACCCCGAGTGGCTCGCCTTCGCCCGCCGGCAACTCGGCCACGACGGGCTTGACGACAGCCGGCGGCGGCGCCGGGGCCGACTTGGCGTTCTTGCAGCTCGCCGCGGGCGCTGCGAGCAAGAGCACCAGGATACTGAGCGGACGCGTCGCCAAGAGCATCGTGGCTCTTAGGATAGCAAGCCCATCGCAAGTGTCAAAAAGCCTTCGCGCTCGCGCTCACGATCACGAGCGACGTGTATCGAGTCATTGACAAGCGGCGCGTCTCCTGTGATGCGATCGAACTTCGCGCCGTTTTTTTCGGAGACGAAACCATCCCTACGGTCACCGGCAATACCGCGGGCCTCAAGCCTAGCCACCACAAGGCTCTCGAGAGAACGTTCCACCGCCGCGTCCTGCCGAGCGAAGTACTCGGCGTCGAGCTTGCGCGGCACCTGTGCTGGGTGTCGCACGAGATCGGCCGGCAGCTCGGCGTCCTGCTCAACCGCAGCGGCCACGTCGAGCAGGTCTTCGTCGGCGAGGCGACACGCATCTATTTGCCCGACGTAGGGCGCGAGCGTGCCGGGCTTTCACACCTGCGCAGCCTGCGGCACGTACACACGGTGTTCGACGGCGGCCTCGCGCAAGACGACCTCGCTGACCTCACGAAGCTGCGCCTCGACCTCGTCTGCGCCGTGAACGTTACCGCGACGGGTGAGCCGGGCGCCATCGACTATGCCTACCCGGTGCCGCCGCACGGCGATGCCCTGCCCTACAGGCGCGAAGGATGCCGCTCGGTGCGCGAGCTCACGCTCGATTTCGCGGCGCTCATGCAGGCGCTCGAAGAGGAGCTCGCGCGCACGCGCGGCGGGCGACAGGCGACAGCGCGCATGCGCTCGGTGGTCGTCGGCGTCTATCCCGATCGCGCAACCGCGGCGTGGCGCGTCGATGAGCTGCGCGAGCTCGCCGCGACCGCCGGCGTGGAGGTGGCCGACGTCCTCGTGCAGCTACGGCGTCAAATCGACGGCAAGTACGTGCTCGGTCGCGGCAAGCTCGAGGAGGTCGTGCTGCGGTGCCTCGATCTCGACGCCTCGCTCGTCATCGTCGACCACAACCTAAGCCCCGCACAGGCGCGCGCTATTGCGGCCTTTAGTGAGCTCAAGGTCATCGATCGCACGCAGCTCATCCTCGACATCTTCGCGCAGCACGCCAAGAGCCGCGACGGCAAGCTGCAAGTCGAGCTCGCGCAGCTACGCTACACGTTGCCGCGGCTGACCGACCTCGACGCAGGTCTGTCGCGCTTGACCGGCGGCATCGGCGGCCGTGGCCCAGGCGAAACCAAGCTCGAGATCAACCGCCGGCGCGCGCGTGACCGCATCTCGCGGCTCGAGCGTCAGATCGAGACCCTGTCACGACAGCGCGCACTGCGACGCGAGCAACGCCAGCGCGGCCACCTGCCCATCGTCTCGATCGTCGGCTACACGAACGCCGGCAAGTCGACGCTGCTCAACCGCCTCACCGCGAGCGACGCGTATGTCGCCGACCAGCTCTTCGCCACGCTCGACCCGTTGAGCCGGCGTTTGCGCTTTCCGCGCGAGCAGGAGGCCATCATCACCGACACCGTGGGCTTCATTCGCGATCTGCCGGCCGATCTGATGAAAGCGTTTCGGGCCACGCTCGAGGAGCTCGACACCGCCGACTTGCTCTTGCATGTGGTCGACATCGCCGACCCGATGCGCGAGGAGAAAGCGGCGGCGGTCCTGGCCGTGCTGCACGACCTGCAACTCGACGCCATTCCCCGAGTGACCGTATACAACAAAGCGGACCTGGTCGAGCCACGCGAGGCCTCGCTGCTCGCGCACAAGAGCGACAGCGTCGCGGTCTCGGCGCACTCCGGGGTTGGGCTCGGCCGACTCGTGAGCCTCGTGGCGCACCGCCTGTGGCAAAGCGAAGCGCTGGCCGAGGATGATGATTGGGCCGAAGAGGCGCGCCGCGAGATCTTTGGCGAGCGACACGTCGAGCCGCCGTCGGAGCCGATCGGCTGAGGACCGCGATTGAACTTGGCGGTGCAACACGGCCGAGTTCGCGCTACAGTGAAGAGGCGAGTGTCCGGCACTCGAGAGGCCCCCGGAAGGAGGGTCGCGGCGTGCGAGCGACAGGATCCTGGCTATTGCCCTTTGTGCTCGGGCCGGCGGCGGCGCTGTTCGGCTGCACCGTGCTTGCACCAGGCGCGGCGCCTACCGGCGTGCACATTGCCATCGTGCTGCCGAGCGGCGGCGCTGACGCCGTGCCGGTCGACGAGTTTCGACTGCGCGCGCAATTTCGCGAGGGCGCGCCGCTCGAGCGCCTCGAGAGACTCGGCCGCGCCGCGGCGAGCGAGGAGTCGGTCAATATCGTCTTTCCCGACCACCACGGCGGCGAAGAGGTGCAGCTCCTGGTCGACGGCACGGGCGGCGGAGAATCTCTGGCCTCCGGTCGACTGGTCGTGACGCTCAAGGCGGGTCGCTACGTCGAAGCCGCCTTGACTTTGCGCCGCTGCGCCGCGGCTACAGCGCCGTTCTGTGACGGCGAGGTGATGGTGGCCTGCGATCCGGCGACCGACGCGACAGTGCGTTCCACGTGCCCCTATGGATGCGACCGCACGCTCGGACGCTGTAAGGAATGCGCTTTCGGCTCCGCCGAGTGCCAGGGCTCGTCCTACGTGGTCTGTGACCTCGACGGCTTCGACATCAGTCGCGTCGACTGCGCCGCGTTCGGGGATGACTGCCGAGTGGCGAGCTGTACGCCCGAAGGCTGCAGCGTGGTGCTCAACGCCGACGGGACGCCGTGCGACGACGGGTTGTACTGCACGACCGGCACTGCGTGCACCGCTGGCAGTTGCACGGGCGGCCAGCCGAACCTCTGCGACGACGCCAATAGCTGCACGCAAGATGTTTGCGATGAGCGCAACGATCAGTGCGGCAACATGGTGCTACCGGACAACACGCCGTGCGATGACGGCTCGTTTTGCACGGCCGGCGACTCGTGCTTACTCGGCGTCTGTCTGGTGGGTCTCAATCCGAAGTGTGTCGATGCCAATCCGTGCACCATCGATACGTGCAACGAGGCTACGCGCGCTTGCTCGTTCGCGTGCGCCCCGGCCGGGCCGAGCTGCTTCAACGCCACGCAAGAAGTGACCTGTGACGCGGGCTGCACCCCAAGCTCGTTCAAGATCTGTAGCTTCGGGTGCAGCGCCGTACGCCACACCTGCAATGACTGCGCGCCTAGCGCGACCTCCTGCGTGACCGATGTCGGCATGGTGTGCAACGCGAGGGTGAGCTGCGACGCCTCGGGCCAAGTGGCAAGCAAGACGTGCTGCGTGAGCAACCGCTGCAATTGCGCCGGCACGAGCTGTCTCGAAGATGTCTGCGACTCCTCGCCCGACTTGAGCGCGGGCGGCAGCATCAGCGGCAACACCTGCGCCGAAGCGGACGACATCCCGGGTAGTTGCGCGCAGGGCGGCACAGCGTGTTTGGCGGTGGCCGCCGGTGGCGCCCCGGACGCCAAGTTCCGCGTTACGCTCGATGAGGGCACGAGTAAGAGCGTGTTCTACAACCTGACCCTGATGACCGCGTCGGCCTCGCTCGACACGCAGCTGCGGCTGATGAGCGTTTGCGGCGTCGAAGCCTCGCAGGTGCCAAACGCCCCGGTGTGCGCTTCGCCGGGCGGCAGCGTCCCCGAGCTCACCTGCTCAGAGAAGTCCGGGGCCGAATCGATGGTCATCTGCGGCGCGCCTGAAGGGCAGTACTTTGGCGCCGTCGACAGTGCGGCCGGCACCTGCGGACCGTTCGATTTGAGCGTCAGCGTCACGTCTGCGACGCTCGACACCCCGACATCCTCGGGCAACATCACGCGCGGCGGCACGTTTCGAGGCACCACCTGTGGCCAAAGCGACGCAGGGCATTTCGTGCGCATGGCAGACACCGGAGGCATCTGCCCACTGATGCCCGATTGTAGCGGCACGCTTTGTCCGGCATGCAACGCGCAAGCCGCCACCGACTGCCGGGTCAGCGACGTCGAGAGCAAGTGCACCTACAGCGGCCGCAACAGCCCCGACGCGGTCTTCTACCTGGCGCTCAACGTCGACTCGGGCGTCGATATCTCGACCGAGGGCTCGGACTTCGACACCGTTCTGTACATCATGCAGTCGGGCAAGAACGCTCCGACGCCGACGGGTCAGATCGCCATCTGCAACGACGACTGCCTAACGACCAATGCCGCCTCGCACATTCAGACCTCGCTGCCAGCCGGCCTCTATTTCGTCTACGTAGACGGAGCCGGCGGAGCGTGCGGCAACTATGTGCTGCGTGTCGTCGTCTCACCTGCCGCGACCTGCCCCAACCTGGCCTGCGAGCCACCCTTCGAGAACTGCGACAACTGCGCGACCGACTGCCGCTGCCAAAAATGCGGCGACGGCGTGGTACAAGCGAATCAGGGCGAGGTCTGTGACGACGGCGGCGTGCAAGGCGGCGACGGCTGCAGCGCCACATGCAACGTCGAGGCATCGTACAAATGTGCTGGTGAGCCGAGTGTGTGCATCAAGCATTGCGGCGACGGCACGCTCGACACAGCGCTCGGCGAGGAATGCGACGATCTCGGCGTGCTGGCCGGCGATGGTTGCGACGCCGCGTGCAAGGTCGAGAGCGGTTGGGTGTGTCGAGGCGAGCCGAGCCTATGCAAGCACGGCTTGCGCCTCACGCGCTGTCCCGAGCTCACGGCGGTCGCCGGCGATCCTGCGGGCGTTGATGACATCATGACGGTCGTAAGCCCGTACGCCGTCGGTGACGTGAACGTGGATGTCGATATCGGCGACCGCTGGAGCGAGGGCCTCGAGGTGCGACTCGTGGCACCGAACGCCACGACGGTGCTGCTGCACAACCATTCGGCCGGCAACGTGGCGAGCGTCGGCATTCAGGGCAACTACGATCAAACGCTGCTGCCCGCGGTGCCGATGACCGCCTTCGATGGCCTGCTCGCCGCGGGCACCTGGCATCTCAAGGTGGTCGAGACGTGGTGGATGTCCAACGCCAGCCTGCACTGCTGGACGCTCAACATCGAGACGGCGGGCATTTGCGGCAACGGTACGTGCGAAGGTGATCTCAACGAGACCTGCGCCGGCTGCCCAGGCGATTGCCCGTGCTCAACGTGCCCGAACGGTCTCATCGAAGCGACGGCGGGCGAGCGCTGCGACGACGGGGGCTCGGCGGCCGGCGACGGGTGCAGCTCGAAGTGCCAAGTCGAGGCGGGGTTCAAATGTCAGGGACAACCGAGCGTCTGCATCCTGCACTGCGGCGACGGCATCATCGATCGCGCCTTGGGCGAGACCTGCGATGATGGCGGGATCGCCAATGGCGACGGCTGCAGCGCCGCCTGCCTCGTCGAGGCGACCTACAAGTGTAGCGGCCAGCCGAGTGTGTGTATCGTACACTGTGGCGATGGCGTCATCGACACGGCCCTCGGCGAGACGTGTGACGACAACAACGTGGCCAATGGTGACGGCTGCACGAGCGCGTGCCTCATCGATCCGTTGTACAAGTGCGCCGGGGCGCCGAGCGTATGCATCGTACACTGCGGCGATGGGGTCATCGACCCCGGGCTCGGCGAGACCTGTGACGATGGTAACACCGCGAACGGCGACGGTTGCTCGAGCACCTGCGCCGTCGAGCCCACCTATAAGTGCGGCGGCCAGCCGAGCGTCTGCATTCTGCACTGCGGCGACGGCGTTCTCGACGCCTCGCTCGGCGAGCAATGCGATGACGGCGGCACACTCGGCGGTGATGGGTGTGACGCCGCGTGCGCGATCGAGGGGAGCTTTACGTGCAGTGGCCAGCCGAGCGTTTGCATCTCGCACTGCGGCGATGGGGTCATCGATACGACGCTGCGCGAGAACTGCGACGACAACAATAAGGCGGGCGGCGACGGGTGCAGCTCGGTGTGTCGGATCGAGCCCGGGTTCTACTGCACGGGCACGCCGAGCGTCTGTAGCGCGGTCGTGGTGCTCTACAACGGCGATCTCGACATCGAATCCGTGGCGGCTGGCCAGTACGCCAAGCCCGCGGGCTGGACCGAGCTGCACAGCGACGTGAGCAACACCGCGCCAACGACACCCGACGTAAACTGGCACATCAGCCAAAAGCGCCAGGCCAACGGCACCCGGTCTTGGTACTACGGCAGTGAGGCGGCGGCGCTCGGCGGCAGCTACAGCAACGGCGTAGCCAACAACGGCACGGCCACCTCGCCCAACATCACGATTCCGGCCACCGCCTACTCCGCCTATATTCTGCAGGTCGATGTCTTCGCCAAAACCGAAGGCGGCGCGACGTACGATCTCTACAGCATCGCCATCTATATCGGGGGCGTCTCGAGCCAGATCTTCGCCAAGGCGCAGCTCGGTAATGGCGACACCGCGGGCGCCTTCGTGCGCTACTTCCTGCCCATCACGGCATCCATCGCCAACAAGTCAAACGTGACCCTGGTCTTGTCTTTCAACACCACCGACGGCGCCCTCAATACGTCCGACGGCGTCTACATCGACGGCCTGCAAATTCTCGGCAAGCCCTAGCGCCCGCTCCCCGGGCGCGCCTGGCTGGCGGATAGGCGCGGCGTCGAGTAGAACCACGGCAGCATTCGAGCGACGGCCAGTGACGGCAGGGCTCATGCGAGGCCCTCGTGACCCTGCCCAGCGCTCTTTCACTCTTCGCGGTCGCGCCGCCCGGCCTCGAGAGCGTGGTCGCCGCCGAGCTCGTCGAGCTCGGATTGTCGCCGTGCAAAGCGGTGCCGGGGGGTGTCGAGTTCACCGGTGACGTTGCGGCGCTCTGCCGCGCGAACCTGCACCTGCGCTGCGCGCATCGCATTCTCTGGCGGCTCGGGGCGTTTTCGGCGAGCAAGCTACCCGAGCTGCGACACAAGACGGCACTCTTACCTTGGGCGCTCGTAGCGACGCCCGGGGCGCGCGTGCGCCTGCGCGTGACCTGCCACGCTTCGCGCATCTATCACAGCGGCGCGGCCGCCGAGCGCATCATGCAGGGCATCGGCGAGGCGCTCGGCGGCGCGGTCGAGAAGGCCGCGCCCAGCGCCGACGACGAGGACGCCGACGCGGCCGAGCTCGTGGTCGTCGCACGCATCGTCAAGAACGAGGTGACGCTGAGCGTCGACAGCTCGGGCGAGCACCTGCATCGGCGCGGCTACCGGCAGCGCGTCTGCAAGGCGCCGTTGCGCGAGACCCTCGCGGCCTGCTGTCTGCGCCTCTGCGGCTGGCCGCCCGCGTCCGCCGACGCAGCTTTCCTCGACCCGATGTGTGGCTCGGGAACGCTCGTCATCGAAGCGGCGCTCGCTGCCGCCCACATGGCGCCCGGGCTTTCGCGCAGTTTTGCCTGCGAGCGCTGGCCGACCTTTGCAGGCGCGACGTTGGCACGGGCCAAGCAGCAAGCCCGCGCGCTCGTGCGCTCGCCCGCGATGGTGTTCTGCGGCTCGGACCGAGATGTCGGCGCGGTGGCCGCGGCGACCGAGAACGCCGAGCGCGCCGGCGTGAGCGCTTTCGTGCGTTTCGAGCACCGTGCCATCTCAGCGGCCCGGCCGAGCGGCCCGCACGGGCTGCTCTTGACCAACCCGCCCTACGGGGCGCGCTTGGGCGAGGTGATGCGGCTGCGCGACCTGTACGCTTCGCTCGGCAACGTCTACCGGCGATACTTCCCAACGTGGCGTCTCGCCTTTCTCGCGAGCTCGCCGCAGCTCGTGCACGCGGTGCAGACGAGCGGCGTCACCGTCGCGCCGCTCGGCCCGATTCTCGACAACGGCGGCCTCAAAGTGAGGCTGTATTCGCCGCAAGGCGTCGCATCGTCGCCTACATAAGGACGTCGGTGCTCGAGCTCACGAGGCGCGCCGCGGTCGACCGCTAGAGCGCATCGCCGAGCGCTGACGCGACGAACCGCCGTATGCGCTCGCGATCCTCGCGCGAGATGGCCGCGAACGAGAGCGCCAAGTACTCGTTGGCCTGGCCCGCGCCCTCGCGGCCACCCGCATCCTTGTCTTGCCCCCCGTCGACCACATCGCGGATGACATCGGCTGTCGCCCAGATGACCTCGTCGGAGTTGGGCAGCCGCAGCTCCAGGCCGAGGCGCGTGCCCTCGGGGATATTGGGGGCGAGCAGGCGATAGAGGCTCGCTCCGTCTTCCGAGAGGTCGCGCGTGCGGGCCATGTGAACCTGGTCGCCCACGACCTCGTTGACATACAGATCGACGCGTACCCGATCATGCCGGCGCTGCCCCAAGCTGGTCTCGCTTACCATGGTGCACCTCCCGAAAGCGCCTGCGGTCGACGCCCGCGCGTCGAGTCGAGGCTCCCGCTCGTTATGATGGTACTGCCGCGGGTAAAGCGCTCGTGGTCGATGCTGCAACGCGCCATAAAGGATCGCCGCGGACCGATGGGTCGCGCTCCACGCGACGCTATCTAGAAGGTCAGCGCGCCGATCGAGAAGGTCTCCGCGGCTTCGGTCAAGCGCAGCGTCACGGCGCGCCGCTGCTCGCTCGCGCGGCCGAAGTTGGTGATGAGCTCGGCCTGCACGGTCACCGCACCGCTCAAGGTTTGCGCGCTGCTGCCGTAGTAGTTGGCCTGCACCGTGTAGGTGCCGCCCGGTGCCCGACGGATGGCGTACTCCTCGGGGCCGTAGCCATCGGTGATGTCTTGCGAGATGTGACCACCGTGGGCGCTTTGCGGGTTCTGGTAGTAGACCTTCTCGCCCGAGGGCTCGATAACCCACAGATCAATATCGGTCGAGTCGGTGTCCCACGTCACGACGATGCGCACATCGACGTCGAGCAGCTTCTGCAAGCGTGGGTCGAGCCCGAGCGCAGCGCGCTTCTTCGGCTCGAGCTTCGGCAGCAACGCGTTGAGCTCCATCAGCGCGATGAGCTCGATCTCCGCCGTGCGCTTCCAAGGTGTGATGGCGACGTGCAGCAACAGCTCGGCGGCGCGCGCATAGTCGTGGCGCAAGGCGAGCACGAGCGCGAGATCGCGATGGGACTGCGGCTCCTCGGGGCGCAGACGCAAGACCTCCTCGAAGAGTGTCGTCGCCACCTCGAGCTCGCCGAGCTGCGCCAAGCGATGGGCGAGCACACGCAACAGCGCCGCGTCGCCGAGATCGAGCTCCGCGACGTTCGACAAGACCTGCAGGCCTAGCGCGCGCTCGCCCGCTTTGAGGAGCAACTCGGCGCAGTCGAGATAGAAGGCTGGCGATGCGCCGAAGGCGCGCTTCTGCTCGAGGTAGGTGGCGAGATAGCCGGCGCGACCGGCCTTCTTGAGCGCTTGCACGTAGGGGGTCTCGGGATCCCAAGGCGCGACTTCGATGCTCGGCTGCGGCGTCGCGACGACTGCCGGGCGTTCGCTGCTCTCTGACTTCTTGGCCTCTTCGCGTGGCGTCGTCGACGCGGTGGCGCTTGACGCTAGATCGTCGCTCGGGCTCGTCCGCTCTCTCTCGTCGGCGTCGCGCGAGCGGGCCGCGCGCGCCGACGGGGCAGCGGTCGGCCGTGGACGCGCCTCGGGAACCGCTTCGTCAGGTGCGCCGCCGCGCGCGCCGAGGCCGATGTTGGCACCGGCGCCTCCCCCGCCGAGGCCTTGCCCGGACGCCCCGAGCCCGAGCCCCCCCTGCCCCTCGGCGCGCTGCGGCTCCGCGCCGTGCTTCTTCGCCGTCGGCTTCGGCTTGGGCTTCCACACCGTCTCCCACCACGTCACTCGCTCTTGCCAGGCGGTGACGACCTGCTCGAGGCGGCTCTGCCGCTCGCTCTGCTCGCTCGTGCGCGCGGCCTCGACCTGTCGATCGTATTGCGTACGCATCTCGGCGAGGCTCGCCGGCGGTCGGACGTGATGCTCGACGTACTGCTCGAGGCGCTCGAGCACGATGAGCGAGGTGCCCGGCGTCACGAGGCCAAAGCGCTTGCCGAGCGCGACGAGGCTCTGCTCGTTGCGGCGCGCGAGCACGGAGAGCTCCTCGACGCGCTGTTGCGCCCACAGCCGCGCGACGAGTGTGCCGGGCTCGGCGTCGCGACCCGCGATGACGTAGGTGCGTCGGGCCTGGACGTCGCCCGGCAGGCCAAAGCCAATCGTCAACTCGGCCTGCTCAGCGAGCAACTTGCCGCAGATGAGCACCTGAGCTTGCACGGGCTCACCGAGGCGCGGGTACACCTGCGTCATCGCCCTTGCGTCGAAGCTCACTTGCGTAACCTGGTACGGCATCAGGCCGAGCCGTGCGGCCGCCTGCTCATCACCGAGCGTACCGAGGTTCAAATACTCGCCGCCGCTCTTGGCGGCGAGCTGACGCAACAGCGCATGGTTGGCGCGCGGATCGCTCGACAGCGCGTAGAGCGGCGCCTTGAAGGCGGCCGGCTCGTCGCTGCCGTAGTCGGACAACCCGTCCGAGAAGAGCAGATAGAGGTCGGGCACGGCGAGAGCGGACGGCAGGAGGCGACCGAGCTGGGTGCCGCCGTCGTACGTGATACTGGCGAGCTCGCGCTCGAGCGCGTCGAGCTTGCCCGTAAGCTGCAGGTGCTTGACGAGGGTCGGCGCTTGGCGCACCGCCACGAGATCGACCTCGAGCCTCTCGTTGGCGTGCAGAGCTAGGTAGCGGCGCAGCACAGCGAGCTCACGCGTCTTGTCGAGCGTGGCGCGTGAGCCCGAGGCATCCCACAATACGGCCAGGCGCTTGACCGCCTTGGCCTCTCGCTGCGCGGGCGTGCGCGTATCGGTCACCGAATCATTGATGCAGAAGTAGTGCTCGCCGTCGTCGAAGCGCTCGACCGTGGCGACCGCTTTGTCGGCGCGCGGGATGCGCACCACGAGATCCCCCTGCGCCGCCTCGTGACGCGTCGCGCGTTGCCCTTCGAAATTGGCGCCGCTCGCCGTGAGCAAGAGGGGCTGACCGCTGAGCGTCGCGCTCGGCGCAGCGCCCGGGCGCCGCACGAGCACCTTCGCCGAGAATTGCTCGAGCGCGGTGGTGTAGCCGAGCGGCAGGCGCCAAAGGGACGCCGCGCCCTCTTGCGCGAGACTCGTGACGTAGCGCACTGCGACCGTGCGCCGACCGTGCGCCGGCATCGGATAGATGCGCATGCGGTAGTTATTGCCCTTGACCCACTCCACGAGACCCGGGTCGACGCCCTTCTTGACCTCCTGCTCGAAGACGACACGCGCGCGCTCCTTCTCGATAACCACCCCGTCGACGAGCGCACCGTTGACGTCGAGCGCGTAGCCGCTCACCGTAGCCCCCTCGGGCAACGGGAAATGCAGCTCGGCCTCGAGCGCGCGATCGTACGGGTTCGCGAAGGTGAGCGTGACGCGCGTCTCGGCTACGAAGTCGAGCAGCTCTGCTTCGATGTCGACGGCCACGAGCGGCAGCGTCGTCGGCGTGCCGCTCGCGTCAACTTGACCGGAGACGAGCAGCGGCGCCTGCAACGACCCATCGGGCGCGGCGAGGCCCGTCGTAAGCAAGAGAGCGAACAGCGTCGTCGACATGGGCGAGAGCCCCCCTGCGGCTCGAATGGGCAACGCTCGAGCCTACACCCACGGCGCCGGCGGCGTCGATTGCCGAAGCAGAGTCGACGCAGATCCCTTGCCTCGCAGGCAACGATTCTGTCAGGGTGACGATATTAGACACGCGGCGTCGCTCACGCCCCCCAGAGGATAAGCTATGCCCATCAATGATCCCAAGGCTCTTCGTGACACTCTGCAACGCGCCTTCGCCGACGGCGTGTTCTCACCGAGCGAGTCCGCGCGCGTGCTCGCCGAGCTTGGCTCGAACGGAGTGAGCGAGTCGCAGGCCAAGGTCGTCGTCGAGAGCTTCAAGGCGGCCATGCAGTCGGGCAGCGGCGCACCCGCGCTCGACGTGCAATCGCCGCGCCGCCGAGACGTCGTCAACAAGTTCTTGGCCGAGATCGACGCCAAGCGCTCGCTGCCGCTCGACAAGGCCAGCGCCCCGAAGAACGCCCATGGCGTGGTCGACTTCGTGACCTTGTTGACGCGGCCGAACATGCCCATCCCTGGGGGCCGCGCCCTCGCCTCGTTCACCGGCAAGGACCTCGGCGTCACGCGCAGCGGTGAATTGACGCTCGGCGGCACGGCGGTCGCGCTCGCGATGGCGACACCGAGCGCCGACGCTCTCGACGCGCTGTGGGCGCTCAACGTCCCGGGACAACTCGAGAGCTTGAGCGAGCCAGTGCGCGCGGCCCTCGGCAAGCGTCTTGCGGCGGTTCTTGCGGAGGCCGTCGCCGTCGACCCGAAGTCACCGAACAAGTTCGACCGCCTCGCGGCCATGACCGCCACGGCGGGCGCGCTCATGCAGCTTCCCAAGACCCTGCGCCCGCAGGACGTCGACGCCGTGCTCGCCGCGCTACCCAAGCTCGCAACCCCGCTCGCCAAGGCCCTGCTCCTCGCCACCCTCGATGGCGCGGCGCTCTCGACCGCCCAAAAGAAGGCGCGCGCGGCCCTGCCCGCCGTCGAAGAAGGCGCTGGCCTGCTCGCCACCTACGAGGCGCTGCGCGCCGGCAAGCAAGAGCTCGGCGGCGGCGTCGCACAAGGGCCGCTCGCCCAACTCGGCCTCTCGGCCCTCGCCTTCGGACGTACCCCAGCGGCCCTCGAAAATTTCGGCAAGGCGGTCAGCGCTTGGCGCGAGCTCAACGCCGATGCGACAACGCTCGATGACGACGAGCTCGCCCTCGTTCGCCAGAGCCTTACCACGTACATCGACACAACCGATTCGGCCGTCTTCCTGTATGGCATCTTCGCCGAGCAGGCGCGCAAAGACGTGGCCAACGTGCGCAACGCCCGTCTCGTCGCCGAGCTCTCGCTTGGCCTCGCGGCCGCATCGCCGACGCTTGCGGGTTACCCGCTCACGCGCGCGCAGGCGGACGTGCTCAAAAGCGTGCTCGGCACCGCCCGCGACGCCAAGGCCGTCCTGCAGCTCAAGACCTGCATGAACCTCACGGCGGCGGCTTTTTGCGGTCGCATCGGCGAGGGCCAGACGAGCGCCGCACCCGCGCAGGCGATGAGCGCGGCCGCCTTCGACTACCTCGAACGCGCGCTGCGCACCTACGCGCGCAAGGCCGAGAGCTCGCCCGACGGCAAGCTCGGCTTCGACGACCTCGCGCGCGAGCTGCAACGCGACGCCGGGGCTCTGAGCGCGGACCTCGCGACTAAGCTCTCCTCGCTCGCGGCCAAGCCCGCCCGCTGGGGCGACATCGAGCTGTCGGCCGCGGCGGCGGCGGGCTTGCGCCAAACCCTCGAGACCAACCTGCGCTCGCCGATGACCCTGCTCAACCTCGAGCGCGCCGTGCGCGTCATGGCGACGGCAAGCGGCGGCGCGCTCGTGGGCGCGGCGGGCGACAAGCTCGCGGCGCTGCTCGTCGACTATCGGGCCTTCTACCCCGGCCTCACGTTCCTCGACTTCAACAAGCTCGAGCGCTTGGCCAAGTGCAAGATCGAGGGTCGCCCCTATCCGGTGTTCAGCGTCAACGGCGCGCCCATCGGCATGGCGGCGCTCTACGAGGCGGTGGCCAAAGCGGTATGCGTGGGCGTCGATCGCGGCAGCCTCGATTATCCCTGGATGGCCGACCGCTGGGGGCAACGCGCCAAGGTCGCCGTCGAGCTCGTCGATGTCGTCGCTGAGCAAGCAGCGCGCGGCGAGGGCCCGATCGCGCTGTTACGCAGCCGCTACCCGGGCAAGAGCATCGAAGTCTTGGTGACCGGCCGCGATGGCGATCATGAGCAGTTCGTCTACGTCGTCAAAGACGGAGCCACAGTGGTCGACTACTTCACGCAGGGCTCGGACGGCACGGTGGCCCGCTATGCGCGCGCCACGACGCCGGTCATCTTCCGCGCCGCGGTCGATGCCGAGGGCGGTCTCGCCATCGCCATGGACAAGCCGCTTGCGCTCAAGCGCTGGCCGATGCAGCAAACCTACGGCGTCGGCGACTCGATTGACTATCCGTACTATGACGCCGCGGCGAAGGAAATCGAAACCGAGGGCGAGGACTTCTCGACGCGCTACAAGATCCTCGAGGCCAAGATCAAGGGCTTCTCCGCGGCCGGCAAGTACACGGTCGAGTACAAGCTGCCCGACGGCACGCCGCGCACGAGCGAGCTCGACTTGAGCGAAATCCGCAAGGCCAACAACCCACACTACTTCGCGCTCAACGGCTCGGTCTTTAGCGACGTGTCGATCGACGCGCAGAAAGACAAGCCGCTGCGCGAGTTCCTCGACGGGGCCAAGCCCATCATCGCCGAGTACCTGCCGACCGACGGCTCGCTCGCGACGCTCGCCCCCGCCGAGCTCGCGCTGCGTCAGCGCGACTGCTTGACGGCGTTGCAGGCCTATACGGCCGAGCGCATGAAGTATCCGGCCGAAGAGAAAGAGAGCCCCGACGAGGCGTCGAAGAAATACCACGCCCTCGTCGCAGGGGCCGGCGAGTGGAACCCGGTGCCGCTCGGCAAGCTGCTCGAGCTGCAGCGTGGCGTCTGCCGTCATCAGTGCATCGTCGAGCAGCTCTTGTGCGAGCTGGCGGGCATCGACTCGCGCTTGGCCTCGGGCGCCGCCAATGAGGACGACCTCGACTTCCGCGGCTTCCACATCTGGCAAGAGGTGACGCTCGCTGACAATCAGCGCTACCTGTCTGACCAAACCTGGTCGGACGTGGCCGTGCCGCTGTGGACAGCGGCCTACGGCGTGGACGCGCGACGCATCGAGATGAGCGACCGCACGGCGCGGTACGACGACAGCATTCTGCTGCCGTCATAGGCAGCGACGAGCCATGCACCTAACACGACTCGCGGTAACCTTTGGCTTCACGCTCGCAGTAGGCTGCGCCAACAACACCCCAGGGGCCGTGGGCAGGGCGTGCAGCGCCGAGCGCCCCTGTCCTGATGGCCTCACCTGCTCCGGCGCGGTCGGTGCCGCCGACGGCCAGTGTGTGGCTCAATGCAAGGGCGCAAGCGATTGCCCGCGCGGTGAACTCTGCGTCGCCGGCGCCTGCGCGCTCGCGTGCGCGGGCGATATCGACTGCCCGGCCGCACAGAGCTGCGTGGCGGACACCTGCCAACTCGTCAACCACGAGTGCACGCTCACCGCCGACTGCACGCATCCGAGTCCCTGCCAGGGCGCGGCCGGCGCGGCGTGTCGCGCGGGCCTGTGCAGCTACCTGCCCGTCCCCGTAGGCAGCACCTGCCACGAAGTCGAACGCTGCAGTGTCAACGCCACCTGCGACGTCAGCGGCACGTGCGCAGGCGAGCCCGTGCTGTGCGACCAGCTCCCGGAGCCGGTGTGCGCCGGCAGCGGTATCGTCAGTATATACCACGGCGCCTGTCTGCAAGGAGATTGCGTCTATACGCCGACGAGCACCTCGTGCGCGAGTTGTCCAGACGCGCTCACGTGTTTGACGAGTTGCATGATCGACACCAACGGCGACGGCGTGGCCGAGAGCGTCGCCGCCGGCGCGTTCCTCGGTGGCGACGGCTGCCGCGTCTGCACGCCAACGCACAGCCTTTCCGCGTGGAGTGATTTCTCCTGTGCGCAAGTGCTGCCGATCAACGTCTGTCGCACGACGGGCGGCCAGTGCGTCTCGACCGCGCTTGGCGGCACCTGCGCAGGGCAGAGCTGCTGCGTCTTTGGCCCGAGTTGGCCTGCCGGCGATACGGCGGCACAGCCGAGCTGCCCCCTCGGCGCAGAGGACGTAGGCGGCGATGGGGTGGCGCTCGGCGAATTGTGGACCGGCGTCTGCACGCACGACGGGCAGTGCGCCAGCTGCACTGACAACGCGCAATGCACCGGCAACTGCGACGTCTGTGGGGCGGGCGGCACCTGCCAGGCGAGCCCGGGTCTGTGCTCGGGCACCTGTGCGACGTGTACGGGCTCGGGGACAGCGTTCAATTGCGCGGCCGACCAGAGCCAGTGCCCGGCGAGCGGCACGACTTTGTGCACGACGTGCACGGGCTCGGGGACGAGCTACAGCTGCTCCTTCGACAGCGCGCAGAGCGCCGATTGCGGCGGGCCGCAGTGCTTAGCGGCGGGCACGTGCGGAATCACGGCAACCGGCGGCGTCATCACGACGGGCGGCGGCTATAAGACGCACACCTTCACGTCATCGGGGACTTTCCAGGTCACGAGCGGCAGCCAGGCAGTCGAGTATCTCGTCGTTGCCGGGGGCGGCGGCGGAGGCGCTAATGTCAGCGGCGGCGGCGGCGGCGCGGGTGGCGTGCTCGCGGGAACAGGACATGTCGTCGGCGTCGGGTCCTACACTGTAACGGTGGGCGGCGGGGGCGCGGCTGGCACTCGTGGTGTCGATGGTGAGAACTCGGTGTTCGGCACCTTGACTGCACTCGGTGGCGGGGGCGGGGGCGGGGCGTATTTCTACACGACTTTGGGAGCGACGGGATCCGCTGGGGGTTCTGGGGGTGGCGGAGGCGGAGGCGCTTCGAGCGCCAGCAACTGCGCTGTTGCTCAGGGGTCCTACAGCAATTGCGGTGGCAAGGGCACGGCGGGGCAAGGAAGTAATGGCGGGGCGGCGCTTGCAGGCGGCGGTAGTAACGCTGGCGGTGGGGGTGGAGCGGGCGCAGTCGGCCAGGACGCAGTCATCGGCGCCAACGGAGGGAATGGCGGAATCGGCATCCAGTCGTCCATTTCTGGAGCCGCCTTGTACTATGGTGGTGGAGGCGGCGCTGGCGCCTACTATACGACCTGTACCGGCAGCACCATCGCTGGCGTCGGAGGCGCAGGCGGCGGAGGCACGGGCGCCTGCTCGCAGAATACGGGCAGTGGCAGCGCCGCCGACGGAACCGCGAACACCGGCGGGGGTGGAGGCGGTGGAGCGGGAATATCCTACAACGGCGGCGCGGGCGGCTCCGGCATCGTCATCATCAGGTACTCCTACTAAGAGAAATAAGGGGACATTCTACTTTATTTTCAGGCGGCAGCACGGATCTGCCAGGGCGGTAATTCAGAATGTCCCCTTTGTCCCTTTGTTTTACTTGTCGGCGTAGAACACCATTCCGAAGTTCTTCTGGTACGAGTTATCGCGCACGAGCTCGACCTTGCCCTTCACCTTCATGCCGATCTCGGGCCGCTCGATGTTGAGCCGCGCGGTCATGCGCTGGCCGCCCTCGAGCTCGACGATGCCGAGCGAGAGCTTGACGGCCTCGAAGTCGGCCGGCAGCGCGTAGACGTCGGTGAAGGTGAGGAGCTTGCCCGTGTCGGGCAGGGGCACGGTGTCGAACACGATGTCGAGGCCCTTCCACTCGGTGTGGCCGCACTTCTTGCAGCGCGAGCGGTAGGGGTAGTGCACGGCGCCGCACTTCTTGCACTTGTAGCCGAGGATTTGTTTTTGCATGGCGCTTACTCCCGTACGAACGCGAGGCAGACGACGTTGTTGCCGAAGCCGCCGAAGTTGCAGGTGAAGCCGACCTTGGCGTCTTTGACCTGACGTTTGCCGGCCTCGCCGCGCAACTGTAAAATAATCTCGTGCGCTTGCGCTACGCCGGTCGCGCCGACCGCGTGACCGCGTGCCTTCAAGCCGCCCGACGTGTTGATGGGCAGCTTGCCGCCGATCTGCGTCTCGCCGCGCTCGAGCGCCAAGTGGCCTTTGCCCCGTTCGAAGAAGCCGACCTCTTCGCTCTCGGCGATCTCGAGGATGGTGAAGGCGTCGTGCAGCTCAGCGACGCTCACGTCTTTGGGCGCGAGCTTCGCCATCTTGAAGGCGTTGGCGGCGGCGATCTTGACGGCGGTAAGCGACGTCGGATCTTCGCGCTCGTGCACGGCGTGCGTATCGGTCGCTTGACCGAAGCCCGCGAGCTTGACGAGAGGCTTGCCCGTCTTCTTGGCCACGTCTTTGGCGACCTCGGCCGAGGCGAGGATGACCGCGGCGCCGCCATCCGACACCGGGCAGACGTCGAAGAAGCGCAACGGCAAGGCGATGGGCGGGTTGTTGGTGGCGGCTTCCTTGCCGTCCAAGATGCCCTCCATCGTGATCTTGGTCTGCACGTGCGCGAACTGATTCAAGCAGGCGTTGGCGTGGTTCTTGATGGCCACCATGGCGAGGTGGCGCTCGGTGACTCCGTACTTGTGCATGTAGAGCCGCGCGAACATGCCGGCCAACGACGGCAGCGTGACGCCGTAGATGGCCTCGGCGAGCGGGTGCGACAACGACGCTACGAAGTCGGTCGCGTCGAGGGCGTTGACCTCGTTCATGCGCTCGGCGCCGGTGACGAGCACCGTCTCGAACATGCCCGAGCCAATCGCCATGGCCGCGGTCTTGATGGCCGAGGCGCCCGAGGCCGGGCCGTTCTCGATCGTCTCGGCGCCGACGGGGAACATGCTCAGGTGGTCAACGACCGCGCTCGCGAGGCCGGTCTGGTGGTTGACGCGCCCGCCGCCCATGTTTGAGACGTAGATGTGGTCGACCTTGTCGATACCAGCGTCGCGCAAGGCGGCGACGGCTGGGTAGGCGGCGATCTCGGCGAGCGGGTACTCGAGGCGCGTAAACGAAGTGATGCCCGTTCCGATGACGTAAATATCGCGCATGGCTTGTGGCCTCTCTCCTGCTAGTTCTTCTTGGGCAGCCGGGCGATGATCGCCGAGCCGGTCGAGTCGTACTTGGCGCGCGTCGCGGCGAGAAAGTCGGGCGCGGCTTTGGGCGGATCGGTCGGCGGCAAGATGGCGGCCTCGGCCTTCTTCAAGAGCTCCGCGGGCACCGGGCGCTGGCCGACGATGAGGCTGCCGCGCGCGCGGTCGAAGAGCTCCTTGGTGAGCGAGAACGACGGACAGCCGCCGAGCTCGTGCGGAATGGCGAAGCGCTTCTCGAGCTTGTACTCGATCATCCAGCGGCGAAAGCCGATCGGCGACTCGGCGACGATGAGGACCTCTTTGTGGCCGAGGAAGTCCATGTGGTACTCCATCTTGGCCGCAAAGGCGTGCGCGCCGACGCGCAGGCCGCGACGCAAACCAAGCGTGTGCAGCGACATGCCGTACGTCGCGTCGACGCTGCGGCCGTTGACGACCGCTGCCAAGTGCCCGTCGCACTGGGCCACGAGGACGTACTGGTCTTGGTAGCGGTGCTTGTGGTGGGCGAGCAGCTCCGAGTAAACGCGCGCCGAGACGACGTCGTAGTAGTCGCGGTCGTGGTGCACGAGCGCTTCGACGTGCGGCAAGACGTCCGGGATCTCGTCGCGCGAGATCTGGCGGATGACCATGGTCTCGCCCGTCGCCAGCGTGAAGTACTTCGGCGGGAAGGGCGGCATGGGATGATCGACCGGGCGTAGGATCTGTTCGACGTCAACCGACATAGCGTATCCTCCGAGCGCGTTTTGCGCCGGCACCTTAGCACTCGGTGGGGGGGCGGGGCTAGGCCGATTGAGCGTGGGGAGGAACCTTGCGCCGCCTCGTCACGGAGGAATCGGCCAGGAACCTTCGCCCATTTTCCCGAAGGCGGACGCTAGTACCGCACACTAGGAGCATCCGAGACGAGCACACTGGCCTGCCGCTCCCCGTCCGGCAGCTCGCGCACAATCGCCAACGCCGCCAGAAACTCGGCATAGAAATTCTTCGAGGCAAACCCCCAAGTCGACCGCTCGTAGTTGTCGATGAGATACGCCAAGTCCATCGAGCCAACCAAGTTGACGGCCCGCCGCACGCCGTTCGGTCCATGATTGTAGGCCGTGATGGCAAGCGGCCACGAGCCGAGCATCCGATAATTGCTGCGCAGCATCCGCGCCGCCGCCCGCGTCGCCTTCAACACATCGAGCCGCTCGTCGCCCGGCCCCTTGACCTTCAAGCCGAGCCCGCGTGCCGTAGCCGGCATGAGCTGCCAGAGGCCCGCGGCCCCCGCGTATGAGCGCGCGAGCGGATTGAACATCGACTCGACAAACGGCAGCACGAGAATATCGGCCGGCACGCCCTCGCTCGCCAGCACCTCGCGCATGCTCGGCGCCCACACGCGGGCCCGCGCCAGCCCCTCAGCGAACTTGTCGGCCACGCCACGCTGCGCGCGCAAACGCTCAGCGGCCCCAGCGAGCCGCGTGCCCTCGCGGTCGCCCGCTAGGGCGAGCAGCACGCGATCTTCTTCGTCGAGGGCCGTATGATCACCGGCCAAACGGCGCAGGCGCTGGCGCAGCTCGTCGATCGTAGCCTTGACGAGCTTGGCGCTGCGCACCTCATCGACGACCCCGGCTTCGTCCTTCGGCAAAACAATCACCCGCCAGACGAGCTCCATCGATTCGCGATCGTGCACGACCACGCGCTCGCTCGTGTGCAGCGTAAACAGGTCGCGCCAGAACTGCACGGCCGAACGCAGACCCGGCGGCAGCGGAAACGGCTCCGCGGCCACAGCCCCCACGCCCGTGCCTGGCTCGCTCTCTGGCGGACCGAAGGCGCGGACGCGGCCCGGCGCAAGACACACGAGCGCCCCAAACCCAACCGCGAGGGCGGTGTACAGAAAGGTGTGCCGTGGCCTTACCGCAGCCTGATCTACTCTCATCGACCCCTTGGACGTTGCAGCTAGCTCAAAATACGCCTTGGGCCGTGCAAATCCAAGATGTCCAACGTCTCATCGGCAATACGGCAGTGCAACTTCTTGCGCATCCCTTGCGCGTCGCCCGAGTGCTGGAACGGATAGGGCTGCACGAGCTCGATGTCGAAGTCGGACGCGAAGAAGTCGAAGAGCTTGTTCGGGCTGCGCCAGGTGCCCTTCCACGCCGCCGGGAAGTTCGGCAGCACGTCGGCCGCGCCAAACTGACCGATGCGAAGCTGCATCATGTTCGGCATCATGCCCGCGAACGGGTAGACCTTGAAGCCGTAGCCGTAGAACGGCGTCGTGGCGAAGCCGATCATGCCGGCCGTGCCCTCGAAGAGCGTCGTACCGGGCTCGATGGCCTCGACCGCATCGCCGCGCCGCGGGTCGATGTAGTAGGCCGGGCCACGCGTCACGACACGGGCCTCGAGCTTGGCCGCGTTGCGCAGCATGATCGAGGGCAGACTGCGCAACAGCACAGCCGCGATGTAGCCACTCACGCCGTGCATCAGGGCCTTGAAGATCGGGTTCGTCGTGTGGCGCTTGAGCCAGTTGTAGTCGTTGAGGATGAGCGAATCGTAGCCGAGGCCGGCGAAGAAGCAGTACTCGCCGTCGACCTCGATGAGCGGCAGCGGGTTGACGCGCGTCTCTTGCGCGAGGATGCGGCGCAGGTCCGAGACCGGATCGCCCGAGCCGACCACGTGCGCCATACCGTTGCCAGTACCGAGGCGCAGGAAGCCAAAGCGCGGCGCCTTGATGAGCGATTGCCATTCACCAAAGCGGCGGTACCGCTCGGAGCGCCAGTGGTTGGCCTCTTCGACATAACGATGCACGAGGTTGACACTGCGCGCCAAGGTGCCATCACCGCCGCCGCAGACCACCGTGCCGTAGCCGCGTTGCACGATCTCGCGGGCGAGCCCTTCAGCCTCTTCGAGCGAACGGGAGTAGAAGACGTTCTCGGCGCCGGCCACGTCCTCGAACCGCCGCGCCAGGCCATCGGTCACCCGGCGAGCATTGCGGTTCAACAGCACCGCCACGTTACGATGGTCAGGGCGCTGCGTCGGCAAAGCCGCAGGCTGGCGCCGCGCAAACATCTCGCGACCAGCAGTCATTGGCGTCAACGTCGCTTGCATTCAGCAAACCTCCCAAAATTAACAGGTTAGCCGTCTTATTCTGTTCCGATGCCAACGGCCTCGACCAAAACCACTTGCGTGCGCCACCCCTCAAGCACGTTTCGTACCATATGACTCGTTTGTCACGGGTCATGACTTTGTTGCACCATTTCAAGTCACTCTGCGTCACGAATATTGGCGTATGGTAACGTAGGTGCACTATAACTGCGAACTGGTGTTCGCGAATCCCACCTTTGGTGCGAACTACTTTTCGCACCACTGCCATTGATGTCGCATTTTGATGCTCTGTGTCGAGGAGTGCCCGCCAATTGCCAGAGCAGGCTGCTCCTGCTAGAAGATGGGGCGTGACTGCGACTCCACTGATTCCGCTCCTCGCCGCTGTGCGCGACGCGAGCTCTGTGGCCAACGACGCCGACGGCGATGCCGCCGGGGATGCGCGCCTGCTCGCCGACGCCCGCGACGTCATCGCCGGTGAAGGTCGCGCCGTGCTCGGTCTCGCGGCTCACTTGGGCGACAGCTTCTGCCAGGCGGCGCACCTCGTGCTCGGCTGCCGGGGGCGCGTCGTCGTCACCGGCATGGGCAAGAGCGGCATCGTGGCGCAGAAGATCTCGGCCACCCTGGCCTCGACCGGCACGCCCTCTTTGTTTCTGCACGCCGCCGAGGCGGTGCACGGCGACCTCGGCCGCATCACCCCCGAAGACGTCGTCATCGCCCTATCAAACAGCGGCAACTCCGAAGAGGTGGTGCGCCTCGTGCGCCCCATCAAGAGCCTCGGCGCCTCGCTCATCGCCATGACGCGCGAGCCCGACTCACCCCTTGCCCGGCACGCCAACGTCGTGTTGCACATCGGCGAGGTCGAGGAGGCCTGCCCGATGGGCCTCGTGCCGACCGCGAGCACGACCGCCATGATGGTGCTCGGCGACGCGCTCGCTGTCTCGGTGTTCAATCGTCGCGGCTTTAGCCGCGAGGACTACGCCCGCTTTCACCCCGGGGGGCAGCTCGGCCGCCAGCTCATGAAGGTGCGCGAGGTGATGCGCACCGGCAACGAGAACCCGGTCGTCGGCCGCAGCGTCAGCGTCCGCGCAGCGCTCACCGTGATGAGCGACACCCCCGGCCGACCGGGGGCGGTCTCGATCCTCGATGACGCCGGGAACCTAGCGGGCTTCTTCACCGATGGTGATCTGCGCCGCCTGATGCTGCACGGCGACTTCGACGCCGAGGCCTCGATCGAGACGGTGATGCACCGCAACCCGAAGCGTGTGCACTTGGAGCAGCTCGTCGCCGAGGCGGCGCGCGTCTTGCGCGAGCACCACATCGATCAGGTGCCGGTGGTCGACGACACCGGCGCACCGGTTGGGCTCGTCGACGTGCAAGATCTGTTGAGCACGCGCTAGGGTGAACACAAAATCCCCGCGCGAGGCCGCGACGTGGCGGCCCCGGGCGGGGACGCGCAAAGCTTAGCGCGGCACGCCGTTCGCGGCGACGTCGCGCATCTTGGTCAAGCCATCGTGGAACTCGGCGTCGACAGAGTCGATCGACGGGATCTTGAGTTCGTCGAGGGTCTTGCTGAACACCACGCCGCAGTCCGACGCTGTCGTGCCCGGCTTCTCGTAGTTCCAGTCCGCGACGCCGCTTGTGCTGTCGACTTGCGCGAAGCGCAGGTAGGTTTCATCAATGCCGGCGTTCCAACACTCGGTGGCCTCGCCTTGCTTGCCGCTCGGGTAGCTGCCGTCCTGCGGGTCGTGGTTGGTGAGCGTAATCTCGGCGCGACCGACGCCGCGGTTGATGGCCGCCATACGGACCTTCATATCCTCGAGCTTGCCGTCGGGGCCGCCTTGAGCGGCGTCGGGCACGACGTCGGCCGGCAGACGGAAATCGAGGAACGAGATGGCGAGATCGGCCTTGACCCACTTGCCATAGAGGTACTCGGCGTGCACGGCAGCGGTCGTGGGCTTGTCCTTCGGCACGAAGCCATTGAACACCGCTACGTTGAAGGCGAACACCGCGGCGGCATCGTTCTTGTCGACTTGGCGGCCATAGAGCGCGACGAAGCGCCCTCGGTCATAGGGCTTCGAGACGAACGCCGGGTCGGTCTTCGCGAAGAGGTAGTTGGCCTCGAAGTCCCACAGCGTGACGCCCGTGCCATAGTCTTTCTCGGTCGGGTCGGGCGTGGCTGAGCCCCAGATGATAGGCACGAGCTTGCTCTCGTCCTCATCGGGCCCGCGCAACAGGGCGTAGGTGTACTTGAAGTCGCGCGGCAGCGGGTTCTCGCGCACGTAGGCGGCGACGTAGCCGAACGTGTCGTCGGGGTCGTTCTTCTTCCACGGTCCCCAGAAGAACTCCTGCGTGTCGCTCTTGTAGCGCGTCGGCGGGATCTCGACGATGCGCGCCATCAGATCGACGATGCCACTGACGGCGCCGTTGACCCCGGCGGCCACGTCAACCCCGAACTTCGGGAACATGGCCGTGGCGCCCGCGGCGCGCGTGCTCGCGCCTGGGGCTTCGGCTGACATCTGCGTCTTCGACGGTACAGCGGCGCGCGCCTCTGCGAGCTTCGCTTCGTCGTAGGCCGCGGTCGCTTGGTCCTTGCCGCAGGCCGAAAACAGAACAGGTAAGGCCAACACGCACATCCAGCGTTGCATCTGCATCATGGTCTCCTTCGGAGTAGTCCCCTGGTGAATCACGGTCGACACATCAGACACAACAGGTGAGACGAAACAGAAAGCCTTTTCTTGCCTGCCGCACGTCATCAATTCGAGGTGCGCGTTCGGTATAGACGAGAACGCCGCCCTGAGCGGTCTATCGGCTGACTGCAAAGAGACCATGCGTCACATCGCCAAGCGGCTTGCGCCCAATCACCTGATCGCCGTTTCCGAGGGGGCGGCCCTGGACATTGTATCACTCAGTGATTTACGTACGCCAACAGGTGCTGGTGTTGGGGCCCGCGCCGAGAAAGCAGGTTCCCCGCATGCGTTGGTTTGCAGACCTCAAGACGATGACCAAGCTCATTCTGGCCTTTTCGCTCGTCTCGGCGGTGACCGCGGTGGTCGGCTACGCAGGGATGGTCCAAATGGAGCGTATCAAGGGCGCGCTCAACGAGATCTACGACGACCACCTCATCATGATCGTCCGTCTCGGGACAATCGATCGCGCCGCGCTGACCTACGGCCGGCTCGTCTACCAGCACATCCTCGGGTCCGAGAGCGCGGTCAAGGAAGACATCGAGCGGCAGCTCGCCGAGCAGGACTCGATCTTGGAGAGCAACCTCGCGGCCTACCTCAAGATGCAGCTCGTCAGAGAGGAGCAGGATCACATTCGCGTGGTTCAGAACGACTGGCCGCGCTACCTCGAGTCGATGCGCGGCGTCATGGCGTTGAGCCGCAAAGGCGAGCTGGCGAATGCCGAAGAGGCCACCCTTGGGGCAGCCAAGCTGCGCGATGCCATCGACGCAGCTTTGCAGCGCCTCGTCGAGTTCAACGAGCAAGAGGGGGCAGCCGCCCGCGGCAGCTCCGAGCAGATGTACGAGCAAGCGCGCAAATTCCTTCTCAGCACCGTGACCTTTGGCGTGCTCCTCGCCCTGGCGCTCGGCTTCTTCATCGCCCGGCTCATCGCACGCGCCCTCAGCGAGGCGAGCGCCGCCCTCGACCGGGTGGCAGCCGGCGATCTGACGCAGACTCTCGAGGTGCGCAGCAACGACGAGACCGGACAGCTGATCACGACCATTCAACGCATGAGCGACAAGCTGGCGACTACCATCCGCGACGTGCGCGGCGGCGCGACCGCACTCGCCTCGGCGGCGTCGCAGGTCGCGGCCACCTCCCAGACCCTCTCGCAGGGCACGAGCGAGCAGGCGTCGTCGGTCGAAGAGACCACCGCCAGCCTCGAGCAAATGAGCGCCTCGGTCACCCAGAACGCCGAGAACAGTCGAGAGTGCGAGCAGATGGCGGTCAAAGGGGCGCGCGACGCGGGCGAGAGCGGACAGGCCGTGCGCGAGACGGTGTCGGCGATGCAGGCCATCGCCGTCAAGGTGTCGATCATCGAGGAGATCGCCTATCAGACCAACCTGCTCGCCTTAAACGCCGCCATCGAAGCGGCGCGGGCCGGCGAGCACGGCAAGGGCTTCGCGGTCGTGGCGACCGAGGTGCGCAAGCTCGCCGAGCGCAGCCAGGTCGCGGCGAAGGAGATCAGCGCGCTCGCGACGGCGAGCGTACGGACCGCCGAGCACTCGGGCACGCTGTTGACGGAGCTCGTACCCGCAATCCGCAAGACCACCGAGCTCGTGCAGGAAGTTACGGCCGCCTCGAGCGAGCAGGCGACCGGGGTCACGCAGATGAACCACGCCATCGGACAGATGGACACGGTCACGCAGCGCAACGCCGCCGCAGCCGAGGAACTCGCGAGCACGGCAGAGGAGCTCTCGGCGCAAGCCGGCTCATTGCGGCAGCAGATGGAGTACTTCGTCGTGCGCGCCGCTCCGCGCGCATGAATCGGTACGCCCGAGCCCATTGAGCTTTGCCCGCGCATTCGGCATGGTGGCACAGAGCCCGACTCCGGGGCTCGTCGTGAGGTCACAGGGATGGATCACAAGTCGCGTGCGGCGCGCTATCGCGTCGGCATGAACCTCATCTACGACACCGGCGAAGGCTACTGGTCGGCGCCGGTCATCGATGTCTCGGAGTCAGGCCTGTTCGTTGAAACGCACCACGAGCTGCCGATCGGCACCCGTGTCACGGCCCACCCCGACGTGCCTAAAGATGACGAGCAACTCCCCTTCGAGATTCGCGCCGAGGTCGTACGCACGCAGGAGTACGATCCCGAGAACTACTTCGATCGCACGCCGGGGTTGGCGTTTCACTTCGTCGACCTGCCGGTGACGCAGCGTCAGCAAATTATGGACTACCTCGCGGCGCGCGGCGTCGCGTCGAAGCGCTCGGCCAAGTAGACCGGGTCAGGCCCAGAGCTTGTCGAGAACGTCGAGATCTTCGTCCTCGATGCCGACGACGATATCGGTGTCATCGACGGCGAGGGGCTCAGCCGCCGCGGCATCGGCGTCGGCGGGGGGCGGCGGGGCGGCTTTGGCGACGATGCGCTGATTGACCGCGGCGAGCCGACGCGCCAGCGCCTTGGCGATGGTCGTGATGAGCTTGGTCGCGGCGGGCCGATTCGCCTTGAGCATCTCCTCGAAGCGCCCCCCGGGGATCTCGAGCAGCGTCGTGTCCTCAGTCGCCACGAGCGAAGCGACGCGCAGCGAAGCCGTCATCAGCTCGAGCTCGCCGACGATCTGACCCGAGCCGAGCGTCGCCACGACGACTTGGCCCGCGGCGGCCTGCCCGAGCACGACATCGAGCGTGCCGCCGAGGATGATGAACATGGCGTCGCCCTTGTCGCCCACGCGAAAGAGGAACTGCCCGCGCTTGACAAGGCGTTGCCGCGCCGCTTGCGCGAGGTCCGCGGCCTCGGCGGCGTTCATCAGCATGCCGAGTGGAGTTTGGAGCAGAGCTTGAACGATTTCCGACATGCGCTACCTCATACACCAGGCCTGCTCGGCAGTCGACAGGCGCTTGCGGCACCGCGAGTCGAGTGCTGCCGCCCCGAGCTATTCGTGCCGTAAGCCTTGGAGTCCACCCAACGGCAGGGATAAGATAGGCCGCGCACGGCACCGCACGCAGAAGGAGTTCACAGGCATGGCACGACTCGGAGAGCTCCTCGTTCGCGAGAACATGATCACGTCGGCGCAGCTGCAACAGGCGGCCGATGAGCAGAAGCGCGGCGGCGGCCGCCTCGGCGCCTCGCTCGTCAAGCTCGGCATGATCGACGAGAAGGCGCTGCTCGCGTTCCTCTCGAAGCAGTACCACGTGCCGAGCGTCAATCTCGAAGAGGTCAAGATCGACCCCGAGGTGCTCAAGCTCATCAGCGAAGAAGTCGCAGTCAAACACCAGGTCGTGCCCGTGCAGCGCGCCGGCGCTTCGCTCGTCATCGCCATGGCCGACCCATCGAACATCTTCGCCATCGACGACATCAAGTTCTTGACCGGCTACAACATCGAGGTCGTCGTGGCGAGCGAAGCGCAGGTGGCCAAGGCCATCGAGCGCTATTACAAGACGGGCGGCGAAGCCTCGTACGACGAAGTGATGTCGGGCTTCGACGAAGGCGAGATCGATTTTGGCGCCGACTCCGAAGAGATCAACGCCCTCGACCTCGAGAAGAGCGCCGAGGACGCGCCGGTCGTCAAGCTCGTCAACCTCGTGCTCATCGACGCCATCAAGAAGGGCGCCTCCGACATCCACGTCGAGCCCTACGAAAAAGAGTTTCGCGTCCGCTACCGCATCGACGGCCAGCTCTATGAAGTGATGAAGCCGCCGTTGAAGCTCAAGAGCGCGGTCGTCTCGCGCTTGAAGATCATGAGCTCGCTCGACATCGCCGAGCGCCGCCTGCCGCAAGACGGGCGCATCAAGCTCAAGCTCGGCAAGGGCCGCGAAATGGACTTTCGCGTCTCGGTGCTGCCGACGCTCTTTGGCGAGAAGGTCGTCCTGCGACTGCTCGACAAGGGCAACCTGCAGCTCGACATGACCAAGCTCGGCTTCGAGGAGCCCCAGCTCAAAGACTTCAAAAACGGCATCAGCAAGCCGTTCGGCATGGTGCTCGTCACGGGCCCGACGGGCTCAGGCAAGACGACGACACTCTACTCGGCCCTCTCCGAGCTCAATAAGACCACGCGCAACATCTCCACCGCCGAGGACCCGGTCGAGTTCAACTTGGTCGGCATCAACCAAGTGCAGATGCACGAAGACATCGGCCTGAACTTCGCCGCCGCCCTGCGCTCATTCTTGCGCCAAGACCCGAACATCATCATGGTCGGCGAGATCCGCGACTTCGAGACCGCCGAGATCGCGATCAAAGCGGCCCTCACCGGCCACTTGGTGCTCTCGACGCTACACACCAACGATGCGCCATCAACTGTGTCGCGTATGCTCAACATGGGCATCGAGCCCTTCCTCATTACGGCCTCACTCAACGCCATCGTCGCCCAACGGCTCGTGCGCAAGGTCTGCAACGACTGCCGTAAGCCCGTCGAGGTCTTGCCGCAGGTGCTCAAGGATCTGCAAGTGGCCGACAAGCACATCGGCAAGTTCCAGCCCTTCAAGGGCTCCGGCTGCGACAAGTGCTCGAACACCGGCTACAAGGGCCGCATCGCCCTGTACGAGGTCATGAGCTGCGGCGACGGCCTTAAGGAACAAATCCTAAACGGTGGCTCGACCGCCGAGCTCAAAGCGGCCGCCATTCGTTTTGGCATGAAGACCATGCGCCAATCGGCTATCAGTAAGCTCATCGAGGGCCTGACGACCGTCGAAGAAGTCGGCCGCGTGACCGCCCAAGACTAGCGCCGCGGCGCGACGCGAAAACGCCGCTCCAACCAGAGGATTCGAGTATGTCCAACCTAGCTCCTGGCGCCCCGAGCGCTATTCCCCCCGCGCCCGCACTGGCAGCGGCCGAGCCCGCGCCCCGCCTAACGTTGCAGATGCTGCTCAAGGCGATGATCGAGCGCAACGCGAGCGACCTGCACATCACCACGGGCACGCCGCCGCAGCTCCGGATCGACGGCGCGTTGGCGCCCCTGCGCACGCCACCGATGACACCCGTCGATACCAAACAGCTCTGCTACTCGGTCCTCACCGACGCGCAGAAGCACGTCTTCGAAGAAGAAAACGAGCTGGATCTCTCCTTCGGCGTCAAAGGCCTGGCGCGTTTTCGCGCCAACTTGTTCATGCAGCGCGGTGCCGTCGCCGCGGCCTTTCGCCGCATCCCTTACGAGATTCGCCCGCTCGCCGAGCTCGGCGTGCCGGCGGTCGTGAGCGAGATCTCGCGCAAGCCCCGTGGCCTCGTGCTCATCACCGGCCCGACCGGCTCCGGCAAGTCGACTACTCTTGCCTCGGTGCTCGACCTCATCAACACCGAGACGCATGGTCACATCATGACCGTCGAAGACCCGATCGAGTACATCCACCAGCACAAGAACTGCGTCGTCAACCAACGCGAGATCGGTGCCGACACCAAGAATTTCAAGACCGCGCTCAAGTACATCCTGCGCCAGGATCCCGACGTCGTGCTCATCGGCGAGCTGCGCGACCTCGAAACCATCGAGGCAGCGCTGACCATCAGCGAGACCGGACACTTGACCTTCGCCACCTTGCACACGAACTCGTGCGTGCAATCCATCAACCGCATCATCGACGTCTTTCCGCCCTATCAGCAGCCGCAGATTCGCGCCCAGCTCTCGTTCGTGCTCGAGGGCGTTTTGTGTCAGCAGCTGCTGCCGCGCCAAGGCGGCGGGCGGGCGCTCGCGGTCGAGCTCATGATCCCGAACGCCGCCATTCGCAACCTCATCCGCGAAGACAAGATCCATCAGATCTACTCGCAGATGCAGGTCGGCCAGTCGCGCCACGGCATGCAGACCATGAATCAGGCGCTCTTCGAGCTCGTGACGCGCCGCTTCGTCTCGGTCGACGAGGCGCTCGCCAAGAGCTCCGAGCCCGATGAGCTGCGCAGCCTCCTGCTCGGCAAAGCCGCCAACCCGACGGCGCGGCCGAGCAAGACATGAAGGCGCGCGGCGCCGCGAGGGGATAGCGCATGCCGGTCTTTACATGGGAAGCCCGAACGCGCGTTGGCGAGGCCAAGCGCGGCGAGATGGAAGCGGCGAGCGCCGAGGTCGTCACCCAACGCCTGCGCGCTCAGAGCCTACAGGTCGGCAAGATCAAAAAGAAGCCGCGGCAGATCAACCTGCGCATGCCTGGGTCGGTCGGTGTCACGAGCAAAGAGCTCGTCGTCTTTACGCGTCAGTTCGCGACTATGATCGACGCCGGTTTGCCACTCGTGCAGTGCCTCGAGATCTTGAGCTCACAGCAGCCCAACCCCGAGTTCAAGCGCGTGCTGCTCGACGTAAAGTCGTCGGTCGAGTCCGGCATGACCATGGCTGATTCCTTGCGCAAGCACCCGAAGGTGTTCAACCGGCTCTACGTCAACCTCGTCGGGGCAGGCGAGGCCGGCGGCATCCTCGATACCATCCTCAATCGCCTCGCTTCATATATTGAAACGAATCTCAAGCTCATCAAGAAGGTCAAAGGCGCGATGACCTACCCCATCATCACGCTCTCGGTGTCGGGCGCTGTGACCGTCGTGCTGCTCGTCTTCGTCATCCCGAAGTTCCAAAAGATGTTTGGCGAATTTGGTGCTGCCTTGCCGGCGCCAACTCAGCTCGTCGTCGACCTCTCCGAATTCACCCGCCGCAATGTCGTGTGGATGCTGTTGATCGTGGCCGGCCTCGTCGCGGGCTACAAGACCGCCAGCCGCACCACCAAAGGGCGCGAGTTTATCGACGGCGCGCTCATCAAGGCACCCGTCATCGGCCCCCTCGTCAAAGCCGTGGCCGTCGCCAAGTTCACGCGCACGCTCGGCACGATGCTCTCGTCGGGCGTGCCCATCCTCGATGCGCTCGAGATCGTCGCTACGACCGCCGGCAACGTGGTCATCGAGAAGGGACTGCGCACCGTACGCGCGCGCATCAGCGAGGGCAAAACCATGGCCCAACCGCTCGCTGATTTGCCGGTGTTCCCGCCCATGGTCGTGCAGATGATCGCGGTCGGGGAGTCGACCGGCGCCATGGACACCATGCTCAACAAGATCGCCGACTTCTACGAGGAAGAAGTCGAGGACGCCATCAACACCATGATGGGCTTGCTCGAGCCTGTGATCATGGCCTTCCTGGCGGTCGTGCTCGGCGGGCTCGTCGTATCCATGTACCTGCCGGTCTTCTCGCTCGCCGGCGCCATTGGCGGCTAGCGGCCGCGCACTCCGACATGCGCAAGGACGAGCTCAAGCGCCGTCTCGCCTGGCTGCTCGTGTTTCGCGTCGCCATCGCGAGCACCATTCTCCTGCTGACGCTCGCGAGCGACGTGCTGAACCTGCCGCGCGCGCACACCTCAGTACTGCTCTACGCGGTGGCCGTCGGCAATTTCGGCGCGGTGCTCTTGCTCGGCTTGATCCTGCGCGGCGGCGGCCCGCTCGTCGCTGTGGCGACGGCGTACCTTACGCTCGCGGTCGCGAGCGCCGCCGCGGTCGTCCAAGGCACCGGAGTTATCGACAGCCAGTTCACGTTTCTCTTCGCGCTCGTCATCCTCGACGCCGGCATCATCGCCGGTCGCGACACGGCGCTCGTCGTCGCTACGGCGTGCTCACTCGCCTACGGCGCCCAGCTCGCCTTGCAGCTCTATGGCGTCATCACCGAGCCCCCAGGCGACGCGAGCGAGTGGGACTATTTCACCGCGGTGTTCGTGCACTTCGCCGGGTTCTACCTGACAGCGGTGCTCGTCGGATACCTCGCCACGCAGCTGCGGCGGGCGCGTGAGGCGGCGTCGACGGCGCAAGGCGATCTACTGCACGCCCACGCTCTACAAGCGCTCATCTTGGAGTCGCTGCCGGTCGGCGTGCTCACTTTTGACGCACAGCGCAAGATTCGCACCGTCAACGCGGCGGCGACGCGCATCTTGGACCAGGCGCAAGGCGCGCTGCTCGGGCAGCCTTTGTCCGCGGCCGTCGAGTCGCTGCTCGCGCGCGGCGACGCACCGGCCGAGATCACGCGCGCGGGGCTAACGCGTTCGATCGCCATCAGCCGCGCCCCGCTCGTGCCAGCGACGCTGCCCGACAGTGAAACAGGCGAGGCACGAGCGCGACCAGCGCTCGAGGTCGTCGTGCTCGAGGATCGCACGGATCTCGTCGGCCTCGAACGGCGCCTGCAAACGCAGCAGCATCTGGCGTCGCTCGGCGCGCTCGCGGCGGCCATCGCGCACGAGATTCGCAATCCCTTGGCCGCTATCTCCGGCTCGCTCGAGCTGCTCGGCCAAGGTGGACTCGACGACGCGGCGGCCCATCGCCTGCGCGACATCGTGCAGAGCGAGATCGAGCGACTCAACCGGCTCGTCGAGGAGTTCTTGCTCTACGCGCGACCGTCGCCCATCGAACGCGGACCGGTCGATCTCGTCGGCCTCGCGGCGGAGGTGTGCGCGGTGGCTCGCAGCGACGCGCTCGGCGCCGGCCGCGCGCTCGTGCTCGAGGGCGACTCCGAGCTCATCGCCGAGGTCGACGCCCAGCAAGTTCGGCAGGTGTTGTGGAATCTCTTGCGCAACGCCCTCGAGGCCTCGCCGCACGCCGCCAGCGTCACCCTGCGCATCAGTGCGGGCGCAAGTGGCGAGGCGCTCATCGAGGTCTGCGACCGCGGTAACGGGGTCGACCCGGCGATTGTCCAGCACATGTTCGAGCCCTTTCGCACGACCAAGGCGCAAGGCACGGGGCTCGGACTCGCTACGGTGCACCGCATCATCGAAGCGCACGGCGGCACGATCGAGCTCGTGGCACGCGCGGGCGGTGGCACGCGGGCTTGCGTCGTGCTGCCCCCCTCGCAACCCTCGCGCGTCTAGCGCGCCCCGATCGGATCGGCTGTTCGGCCAGGCCCGCACGCAACTCACCGCTGACAGGGCGACTCATCCGCGCTAGCATCGCCCGCGTGGCGAACATCCTCATCGTCGACGACGAGCGCTCGATGCGGGACTTTCTCAAGATCCTGCTCGAGCGCGAAGGACATGTCGTGGCCTGCGCCGCTGAGGTCGCCGGCGCGCTCGCGGCCATGCGCCAGGAGCCACCCGACCTCGTCTTCTCCGATTTGAAGCTCCCCGACGGCTCGGGCATGGACGTGCTGCGTTGGGTGCGCGACAACTCGAACGACGCCCAGGTCATCATGATGACCGCCTTCGCCACGACCGAAAACGCGGTCGCGGCGATGCGCCTCGGCGCCTACGACTACCAAACGAAGCCGTTCAAGGTCGAGGAGCTGCGCGCCTTGGTGCAAAAGGCGCTCGAGAAGGTGACGCTCATTCGCGACAACTACGCGCTGCGCGCCGAGCTCAAAACCCACCGCGGCGCCGGACGCTTACTCGGTCAGAGCACACGGCTCATCGAGGTGCTGACGCTCGTCGAGAAGGTCGCGCCCTCGCGCGTCAACGTGCTCATCGAGGGCGAGAGCGGTACGGGCAAAGAGCTCGTGGCCCGCGCCATCCACGAGGCAGGCCCACGCGCCGCGCAACCCTTCGTCGCCATCAACTGTGGAGCCATCCCCGAGACGCTCATCGAGGCCGAACTGTTTGGTCATGCCGCCGGCGCTTTCACGGGCGCCGCTAAGGCGAGATCGGGTCTCTTCGAAGCGGCGCAGGGCGGCACCTTGTTCCTCGACGAAGTGAGCGCCCTGCCGCAGGCGATGCAGGTCAAGCTGCTGCGCGCGGTGCAGGAGCGCGCGGTGCGCCGCGTTGGCGAGGAGCACGAGCGGCCGGTCGACGTGCGGCTCATCGCCGCGAGCAACCAGATCTTGCAGGAGCTCGTGCGCACGGGCGGCTTTCGTGAGGACCTCTACTATCGCCTCAACGTCGTACGCATCGCCGTCCCCCCCCTGCGCGAGCGCGCCGAGGACATTCCGCTGCTCGCGCGCGCCTTCGTGACGAGGGTCGCCGACGAGCTCGGCAAGCCCATCACGGGCATCAGCTCCGATGCCTTGCGAGCACTCGCCGGCTATGCCTTTCCCGGCAACGTCCGCGAGTTGCAGAACTACATGGAGCGCGCTGTGACTCTGGCGAGCGGGCCGCAGATCGGCGTCACGGATCTGCCACCGGAGCTACGCGGCAAGGCGGGCGTCGCGCTGCACGACCTGCTCGCCTTCCCCGACCAAGGCGTAGCACTCGAGGGCGTGCTGCAGGCCATCGAGCGGCACTTCCTCGACGAGGCGCTGCGCCGCTGCGGTGGGGTCAAGACACGCGCCGCGTTGCTGCTCGGCCTGAGCTTTCGCTCGCTGCGCTATCGGCTGCGCAAGCTCGGACTCGCCGGACCCGAGGACTCATAAAGCAAGTCAATTTCGCGTCACGAAGCGAGCCTGCGGCCAAGCGCTGCTTGCGAGTTGGCCTGCGAAAGGCCTACCCTGGAGACGAGAGCGTCGCGCCGCGCGATACCCCGGGCGGCCGATGTCTCGACTTGGGAGGCCTCGTGGAGATCACACGCGACGACATCGTCAAGGAGTTCGAGCTCGAGACCGAAGAGCTGCTCGACGGTATGGAGCAGTCGCTCGTGGCGCTCGACGCGCAGCCCGACAACGCTGAGGTCCTGCACTCGCTGTTTCGCGGCGCGCACACGCTCAAAGGTAGCGCCGCGTGCCTCGGCTTCAACGCCATGGCCGACTATGGGCATGAACTCGAAGACGTGCTCGAGGCTCTGCACACCAAGGAACTGCGCGCCACGAGCGACCTCGTATCGCTGCTCCTGCGCGCCATCGACTTGTGGCGCCTCCTCGTTCCGGCTGCGATTTCTGGGGCTGACGCGCTGCCACCGGAGCACGTCGCTATGCTCAAAGAGCTCGCCGACGCAGCGACACCCGGCGACGGCAAAGCCAAGGGAAAAAAGGGAGCCAAGGCGGGGGCCAAGACTGCCGCAGCCGAGGCCACCGAGGCCGCGGCGCCCCCTAGCGGCGACAACGCGGCTCTGCCCGACCGCGCGCCGAGCGTGGCGCAAGCCGCCGCTCAGCACGCACGCACGCTGCGGGTGCAGGTCGAGCACCTCGACCGCATCGTCAATTTGACAGGCGAGATCGCGATTTCGCGCAGTCGCCTCGACAACCTTCTCATGCGCCCTGAGTACAAGCAGTTCGAAGATCTACGCGATGCCCATCGCGACTCGGAACGCTTGCAGCTCGAGCTGCAAGAGCAGGTGATGAAGCTGCGCATGGTGCCGATTGGACCGCTGTTCAAGCAGCATGTGCGCACGGTGCGCGACCTGGCGCTCTCGTGCAACAAGCAGGCGCGCGTCGAAATGCACGGTACGGACGTCGAGATCGACATGGCCGTCCTCGAGAACATCCGCGATCCGTTGATGCACCTCGTGCGCAACGCCATTGACCACGGTCTCGAATCACCCGCAGCTCGCCGCCAAGCCGGTAAGGACCCCTCTGGCCTCGTGACACTACGCGCCCGCTACCAGTCGGGCGTCGTCGAGATCGAGATCACCGACGACGGCGCCGGTCTCGACCGGGCGAGCATCGCGGCGAGGGCCGAGGAGCGACGGCTCGTCCCGAGCGCGGCGGCCCTCACCGACAGCCAGATCTTCGAGCTCATCTTCTTGCCCGGCTTTTCGACCGCCAAGATTGTGACCGAGATCTCGGGGCGCGGCATGGGGCTCGATGTGGTCAAGCGCAACCTCGACGCCCTGCGCGGCGCGGTCGAGGTCACGAGCAAGCCTGGGGTAGGTACGACCATCACGCTGCGTGTGCCGCTGACACTCGCCATCATCCAAGGCTTTTCTGTCGGGGTCGGCGACGAGACGTACATCGTGCCCCTCGAGTCGGTGGTCGAGTGCACCGAGTTGCCAGCGGGCGAGCGCGCGACCACCGACGGCGCCGGCATCATCAACCTGCGGGGCCGGGCACTGCCGTTCTTGCGACTGCGCCAGCTCTTTCATCTCGACACCGCACCGGTGGCGCGCGAGAGCATCGTGGTGATTCGCCACGAGCTCGGTGAGGCCGGGCTCGCCGTCGACCACCTCTTTGGCGAAGGGCAAGTCGTGCTCAAGCCCCTGCCGCGCGGCTTGCAGCGGATCGGCGGCATCTTTGGTTCGGCCCTGCTCGGCGATGGGCGGGTGGCACTCATTCTCGACGTGGCGGGACTCATGCGTCGTGTGCACGCCGCCGGTGTCGATGGCGAGGCGCCCGCGAAGGGCGATCCAACCAGTGAGACAACGATTGCCACGACGGCGACACCCGCGGCCGCAACCCCCGCGTAGCCGCAACTCACCGCCGTGGCTACTTGCCGATTTGCTTGAGCAGGCGCTCGGCGGAAGTCTTGAAGTCGGCTTTCGGCAGCACGAGAACTTTGCGCAAGAGCGCCTTGGCGTCCTTGATTTGGCCCCGCTTCACGTAGATCTCGGCGGCGTAGTAAAGCGCGTCGTCGGTGTAAACGTAGGCCGGGTACTTGTTGACGAAGTCGAGGTAGTCCTTGAGCGCGATGTCGAGCTCGCCGGCTTGGCGCTCGGCATGCGCGAGCGCGAGCTCCGCTTCCCAGTCGAGCGAATAAACCGCACGCATGCGTTGACCGGCAGCGCTCGCGCGCTTCCAATCACCGGCTTTGAGCGACGACATGAGCTCGCGCCGCAGATCTTTGCGCTCGGGCGTCGGCAGGGCCGGCACCGACAGAGCGCTCGGCTGCGGCTCCACCGTCGGCGTGGGCGGCGCAGTGGCGATCTGTTCTGCGGCCGGAGCGGACGCGGCCGCCGGAGCGGACGCGGCCGCCGGTGCGGTCACGACCGCTGTCGCCGAGCTCGGGCCAACCTCTTGGCCGGCAGTTTCCGGAGCAACGGCCATCGGCGTCGGCGGCCCGCCACCCGGCAGCAACGCGAACACGAGGCCCATGAGCACGATGCCGCCGGCAAAACTAGCGCCCGCCAACGCCATGGGCGGCAAGCTCGTCGCGCGGCGCGCGAGGGCGCGCCAATCCGGCGCCGCAAGACGACGAGCTCGAACGTCGGGCGGCGTCTCGTCGGCCAAATCGACGGGTACCCGAGCGACGGGCGTCGACACAGCATCGCCATCGGGGCCGAAGTCACCAAACGTCTCGGCGGCAACGCTCGCGGTTGGCGGCTGCCGCGCGACGTCACTGCGATCCGCGGCGCCGTCGAGTGTGCCCGCGGACTCGTCGAGGTCCGTGGCCTCACGATCCTGGGCCCAGCCGGGCGTGCCGCCGCCGTCGCGGCTCGGAAACGGCGCCTCAGCCACAGATCGGGCGGCGGCCTCGGTGGCCAGCAACAAATCGTCGATGTCGCTCGGCGCGGTAGCCCGAGCAGCGAGAGCGGGCGCTGCAGCCGCCTCTGGCGACACGGCCCCGAGCGCTCCACCCTTTTCGGCCGACGCGGCTGCTGCCACCGACTCGGCGTACAGTGGGCCCACCGGGGTCGAGGCCGTTGACTCGGCATCCGGAGGGCCTACCGGAACCGAAGCCGCTGCGTCCGGCGCATCGACGGCCGCCCCCCCCGCTTCGGCGGGCGCCGCAAGCGCTACCGCGGACTCGGGCGTCTCGACGACACTATCGAGCTCGGCAAGCGAGCGCTGCACCTCGTCGTCAGCAAACAGCACGCTCCACAGGTTCTCCTCGGTGCGCTTGCGCGCCACGCCACCGAGCAGCTCGCGCAGATTGGGGTACCCATCGAGGATGGGCAAGAACTCCTGGCGCGAGAAGTAGAGCAGCGTCACCGTGCCGACGCTCCACACCGAGGCCGAGCGCGGCTCGTCCGAGAGCAGCGCCATCTCGCCGAAGAATCCACCCTCGGAGATGCGCGCCACCTCGCAGTCTTCCTTCTCGGCGAGCGTAACGCGCACTTGCCCTTCGACGACGACATAGAAGCAGTCGCCGATGTCGCCCTGCTTGAGGATCTGCTCACCGTCCTGGCGCACCTGTTGTTGGGCGAGGCGTGCCATCGCCGCGATGCCGCGCTCGTCGAGCAGGGCGAGCGGATTGCTGCCGCGCTGAAAGCGCTTGAGGGCTGCGAGCGTAAAGACCTCGGCGGCGTTGGCTACGGGCGCCTCGTTGCTCGTCGCCGTCTCGGACTTCTGCGGCATGAGATCTGGAAACGCTGTGGCGAGCGCCGCAACGTCGAGTGGATCAGCGAGCACCACGTAGGGCCGTGCTTCATCCGGGATCTCCCCGTCGCACAGAATCACGACCGGCGTATCGGGCGACTGCGAGCGCACCATCGAGGCGAAGTTGACGCCGGAGAGCCCCGGCAACTCGATGCTACAAATGACGAGAGCGGGCAAATCCTCGAAGAAGCGCGCGAACGCGTCACCTCCGTCGGGCGTGGCTACGACATCGAAGCCAACGCTCTGCAGGTCGCTGACCGCACGCTTGAGCTTCTGCGTGATACCATGTGCGATGAGGACTTTCGTTGCCATGCTGCCCCGCGCTTCGCGCCTACTGTGACAGGGAACATGACGGCAAGCAAAATCGCATCGACGGTTGCCAGCGCTCAAACGATCCCCTAAAGAGCGAGCCATGGGTCGCGCCGCCGCCTCGCGCTGGTCGCTGTTGCACCTGATTACGCGGCTCGAGCTCGGCGGTGCGCAGTTGATGGCGCTGCACGAGATCGCGCATAGCAGATTCCCGAGCGGCGCACGCGTGCTCGCCTTTGGCCCAGGTGGCCTGCTCGACGCGCGCGCCGCCGCCCTCGACAACGTAGCCGTGGTCCCGCTGCCGGCGCTCGGACGCGAGATCAGTCCAGGGCGCGACCTCGTGGCCATCCTCGCCGTTGCGCGGCTCGTGCGCCGCATCAAGGCGCGCGAGCCTGGGCGTCTGCTCGTTCATACGCACAGCTCCAAGGCCGGGATCGTGGGGCGCCTCGGCGCCTTTCTCGGCGGCGCTGACTGCATCGTGCACAGCATCCACGGCTTCGGCCATAGCCACGCGCCCACCCCGCGGGCGCGGCGCATCCTGCTCGCCGCCGAGCGACTCGCGAGCCGCGTCACCGACGGCTTCACCGCCGCGAGCGAGGCGAACCTGCGCGAAGGGGAACGTGATGGCATTCTGCGCGGGCAGCCACGCTGCGTCGTGCGCTGCGGCATCGATCTCACGGCGTTCGGTGTCGCTAAGCGCTCGCGTGCCGCCGTACGCGCCGAGCTCGTTATCGCACCCGAGGCGCCGGTGGTCATCACGGTGGCCAACTTCAAGCCGCAAAAGGATCCGCTCTGCTGGGCCGCTGTGGTGCGCTACGTGACGGCCCGACATCCCGACGCGATCTTCGTCTATGCCGGTGACGGCGAGCTGCGGCAAGCCGTCGAGGCCGAGCTCGCCGCGCATGGCCTTAGCGCGAGCGTGCGCCTGCTCGGCTGGCGCCACGACATCGCCGAGCTCTTGCACGCAAGCGACGTCTTCCTGCTCACCTCGCGCTTCGAGGGCCTGCCGCAGTCCCTGCCGCAGGCGATGGCGGCGCACCTGCCGATCGTGGCTACGGATGTAGACGGCACGGCCGAAGCCATCAGCGAGGGCGACAACGGTCTGCTCTGCCGCGCCCGTGATAGCGTGGGTCTCGCGGCTGCGGTCACGCGCTTGCTCGCCGATGCGAGCCTGCGTCAGCGCATGGCCGCGCGCAGCGAGGTGCGCCTCGCCGAGTTTTCCCTAGAGCGCATGGTCGCCGACCTCGACGCGTTCTACGCGCTCTTGACGCGTGTCTGAACCAAACAGAATCGTATGGACTCTGGTGCATTCACGAATGACGCGCCGCGTGCGCCAGCGCTTGCTCGCGCTCGCGGCGCGGCGCGTCATCGAGCTTGTGGATTGCGATCCATGCCACACGGTTCAGTACGGCGCCGGATAGCGCGCGAGCACGAGCACGAGCAGGCCGAGCAGGCCCACGCCGAGTGTCGCCGCCACACCGAGGGCCACGTCCGGGCTCGCCCACATCATAGCTAGGGCCGCCGCCACGCCGAGGACGCTCAACAGGGTCGCGCCTTGCGCCACACGCCGCGACGACCAACCGCGCGCCTTTAGGCGCAACGCCAGATGGTCGCCGCTGCCACGCCAGGGCGCGACGCCGCGCCCGAGACGCGCCACGCTGACGAGCGCGAGCTCGAAGAGCGGCACGACCAAGAGCGCAAGCGGGGCGACGGCGGCAATGAGGTTACGCTCGGTGTACGCGCCAATCATGCTCAGCGCGGCGAGCATGAAGCCGACGAACAGGCTGCCCGCATCGCCGAGATAGATGCGCGCCGGCGCCCGATTGTAGCGCAAGAAACCGAGCAAGCTACCGGCGAGCGCCAGGGTCGTGGTGGCGATGAGCAAGTGACCATTGTACAGGCCTATGACGCCGAGCCCGAGCGCCGCAACGACACTCGTGCTCGTAGCGAGGCCGTCCGAGACGTCGAGGATATTGACGGCGTTGGTGACGCCGACGAGCCAAAGAACGCTCAAGGGCGCGGCGACGTAGGGCGGCAGGAACTCGAGCTTGATGCCGATGTCGCTGCGCAGCAACACGATGGCGGCGAGAAACTGCCCGGCGAGCTTGAGCTCGACGGACATGACCTTCATGTCGTCGAAGAGCCCGAGCATGGCCATCAGAGTTCCGCCGAGGAGCAGGCCGAGCAGGTTCTGGTCGAACTCGAAGACGAGCGCGAGCGTGAGCAAAAAGGCGAGATAGACGGCGATGCCGCCGAGATAGGGCACGGCCTCACGCTGGCGCTTGAGCTGGCCATCGGGCGCGTCGAGCACACCGAAGCGCAGGGCGGCGCGGCGAACGACCGGCGTCAAGTACAAGGCGAGCCCGAGGCTCAAGACCAAGGTCGAGACGAAGTGCAGCCACGGCAGGATCGTCATAGGGCGCGCCGGCGCGTAAAGAGCAGCATAGCGCCGAGCAGCGCGGCGGCCGCGTAGGCGAGGGCGTAGAGCGTCGCGACCCCCACGAAGGCCGCGGGCACGGGCAAGAAGTTCGCGGCTTGCGTGCGCAACGACAGCGCCTCCACGTCGGGCACGACGTAGTAGGCGAGGCGTACGAGTGGCGCGAGCACGAAATGCTTCTGCGCGAAGGAGTCGGCGAGCGCCCCGATGTCACTCGCGAAGTTGCCCGCGAGCCACAAGGCGACGCTGTAGGTGGCGGCGAGCACCGGTGAGGCGAAGCACGAAAAGAACTGAGCGATGGCGACGACGACCGCCATCTCGAGCCAAGCGAGCGCCACGCTCGGCCAAAAGGCAGCGGGCAAGCTGCCGCCGTAGAAGAAGACGGCCGCCGCCGTCGCGGCGAGCATCAGGGTGACGACGACGAGCATCGTGGCGAGCACCCCCCAGTACTTGCCGAGCACGAAAGCCCAGCGTGGCACGGGCCGCACGAGCACGACGAAGGCGGTGCGCTGCTCGAGCTCGCGCGCGAACGAGCTGAGCGTAAGAGCCACGGCCATGACACTGCCGAGCACACTCGCGGCGGCCAGACCGACATCGATGATGAGGCGCGACTGCTCGCCTATCGACACGGCGGCGGTGGTCACCGACAGGCCGATGAGCGCCACGATAAAGGCCACGGCAACGAGCAAGACGCGGTTGCGCACCGCCTCGAGCCACGTCGACACCGCGAGGGCGGCCGCACAGCGCAGGGCGTACCTCATACGAGCTCGCCTTGACTGCGATCGGCCCTTGACGCGTGCGCGTCGTGGCGGCTTCGACACGCCAGCGCACGCGCCGCGTCAAGGGCGGCGCGCCAAGCCGAATCATCCGGACTTGGTATCATGGAGCCTCCTGCGCCGATGCCGGGCCGCTCGTCGTGTCGCGCGCGGCGCCGCGCGCGAACTCTTCGACAAAGATTTGTTCGAGAGACTGCCTTTGGGGCTGCACCGAGACGACGGTGGCGCCCTTGGCGCGCAGGACATCGAGGGCCCGGTTGGCGGCGACGAGCGACGGGGCCGTCAGCAGCGTCCGCTCGCCCCGGGCGGTTGCGCGCTCGATCTCGGAGTCGAGCGCCGCGAGCGTGTCTGTGCCGGCCCCCTCGACCTCGATCTCGACGCGGGCCGCGCCAGGCGCGAACAGGTCAGCAAGACGCGCGACACGCTGCACGCGCCCACCCACCAAGATCGCCACGCGATCGCAGATGCTCTCGATGTCGGGCAGGATGTGCGTCGAGAAGAACACCGTCTTGCCCTGCCGGCGCAGCTCGAGCATGAGCTCGCGCACGTCGCGCCGACCGAGCGGATCGAGGCCGCTCATCGGCTCGTCGAGCACGACGACCGCGGGGTCGCCGATGAGGGCCTGCGCGAGGCCGATGCGCTGCAACATGCCCTTCGAGTACGTACGCAGGCGCTCGTCGGCCGCGGCGCGCAGGCTCACCTGCTCGAGCACCTCGTCGCTGCGCCGGCGCGCCGCGCGCAGCGCAAGGCCTGCCATCACGCCGTGCAGGAGCAACAGCTCGCGCCCCGAGAGATGCTCGGGGAAATACGGCCGCTCGGGCATAAAGCCCAAGGCGCGGCGAACCAAAGGGTCGCTCGCGCTCTTGCCGAACAGGCGCGCGCTACCCCGCTCGGCCCGTACGAGACCGAGCAGCGCCTTGATCGTGGTCGTCTTGCCGGCGCCGTTTGGGCCAAGAAAGCCATAGAGCTCACCGGCCTCGACGCTCAGGGTGACCCCGCGCAAGACCGCTCGGCGCTCACTCCAAAAGTGCGGCTTGACGCTGTAGTGCAGATCGTCGATGGCGATGACGCTCATGGGGTTCCCCGTGGCGGCGTGCCGCGCGCCCCGAGGTGCAGGCGCAGCGCCTCGTTGCTCGAGCCTACCACGCCACCCTCGCCGAGGTGATACGCACCGCCGAGCGGCTCGTCCGGGAGCCGCTGCAACAAGCCCGGGCCGACGAGTTGCGAGAGCTCGCGCGGCGCGTGGCCGAAGCGCTCCTGATAGCGCCGACTCGCCTGATTGAGAAACTTGAGCTGCACCTCGAGCTCGAGCAGGCGGCGGCGCTCTTCGTATTGGCCGCGCAGGCGCTCGTCGGTGATACCGGGCAAGATCGAATCGATCATGCTAAGGCCGAGCTCGGGCTCATCGGCCTCGGCCGCAAGCCGGGCGGCGAGCGGCCCGGCCACGGGCGGGGCCTGCGGATTGCGCGCCGCAATCGCCAGCACTTCTGCCCCGCGGCCATAGTCGCCCTTGAAGTAGTAGCAGTTGAAGCCGAGCAGGAAAGGCACGCGCCAGTCGTCGGAGCGATAACGCAGGCCTTGCTCGAGCAGGTCGATCGAGAATTGCGGATCCATGCCTTTGACGGTCAGAGCCGTGCCGGCGAAGAAGTACGCGTCGGCAAAGTAGGGATCGAGGGCGAGCACACGGGTGGTCAAGGCACGCAGGTTTGGATACTTCGCCGCATGCATCGCATTGTCGCCGAAGTGGCTGAGCGCCCGCAGCCAGTAGTAGTCGGCCACGAGCGAACGGTAGCTCAGCGCGAGCAGGCGCAGCGCTCGCACCGAGGGCAGCGCTTCGACGAGCGTCGCAGGCTTGGGCAGCGACGCGGCCACGACCACTCGCTGCGCCAGGTGGGTCGTCACCAGCGCCACAACGAGCAGAACGGCGAGCTTCTTCTCCACGTGCCTATCACCCCCCGAACGGTGGCAGTCTCTCCGAACGCCGCGCGGGTGACAAGAGCGACCGTGAATTGTCCAATGGGTACAAATGACCGACAAAAAACGTCAGTCCAACGGTTGCCTAGGGCACGTAACCGGGGTTGAGGGGGGGAACCCGGGCGCCGGATCCACGGCATCCGACTTGCAGGTTGACCCCTTGCCGGATTTGAGCCACAAGTTCGTGGCACATTCACCAAGGGGGGCGCGGGTCGCGTCCCGAAAGCACAAGGAGATGCAGACATGATGCGTAAGCTGACTCGGGGCTTTACCCTCATCGAGCTGATGATCGTCGTCGCGATCATCGGTATTCTCGCGGCCATCGCGATCCCGAACTTCATGAAGTTCCAGAACCGCGCCAAGACGGCCGAGGCCAAGACCAACCTCAAGGCGGCCTACGTGGCGGCCAAGTCGGTCGGCGCGGAGAACTCCACGACCGGCTATGCCTGCGGGTGGTGCGGCTGGGCGCCGGAGCAGAAATTCAAGTACAACTACTACAACGGCACCCTTACGCTCGTGGCGGCCAACACCACCGGCTGCGCCGCCGTCGGCACCGAAGGCCAGACCGCGACCGCGTTCACGTTCGGCGCCTGCATGAAGCTGAGCGGCGACGACAAGTGGAGCATGAACGACGCCAACGACTTGCTGCACCCGAACGACGGTATCTAACGAGGGCTAGGGCCGAGCGAAGCCCTAGTGATCTCAATCTGCCGCCAAGGCGACGTTACGACGTCGGTTTGGCGGCAGAGTCGCATTCTGCCGCGGCGGCGGGTCCCTCTGGCTCGGCGCGCGCGACGCATAGTGGGCGACCGCGGTGCTCGACGTTCCCCACACATGGCCAGCACCGATACCTCGTGCGCTTCGGCTTGCAGTCGCGGCCGCTCTCGCGCTCGGCAGCACGGCCTTCTCGGGCGCGACGACGCCCGCGAGCGCCCTGCCCTTGCGCTTGGCCGTCGTGGTCGTGTGCCTCGCCGCTTGGCCCGCGCGCCTCGTAGTCTTGCGGTGGCGCGACCTCGCAGCGCCCGCGCTCGCCCTCGCCGTCGTCGGCGCAGGATGGCTTGCGGCGCCAAATCGAGGCCTGGCGCTCGAGGCCGGGCTCAACGTCCTCTTGGTCGTCATGCTCTATGCGAGCTTGCTTGTGAGCGAGAATCATCTCGCCGCAGGGGTGCTACGCGCCGCCACCTACATGGGCCTCATCCATGCGGCGTGGGCGGTCATTGCGGCCGTCGTGTCAGGAACACGCGCCGGAGGCGGCTTCTTCAACCCCAATGACCTCGCGGCGCTGCTCGCTCCCCTCGTGGTCATGAGCCTCGCGCGCGAGCGACGCCGCTCGACCGAGATCCTCGGCCTGCTCGCCGGCCTTGCGGCCACGGCTTCGCGCTCGGGCATCCTCGCGGTCGTGCTCGGGCTCTTGGCGCTTGCCGTCGGCCGAACGCGGCGCCTGACGCTGGCCTTCGTGCTGCTCGTCGCCCTCGTGAGCACGGCGCTGCCACAAGTGCGCGCCCGCTTTGCGCCGGGGGCTGACCCGTTTGGCTATTCACGCCTCGAGATCTGGCGCGCGAGCGTCGCCTTGGCCCTCGCCTCGCCCCTCGGCGTCGGGCTCGAGGGCTATGCCGACGCCATGCGCACGCACGGCGTCGCGCTCACGGGCGACGTGCGCTATCCGCGCTCTGCCAACACGGCCCACAGCGAGCCCTTGAACGCCTGGGTCGAGCTTGGAGCGGCGGGGCTCGCGGCGACGCTCGTCCCGATCGCGCTGCTCCTCGCGACCCTCGCCCGCCGGCGACGCCAAGGACAGGCGGTCGCGGCCGACCTGGGCGTGCTCGCCGCCTTCGCGGTGCCGGCCGCGGTGTCCGCATCGCTGCACGTGCTGCCGGTGGCCGTGCTCGCCGCGGCCTGGGCTGCGTCGATCGTCGGGCGCGATCATGAGCCCGGGGCCTCTGTCGCCCTACCTGCGCAGACACGCCGGGGCGTCGCCCTCGCGTTGGCGCTGGCACTCCTGGCGGCAGTGCCGGGCGCACTCGGCTTTGGGCTCATGCTCGAGGCCCATCGTCGCCGCCATGCCGGGGACACCGCGTCCGCCGCGCGGGTAGCCGCAGCAGCCGCCACGCTCATGCCTTGGAGCCTCGAGGCGGCCATGCAGCGGGAGCGCTACGGCCTCGCGAGCGGCGCGCCGCTCCCCGACGTCGCCGAGGCGCTCGTCGACCTCGCCGAGGCCTACCCTGACGACCCCGGGCCGCCGCACGTCGTGGCGGGGCTCTTGACCCACGAGATCGAGAGAGGTAGCCGCGCCCCGTCGCAATGGAGCGTCGTCGCATCCTTCTACCAGGCCTCCGCCAAGCGCGATCCGCGCAACGCCTTGCGCTGGGTGGACGTGGGTCGCGCCGAGCTGCGCGCCAACGCCCCCGAGCAGGCTCGCGACGCTTTCGCCCGTGCCGTGGCCGAAGAGCCAAACTGCGCCGGGGCGCAGGCGGGGCTCGCCTATATTTCCGAGAAGCAAGGCGACCACCCGCAGGCTGTCGCGCACAAGCGACTAGCGCTGGCAGCGGCCGCCCGCGCCAATCTCCAGGTCGACTACGCGCGCACGGTGCTCTCTGTCGACGCCGACGCCGAAGGCATGCTGGCGACGGTAGCCGACACCGGGCCGTAGTACGAAAGCGCCGTGACGGCGAGCGGCCCCTGACGCGTGTTCGTCGCGGCGGCGTCGACACGCCAGTGCCCGCGCCGGCTCAAAGGCGGCCCGAGGCCCGCAAAGAAAGACACCGCTCCCGATTTTCGCTTGTCACAGTGTGGGCCGAGCTGCGAGGCTGCGGCGGTGTCATTCTGGTTGCCGCGCGAGCTATGGCTTGGGTACGCCGTTCTCATCGGCGCCTGCGTCGGCTCGTTTCTCAACGTCGTCATTGCCCGACTGCCCGCCGGTCTATCGGTAGTCCGACCGCGCTCGCGCTGCCCGCGCTGTCTCGCCAGCATCGCCTGGTACGACAATGTTCCCATCGTGAGCTACCTCGTGCTGCGCGGTCGTTGCCGCGGCTGCCACACGCGCATCTCGCCGCGCTACATGGTGGTCGAGCTGTTGGCCGCGGCGCTGGCGCTCGCGCTCTACATCCAACTCGGCTCGAGCTGGCAGCTCGTGCTCTGGGCGCCGCTCGCGGCGGCACTGCTCGTGCTCACCTTCCTCGACATCGACCACTATTGGCTGCCCGACGTCATCACCCTGCCGGCAATGGCGTGGGCCGCGCTCGGCTCGCTCTTACCGGGAGGTGTAACGCCGGCCCGCGCCGCTTTGGGCCTGCTACCAGCGGTCGGCCTGTGGGCGTTTGCCGCCGCCTTCGAGCGCTTGACCCGACGTGAGGGGATGGGCTTGGGCGACGTCAAACTGCTCGCCGTGCTCGGCCTCGCGCTCGGTCCCGTGGGGGCGCTCCTCGCGCTGTTCCTCGCCGCGCTGCAAGGCAGCGCGGTCGGACTGCTGCTCCTGCTCGCCGGCTGGCGGGGCAGCAACGCCACACACGCGGACGGCTGGACGCCCCCGCCCCGCGCGCTGCCCTTTGGACCCTTCTTGGTGCTCGCCTGCTACGAGATCGTGCTTCTGCCGACGCTGCTCAACGCCACCATGGAGCGCTGGCTCGCGCTCGGCGGGATCTCGCCATGAAGGGCCTCGTCGCCCGCCTGCTCGTGAGCCTCGGCGCCGCGGCGCTCATCGGTCTACTCGTCTCGCACGCCGGGTTCATCGTGGCCACCGCACGCGCCCTCTCGATCCAGCGCACGCTCGAGACCGAGGTCGCGCTGTTCGAGCTCGCGGCGCGACTCAACACGGCGGACGACCCTATCGCGCTCGCCCAAGAGCTTGCCACCGAACACCACGTCGTGATGACGCTCATCGACCGCGCGGGCGGCCGACTCGCCACGGCGGCGCTGCCAACGCAGCCGCACCTCAACGCCCCGGGCTCGCTCGTCGAGGGTGGCTACGAGCACGTCGCGATAGAGCTCACGCACGTTCGTTTTGCCCTAGCGATCGCGTCGCGACTACGCCTCGACGTGCTCGACGCGCTGCTGCGCGAAGAGCGCGACGCACTCCTGGTGCTCACGCTGTCGGCCGCGCTCAGCGTCGCCTTCGGTCTGTGGTTTTTGCGCCGACCGCTCGTACGGCCGCTGCTACGCATGAACGAGCTCGTCGGCCGCCAAGACCGCGAGGCGCTCAGTCACTTCGGTCAAGAGAGCAAGAGTCCGCTCGCCCAGCTCGGCCGCGGCATCATCGCCATGAACCAGGAGCTCGCTGACGACCGCGAGAAGATGCGCGGTCAACTCGACGAGTTGCGCACCGCGCACGATGCCTTAGCGCTCGCCCAGCAGCACCTCGTGCGCGCCGAGCGGCTGGCCGTGGTAGGCCGACTCTCGGCCGGAATTGCCCATGAGATCGGCAACCCGCTCGCGGTCGTAGCGGGCTTCGTCGACCTGTTGCGCGATCCCGCCTTGAGCGAACACGAGCGCAAAGACGCGCTCGCACGCATGGCCAAAGAGCTCGACCGCATGCAGGGGATCGTGCGCGGCCTACTCGACTTCGGTCGCGCCGCACGCGCGAGCGACACCGCAGGAGAGCTCTCGGCGGCGCTCGGGCACGTGCGCGGACTGCTCGGCCCGCAGCTTCGCAGCCGAACGATCGAGCTCAGGTGGCCCGACGCCGTGCCCGTTACCGCCGTCGGCGTGAGCACCGACGCCCTGACACAGCTCGTCCTCAACCTCGTCCTCAACGCCATCGACGCCGTGGCGGCGGGCGGCACGATCGAGCTCGCGCTCGAGATGAACAACGCCTTCGTCACGCTCACGGTCGAGGACTCCGGCCCGGGCGTGGCGCAAGATCTGCGCGAGCGCATCTTCGAGCCGTTCTTTACGACCAAGCCGGCCGGCAAGGGCACTGGGCTCGGCTTGGCCGTCTGCGAGCGCATCGTCAGCGCCGCCGGGGGCGAAATTGAGCTCTGCACGAGTCGCCTCGGTGGGGCGAGCTTCCGCGTCATGCTGCCGCGCACGAGCGCCGCTCACGCAGCAGGCACGCACAGCTCGAGCGCGACGAGCGCGTAGAGCAGGCGCAAGGTATCGGACGCGGCGAGCGGCACGGCGGCGAGCAGGGCGCGCGGCGATTGCGGCGTCGCGAGCGCGAGCACGCAGGCGCGCTCGGCCTCGCGCAGACGCAGCGCGTCCTCATCCTCGGGCGTCGCGCGCAGCCGCAACGCAACATCGAACAACGGCAACATCCAGTGCCGCGCCCGCGCCTCGTCAAAGCTGTGGCGAATTCCTTCGAGCACGAGCGCCGGGGTCGGCGCCTCGAAGCTTTGGCCGCTCGGGAGCTGCGCTGCCGCGTTGAAGCGAAACTCGCCGTCGGGCCAGGTGAAGGTGTCAAAGAGCTTCTGCTCGTTTTGCCGCTCGAGCGCGAAGTCGAGGTTCTTCTGGCTGATGCAACGCATCTGCACCAGGATCTCGCCTTGCTTCTGACCACCCTCACGCAGGCGCTCTATCGAGGCCGCACAATCGGCCTCTGAAATCAGGCGCTCGCGCACGAGCAAGCGCCCGAGGCACTCGGAGACGAGGTTCGAGCGCACGGCCACGGGCCCGCCGTCACGCACGAAGACGATCTTCTTGCTCGCCGCACGCCGCAGGAGCAAAGCGCCGGTCTGACGCTGCCGCCACAGACGGCCGAGAAGCGCCGGCACCGGCTGCGCCTCGAGGGTGCCCTGCAATGCAAACGCGGGAGCTTCGAACGCGACCCGCGCGGCAGCCTCGACGTGCGAGCGCTCTTCATCGGCGCCGCGGTCGATGAGCTCACGATCGCGGGCGCTTGCCGCGTCGAGAGGCGTCGTCACGGGGCTAGGCGGCCGCGCAGGCGCGCGCGACGGCGGCCCGACGACGCGCCCAAGCAGGTCGAGCAAGGCGGCCGTGTCGAGCGGCTTATCGAGATAATCGATGACCCCGAAGCGCGTGGTCATCTCGGCGCGATGCTTGCGACTGCGATAGATGCCGCTCATCATGATGACCGGCAGCTCGCGCAGCGCACGGTGCGTGCGCAGCTCCTCGACGACCGTAAAGCCGTTGCCTCTCGGGATGAGCACGTCGAGCAGAACGGCGTCGCAGGGCACTGGCGTAGCAGTCAGCGTCGCGAGGGCCTCGTGCCCGTCGCGCGCCGCGAGCGTCTCGTAGCCGGCCGCCCCGAGCAGATCGAGCAGCATTTGCAGGACCGCGCGGTCGTCATCGACGACGAGGAGGGTAGGCATTGCGAGAGCGCCCCCTAAGAGTCTGGCGCTCAACGAAGGGGGGAAGGAGCGCCGAGCGTCGCGCGCGGCTGGCCGAGCTGCACGAGCTCGACGTCGCGACCGCCTTGGCTGCCCGCCGCGAGCGAGCCGTCAGCGGCGTCGAGCTCGTCGTTGGCCTCG